>QWCQ01000314.1_pt1 | contig 43609 bp, 40 predicted proteins | sample 1972701 | NCBI WGS metagenome assembly QWCQ01 (sample SAMN09866704, study PRJNA288562) | Human gut metagenome isolate pre4_stool, whole genome shotgun sequencing... | reverse complement strand
ATCGTTTACAAAGCCTATAGGGGAGCGAAAAAAGATTTCTATACAAGATATCAATAAGTATTACACGTATCTTGATGCCAGTGTTGACTATGTAGTTAGCATTAACATTATAGTCAAGGATAGTCTTATTACCCAATATAGTTATACTTACAAGCCCAATATGTCTGACGTCATTATTTCATATACATGTGTATTTACTTATGATAAAAATAATCGAATAGTAAAATTAGAAAAAATATATAGTCGACACTATGAAACAAAAGAAATCATATATGAAAACAAATAACACACGATTTTTGGTAATGCTCCAAATCGGGAGTTGTCAGAATAATTGCCTGATAATCAATTCGGTTCTAAATAATTACGTATAATCTGAAGGAAGCTGGCGGCAACATCTGACCTAACGAACAGAAACTTCATATAAGGCATTTGGCCATGGATGAGATTGTCAAACAAATCAAAGTCCTATAGCTATTCGGAATGGTTGGTGGAGTTTCACATATCATATATGGGTAACGAGCAATATCCTTATATGTGTATTAAAAGCCGTAAGCAATAAACAGGAAAGAATGACGTTAAATAGTTGATAACCATAAACGATTGTACGTTATGACAGCGTTAAGCGCAAAGACAATAACGCAGCTTCTTTCTGTAAGTACAAGAGTCAAGCCGAACGACGACCACGAGAAGATGCAGTTCTACTACCATCCTGACCATTTGGGAAGCAGCAGCTACATCACCAATTTAGACGGAGAAGTGTCGCAGCATATTGAGTATGTGCTATTCGGCGAAGTGTTCATAGATGAATTGGAGCTTTCGCGGAAATCGGCGGCCGCAGGGAAAGCCAACTGCAACAATACTTGGAATACCCCTTATCGATTCAACGATTGTGCCAACGAGGGCAGAGGCAAGCTTGCTTGCACTATGCCGAGTGCAGGCAATCGTAGAGTAACGCTCAACGATTGTGCCAACGAGGGCAGAGGCAAGCTTGCTTGTTCTATGCCGAGTGCAGCCAATCGTAGAGTAGAACTCAATGCCAAGGAGTTGACGAAGAGACGGGGTTGTACTACTATGGTGCGAGGTACTATGAGCCGAGAATTAATTAACTTTTGACACACTCTAAAAATGAAGAAGTCCTTATCTTTGATGTTGTATGTATTTATGTGCAGCTGTTGTCTTGGCTCTTCGAGAGTCTCATTGAATTATAAAAATGATGAATCAACAGACGCACTAGAAGTAAAGTCTCCAATCTGTAGTCCTCTAAATTCTGAAGATAATGAACTAACAGATTCTATAACAACTAATTTTTCTCAGAGCAATGTAACATATTATGGTATCCGGATTTGGCCCCAAGACAAAGAATACTACCAGAAAAGTGTAGAAAACAGGTTGTATCTTGTGTTAGGGATTAATGATACGTTGGTAGTTATATCCGATAACCCAATATTTTTTGGGGCGAATATATTATCAATAAGATCAAAAAGTAGAGCAAGGAAGGTATATTCAAGGTACAATCTTAATTTTGACAATGATCTTCCAATAGGATTTTATGCCACATCTTCATCTGATACTCTTATTTATGAAAAAATACCAATAAAATCTGCTCCGTATCAATTGTCCAAGGGTATATTGAAGACAAATAGGTTAATTGGTCTCCCCATATATGTGGGTATGCCTATCAAAGTGCTAAATAGAAAAGTGGGGATAGAGGGAATAATCCCACTTGAAACCTTAACAGAGTATAAGGTAATGTGCGTCATACATCCAGAAGCGGTTCGCTCTCTTTGGGTAGATAAACAATATATCCAATCATTGAAGCAGTTAAGTCACTGTGATATAACAATGATCATATTAAAATTAAAAGATAACAAGATTGATACCATTGAGTTTACCAATTTTGGGAAATATAAAATGACGGATGGAATGAGCGTAACATCATATTTAAAATTTAGATAATGCGGTAATGGCCAAAAGACGTAAAGAAATTCCAGTAAGCGAAAGAACTGTTATTTTGAAAGGATTATGAAAATGAAAAAAGCATTACCCGTTGGCGGAATATCTGAAGGAAGCTGGCGGCAACATCTGACCTAACGAACAGAAACTTCATATAAGGCATTTGGCCATGGATGAGATTGTCAAACAAATCAAAGTCCTATCGCTATTCGGAATGGTTGGTGGAGTTTCACATATCATATATGGGTAACGATCAATATCCTTATATGTGTATTAAAAGCCGTAAGCAATAAACAGGAAAGAACGACGTTTAATAGTTGATAACCATAAACGATCGTACGTTATGACAGAATTAAACGTAAAGAAAATAACGAAACTTCTTTCTGTAAGTACAAGAGACAAGTCGAACGACGACCACGAGAAGATGCAATTCTACTACCACCTCGACCATTTGGGAAGCAGTAGTTACATCACCAACTTGGATGGTGAGGTCATGCAGCACATCGAGTATGTGCCGTTTGGCGAAGTGTTCATAGATGAATTGGAGCTTACGCGGAAATCGGCGGCCGCAGGGAAAGCCAACTGCAACAACACATGGAACACGCCTTATCGATTCAACGATTGTGCCAACGAGGGCAGAGGCAAGCTTGCTTGCACTATGCCGAGTGCAGCCAATTGTAGAGTAGAACTCAACGCCAAGGAATTTGACGAGGAAACCGACTTATACTATTATGGTGCCAGATATATGGATCCCCAAAATTCTATGTGGCTGGGGGTTGATCCGCTAACGGAGAAATATCCGAATTTAACAGGATATTGCTACACAAATAATAATCCTGTCAAGTATATTGATCCAACTGGTACAGATTGGTATAGAAATGATGAAACTGCTGCTATTTTCTGGCAGGAAGGGAATGCCAACTCTATAACATACGATGGTCAGGAGTATAGAAATATAGGTGAAACATATAGTATATATCAATCTGGAATGAGATACGATTATCAGCAGGATAAGATTATAAAAGTATCCGATGCAAGTGGTAGGTTTAATGTAGAAGGTGGGCAATATATACCTAAGAGTTTTATAACAGATGATGGAACTAAAGTTAGTGTAACTTTTAAGTATAAGAGTCCAACTGGGGGTTATGGTGATTATGCATTGTCAAAAGATGCTGTTAGTTTATTAATTAAAGGGATAAACGATGCTAATATTTCTGGCGCAGGAATTACTTCTATTGATGTTTCTACAACTACAACTGGGAAACATTCCCCTTCAAGCAATCATTATGCATCAAATGGAGGAAGAGCTATAGACATTGACATGGTAAATGGAATCCCAGTTAAAAATCCTAAATCACATGAAAAAGTTGATGCTTTTCAACGTGCAATTAGAGAGAATCCTATCTTAAGAGAGAATTTTGGACCTAATATACAAGAAAAAGAGGGGAAAACTAAGAGGATCTCTGGGCATAATAATCATATTCATATTGCAACTCAAAAGCGATGAAAAAATATAGGGCATGTTTTTTAAGCATAATTATATTGTATTGCTATATAGGATTACCTATTTATTCACAGAATAAGGATACTTTGTGCATTCACGGAGATTTTGTTTGTACAATAGGTAAATATTTGGTTTATTGTCAAAATAGCAATGATACGGAAGCGATTGAAAGGAAACTGCAAAGACTGGATATAAGGAATTACCGCAACCACAGTTATTGTATCGATTCAACCATGACCTCGAATTGCTTAAAGATCTCGGACTCTGCACTGATATATGCAAAAGGTAGGAATATTATACTTTGGCATGTTCCTCAAAATGCAAAGTATATTTATTGGCATTCAAAGCAGAATTTACCCATTGTGAACCTAGCTCAAAGTCGGAATAGGGATTATTTAATGGTGAGTCGAATAGATTACGAAGCAGAAGAGATGCTATTAACAATTATGGGAAAGAAAATGAATATTCTTTTTGAAAAGAAAATTAAGCTAAATGGTATGGAGATAGAGGGGGCGATTCCTATATCGTATGCCATTGAATCTTGTTTTGTTATTCTTGTCCAGGACAAATTATATCTCATCGACTGTGAAAGATTAAAGATTAACTTAATCACGAATCATTGTGATGTTTTTACCACCAGTACTCACTCAATTATCTATTACAAATTTATTTCAGATGATAAAACTAGAGGATATGAGTTGATACCATCCCGAAACGAAATACAAGAAATAGACAGGAGTCTTGAACAATCCTTATATGATTGTCCTCTGACTTGGTTGTTTACTTCAAGAGTTAACGACGAAAATATTCCCATATATTACGTATGCGGAAAAGCGTATCGATTAGAAAAACATAATTGGCAAGAAATTCCTAAAATAATTATCTATCAAGATAAAGCAATTAGTATTACCGTCCCAATTATTAATGGTACTTTTCAATATAACTGGTTCAGTTTTTCTTTTCTTAATGATAGTGATTGGTAATGCTTCAGATTGGGAGTTGTGAAAATAGGGTCTTGATTATCAGGACTATCTGATAAATTAAAAATGCGAAGGCAGGAATTAGCGCTTTGCCTTCGCATTATTTTCGCAATTATAGCATAAGCAAATGAAGCAACAGGATAGTTTTGGAACTTTATGCTCCAGATTGGGAGTTAAGTTTTTATGTCCCTATTGTCAATCTGAGTCAATCGTCAAAAGTGGGAAGAATTGCAATGGCAAACAACGCTACCAATGCAAATATTGCCACAAGCGCTTTATCACCGCTGGGTATTAGATTTATCAGTATTTATTCATGTCTACTCTCAAGAGATTTTGTCAGTAGCACGGCTTGCTGTTGCAGCCTGACGAGAGATTGTGAATAGGTTTCGAGTTTGCCGAGCATTCGTTGAGCAGTGGCGACAGAATGATAAGTATTGAGGGCTTTCACGGCTTCGTTGTACAGCACTCTAAATATGAAAAGTAGGAGATAAATGCCTTTTATGAATAACATTTACCTCCTACCCAATTTTATTTATGCCTGCAAGGAAATATCCCTTGCATGCTGTTTTCAGCCTTTAATGGCAGCTACACCAGGAAGAGTTTTTCCCTCAATGGCTTCAAGCATCGCGCCACCACCAGTAGACACGTAAGAAACCTTGTCGGCCAAGCCAAACTTGTTGACAGCTGCCACAGAGTCGCCACCGCCAACGAGAGAGAATGCACCATTCTCTTGCGTGGCTTGAGCTACGTATTTGGCAATTTCACCAGTACCGTGTGCGAAGTTCTCCAACTCGAACACACCAACAGGACCGTTCCACAAGATAGTCTTAGAGTCGAGAATAATCTTCTTCCAGTTTTCCAAACTCTCTTTCGATGCGTCCATGCCTTCCCATTCGTCTGGAATTTCATTGATGGGGAACACCTTGCGTTCGGTGTCGTTTGAGAATTCCTTTCCGCAAACGGTTGCTACTGACAATGACAGGTTGACGCCCTTTTCTTTGGCGGCTTTCATCACATTGAGAGCCTCTGGCATCAAATCATCTTCGTGCAACGACTTACCAATCTTGCCACCTTGTGCTTTGATGAAGGTGTAACCCATGCCACCTCCGATAATCAAGTTGTCTACCTTGTCAAGCAAGTTCTTGATAACACCCAGCTTAGAGCTTACCTTGCTGCCGCCAATGATAGCAGTGAAAGGATGCTGTGCGTTCTTCAACACGTTGTCAATGGCAGTCACCTCTTTCTCCATCAGGTAGCCCAGCATCTTGTTGTCGGCGTCAAAGTAATCGGCGATCACAGCTGTAGAAGCGTGCTTGCGGTGAGCGGTACCAAAGGCATCGTTTACATATACGTCTGCGTACGAAGCCAATTTCTTGGCAAAGTCTGCCTGACTGGTCTTCATGGCTTTCTTTGCCTCGTCGTATTCAGGTGTGCCTTTTTCAACGCCTACAGGCTTACCTTCTTCTTCGGCATAGAATCGAAGATTTTCTAACAACAAGGCTTCACCCATCTTCAAGTCAGCTGCTTCTTTCTCGGCATGGGCACAGTCTTTCGCAAATTTCACGTCAACGCCCAAAGCGTCTGAAACGTTCTTAACGATTTGTTTGAGTGACAATTCAGCCTTCACTTTACCTTTGGGCTTGCCCATGTGACTCATCATGATGACAGCACCGCCGTCTGCAAGAATTTTCTTCAGCGTAGGCAGAGCACCACGAATGCGAGTGTCGTCGGTTACCTTTCCATTTTCATCCAATGGAACATTGAAGTCTACGCGTACAATTGCTTTCTTTCCAGCAAAATTGAATTGATCAATTTTCATTTTCGAATCTACCACCGCATATAGTCATTAAATATTTATGAAATACGTTTTGTTATCTTTTGGCTTCTTTTTGGTTCAAAATGTAAGTTCGTTCAGTCGTGTAGCTCGCTACACTCCTTCACTCTCGTGCATTTTGACCTCAAAAAAAAGCTCAAAATCTAACAAAGCTAATTTATAGAACCAGCCTATTTTGTCATCACTCTGTAGCTTGATTGATTCCATTGTTTTTCTTTAGAAAACCAATCTCCATGACTTTGACTGCCAATGTCATTGACCTTAACTGCCAAACTCTATGACTTTGATAGTCAAACTCAATGAGATTACACGGCAATGGGAAAAACCTGTAAATAACAGCGTTTTGAGGTTGAATAAAAGAGCTGTTCAATTGGCCGGCAACCCTTGTGCTTACAGCCCGGCACACCTGACCGCCCTGATGCCAATTTGTGAGCGTTGCCCACTCATGTACGTCTTGAGCGTCATCGGTTCTTCCACCACTTTCCCGTGAATGGAGGAGGCATTGAGCAGATGCAGGCCATCGTCGTGCCAGATGGCGATGCCGACGTGACTGGTATCCAGCCCTTTTCGGCTGGTGAGCATGGCCAGGATGTCACCGTCTTTGATGCACCGCCTGAGGAGGGGCGTATTGCGAATGCTGTCCTTGGGAATGTACAGATATTCGTTGCCACTTAGCTCAATCTCCATTTCTCGAATGGCTGCGATGACCTCCGGCTTGCCCTTCATCATCGGATAATATTGCGGATGGGTTGTCATGTAATGCAGGTCAAGCACCTGTGTAGCCGAGAAAGGCGGGTCAAGCTCTTCAACATGCTGGATGTAGCCCATGCGCACGTTGTCTTCTATCCAGGATGAGAAGTAGTGAAGACGGTTGGGATAAGCTACTTTTCCATTGCGATATCTGACGAGTCGCAGAAATTGACAAAAGTCTTGAAAACGCTTTTGATGGTTCTTGTGGCATAAGAAAAGTGCCAAAACATTTTCCACATACGTTGTACAGTCAAGTTCGCGCAAGTTGATAACCAGGTTCTCCCGGTCGTTGTTTTCCAAGGTCTTGGCGATATAGGGCGTTCCAATCAACTGACGAGCAAAAAATATCACCATGTTTGTGCCTTTGTCTTGCTGACGGGCAGAAGCGAGAAGTTGTTCAACCTTGACACTGTCAGCTTTTTCATATTGCAGGGTTTGCCCGAAGACCTGTAGGCTGAAGGTGGATAATAGTAAAAATAGCAGTCGCATATATCAAATTATTTTTGTTTTATTTTTCCAAAATTAAATCCTACATAGATGTTGAAGTTACCGAAAATGGTACTTGTAGAAAACTGACCTTTCTGATAGTTGTATACGTGGAATATGGTACTTGTGCCTACATAATAGCGCGTATTGTTCCACACAACGCCAAGCCGGCCTACTGCATCGACGTTGAATTTTTTCAGATTGTAATCATGGGTGGTCGTTTGTTCTTTCAAAACGTCACCCACGCTGTGCTTGTACGCCAGCCCTAAGCATAGGGACGAGGCGAACAGCCAGTTGTGGGCAAACACCCAGTTGTAAGCATATCCGCCAGAAATTGAAATGTCGGAGTAGTGATAATTACCAAATGTCAGACGTGTGTCTTCTTTCGTTTTTCCCTCTTCCCCTGGTTTTAACACCGATCTGACCAGATGATTAAGTTCAGACATGTCGATGCTCATCTTGTGCTTGGTATAGCCAATGCCCACCATAGGCGACCCATAACTTCTTCGTTGCACCGTGGATTGGCTGAAAGCAGCTGGGTAAGAGAATTTTCGGTGATTGAAAATGTAATAGAGATTGAAGCCCTTGATGCTCGACTTGAAGCCATTGAACGGTTGTTTCTCAAGAGGTTTGGTGTCGATTTTATCATCAATATACAGGCTTCTGATATTATATAAGTTACCCGTTTTACGATAAAACAAATCTACGGTGAGGCGCGAAGAATAGAGGCTCAGGTCTATTTCTTGGCGATCCTTATTCTTGTCGTAGTGTTTGAGGTCGAAGGTATAGCCCAGAAAAAACCACCTATAGCCAACAAAAGGGCCTATCTTGATGCTCGGTTGAGGTGCCAAAGTGACAGATTGTCCTTTGTGGTTGCGCAAGCGATAGCCCTCATAGGTGTTGGTGTTTTGCAGCATCACGGTGTAGTAGTAATGCTGTGGTTCGACATAATTGGTGTCTACTTCCGAGAAACTCTCTACGAACCTGACCGCCCCCTGGGTTAGTTTCTTGAAGAAACCTTTTCTCTCAGGGATGGTATCAGCCAGCATGTGGGTCGAAAATACGACCAACAACAGTAGTGTGTATCGTTTGTAGTGTAGCATCAAAATAGGTATGCAGTTAAAATTTACCCAATATTCTGTCCATCACCCAATTTACTGGCGTGGCACTGACGCTCGTGCAGGTGCAGACACCGATACCTTGCAGGTCTTCGGTAACCGCTTTGATGATGGGTAGCTGAACGTATGATGGGTTAGGAACCGTGATGTTTCGGATGCCGTCAGAGGTGATTAACTGAATGGGATGATAGTTGTAAACCGAGAACGACAGTGAGCCTTGCTCGCCAACCACGTCGATGCTGTCTTCCTTTGCACTCTGATGACCCACGAAGCACCATGACCCGCTTCCCGGAAGACCATTCTCAAAAAGAAAACAGGCACTGATGGTGTCCTCGGCAGAGTATAGGTGTGCGCGGTTGGCACAATAGCCATGCGCTTGGGTAATCACACCAAAGAATTCTTGCAGCAAGTCAAGTTGATGGGGTGCCAGGTCATAAAAGTAGCCACCGCCAGCGATGTCGGGTTGCAGTCGCCATGGAAGATGACGGCTGCCGCTGTAGTCCAGATCCCGAGGAGGAACAGAAAAACGCACCTGCACGTTGGTCACCGTACCTATGGTTCCACTGTCCAGGATGCTTTTCACCTTCTGAAAATAGGGTAGGTATCTTCTGTAATAGGCTACAAAGCAGGGAACTCCCGTTTGCTGGCTTACTCTGTTGATGCGCGCACAGTCTTCATAACTGGCAGCCAAAGGCTTCTCAATGTAGACCGGCTTGCCCGCCTTCATGGCCATGATGGCGTAGGTGGCATGGCTGGAGGGTGGGGTAGCGATGTAAATGGCGTTCACCTCGGGGTCATCGATGAGCTGCTGCGCATCGGTATACCATTTCTTGATGTGGTGACGCTCGGCATACGATAGCACTTTTTCCTTGCTCCTACTGTACACAGCTTCTACATGCGACCCTTCAACCTCATTGAAGGCGGGCCCCGATTTCAATTCGGTGACTTCGCCGCATCCGATGAATCCCCAACTGATATGTTTCATATTAATTGAAAACGAAGTTAATGATGAACAGAATGGCTAACGTTACGAGTGTGATGTTGAGTTGTTTCCAACGGCCAACACACAACTTCAAAATCACGTAGCTCAAGATGCCAAGGCAGATACCGTCGGCAATGGAATAGCAAAGTACCATGGTAATCATAGTAATGAAGGCAGGGAATGACTCGCTTACATCACTCAAATCGAGCTTTTTCACCGAGTCGAGCATCAGCACACCTACCAACACCAATGCGCCACTGGTAGCAGCACCAGGGATGAGGAGAAAGATGGGCGATACCAAAAGGGAAAGGAGGAAGAGAATACCCACAAATGCTGACGTCACTCCGCTTCGGCCACCTTCCGCAATACCCGATGCACTTTCAATATAGGTGGTGATGGTGGAGGATCCGAGCATGGCGCCACAGGTGGTACCAATGGCATCGCTCATCATCGCTTCTTTCACTCTTGGAATGGAACCGTCGGGTTGTACGATGCCCGTTTTCTCTGCCAAACCGACCAAGGTGCCGATGGTATCGAAGATGTTGACAATGAGCAACGAGAAAATCACCAACAGGGTCTTGATGTTGAAGAACCCATTAAAATCGAAATGACAGAAGATGGGAGAGATGTCTTGTGGCGCGGAAACCGGCAGCCAGCCATCAGGTATCATGGTGACGCCCATAGGTATGCCAATGAGCGTTGCGGCAACGATGCCATAGAACAGCGACCCTTTGACATTGCGGGCCATCAGGATACCACTCAGCAGAATGGCGATGATGCCCAATGTCGACTCGGGGGTGAAGGCACCCAAGCCCACAAACGTGCCTTCTTTGGCCACGATGATGCCCGCATTCTTGAGGCCGATAAACGCAATGAACATGCCAATGCCCGCAGAGATGGCGTACCGCAGGTTTTTGGGTATGCTGTCGAGAATTAATTCGCGTACATTGAAAAAGGTAATGAGTAGAAACACGAGCCCCTCAATGAGCATGATGGCCAGGGCTTGTTCCCATGAATAGCCCATAGCCTGACAGAGCGTGTAGGCAAAAAAGGCATTCAGTCCCATGCTGGGAGCCTGTGCAAAGGGCAGTTTGGCCATGAAGGCCAGCAGCAAGGTGGCTATAGCAGCTGACAAAGCTGTAGCCGTGAAGAGCGCACCCTTATCCATTCCCGTGCTCGAGAGAATGGCTGGATTGACGGCGAGGATATAACTCATTGTTAAGAATGTGGTTGCTCCGGCAATCAATTCTGTTTTCATTTTCATGTTCTTGGTATCGAAGCCAAGAAGTTTTGTGAATGGTTTCATGAGATATGTTTTGAAGATTCTTACAGTTAGATTATTCTTCGCCTTTCTCCAGCCAGGCATCTATGAGCATTCTGGCAATAGAAAGCTTCTCTGGAATGGTGGGGAGATTGTTCTTAGAGAACCAGCCACCCTTGCTTAATTCTGATCGCTGCAACCTTAACTCACCGCTCACATAGTCGGCGTTAAAGCCAACCATCAAGCCAGAGGGGTAGGGCCATGGCTGCGAACTGAAGTAGGTTACATTCTTGATCTTGATGCCCGTTTCCTCCATGACTTCGCGATGAACGGCTTCTTCCAGCGTTTCGCCAGTTTCAACGAATCCCGCCACCAGTCCATAAAAGTCGGTTTTAAAGTTTTTTGCATGAACCAAAAGCACTTCATCTCCACGGTGTATCAGCACGATGACGGCTGTGGCTAACTGTGGCCACACTTCTTTTCCACACTGGGTGCAGCGTTTTGAAATGGCGGTGTGCATCTGCATGGGGCCACCACATACGCCGCAAAACTTGGTGTTGAAGTCCCAATAGAGCAGCTCGTGGCACTTTCCGGCCATTAAATATAAGTTGTGGGGGAGCTTGTAGAATGAAGCGCGCAGTCCACACATCTCATATTGTGGGTTGTTGGTGATGGGCTCATCTATGCGAAATGCCCGAACAGGAGTGCCGTCTGCCTGGTTTTCCACATCCATGATGTGTGTCCAAGGCTTAGTGGGTATCGGTGGTTCATCGGCAAGCGGTATGGTATATAGACCGTTTGCTTGTTTTTCGAGCACAATGTCTGTTTTACAAAATATAAAAAACAGGGTTTTCATTTCTCATCTTCCTCTCTTTGTGGTTGTCCAAAGATAAGCATTTTATCTCGTTTCAATGCAGGTATGGCCCACGCTGCGGGTACAAACTTCCAATTGTTGTTGGGTTTGGGATTTATTTCTCCACATTTTTCAATCCATTGCATGAGGTAATAACGCTGATCGTGTTTGCTCTCGAACAAAACACGTTGTTTCAATTCGGTCATGGAGATGCCCGCGCCACGTGTCAAGAGTTCACCACCGCCGTTGCCTCTGTAACTGTTCATAGCAACCTTATACGTCTTCTTGAGGCTGAATGGGGTACCATCACTCATTTTCAAGATGTTAACTTTTTTCCCTTTTGGCTTGGTGACATCAACTTCATAATCGATGCCGGCAGCACTATCGAAATTGAATGTGAAGTTTTTGAAGCCATAACGTTGTTGGTCATCCTTGGTCTTGTTGTCAATGAGGAGAATGTGGTCGTCAGGAGAGGTCATGGTGTTGACCCATAAATCGTAGCTCATTTCTAAGTAGTTGCGAATCTCTTCGCCTGTCATCTTGAGCACATAGATATTGTTTTCGTATTTGTAGAGGTTGAAAAGGTCACTTACAAACACGTCGCCTGCCTTGATTTGGGCATCAAAAGCAAGGGGTGCGTTGAACGAGATGTCGGCTCCGGTGACCGTCAGCTGTAGATTGTGAATCAAATCCGTAAAGGCTGAACTGCCAAAGTAGCAATCACGACTGTAAATAGTGTGTTGAAATGAGCCAATCTTCCTATTGACAAAGGCGTTCACGGCATTGATGTCGTTTTGAAAATGCGCCATGAATTTTTGGTCAATCTGCTCATTTCGAATGTCAACCACGCGTCCGTTGACCTGCTTGCGTGATACGACATGGGTTTTCTTTCCTTTTCGTATCTGCTCATTCAGCGTTATCCTTATTTCGCTGTCGGTTACGTTGATAGCATTACAACCAGGATTGAGACAAACAACAGGTTGGCCTTTGCTGTTGAATATGGTGCTGCTGTGAGGGGTGTGATCGTGTCCAAAGAGTATCAAATCGAAGCCCGGAACCTCTTTTGCCACGCGCAAAGAGGCGTCTTCTTCGTAGGTTGGGGTGGTAATGCCACCTTGTTTGCCCGAATGAAACAAACCAATGACGATGTCGGGGTGTTCGGTTGTTTGCAATACGTTCATGCAATGGCGTGCCGATTGAACCATGTTTTCAAACTGAAGTCCACTCCATAGCTTTTCTTGAAGCCAGTTGGGAATAGCCGGAGTGAGCATGCCAAGGACGGCAATCTTGACACCATCCCGCTCAAGAATGGTGTATGGATGAACGTATGGCTGTTGAGTTTGGGTGTTAACGATATTGGCACCGAGTGTAGGACACGACACTTCTCGAATCCACTTGTCGTAAACGGCATGCCCGGTTTCGATGTCATGGTTACCTATGGTCTGTGCGTCATACCGCATATAGTTGATAACAGAGGCTGCGATGTTGGGACCTTGCGTGTTGACATAGTTGCTGTAATAGCAGATTGGCTGTCCTTGTAATATGTCACCGTTGTCAAGTAGAATGAGATTCTTCCTATATTTTGCCCGCAGAGAATCAACATAGGTCATCACTCGGGCAAGACTACCTGCCTTTGGTCTGCGATTGATGAAGTCGTAAGGGAAGAAACTACCGTGGACATCACTGGTTTGGATGATGCGTAGATCAATTGTTTTGCTCTTGGCCATGATGCTTGTACTGCAACAAAGTGCAATGAGGAACCCCGTAATATATCTTTTCATGTTTATCACTCATTTGTGCAAAGTTAGTAGAAAAAAATGACTAACCGAAACGAATGATAAGGTTATTTACGCAATTCGTTGACAGGTTGTTTGGCAACACAGCTCACCATTTCCACCAACGCTTTTTGGGTTTGGCCTCTTCGGCGGTTTGTCCTCGCAAGTAGGCTTCACGAATCAAGTCTTTGGTTGTTTTATGATCGTGTATCATGTGATATATTTGTCCCCAGTCGAGCAACCCGCCAATGTTGCGGTCGTCGATGAAAAGGTCGGCCTTAATCTTTCTAGAGAAATGGTTGTTGTTGGAGGTTCCTTCCTCTTCTGGATAGTCCTTGTTGACCGTCCAAAACTCTACCCCGCGTTCTTTGCACCAATCTACAGCTTCTTGCAGGAGAGTTCCCTCTCGCACGCTCCATAAGATGAGTCTGTGATGCTCTTTAATCAGCATCTTGAGTGTTTCTGTAGCGAAAGGAATCTCTTGTCCTATCGCGGGGTATTTATGTTCTACGATGGTTCCGTCAAAATCAACTGCTATTGTCATCTATTTGAAATCAGTTAAAATGGTGGCGAATATAAAATAATGTTGGCACGTCACCAAGCGCATTAACGCTTGATGGACGTGTCGTTCTTGTCTCCATAATGGCTGTTGGCATAGTTGCCGTAAGAACCGTAATTACCATAGTGACCGTATGATCCGTATTTCCCATATTTTCCACCGTATCGTCCATACCTTCCATACTTTCCGTATCTGCCATATCCATAATAATATCCATACTTCTTCTTGGACATGTCGATACCATTGATGACGATGGATATGTTAGGAAGTTTCTTCTCTTTTGCCAAGCTGTTGATGAGTCCGAAGCTTTCTTTGGGCGTGTAATCGGCACGGCACATGTAAACTGTGGCGTCTGCTACGCGTCCTATTTGCAGTGTGTCGGTGACGAGTCCAACCGGAGCAGTGTCGATGAGAATGTAATCGTACTTTTCCTTTAAGTGGTTGATGATGATGTCGAGCGATGGGCGAGCTATTAATTCGGCAGGGTTGGGAGGAATGGGGCCTGACATGAGAAGATCCAGGTTGTTGTTCACGCCCGATGGCAAAATTTGGCTTTGGATTTCGTCCCAACTAGGCTGCTCCTTGGTCAACAACATGGTAATGCCATGATGATGGTCGTTTATTTCAAAGAGTTCCGCCAAACGTGGCTTGCGAATATCCAGTCCTACGATAATCACTTTTTTGCCAAGCAGTGCGAAGCTGACAGCCAGGTTGGAAGTATTGAATGTTTTGCCTTCGCCAGAGGTACTCGACGTGAAGAGGATGACCTTCTGGTTTTCTTTCAACATGAACTGGAGATTGGTTCGCATGCTTCGGAAGATTTCTTCCATCTGGTTGTTCTGGTTCTCATGAACAACGATGTCGGCTTTTGTCTTAGCCGTATCACTGGCAACGGCGACGTCGCCCAAGATAGGCAGTTTGGTGAGTCTGGCAACATCGTCGTGTCCTTCTATCCTATAGCGGAAGAAGTTGATTAAGAATAAGATGAGTGCCGGAATGCCAAGTCCCAAGAGCAAGGCGATAAGGAAGATGAGTTGGCTTTTAGGACTTACTTGTCCACCATTGGCGGGCTCATCTATCAATATGCCTTTATCGGCAGTTGCAGCAAGCGAGATAGAATTCTCTTCTCGCTTCTGTAATAACATCAAATAGAGTCCTGATTTAACATCTTGCTGTCGTCCAATCTGTGTAAGCATTCTTTCTTGCTCCGGACTGGCAGTGAGTTGTCCTTGGTACTTGCCGTATTGCGAAGCAACATTGTTGCGCTGAATTTGAAGACCTTTCTTTGCTTGGGTCATCGCACGATGGATGCTGTTGTTCAAATCATCCAATTGAGAAGTGAGGGGTGTTACCGTTGGTGATGTCTCGGAGGCACTGCGAAGGAGTCGCTTTCTTTCCAATGCAATTTCATTGTATTTACTGATCAAGCCGTTCACCGTAGGGTCTGAGATGCCCACGTTGGCTGGTAGAGTCTGATATTGGTTGCTGGGTTGCGACATGCTTTCTTGTACGCTGTTGAGAAGGGCTACCTGTGTATTGGCTTCTGCCAGCTTCTGGTCGTACTCGTTTGCATTTTGCATGGCTTGACCAGCATTCATCGCTTGATCTACCATTCTGTTGCGTTTCTTGTAGCTTTCCAGTTGTCCTTCAGTAGCTCCCAATTCTTCACTGATCTTTTCCAGACGGCTATTGATGAAGGCTTCTGTATTGCGTGCTACCTCATTCTTGTCCATGTTGGCCTGTCGGTTATAACAGATGACCAATTGCTTTAAGTAATCGCTGGCGCGAGTAGGTACTTCGTCCTTGACTCCCAGAAGAGCAATGGATGTGGTTTTATTGTTCTGCGCTACAGAGAAAGAACCTCTGTATCCTGCTGCTACACTTTTGGGTGGAAGAATGGAAACCTTGAACGATTCTCCGTCTTTCATGGAGCCTGCATTTTCGTTCATGAACGATAGAATACCAACTTTGGTGACTATTGTGGATGGCAGTTGACTAATCTTCTTGTCAATGTTCGTGGTTTGCCATCCTCTGCCTTCAACGGGGCTATTGTAACTTCCTGTGACATGATATGTGTTGCCTACTCTCTGGATAACCATAGAGATGGGTGAGCGCAGCTTATCGAGATGGGCAGGATCGAGGTCCACGCTGATGGGCTGACTCTTATAGATAACCATGTCTCTCACTCTTCCTTCAGAGGTATATTTAACGTAGAGCTTCAGGTCTTTCACCGTCTGTTCTGCCAGGTTCAGGGAAGATAAGATTTCCATTTCATTATCTATACCCGTTGAGTTTGACATCATGCCAAGGTTTGATGAATAGAGCAATGAGCTTCTTCCTCTTCTAGTTTCTTCCTCTTTAATTAGCAGCTTGGCGAACGACTGGTAGATGCGTGGCGTGTAACGCAAATAGATAGCAGCCGCTCCCAGACAAATAATTACAGACAGTACAAACCATTTCCAGTTGAGGATGAATGTTTGTATGATCGTTTGTAAATTGAAGAATGAATTCTCCTCTTGTCCTTCGACGTTCTCCAATTCCTGATTCTTTATCTCTTCTTCCATTTTTTAGCTAAAATATAAATTCTTATTTCCTGTTCATTCCTTCCCAGCCATCCCGTTAAATAGTCCTGCTCGCGATGTCTAAAAGGTATTTTCCATAATTGTTTTTCAACATTGGCTCTGCCAATTTCTTGAGTTGTTTGGCATCAATCCATCCTTGCTTGAAAGCAATTTCTTCCAAGCAGGCCACTTTCAATCCCTGTCGTTTTTCAATCACCTCGATAAAGGTGCTTGCTTCCGAAAGACTATCGTGTGTTCCCGTGTCTAACCATGCGAACCCACGTTGCAGAGTTTTTACCTGAAGTTGCTGTCGTTCAAGGAATGTTTGGTTGACTGTCGTGATTTCCAGTTCTCCTCGTTCGCTTGGTTTGATTTTCTTGGCAATGTCAATTACAGAGTTTGGATAGAAGTACAGTCCCACTACAGCATAATTGCTTTTAGGGTGTGCGGGTTTTTCTTCAATGCTCAGGCATTTCCCTTGACCATCAAATTCCACCACGCCATACCGTTCTGGGTCGTTCACATAGTAGCCGAAAACGGTTGCCTTATCTTTTTGTTCGGCGTCTTTTAAGCTCTGTTTCAGCAGAGCGGTGAATCCCGATCCATAAAAAATATTATCACCCAGCACCAGGCATGCGGAGTCGTCACCAATGAAGTATTCCCCCAGGATGAACGCTTGTGCCAAACCATCAGGGCTTGGCTGCTCTACGTATGAAAACTTCACGCCAAGGTCATGACCATCACCAAGAAGCCTCTTGAACCCTGGTAGGTCATAGGGAGTCGAAATGATGAGAATTTCTTTAATTCCTGCCAGCATCAAGACTGATACTGGATAATAAATCATGGGCTTGTCAAAAATGGGAATGAGCTGTTTGCTTATTCCTTTGGTGATGGGATAAAGGCGTGTTCCGGAGCCACCGGCTAAAACGATTCCTTTCATTCTTCGAATCTAATTGGTTATTAATCTGATAATCGCAACAGAATTATACTTGCTATGGCTATCACTCGAACAATCAACTTGCATGATTAGATGGAGCCTTTTGTTGCCAACAAGGCTCAAACATCATACTTGTTGTACTTTTTCAAAAGTTGTGTACAAAGGTATAAATAATTATTGAAAGCGGAAAGTGCTACAGCTAAAATTGTTTCTTTTGTTTTGTATATTTATGGTTTTATCATACCTTTGTAGAGATTTAGGAAAAAACTCTTAGTTACGAAATGAATTTAATTTTACAATATAATGGCAAATTTATTATCAAAACTGTTTGGAAAGAAAGATCGAAATGACACTACTGGTGGGATGGAAGACTACATGACACTCATCAGGGTTTACTTTCAATCGGCTATAGCAGCCCAATTGGGTATCAACAACTTAAAAATGTTGCCCGACCTCAGGACGTTCAAGATTACTTTACACGTTCCTACTGTCAACAACAAGCTGGGAGTAGGCGAGAAAGCACGGTGCAAAAACATGTTGAAAGAAATGTATCATACAGATGATCTTTTTTTCAAAGAAATCGATCAGAGTATTCGTAAAAATTGTCGAAGGTTAGAAGATGTGCAACCTTACTTGCTACAGTTTCAGGGGTTTACTCAAGAATTGATGATGCTTGTCGGAAACTTGATGAAGTTTAAGTTGCGCATGCCGTCCATATTCAAGAGTGCGTTGTACACTATGACAGAAAAGACCGTGAACGACATCTTTACTAAAAATGACTATAAGGATGCTGGTGTCATCAAAGCTGTGGTCGCTGTTCGGCAGTACAACAAACGACTTGGATTCTCTCAAAAGTGGACCACCGATTTCATTCATCAGGTAATAATGCTGGCTAAAAAAGAACCGAAGCCAGGAAATGAGAATCAAAAATAAACATCAATCACACAAAACATTACGACAACTTGGCGTTGCTCGCGCAATCGGCTAAGATTAAAGTGATGGACAAAAAAACAACCGATAATTTGTGATTGTCAATTTATTACGCTAAATTTGTGACCAAATTGTATGTCGATGGATGCTAATGAGAAAACTCTAACGCTCTTTACCACTCGCATGAGGCAGATGATTCTCCAGTACAAGGAAACAAAACAGGAGAACAACAGCTTGTATGCCATGGTTGATGAGCGTGATGCCAAGATTAAGCAGCTCGAGGCGAAGTTGAATCAAGCACAAAATGACTACAACAGTCTCAAACTGGCCAAGATGATAGAAATTTCTACAACTGACCTTGAAGCGGCCAAGAAACGATTGTCAAAGCTGGTAAGAGACGTCAACAAATGTATCACGCTACTGAATGAAAAGTAATCGGAGCGATGGCAGGAGACAATAGAGATAAACTACAGATAAGATTGCATGTGTACGATACCGACATGAGCGTAACGGTCATGCGGCAGGATGAGGAGTATTATCGTAAGGCAGCCAAACTTATTACTGATACTGTAAACACTTACGCTTCTGTTTTCAAGGCAAAGAGAAGCGAGAAGGATATACTCTATATGGCTTTGATAGACATAGCATTGCGTTACGAGAAGGAGTCTGCACGCAATGATGTCACCCCGTATAGTAAAATCATATCTCAATTAACTTCTGAAATTGAAGAGGCACTGAAGGATTAAACCAACCTTCCATAACGTGCTTTCTTGTACCAGGAAGTTATTTATCTTTCTAAGCCGTTCTGATTTTAAGCGGAGATGTATGGTGCAACGTGCGGATTGCCGCGCTTACGCATGAATCTTCCAACCTCTTTCATTTATGTAGTTATTATAAATGAAATTTAAATTTAAAAATAATGAGTATAGTAATTGTTGCCATCGTAGCGCTGATTCTTGGCGGACTGGGTGGCTATGCGATTTTCCGTTACATTGTTAAAGGAAAATATAATGAAATGGTAGCAGCCGCTAATAAAGAGGCTGAGGTTATTAAGGAAAAGAAATTGTTGGAGGTCAAGGAGAAATTCCTGAACAAGAAATCTGAGTTGGAGAAGGAAGTTCAACTTCGCAACCAAAAAATCCAACAGACCGAGAACAAGCTCAAGCAAAGAGAAATAGGATTGAGTCAGCGTCAGGAAGAACTCGGACGCAGAAAGCAGGAGGTGGATCATCAGCAACAGCGCATCGACAATGAAAAGAAATTGTTGCAAATTAAGCAGGCCGAACTCGAAAAAATGCAACTGCAAGAGCGTGAAATGCTTGAAGAACTCTCAGGACTGAGTGCAGAAGAAGCAAAAAGCAGATTGATAGAAAGTCTGAAAGACGAGGCTCGTACGGATGCTGCCGGCTACATTAATGAAATCATAGACGAGGCCAAGCTCAATGCCAACCAAGAGGCTAAGAAAATTGTCATCCAGACTATCCAGCGCGTAGCCACCGAGACAGCCATTGAAAATTCTGTCAGCGTCTTCCACATTGATAACGATGAGGTGAAAGGCCGCATTATTGGTCGCGAAGGACGCAACATCCGTGCCTTGGAAGCTGCAACGGGAGTAGAAATCGTTGTCGACGACACACCCGAAGCCATCGTCATTTCTGCGTTCGATCCAGTGCGTCGAGAGGTTTGCCGTTTGGCTCTTCATCAGCTTGTTGCTGATGGACGTATCCACCCCGCACGTATAGAAGAGGTGGTGGCAAAGGTGAAGAAGCAACTTGACAACGAAATTATTGAAACGGGCAAGCGTACTGTGATCGACCTAGGTATTCATGGCCTGCACCCCGAATTGGTACGCATCGTGGGCAAAATGAAATATCGCTCAAGCTATGGACAGAACCTCCTTCAGCATGCACGCGAAACTGCTAATCTCTGTGCGGTGATGGCGTCAGAGCTGGGACTCAACCCCAAAAAGGCAAAGCGTGCAGGACTTTTACACGATATTGGTAAGGTACCTGATGAAGAGAGTGAACTGCCTCACGCACTATACGGTGGCAAATTGGCCGAAAAATACAAGGAGAAGCCGGATATCTGCAACGCTATCGCAGCCCACCATGATGAGGTAGAGATGCAAACACTGCTGGCTCCCATCGTCCAGGTGTGTGATGCCATCTCGGGTGCACGCCCTGGTGCACGTCGCGAAATTGTGGAAGCATACATCAAACGACTGAATGACCTCGAGGCCATCGCAATGAGTTATCCCGGCGTTACCAAGACCTATGCCATACAGGCTGGTCGTGAACTTCGCGTTATCGTTGGAGCGGACCAAATGGATGACGCCGAATCACTGAAGTTGTCAGATGATATTGCAACCAAGATTCAAAACGAGATGACCTATCCTGGACAGGTAAAAATCACCGTCATTCGCGAAACACGCAGTGTAGCCTATGCTAAATAAGAAACGCAAAGATTAAATATATATAATGTAAGCGTGATTAAAAAGGTGTATCAAGATGTTGATGCACCTTTTTTTGCGGCGTCACTACAAAAAATATACCGCTATACGCTTATCGAGAAGGTGCTGAATGGCAAAACTATCGATCGCATGTGCGGGCGACCATACCATGAAAGATGTTTGTAGCATCTTATGGGTGTGCGCTAAGCGGTGGCGTTTCGTACAGCAAATCGTTTGGTCAGTCACCGACTACTTCACATTTAGCGGATTCAATCCCATTGAGTTTGTCGTCCAATCTCTATGACTTTAGGTGCCAAACTCATAGACTTTAGACACCAACCCCATAGACTTTAGACACTAAACTCATATACTTTGGAAACCAACCCCAGAGACTTTGGACACCAAACTCATAGACTTTGGACACCAACCCCATAGACTTTAGACACTAAACTCATATACTTTGGACACCAAATTCATAGACTTTAGACACTAAACTCATATACTTTGGACACCAAATTCATAGACTTTAGGCACCAAACACATATACTTTGGAAACCAACCCCATTGACTTTGAAAATCGATTAAAAAAGGGATGCAAGTTAAAGCAAAAGTTTTACTCGATACTTTCTACTGTAACTCCCTTAAAATGAGAAATTAAAGACAAGATGTGGTTATTGGCTTTGGCTCGCTTAATGGTTATTTCCATTTCGACGTTGTAGTTAGCTCCTATGCCAGTTTTTTCAGGGTGAATCTCGTATGAGTTGATGGTTATCTTTTCTTGGTCAAGATGATTCAGGATTTCTTGGATGTGTGTCTTGTCAGAAGCGGTAAATGTGAGATTAATGTTTCGGTTGCCAAAACGTTTCATCGTATAATTCAACGTTTCCAAGCAGGCAAGTACCATGACCGTTGAAGCCACAGCAATGACATACATGCTAGCCCCGCATGCCAGACCGATGGCGGCTGTTGCCCATAAACCGGCGGCTGTTGTGAGTCCGCGAATCACCTGTTTTTGGAAAATAATGGTGCCGGCACCGATGAAACCGATGCCAGACACAACTTGTGACGCAATGCGCGAAGGGTCTAAAGACACATTTGGCTGTGTGGCAAGTATGTGTTCAAAACCATACTGAGATACCACCATGAAGAGCGCACTGCCCAGGCCTACGAGGAAGTGCGTACGAAACCCTGCTTCTTTGGCTCTGTATTCGCGTTCTAAACCGATGATGCCGCCTAACAATGCAGCTGACACTATGCGAAGAATCAAATTGATGTCCATATTATACCTTTATTCGTGCGAAGATAAATAAAAATTCATGGAATAGCAAACTAGCATTAGAAAAAATAGCTACCTTTGTACCAGATTGTATTTCGAAGCTATCAAGACATCGATTTGAGTCTATCAAAAACAAACGTGAAGTTATGAAATCGTTGAAAGAACTGTATAAAATAGGTAGGGGACCCTCCAGCAGTCATACCATGGGACCTCAATTGGCTTCTAAGATATTCTTGGAGAAATATCCTCATGCTCATAGTTATGAAGTGACACTCTATGGGAGTTTGGCTGCAACGGGCAAAGGGCACATGACCGACGTGGCTATCATCGACGTATTGGGCGTGAACCATAAGTTGGAAATAGTGTGGAAGCCCAAGATATTTCTCCCATTTCATCCCAACGGAATGGAGTTCAAAGCTTTTGGTAAACATCAAGAGCTGTTAGGCAGCTGGGTGGTATATAGTGTCGGTGGCGGTGCCTTGTCGGAAGGAAAAGGCGATGATGATTTGTTCAACACCCAGGATGTATACGATCTGAACACCATGAAGGACATTATGAAGTGGTGTGAAACCAATGGCCGAAGCTTTTGGGAATATGTAGACATGTGTGAAGACGATGACATTTGGGACTATCTCATGGAATGTTGGAACGTTATGAAAGCGGCTGTGGAACGAGGCATCAATCGTGAAGGTGTCCTACCCGGTGGGCTGAATCTTCGCCGAAAAGCACCTGGTTACTATGTAAAGGCGACAGGGTACAAAAGGTCTTTGCAAACACGTGGACTTGTATATGCGTACGCACTGGCGGTGAGTGAGGAGAATGCTTCCGGAGGAACCATTGTTACAGCTCCCACCTGTGGCGCCTCTGGTGTGATGCCAGCGGTGTTGTATCATTTGGCCAAGGGACACGAATTCAGTGATACACGTATCCTACACGCTATGGCTACGGCCGGACTGTTTGGCAACATCGTGAAGCACAATGCATCTATCTCTGGTGCTGACGTAGGATGTCAGGGCGAGGTGGGCGTGGCTTGCGCCATGGTTTCCGCAGCAGCGTGCCAGTTGTTTGGTGGCAGTAATGCACAAATAGAGTATGCGGCCGAGATGGGACTTGAACACCATTTGGGCATGACTTGCGATCCGGTATGTGGTTTGGTTCAGATTCCGTGTATCGAGCGCAACGCTTTTGCCGCAACCCGAGCATTGGATGCGAACTTATACTCCTCGTTTTCAGACGGCAAACATCGTGTGTCGTTTGATAAGGTGGTGAGAGTGATGAAGAGAACAGGGCACGATTTGCCTTCGCTTTATAAAGAAACCAGCGAAGGAGGATTGGCCGCAGAGAAGTTTTAGGCTAGTTCTTCAATTTGCGTGTCAGCGTTATCGTGAGCTTTGAAAGCCTTCCAGCAGTTGGTATTTCTTGCGCATCATCCTGTTGTAAATGTTGCGTAGCCAAAACTTACTGGTGGCGATGAAAGCTACGCCTACGACCAACATGAAGGCATAGACCTGTTGTTCGCTCATGAAACCGCTCAACGTAGTAATGAGGATGCTGGGTACGAAGAGGCATCCCATGGTGACAACCAGTTGTCTGTAGTTGTTTTCCATTCCGGCTTTACTTATGTATTTGGTGTTCAGCGGTAAGGTTTGCTTGTTGTAGACGGCCATTTGAAAGAGAATGAAATATTGCAAACCTGCCGTAAACACAGCATAAGCCAGGAGCATGAGCAAAGACCATTTGCCAACAACGACTGTTGGAATCATCAACAGGAAGGGTACTAACAACATTGCGCAGTAGAATATATATTTCGCTTTGAGTAGTGATAGAATGTTTTCTTGGTGCACCATGAGGCAATCTATGTAGTTGCCTTCATTGCACATGATGCGTGTCAGCATCACTGCACCAAAGACAACAAAGTTGTAACAACCCAAGAACGAAACCATGGCACCGCTGTCGTAGATGTCTGTAAAAGAGAGGAAGACAGAGAAAACGAACACCACACTGACGGAGGTAATGAAGCTTTTTCGGGGATTCTTGTTGCGCAATAGGTTTTTTACCTCAAGTTGTAGGTAAAGACCTGTTTGTCCAAACCGTTCAAAAAACGAAAGCTTATTGACATGGTGCAGGTTCGTTTTTTCTAGATGCATCAATTCTGACTGGATGTGTGAATACTGAATGCGCCGGTTGATGGAGATAAGAAGAATCAATAAGGCTACAGGGACGAGGTAGGGGAGAAGGCTCCCGTCTGTGATGAAGTGCCCTATGCCAGTATAAAAGTCAAACAGATGCTCCAGGCTGGCATGCTGACCTAGGTACCAAGGCATGGCCATGATGGCATAGACCGCGCCCACCAATATCCACCAAAGTGAATTGTCATTAATCAAGGTTCGTGCTATATAATACCATTGTGTATTGACCAGTATGAGTAACCAAAAGAACAATAAAACGCCGAGTGATGCCCAAACGCCAGAACTGAAGACGACCGACATCAGTACATACGGAACAAGAAAGGAGAACCAGGTGAAATTGTATCCGGAAAGAAGTGATGTCCCAATGAAATTGTCAATGCAAGCATACTTCGAAATGGGCAACAGAACGTAGGGCTTGATGAGCTGTGCGGGGATTTCCTGAACGGCAAACCTGAAGAAAAAATCAAGCACAAGGATGAAAGGTATTGTTCCGCAGACGAATTCAACTGGGGTGTAGGAGCGGCTGGCATTGGCAGCCAAAGACATAAGAATGGCGATGAAGCAAAGATAAACGAATACAAATATGGTCATTCCCCACATGACATACTTGGCAGCCTTGTTTTGTTGAAAACTTAAATTGCGTTTTTCGGCCAGTTTCCGATGGCGCCAAATCATCTTGAACAAGTCAAATCGTTGTTTGAAATCTGCTAGCAGCTGTGATCGTTCCGTTGAGTTCATGTGGTTAAATATTGGTAGGTGATTTCTTGTTCGCTAGCTTAATGCAGGCTATCTCAAGTCAATAACCTCGGCAGACGGCAAGTCTTTCGATTGGAATACGAAAGTGCTGTTGGAAAGGTTCTTGGCTTTAAAGTTGCTGATGTTGATGATGGTCCAGCTACCCCCTTGTTTGATTTTTACTTGCGACGGACTGTAGGTTCGCTTGTTGATGGAGATGTACATTTCTGGTATGCCATTGTTCTTGTTTTGGGCAACCATGTGTACTTCGTAATTGTTTCCCTTTACTCGGTGACTCAGTTGATATCCCGCCTTGTACATATTGATGAAGGTGTAGGGATTCATGGAGATTTGCTGCGAACGCGAAGGGTTAGAAATGTTCACCTCGTTGGTGCTCTTCATATAGCTCCACTGCGTTTTGCCGTCAAACCACACCATGGCTTGGGGTGTTCGTGCATGAAACTTGTTCCCCTTGATGGCAATAGTACCGGAAGTTTTTCCCATCTTCGCACTTGATATCGTGAAGTTGGCACTCGCACCACCTGCTCTTCCAACCACTTGGGCTGTCCTATCCAGTATTTTTCGGGTCTGCGAACTACTTTGACTGTTTGCATTTGTATATAAGGTGACTGCAAATAGGAATATAATTACTCTCTGTACGTTTAAAAATAGATATCTTTTCATTTTATATTTTCTTTTATGTTGAATGGATGGCAGCAATGATTGAGTTGAGTGAAGCTTCGTCTTGCACCAGCACATCCCTTGGTTTGCTGCCTTGAGCGGGACCAACAATACCGGCTGCTTCAAGCTGATCCATTAGTCTTCCGGCACGGTTGTATCCGATGGAGAACCGCCTTTGAATCATACTGGTTGAGCCTATCTGACTCGTGACGATGGCATGAGCTGCTTCTTCGAAGAAGGGATCGAGACTTTGTATGTCGCCACCTCCCGCACCCGCGGTACCAGTTTTCCCGTCAACAGCAGGTTCGGGCAACTCCAAAGGTGACACCGGACCGGGCTGACTGGCTATGAATTGATTGATTCTCTCAATCTCTGGCGTGTCAACAAATGCACACTGAACGCGGACAGGCTCATTCCCATTGAGGAAAAGCAGGTCGCCCCGTCCCACCAATTGGTTGGCGCCAGGGCGGTCAAGAATGGTTCTCGAGTCAATCATGGCACTTACCTTGAAGGCCATTCTGCCGGGGAAGTTGGCCTTGATGTTACCAGTAATGATGTTGGCGGTGGGGCGTTGAGTGGCGATAACCATATGTATGCCCACGGCACGGGCCAACTGTGCGATACGAGTGATGGGGGCTTCAACCTCTCTTCCAGCAGTCATAATCAGATCGCCATACTCATCAATTACGACAACGATGTAGGGCATGTATTCATGTCCTTTGGTTAAGTTTAGCTGGTGATTGATGAATTTCTTGTTATACTCCTTGATGTTTCGTGCTCCGGCTATCTTCAGCATGTCATAGCGATGATCCATCAAGGTGCAAAGTGAATTGAGCGTCCTAACTACTTTTGTCACATCGGTGATGATAGGCTCATCATCATTGTCTGGAGCTGATGCCATAAAGTGGTCTGTAATAGGAGAATAAACACTGAATTCCACCTTTTTGGGGTCGATTAAGACAATCTTCAACTCATTGGGGTGCTTCTTGTATAATAGGGAAGTGATGATGGCATTCAGTCCAACAGACTTTCCTTGTCCCGTTGCACCAGCAACTAAAAGATGGGGAATCTTTGCCAAATCCACCATAAATACCTCGTTGGTGATGGTTTTTCCAATGGCTAAAGGCAACTCCATGGTTGACTCTTGGAACTTTTTAGAATTCAAGATGCTTTCCATGGATACGATGGTCGGCTTCTTGTTGGGCACTTCAATACCAATAGTGCCCTTTCCTGGGATGGGAGCGATGATGCGTATTCCCAATGCGGCAAGGCTTAAGGCGATGTCATCCTCCAGGTTTCTGATTTTAGAGATACGCACTCCCTCGGCTGGTGTAATCTCATATAGGGTGATAGTCGGGCCTACCGTGGCCTTAATCTCACGGATTGAAACGCCAAAACTGTTGAGTACTTCTACGATACGAGCATTATTGGCCTTGATTTCCTCCATGTCTACCAATGGCTTGTTGTCGCTCTCGTATTTCTTTAACAAGTCAAGTCCGGGATATTTATACTTCAAGAATGGCTCTTTGGGGTTGATAGGTGTCTTCAAAACCTCTTCTGCTGTCAATGTCTTGCCAGACGCTTTCTCATCTTCAGCAGCCACTTCGACTGTCAGATGCGACGTCTCGTTTTCACTTGAAGGCTGCGTGGAAGCAGTCTTTCCGTTGGATTTTTTCGTTGAGGTGTTTGTAAATTTAGATACATCTGTTAAGTCTACCACTGTTGGCTTTGAGTCATCAGCATCAGCAGATGATGTATTGTTAATGGTTTGAGTATCATCTTCCTCTTCTGCCTTAACCGCAGAAGCTGTATTATCATGACGAGTGAGATTCGTAACTGTGAAGGGAATCTTACGAGTTAAGTACTTCACAGGATTCAATGCCTTTCGAATCACTTCAATTGTTTCGGCACTTAAATAAGTTAAAAACGCCAGTGCCACCAGCAACAAGATGGCGGTTAATCCGGGAGGACCTACCAAATTCTCTAATTGTTGTACGCAGAACATGCCATGCCGGCCACCGGGATTGAACACAAGCTCACCCATCAGCGGCGTAGCAAACTTGGCAAGCGTGACAGAGCTCCATATCATGACGAGCGTCATGCCAAGAAACCATTTCCATAGGTTAATCTTGTAGACTTTCATCAAGCTAAGTCCCAGCAAAATGATGAACAGAGGTATCAGAAATGCGGGAATGCCAAAGTTGACTGTAATCAACGTATAAGCGATGATAGCACCGATACTTCCGCAATAATTTGAGAAGGTACGGTCAGAATTCATCCATTCTCTTGGCCGCAAATCCTCAAGGATACTTTGGTCTGCCTGTCCCGTATAAAAATAATTAACCATTGCAACGATGACGTATAGTGCAATGACCGATAGGATAGCACCTAAGAGAAAATCTGTTTTTTCGTTGCTGAAGATATTTTGAAAGCCTACAGCTTCACCCACATTCTTAGGTTTTCGCTCAGGCTTTTTCCTTTTTATTCCCATATCAAGTCTATGTGATTTGAATGCAAAAATAGCGTAAATATGTCAGAATCCTTCACGTTTTGATAACTTTTTTCTATTTTTGCAATTCATAAGAATATGGGTTATGAAGAGAATTATCTATAGCAAATTCAACAAGGAAGCCATCCACACACTCCCACAAGTTTTATTTTCAGGTCGAATCATTGTCGTGACCACCGAAAAAATGGCAGAAAAAGCGGTGAAATTCTTGTTGACTCAAGACATTTTAGGTGTAGATACCGAAACGCGCCCCGTATTCAGAAAAGGACAATCTTACCAAGTTTCTTTGCTTCAGGTTGCCACCAAGGAGGTCTGTTTCTTGTTCCGTCTTAATATATTAGGCATCACTCCGGCCATCAAACTTTTGTTGGAGAACACGCAAACCAAGATGATTGGATTGTCGTGGCATGACGACTTGTTGATGTTGCATAAAAGATGTGATTTTAAGAAAGGTTATTTCATTGATTTACAAGATATTGTCGGCGAACTCGGAATCAAAGATTTAAGTCTTCAGAAGTTGTATGCAAACATCTTTCATCAAAAGATTAGCAAGCGTCAGCGCCTCACCAATTGGGACCAAGAGAACCTCACAGATAAACAAAAGCTATACGCAGCCACTGACGCATGGGCCTGTATCATGTTGTATGAGGAAATACTTAGGCTGAAAGAGACTGGCGATTATACGCTCATACCTGACGAAGAAGAAAATAACGCTAAACAAGTAAAAGATGACAACCAAAACCATACAGCTCAAAAAGGGTAAGGAAGAGTCGCTCAAGCGCTTCCATCCCTGGATTTTTTCTGGTGCAATCCTTCGGATGGACGATGGGATTGAAGAAGGCGAACTTGTCAAAGTAGTGACCTTTAACCGAGAGTTCATTGCGATAGGGCAATACCAAATCGGCTCCATTGCTGTGCGAGTATTGTCGTTTAGGGACATCACCATTGATCAAGAGTTTTGGAAATCAAGACTAAAGGCAGCCTTGAATATGCGCATTGCCATTGGCATTGCTGACAATCCAACAAACAACACCTACCGATTGGTGCATGGTGAGGGCGACATGTTGCCTGGCTTAATCATTGATTGTTATGGGAAAACGGCCGTCATGCAAGCGCATAGTGTCGGCATGCACGTGGAAAGACTGGCTATATGCGAGGCTCTCAGGAGCGTGATGGGCAGCCGTATCGAACATGTTTTCTATAAAAGCGAAACCACCTTGCCGTTCAAGGCCGAATTGGGACAACAAGATGGATTCCTCTATGGTGGCAGCGATGACAACGTAGCTATCGAGAACGGACTGAAATTCCATGTGGATTGGTTGAAAGGACAAAAGACAGGGTTTTTCGTAGACCAGCGTGAAAACCGCACTTTGCTGGAAAAATATGCCAAAAACCGTTCGGTACTCAACATGTTTTGCTACACTGGAGGGTTCTCTGTGTATGCCATGCGCGGTGAGGCCAAGCTCGTTCATTCGGTTGACAGCAGTGCTAAAGCCGTAGAGTTGACCAATGCGAACATCAATTTGAACTTCCCGTCGGATGCCAGGCATGCGGCTTTCTGTGACGATGCTTTCAAGTATCTCGACGCTCACGATGCACAATACGACCTGGTGGTGCTTGATCCTCCCGCCTTTGCCAAGCATCGGGCGGCGCTACGCAATGCTTTGAAGGGCTATACCCGACTGAACGTTAAGGGGTTTGAGCGTATCAAGCCCGGAGGAATACTGTTTACGTTCAGTTGTTCACAGGTGGTAACGAAAGAAAACTTCAGGAATGCTGTGTTCACGGCGGCTGCCCAGGCCAAGCGCAAGGTTCGCATTCTACACCAATTGCACCAGCCAGCCGACCATCCCATCAATATTTACCATCCCGAAGGAGAATATCTGAAGGGCCTCGTCTTGTACGTTGATTAAGTTTGAGCATCATATTCAGCAATATATTTCATCTTTGTCGTTGCTTCACAAAGATGAGTTATATCTGGTAGCCCTTTCTGGTGGAGCTGACAGCGTGTGTCTGCTTCGCTGCCTGATGGCACTGGGTTACCATGTAGAAGCTATCCATTGCAATTTTCGTTTACGCGGTGAAGAGTCGGATAGGGATGAGCTTTTTTGCCAAGAGTTGTGCCGAAAACTTGACATCCCCCTGCATTTGGCGCATTTTGACACGCGCTCTTATGCCCAGTTGCACCATGTGAGCATTGAAATGGCGGCGCGCGAGCTGAGATACGCCCATTTCAAAAACCTTTGTAAGGACATGGGTGCTGGTGGCGTGTGTGTGGGTCATCATCAGGACGACAGCGTAGAAACCATTTTAATCAACCTGGTTCGCTCAACAGGCATTCATGGATTGACGGGCATTGCGCCTAAAAACGATTACATATACAGACCACTACTTTGTGTAAGTCGCAAAGAGATAACGGATTACCTGCAAAGCATTCAACAAAATTATATCACCGATAGCACCAATTTGGTGCCAGATGTTCAGCGCAATAAAATGCGGTTGGAAGTGATTCCGCTCTTGGAAAGCATCAATCCAGCGGCACAGCAAAACATCTTGCAAACAGCCCTGCGCCTGGCTGATGTCGTGAGCATCCTTGACGGGTGGATGGAACGGGTGGCCCAGTGGAAACCCCGTGGATCTTATTGGTATTTCCCCCTGAAGGAGGTTACGCACGAATACATATTGTGGTATTTGCTAAAAAGCTATCATTTCACCTCCAAGCAGGTTGACAACATTTATGAAAACAGAAACAACGGCAGCGGAAGAGTGTGGACCTCCAAGACACACGAGTTGTTGAATGACCGCGACCAACTGGTGTTGGCACAGCGCAACGATGAACCACAGGAGCCACTCACCATTCCCGAACCAGGTGTTTTCCGCTACGATGCTAAGTTGAAAGTGAGGATTTCCGTTACCGCCGCCCCCATATCGGCTCAAATCGTCAAGGATAAACGCTGTGCCTACATGGATTTTAACCAAGTAAGTTTTCCATTAGTACTCAGACCTGTCCAGCCGGCCGACCGCTTCCAGCCTTTCGGCATGAAAGGAACTAAATTGTTGAGCGACTACATGACCGACCGCAAGATGTCGCTGTTTGAGAAACGGCAGCAACTGGTGCTGACCGACCATCAAGGTCATATACTGTGGGTAGTGGAGGAGAGGCTGGCCGATCCCTATAAGATGACAGAAGCTACACAAATGGTTTTAAAAGTTGAAATGCTTCGCGACTGAACATCATCTTATCATATTCTAGCGGTGCTTCCAACCAATTGAAAACCATGATGATACATAGATGGCTTTAAAAGCATTGAGTTTGGCGTTCAAACTCAATGCAATTGAACCCCAAACTCAATGACTTTAGAGGCCAAAGTCCATGCTATTGAAAATCCATCATTAGGACATTAGTTACTCCACCTGCTGCAAATGTCCTAAAAAGCGTTCGGCCCGGTTCAAATCTTCGGGCGTATCTATTCCTACAGTCTCAATGTCAGTGAGGCCAACCTTGATGCGGTAACCATTCTGCAACCACCTTAACTGTTCCAAACTTTCAGCCAATTCCAGCGAAGATTGCCGCAGCTGGGTGATTTCCTTGAGGACCTCTCTGCGGTAAGCGTAAATGCCCAGGTGCTTTAAAAAAGGATATTGATTCATCCACTCGTCACCTTTTTTGTTTCTGATGAATGGGATGACCGACCTTGAGAAATACAGCGCATACCCATCTTTATCCACCACAATCTTCGGCGAGTTGGGATTTTCCAATGCCTGCTGGCTTTCAAACCGTTTTCCCAGCGTTGCTATTTGCGTCTTGGAGTCGTCGAAGCAATGGCACAACGTTTCTATTTGCTGTCGCTGAATGAACGGCTCGTCGCCCTGAATGTTGAGCACCACGTCACACGTCAGTCCCAATTGCTCTACTGCTTCCTCAATTCTGTCCGTTCCGCTTTGGTGGTTAGGGCTAGTCATCACCGCTTTTCCGCCAAAAGCAGTGACGGCATCAAAGATGCGCCGGTCGTCAGTTGCGACGAAAGCATCTTCCAAAACCTGTGAAACTTGCTCGTACACCCGTTGGATAACGGTCTTGCCATCTAGCATGGCCAACGGTTTTCCGGGGAAACGGGACGACCCATAGCGCGCCGGTATGATACCTGTAAACTTCATAAAAAATCTAATTTAAGACGTACAAAGATACTAAATAATACTAATAGTCTTTGCTGTCTCACTAAAAATAAGTACTTTTGGACGGTACAACAAAACCCATTATCACGTGAAGAAAGAACTGTTATCTATCATATTGTTACTATTTCCATTCTATGTTTTTGCCCAAAAACTCACCTTGAGCTCTTGTACAATATCCGAAGGCGAGGGCAAAACGCGCGTCACTGGACAATACAAAGGTGAAATGTCTGGTGGCAAGCCTCAGGGGAAGGGCAACGTGCTTTACAGCAATGGCAACACCTACGAGGGCGAATTTGTAAAAGGCAGACGACAGGGGTATGGCATCTATACGTTTGCCGATGGAGAAAAATATGAAGGTCAGTGGTTTCAAAACCAGCAGCACGGACGGGGCACCTATTATTTCGCAAACAACAACAAGTATGTGGGATTGTGGTTTCGCGACTATCAGCAAGGTCACGGTGTGATGTATTACTACAATGGCGACCGCTATGAGGGCAACTGGTATCAAGACAAACGCCAAGGCAAGGGAACTTACACCTTTTCTACGGGTGCCTATTACAAAGGTCAGTGGAAAGATGACGAGAAGAGTGGCAAAGGATACTTTGATTGGGGCGATGGTTCCAGCTATGACGGTCAGTGGCTGAACAATGTGCGTGAAGGAAAAGGACTTTACAAATATGCTGACGGCGATGTCTATTCAGGCGACTGGAAGGGCGACATCCAGAACGGTAAAGGTATCTATAAATTCCAAAACGGCGACGTATACGAAGGTGAATACGTTGAGGGCGAACGAACAGGAGAAGGCATCTTCCGTTTGGGCAACGGTGATAAATATACTGGAACGTTCAAAGATGGACAGAAAAACGGTGAGGGAACGATGGTATGGGCCAATGGCGACCGATACACCGGGTTGTGGAAAAACGACTTGCAGAACGGAAAAGGAAAGCTGGTCAAGAAGAACGGCGATGTTTTTGAAGGTGACTTTAAGGCCGGGAAAGTGCATGGTGAAGTGATTATTCACTACGCCAACGGCAGCAAATACAAGGGTACATTCAAGAATGGTAAGCGTAATGGCCCTGCCATAGAAGAAACTAAAGACGGCAAGCGATTTGAAGGGTCGTATGTTGACGATGCCAGAGATGGCAAGTTTGTAGAGAAAGATCGCAATGGAAAGATTCTTCAGCGCGGGCATTACGAACGTGGTCGTCGTTATGTGGATTAGACATTTCATATATATCATCATCCTATATTAAGTCAGGTCTATCATGAAAAATAAAACATCGCACCACCCAAAGGGTGCAGAAACAAAACATAAGGAAGAGGTAGCGAGTGAGTTGGCTATCATCAGGAATGATCCTTATCTGGAACCTTACGCCAACGCCATCCGTGGCAGGCATGAGCATGCGATGGCGACGCAACGACGTTTGACACAAAACGGAAAGTTTACTTTAAGCGAATTTGCATCGGGACACCATTATTTCGGGTTGCATCCAACTGCAGAGGGGTGGGTGTTCAGGGAGTGGGCACCCCATGCGACGGCCATTTATCTGGTTGGTGACTTCAACAACTGGGAAGAACGGCCTGAATATGCCGCCAAGCGTGTTGAGGGAACGGGCAACTGGGAACTGATGATGGACAAAACTTCCATCCACCATGGTGATCTTTACAAGATGCATGTATATTGGGAAGGTGGTCAGGGTGAGCGCATTCCGGCTTGGGTAAACCGCGTGGTTCAAGACAATCAGACCAAGATTTTCTCGGCTCAGGTATGGTGTCCGGAAGAGCCTTATGCATGGAAGACAACCAACTTTAAAGCCTCCAGAGATCCGTTGTTCATTTACGAATGCCACATCGGCATGGCGCAGGATGCCGAGAAGGTGGGTACATACACCGAATTCAAGGATTATGTGCTGCCGCGCATCGTGAAAGCTGGTTATAACTGCATACAGATTATGTCCATACAGGAGCATCCTTATTATGGCTCTTTTGGCTATCATGTCAGCTCGTTCTTTGCAGCATCCTCAAGATTTGGTACACCAGAAGAACTGAAAGAGTTGATAGATGCAGCCCATCAGCAGGGCGTGGCTGTCATCATGGACATCGTGCACAGTCATGCAGTCAAGAACGTGGTTGAGGGACTGGGTAATCTTGCGGGCGATCCTAATCAGTATTTCTGTCCTGGTGACAGGCACGAACATCCTGCATGGGATAGTTTGTGTTTTGATTATAGCAAGGATGAGGTGATGCACTTCTTGCTGTCCAATTGTAAATATTGGTTGGAGGAATTCCATTTCGATGGGTTTCGTTTCGACGGAGTCACCTCGATGCTCTATTATAGCCATGGGTTGGGGGAGGCCTTTACCAACTATTCCGATTATTATAATGGTCATCAGGATGATGCTGCCATTTGTTATCTTACGTTGGCTAATCAGGTTATCCATGAAGTGAACCCGGATGCGATAACCATCGCAGAAGAAGTTAGTGGCATGCCGGGCTTGGCAGCCAAGGTAAAAGATGGCGGCTTAGGCTTTGATTACCGCATGTCCATGAACATACCCGATTTCTGGATCAAGACCATCAAAGAGCTGAAGGATGAAGATTGGAAACCCAGCTCCATCTTTTGGGAAATCAAGAACCGGCGTTCTGACGAGCAGACCATCTCGTATTGCGAGAGTCATGACCAGGCCTTGGTAGGTGATAAAACCATCATCTTTAGGCTGATTGACGCTGATATGTATTGGCACTTCAAGAAAGGTGATGAAAATGCCTTGGTTCATCGGGGTATAGCACTTCACAAGATGATCAGGTTGGTTACTGCATCCACAATGAATGGAGGTTATCTTAACTTCATGGGAAACGAGTTCGGGCATCCTGAATGGATTGATTTTCCAAGAGAAGGAAATGGATGGAGCCATAAATATGCCCGAAGACAGTGGAACCTGGTGGACAATCAGGAGCTGGATTATCATTATTTGGGCGACTTCGACCGCGCGATGGTCAACCTGTTGAAATCACAGAAGGGATTCAACAAAACGGTGGTTCAGGAGATTTGGCATCATGATGGCGATCAAATATTGTGCTACATGCGGGGAGATTTGGTGTTTGTATTTAACTTCTCACCCTCCCAATCATTTGTAGATTATGGCTTTCTCGCTCCGGCAGGAAGCTATCAGGTGGTGTTGAATACGGATGATCCCCAGTTTGGCGGTAATGGTTTGACAGACGATAGCGTGGAGCATTTGACCAACTTCGATCCTCTATACAAAGAAGCAAACAAGGGGTGGCTTAAATTATACATACCAGCACGCAGTGCCATGGTTTTGAAGAAACGCTAAACATCCCCTCTTGGTCACACAGCCTATAACTCGTTTGAATGATACGTTGTTGATACGTATGGTGTGCAGCATTTTGTTTTGTTGCTTTACTTTCGTGTATCTGTATGTGTACCAGGCTGATGTTTTGGCCGTGGCGCAACATATACTGTCAGGAGGAAGAACTTCTTACCATGCCGGTGTCGGTGCGGTATTGATTACCTTGACGCTCTATCTGGTGCATCTTGGCGTATCTTATGTCTGTCGTCCTTCTGGAATAGGCTTCTCGCTTACCTTTTTCCCCTCATTACTACTGCTGACAATTCTGACAGATGTCAGTAATGACATTGACCGCCACTTTTCATTGGGATGGTGGTGGATAGCGGCACCTTTGCTGCTGTTGGCCTATGGAGGCCTGATGCGGGTTCTCAAGAGAAACAGGCACCAAGTGGAAGAAGGAAAAGTGTATGAGGTGTTTGTGCATCTCTTGTGGCAAAATATCATGTCGCTGGGCGTGATGTTTGTGCTGGTAGGTCTGTTTAGTAATCATGACGTGGTTTTTCATGAGCGCGCCAAAATGGAACAGGCTATCGTCAACAAAGAATACAAAGATGCGCTGGAGGTGGGGAAAAACAATTTGAAAACCGATTCAAACCTTGTGATGTTGCGTGCTTTTTGCTTATCAAAGACGCATAAAATGGGGGAGAGTCTGTTTGAATATCCTTTGATGGGCGAGTCTCAATCGCTGCTGCCGAACGGCAGTTCAGTGAGAATGTTGATGACACCAGATAAAGACGTGTACCGTTACATCGGTGTCATACCTAGACAGCAGATGCCTGTCATGCGCTATTTGGAACTCATCACGGAGAGCAGAAAGGCCAAGAAACCAGCCGGAGATTATTTGTTATGCGGCTATTTGTTGGATAAAAATTTGGACAAGTTTGTGGTTCATCTTCCTCGTTACTATCATGTTGACAGCTTGTTGCCTAAACATTATCGTGAGGCATTAGTGCTTTATACCCATTCGCGTTCAAATCCAAAGCTGGTATATCATGATGCGGTGACAGATGCGGATTATAGAGATTATCAGGATTTGGAAAAAAAATATCCCGAAAAAATGGTCAGACAAACCAAAATTCGGGATATCTATGGGAAAACATATTGGTACTACTTTCATTATCACCAAAAGAAGTGAGTGCCAATGTGCCTGATGAGTTGGGAACACCCCTTAGGTGCAACCTCTTGTTATTTCACTGCATTTAATGCTTTTACCCAATCGGTGTCAATGGAAAACTGCGTGATGAATTTTTCATTGTCAACATATGCGTAGGTGATTTCTTTCTCCGGATCGTTAAAAAGAGGATTTTGAACGGTGGCATTTTTGAATCGAGCCATCAAGATTTCTTTGTCCTGCTTATTGGATGAGCGAGCCAAACGCTTAACAAAGCTATTGACAAAGTCAATCATGGCATTGGTTTGTTTGCCCAATTTCAACTCGGTGAAATGGTCGTTTTGCGCTGCTTTAGTGATAAGGTAGAAGATGGCATCGGCCTTGAAAGTGGCAATTTTCCGCTCTTCCAAGTTTCTTTTCGTGTCATTCTTAATGGCTTCAGCCTGGTGCATGATGCGATTTACTTCTTTGTAGATTTCTTGTGACATGGCATTCACTGCAAACGTGCAGGTGAAAGCGAGTAGCATAATGATTTTTTTCATAATTCTCTTATCTTTTTTGTTCTTGTTCTTAATTTGATATAATTGGTTGGTTATGAATCTTGTGAATGTTCTTTTGTTATTCTGTTACTTGGTAGACGGTTGTGAAAGTCTGTTTTTATTCTTATTGATAAAGTCTTTCCAGCCGTGGTACTTGTTGTCGATGCTTGGTCTTCCCATCTGAAGAAAATGACAGTAGGCAGCCCCGAGGGCGTCTGTGGCATCCATGAAATGTGGCATTTCGCTTTGATTGATTTTCAAAAGTCTTTGAAGCATTCCCGCCACTTGTTCCTTACTGGCCTGACCTTGACCAGTGATAGCCATCTTAATCTTGAGCGGAGCATATTCATGAATGGGTACATCGTGGTGAATAGCCGCAGCGATGGCCACCCCTTGGGCACGTCCTAACTTTAACATCGACTGCACGTTTTTTCCGAAGAAAGGAGCTTCAATGGCCATTTCATCGGGTAGATATTCTTCTATAATGCCAGTAACGCGATCAAATATGTGTCCCAATCGAAGGTAAGGGTCATCGGTCTTTCGCATGTCAATCACTCCCATGGCTACCATGGATGGCTTTCTTTCAAGAATCTTAATGACACCATACCCCATGACATTTGTACCAGGATCTATTCCCAGTATCACTTTTTCTTTGATTTGCTGTTGTTGGGGAGTTGTCATTGCGTATTCGTTTTAGCGATCCATATAGGGATTTCCTGCGAGTTCAGTGCCGATTGTTGTTGGTTCACCATGTCCAGGGTATATCTTAGTGTTGTCAGGAAGCTGTGAAAGCATCCTTAAACTCTGAATCATCTGGAACATGGAGCCTCCTTGAAGATCAGTTCTTCCGATGGATAAGTGAAACAACGTGTCACCTGAAAATGCAACATCCTCTTCTTGACAATAAAAGAACACGCTTCCAGGTGTGTGTCCTGGAGTTTCTATCAGTGTGAATTGGTGTGATCCAAAGGATATGGTGTCATCTGAGTTGAGATACTGATCCACACTTGGGAAATCTCCAGATAGTTTAACACCCGCAAACGCTTCAGCTTGTTCTTGCAGTAGTTCCATCAGAAAAGCGTCAGCCCGATGAACTTTCACCTTTAATCCGTATTTTTTGTAGACAAACTGATCGCCGAAATGGTGGTCAACATGCCCGTGCGTGGCGATGAAATGGATGGGGTTTAAACCTTGAGCTTCGATGTATTGTGCTATAGCTTTCTGCTCTTTTTCATAAAAGGCTCCACAATCAATGATAACACATTCCTTGGTTTCATCACTGACTACATAGCAATTCTCCTGCAGCATATTGCACACGAAGCATTTGATATTGAGCATAACTTATCGTCTTTTAGAGTTGTTGTTGTATGAAATTAAAGTGGCAGATAGACAATGTTCTTTTCTTTGAACCACTCTTCGTCAAACCAATTGGATATCGAACAGGTTTCAACGATGCGTTTGAACAGTTTCGTCTCAGCGTCAAGATTTCCGCCTTTCAAGCAGATGATTCCGTTGGGCAGAGCGTTTCGTTGCTCCTTGGAAATGTTCTTCTTGGCGATTTTGACCAAGTCGGGGAGAGACATGGCGGCTCTACTCACCACAAAATCATAGATACCTTTTTCTTCTTCGCCTCTGATATGCTTGGTTGTGACATTCTTTAGGCCGATGGAATGGGCGATTTCTTCGGCCACTCGAACTTTTTTTCCCGTTCCATCGATGAGTGTGAAGTTGCTTTTTGGAAACATAATGGCCAAGGGAATGCCTGGGAATCCACCTCCTGTCCCTAGGTCTAAAACCTTTGTTTGGTCGATGAAACCGATCAATTTGGCTATAGACAGCGAATGCAAGACATGATGTTCATACAGATGGTCAATGTCTTTGCGTGAAATAACATTGATTTTTGCATTCCAATCGCTATACAGTTCTTGAAGCATGCCATATTGCTTTATCTGCTCTTCGGTTAACGAAGGGAAATATTTTAGTATTGCTTCTATGTTCATTTTAAGTATTTCTTTAATTCAGATTTGCTCAAATCAACCCTCATCTCGCCACATTCATGGGGCGCAATCTCATCTTCACAATAGATGAAAGTTATTTTATTCTTGCCAATGACATAGTTATCAGTGATATAAATATCGCCATCAGTTAAACTTCCTTCCTGTTTATGGAATCCAGTTCGATTATTTTTCAAACACCTTTGAAGCTTTTCAAAAATGATTTCTTTTACAGATTCTTCATACCCCTCAATGAAAAGGTCTGACAAAGTGATTAACTCTCCTGTCTTCAAGTTGAAGTTTTTTGCGATTGTTTGATTTGATGTTTGTGACGATCCCGCAGCTGTTGACAAGTAAATGATGTATGTAAGGATGTCTTTTTGGTTGTTTTGGATTTCTGATTTCAGTTGATAATGTCTGTTATAGGTGGTCGGGTTGGCAGAATCTGCACGGTAAAGCGGGCCATAAGTATTGATGTATTCATCCATATATTGGCTTACAAATGTACGCAGGGCCTTCTCCATATCGGTCGACTCGTTTGTTTGAGATAAGCAATTTGTCACCAGAAAACCGGATTGAATCAACGCTTGGTTGATTTTTGGAGCGTTATTTCCTCGCATACATTGCATTTGGATGGATACTTCACACTTGGGGGAGTGGGCGTTGTTTGCCAGATACGTGGTAGAATCTATCGCAAAAGATATGGCTTGTAAACCGTATTTCTTTAGCACATTGTTGTGATTGTCATCACATCCTGATGCAAAAAGGGCGAGGACAATGACCCACAACAGATTCCTCATCTTCTCTTTTTTGTGCAAAAATACGAATATTTTTTGTACCTTTGACATGTCATTCTATAAAATAAGGTAAATAATGTTTAACACAGCACTTTTTGATTTAGATGGAGTCGTACTGGATACCGAGTCTCAGTATACTGTTTGTTGGGATCGGTTGGGTAAGGTTTACAAACCTGACATACCGCATTTTGCCCATCTTATCAAGGGACAGACACTAACTCAGATATTCAATCGGTATTTTAAAGATGAAGAGAAGGCGCAACATGAAATAGAGAATCAGCTCATTGAGTTTGAAAAAAATATGGATTACGCATACATCCCTGGCGTTGTTGCCTTTATCAAAGACCTGAAACAGAATTACGTTAATACGGCCATTGTAACAAGTAGCAACCAACAAAAAATGGCAAATGTATATCAATGTCATCCAGAATTTGAAACGTTGTTTGACGTAATCCTCACCAGTGAGGACTTTAAACGAAGTAAACCTGAACCAGATTGTTACCTTACAGCTGCTGCTTATTTTGCTGTTTTGCACAACCAATGTGTTGTTTTTGAAGATAGTATCAACGGATTGAAGGCGGGAAAGGCAGCTCAAATGAAGGTTTGTGGACTGGCTACAACAAACTCTGTTGAGTTGATTGAGCCTTTGTCAGATATGGTTATTAATGACTTTGTCGGGATGAGTTACGAAAAGTTGTGTGCGATGATTTAGACATTTCCGTATTGCATCACTTGCATTCTTCATTGTTTGTTTTACATTTCTTGTCAATACTTTATTGGGTCTTTCAAAAATAAATAATCACTTTTAGCGTTTATTCATTAATGAATATACGATTTTCTATTATAGTTTGTTTGTTGGCACTGATTGGTTTCACCGCATGTCATGATGAAGATACCTTTTCTTCATCACCCAATCATTTGCTGACATTCTCTTCTGACAGTATCAAGCTTGATACCGTCTTCTCCAACATTCCATCGGCAGCCAAATCTTTTTGGGTTTATAACCATTCAGGCGAAGGCATTAGATGTTCTAACGTTAGGTTAGAACGGGGCAATCAGACGGGGTTTAGAGTCAATGTCGACGGTATTTACCTGGGTAAAGATGTGGGATATGCAACTCCAGAGATTGAAATTAGAAAGAATGACAGCATTCGTGTGTATATTGAATTAACCTCTCCGGCTAAACATGCCGATGAACCACAACGCATTGAAGACAACATTGTGTTTGCATTGGAGAATGGAAAAGAGCAAAAGGTTAATCTGAATGCCTATGCTTGGGATGCCGTTTTCTTACGCGATTATCATGTTTTGAACGATACAGTACTATCAGGAACCAAGCCCATTGTGGTGTTTGGAAAGCTGACGGTTGAAGAAAACAAAACTTTGCGCATAGCTGCTGGTACGACATTGTATTTCGATCAACGTGCAGGCATTGATGTCTATGGTCGACTGTCCATTGAGGGAGAACCGCAAAAAGAAGTTGTTTTGCGAGGCAACCGACTGGATCGTATGTTCGATTACCTGCCTTATGATGGGCTGAGTGGTCAGTGGCAGGGAGTACATATTTATCCTTCGTCCAACGAAAACACCATTTCGTACGCCGATATCCATGGCGCATACAATGGTTTGGTTATCGATTCTGCTGACATAGCCAAGCAAAAAATGATCATGTCCAATTCAACCATCCACAATTGTCAAGGATATGGCTTGCTGACTCGTCATTCGCAAGTTTCCATCAACAATTCTGTTTTCAGTAATACCCTCAACGATTGCGTTTCAATTGATGGCGGCGATGTGGTGATGAACGGCTGTACCTTGGCGCAATTTTATCCATTTGACTCTAATAGAGGTGTGGCTTTAAGATTGAGTGCCGCATCTTTACCCTTAAAACAATTCGTTTGTAACAACACACTTGTTACGGGCTACTCCGCCCATGAGGTGATGAGAAACCCTGGAAAAGATACCTCTCAGTTGCATTTCACCTTTGAGAACTGTTTGCTACGCATGCCTCGTGAAGAGTCAGTAGATAGTGTTTGTTTTAAAAACGTGATATACGAAGATGTAAAAGATACTATTCAGGCTGGTCACAATAACTTCCTTTTGATAGACACAGATAGCTTGAGGTATGATTTCAGGTTGCGAGAAAAATCTTTGGCCATAGGAAAAGCCAACCAAGCAACATCCTTACCCTTAGATAGGGATGGCAGAAAGAGAGATGAACTGCCGGATATCGGCGCCTATGAATACTTTAAACCCTAACATGCATGGAACAGATTGACATTAATATCTCGATTCAGAGTTATCAGCTCGATGAGCTTTCACCACAAGACCAGGAGTTAGTTCAGGCCGCCATCAAGGCCACTAACAATGCCTACGCGAATTACAGTCGCTTTTATGTGGGTGCTGCTTTAAGACTTGAAAATGGAAAAATGGTGATAGGAGCCAACCAGGAAAATGCTGCATTCCCATCAGGTTTATGCGCAGAGCGTACTGCTGTCTTTGCGGCTCAAGCCAACTATCCCGACAGTCCCATTGAAACTTTGGCCATTGCAGGCCGGAACGAAAAAGGCGTATTGCCTGATCCCATCACACCTTGTGGAGCTTGTCGGCAGGTTATACTGGAGATAGAAGATCGATACAAAAAGCCTATCAAAATTCTTTTATACGGAACTCAGAAAATCTATTGTGTCAGAAGCGTGAAAGATCTGCTTCCGCTGTCGTTTGTAGACGAAAATATGCGCTGAAATCAACTTGTTAATAAATTTTAAAAATAATCTTTTTTCATTACATAGGTTGCGGTATTCAGAAATAAACCATTACCTTTGCAACCGCATTTGAGACACAGTGCATTCTCCTTTACGATGAAAAGGAAGGGAAGTGTGGGTGAGTGGCTGAAACCACCAGTTTGCTAAACTGACGTGCGGGTTACCGTACCGGGGGTTCGAATCCCCCCGCTTCCGCCCAAGATGCATTTGCAAAACGGTCGGTTCATCTAATGGTTAGGATACAAGATTCTCAATCTTGGCATACGAGTTCGATTCTCGTACCGACTACAAAGTAACAAAACGCCTGTAAACTATTTATGGTTTGCAGGCGTTTTTCTTTCCCCTTCACCGCTGGTTTTCAAAAGTTGCCGTTGCTTCAGCATAAAGCTGCTAACTTACATTCCTTATCGTTTTGTCATCATGTCGTTGAAAATTGGGGTCAGTCGTAAAACCCAGTTGCAACCCTCTCCCCTCATACACATAATTTCATAAGCCTATAAAGGAAGAAAGGAATATCCGTTACTCCCCTGAACT
>QWCQ01000238.1_pt1 | contig 44286 bp, 38 predicted proteins | sample 1972701 | NCBI WGS metagenome assembly QWCQ01 (sample SAMN09866704, study PRJNA288562) | Human gut metagenome isolate pre4_stool, whole genome shotgun sequencing... | reverse complement strand
TTTTTGTCTGTTCGAAAGATCGGTGATGAATGGCATTTGGGAAAACAAAAAGGAGCCTAGTTTTCACTAGACTCCCCAATGGTTGACATAGAACCAAATTACTCTGGAAGGCTATCGCAAAATATTCATGAACTTTGAACACCAAACTGAAAGGCCTATGGATTATGATAATCTTCTAGAGCAAACAGCGGACTTCTTCTATAAGATCAATTGGTATTCTGATATGGCGTTCAATAACCAACGAGCACACTTGAATTGTTATTTTAATTTTCTTGTTGAGGAAGAAATACTGGAAGCAAATCCAATCAAGGAACTTAAGATCACAAGACGAAAAGAAGATGATCAACCGAAGCCTACCTGTATTGAAGAACTGGAAGCCTTGTTGGCGGTTATACCCACTTACAGTTATGTAGGCAAGCGAGATAGAACAATGATTCTGCTAATGGCAGATACAGGGATAAGACCGGCGGAAGTGGTACGCCTTAAGGTGAGTCATGTAGACTTGCAGAAGGGATATATCTTCCTCACAAAAGACATTACAAAAACGAAAAAAGATAGGATCACGCCTATATCCAATGAAGTGAAGAACAGCCTTGTCGATCTTCGGGAAATCGTCTTAAGTCAATGGGAGAACAAAGACCATCTATTCTTAACGGAAGACGGCGAAGAAATGGAAACCCACGTCCTAAGAAATAACATGAAGCGATATTCAAAGTTAGCAGGCGTAAAGGTAACACCTTATCAACTACGCCACTTCTTCGGAACAGAATACCTTCGCCATGAAGGGAATCTTCTCTATCTTCAAAAGGTCATGGGGCATAGCAATCTAAACACGACAAAAAAATATATTCAGATCGATGAAAATGACCTGTTACGTTCGCACAAGACCGCTTCGCCTATAAAAGGGCTTATACGGAAGAAGAATACAGATAATCAACGCTTGAGGATTAGAAATAAGGATAATATCACTATATAAGGCTACACAATCAAATATAAGGCGTTATAGATAAATAGGAATAGAATTCCATCTATAAAAGATTAAAACGCCTTAAAATGGACGTGAGAGCCTCAAATAAGAAGAAGTAACAAAAAAAGAAGCATGAAAGGTAGGAATTGGAATGAATTATAGAGAATTTGAAGAGTGTATGGAATTTTGCGGCTGTGAAACAACCTTCGAAGAGGACACCATTACCGTTAGCGAAGGTGGAGATGTAAGTATTTTAGCAGAGATTGATACGTCGTCGGGTTCACCGGCACAAGTACAATTCAACATTGATAACCTTCGGGATTATTACTATTCACAAGTCAATACAGACGGCGAGCGGAAACAAGATTGGCATATACCCGTTCACCAATTCGCAAACTTAGTATTTACTTTTGTTCTTACGAATCAAGATGCTAAATACGATCCGCCAATTGATTGTGAAGAAGTGGAACCGTTCTTTGATTATGAAGATATTGATTTAGAAGATTTTTTAACGGACTATTAAGGAAGAAGCCCTAACGCTTATGTTAGGGCTTTTAATTTAGATCATGATAGCGACCGGGAAAAACGGGAAAACAAGCACAAAAAACGAATCAATGTTCTTATATTACGATTCTATTACAAATATAAACGGCTTAACCATGCGGGTTATAGAAGCTAAGAAATTTGAAAAAGGTTGTTAACGCTTGCCCAAATGGGTATAATATAAGTGAAAAGAGAATAAGAGATAGTGATGTTCACAAAAATAGATCAAATTAGGAAGGTGATGTTACTAAAGTTACTTAGAAAATAGTGCGAGCCATAAGCAACCCAACTGATTCATAAAGGCGAAGCCTACATATTGTTCCACTACAAGGCAAGCCGGATAGACGAAACATAAAGCAGAAAATAACCTGCTTAGGCGATGAACATCATTCGATACTCAACTTCTTTTTTCGATGAACCATAACAAATTCATAAGGCTATTGTGCTAAACAGCAATAGCCTTTTTCTATTTTTAGGCAAGTGTAACTATCAATAAAAATTTAAAACGCCTTAAATTAGATCCTAGAGCCTTAGAATAGATATAGAACTAGAACAATAAAGTTAGGAGAGAAATTATTGGCGATTCAAAACGTAAAAGACTATAAGGGATTAAAGGAAAACATGAACCGTATAGGGCTTCGAAGCAAGGTAGAAGATAGAGGAAGAAAAGTCGTTATTTATTACTTCGATAAGGAAATGAACGAAAATAAAGCGGTCGTTCTTATCCACTTAGCAAGTGAAAAATACTATCCGATGTGCTTCAATATTGATTCTTATGTGGCGTATAGAAAACGATACGCCGAAGCAAAACCGAAGAAATTTAAAAATAGAACAGTACAAGATGATGTGGAAACACTTTATAGAAGCATAGCCACCTATTACCTTAACGCTAAAAAACTTGTAGATAATCAAAAGGAGCAATAAAAATAGATAAGCAACAAGAGAAAATGAATTGTGGAATTGATTTTGAATATGTGAATGTATTTGTGGATCAGTACTTAAAACTATACGATCAAATGAACCGAATCGGGCTGGACATAAAAACAGAAAATAACGGGAATCGTGTAGTGATTTATCAAAAGAGCAAGAGCAAGAAAACAGATATAGCCATAACTACTATTCACTTAGATGATACGAAACGAGAGGTGGAATTTCACTTCACGCCTTGTCTTCATCGTATGGGGAAGAAGCCCAACCATAAGCGAAACACAAAAAAAGATTGGCGATTCAATATTCAAATCTTAGTGGATAGTGCTTATTACTTTTATGCTAGTATTAAGGACATGAACCGGCGAAAAGAATTAGGTTCGAATCCAATTTCGAGACGATACGATGAGATTTAAAGGCGATTGAGATTTTGATATAATGGTGATTATTCAGGGAAGGAAATTCCTTCCCTGTTTCACTATTAGAGAACGGAATTGCATTTTAGCCTTTATAACGGAGCGGGGAATATGAGTAGAAGAAACACGAAACAATCAGATAATCGCCTTTTTGTTGATGGGGAGCGGTTATTCAAAAAGGTAATGTTCCTTGAAGATAAGGGATTTAAAAATATTTTAGTAACAGCCCCATTAGAAAGCGGAAAAACCAGTTTCGTGTATGACTACTTATTGGGTGCGGGAAAGAAGGTAGCCATTCTTTCGAACCGTTCATTGCTAAAAGACCAAAACAAAAAATATGTGAAACGTACTCAAGCACAAAAAAATAAAAATGAAAGCAATAACCGAGAGATTATAGACAACACATTGATATATTGTTATCAAATAATTGGGAATATTTTATTCGAAACTGATAAAGATAAAAGACGAAAATTCAAAAATAACTTCAAGAAGCGCACGGGATTATCACAACAATTAGTTGATGAGTATTTCCGAAGAACGGAAGAATTCGTAGAGAAAGATATTAAAGAAGTGGATTATCTGATTTTAGATGAAGCCCACTATTTTACAAGTGATTCTGAATTTAATGACAACACTGAAAAAGAATTTGAGTACCTTTTTAGTCATTGTAACGGGGTAAAAGTATTCATGACTGCTACACCCGAAGCGTTTATTGAAGCCGTTAGAGCGTATGAAGAAAAAAACAAGATTGAACATTTTGAGAGAATGAAGGAAGTTGATTTACTAAAACAATTGACACCGGGTATTCAAGACTTAATAGATAATTGCGACAGTGAATACATGACGATACCGGAAGAAAATGATAATATTATTCAACACGTAAACAATCACTTAATATTTAACTACATTCATGAAAAGGATAAGGATAAATTTATTAGCGAACAAGTAAAGTTAAGCAATCCATACAATAAGATGATATACTTCGCCAACAATAAACGATATGCCTTGATTGTTAAGGGAATGGCAGATGGTAAATCCTTATTAGATAAGAAATACAAAGGGGGTGCCTTTCTATGTAGCCTCTATGATACAGACGGGTTCAGTAGATTTATTGACCATGAAGAAAGGGAACGCATTGTAGATAATGAAAAATTCAATAAAGATGTACTGGTTACGACCAAAGTATTAGATAATGGCATTAACATTCGTGATAGGCAGGTAAAGCGTGTAATCATAGATTATGTGAATTACGATTCGGTGGTTCAAATGATCGGGCGAATAAGAACAAAAAACAGAACAGATAAAGAGAAATTAGAGATTACATTAATTGTGCCGGAATTAGGAGACATTAAAAATAAAATCAGAGATTCACAAAGGGCAATAAACGGCGAAGAAGCTAAAAAAAATAATAGCGGCGAAGATTCCGAGCCGAATCTGTTTAGAATTGAGCAGTGTAGATACACAAAAAAAGCCTATGAAGAATTGTTGAAATTTGATAGCTTAGATGGTGAGAATATATTTAACTATCACTTCGGGCACATTTATACACTGCTAACACATTCAGATAATACTGTTCTTCTTCCGCCGGTAAGGGGTTTAGATAAAGTAGAAGAAGAATTTAAAAGGGAAGAAGACCGAATCGAAAGTGAAAAGCGAATTCAAGCAGTACTAAGGGAACAAGAAAATGAAGAAGAGCGAAAACTATTAGCACAAAGAATTCAATCTTGCTTCGCCAAATATGGGAATAGGGAATTACTAAAAGATGAATTTGATATGTTGGCGAAAGACTTGAATTTTAAAAATAAAGACGGTTCCATTTCAAAAACTGCTAATAAGATTAACGATCACTTAGCAGAACATGGTTATAGGGTAGAATCAAGAATTTCTAGAGAAAAAAATACTAGAGATAAAAAGACATACAGAATCGTCAAACGATGTTAAACATTTAACTATGGTGTATGTTTCATGGTTTTCGCCTTATATATACGCATATCATGAAATGCACACCATTTATGCGTTAACTTAATTTTAAATTAAATTAAGGCGATAGAGGGCAGAAAAGCCCCTATTCGCCGTTTTAATTTTATAAAATCGTACAAAGATCGGTGTATTCGCTTCTTTTAAAGAGTAGCAAGATTCTTAACAGAATGCTTTCATTTTCTGAATTGGGCGAATACCTGACGAGGAACGATATTCCCCTCATGAGAAAATTAGAAAAAATTTTCGAATGATTAAATTGTCTTTATTAAGTTTAGTCTATTCCCAAAGTATGTAGGTTCATCAGAGAGTTGATATGACAAGAAGAATGATGGATTTGTTCTTATATCCTGATGGTTCTTCCTGCTTGGGGCTTCCTAAGTTGTAATGGTTCATCTCGTTAAGTTATTTTTTTAGAATTTATCTTTAAATTTATTTTTACAAGAATAGCAGATTAAGAGAGGTTATTCTTAGCCATATATAGAGAACCTATTTACTTGATAGGTTATTAACAATAATCTATTGCTAAACTTTAAAAGATCAAGTCAAACAAATGGCATGAAGTAGGCGTATAGGTTAAGTAATACAGAAAAAGAAATAGATTATATAGTTGACAAAAGTATAACATAGAGAAAGTGAATGCTTAAAAGATTAGTCTATGATTGATAGGCATTGAATATGAAGTGAATAAATAGAACGTATGTTCTAAAGGCATTTATTTTTTTCTTAACCACAAACCTTTTATGACTGCTTAACATACAACATTCAAATTCATTTGTGCTAAACATAGAAGTTAGGTCGTGTATGGTGGAAGCATATTTAGTGAAGTACCGGCGAAGGGTAGTAGTGTTGAGGTTAATAGGTTTAATAGGGTAGTGTCAAAACAACACCACCTTGAAGACCAAAGTTCTAAGTTGCTAAGGTGAATCTGCTTACCATGTTTGAATAAGGTAGTTCAGAACGAACCTACTCTATCAAACGTTAGTTCTAAGTCATGATATAGCAACTGAAATAGAATATTACTTTACAGAGCCGTTTTCATTTGTCAAAGTTTCGTAAAACAGGCATAAAAAAGTTAGTGTATAGGCAACCTTGGTGGAGATGAGGAGACAACCCTATTCTTTTTTCTTCGCCAATTTTATGGAAGAGGTTAGGGGGCATATTAGCAATCATCAAAACTTTTCAAAGATTAGTTAACTACCCCCCTTCTAATTCGTTGTGGTGCTAACAGTATGAATCAGATATGAAAGTAGGGGATAATATACTACGACAAATCATAGAGCGTATGAATAGAGAGTGTATAGCTTTCCCCGCCTATCATTTTCTTGTTGCTAATAAATAAGAACGAATAGAATGATCCATAGATTGTAGGTTCAAAACAGAATGGAAATATGATCCATCTTTTTTTGTTGCTAAAGGTTTATCGACCATACATAGAAGGAACAAACGGAAGATATCTATTCATGACCATTTAAAAATATCTGTTTATAAAAGTACACAAAAATAAACAAGGCGAAACAAACGGAAACAATGTTTATAAACATATCAAAAATAATTTACAAATGTTTATAAAAAAGACTGGACATATAAAAACACTTCGGCTAAAATAGAATCACCAAATCAAAAGGGGGTTCTATTATGGCAGATAGTTACACTTACGGTTATGCGAGAGTATCGACGAAAGAACAAAATGCAGATAGGCAAGTAAAAGCGATTTATGATTATTGCAATCAAAAGGGAATTTCCATTGACGAACGCCATATGATTGTTGACAAAGCAAGCGGAAAAGACTTCAAGCGAGAAAACTATTCTGCACTTCGGAACACCATGCTACGTTCCGGCGATACGCTTATCGTGAAGGAACTTGACCGCTTAGGACGTAACAAGGAAGAAATCAAAAGGGAACTGGAACACTTCAAAGAGCAAGGAATAAGGGTAAAGATACTTAACATTCCAACCACGTTGGTAGACTTAGAAGGCGAACAGTCTTCTCAATGGGTTATGGAAATGGTAAATAACATTCTAATAGAAGTATTAGGTGCTATTGCCGAAGAAGAACGATTGAAGATAAGGCAACGCCAAAGGGAAGGAATCGACCTTGCCAAAGCGAAAGGGGTGGAGTTGGGTAGACCGAAGATGAACTATTCAACGCTAACGGATCAACAAAGAGATATTATAGAAGCGAACTATCCAAAGTGGAAAGAGAAGGAAATTACCGCTACAAGGTTTATGGAACTTGTAGGACTAAAGCGTAACACCTTCTATAAGATCATGAAGGAATACGGGGAAGAAGTGTTGTAATTTGAATAGGCTTATGGTATCTTAAGTTAAAGTTCAAAATGAATTCAGATATAAATAAATACAAATCAATGGCGACGGGCTATACGATCAAACGAGAGTTGATGAGGCTTCAAAGATTGAATCTTAAGTGCGTTAGGGTTCGAATCCTTTGCGGTACGCCAAAGCAAGTTTACTTTTGTAAGCTTGCTTTTTTATTGCTTTCATAGAATAATAAAATTGCTGTAAATGATTTTAGAAAGCCGTCGATTGCGCTGCCGATTTCTATGTCGTCAAGGTGTAAGAGTTCCGTTGAGGGACCGCTATAAAGGGATTGAGATTAAGAATGATCTCCCGACAAGTAATTTTTTGATCGTAAGGAGGATGGGATGGACGCATCCGTTTTGTTTATCGTTTTACTCGTCATCGCGTTTTTTGCCGTGGTGATTTCTTACAATTTAAAACGTCCTTCGGTTCCGGTACATAAAAATAGTGTTCAAATTCAACGGCCGACGTCGTCTCCCACGGACAGGGCGCGGATCATTCAGTCATTAGGACTCAATGCCTCCGATGAAGGTGTCGACGAAGTCATCGAAGCGGCGCGCAAAGTTTACAACGACGTATACGACTGTGTCATGACCGCCAACACCGGCGAAGAGGTCGCCGGTTTTTTGGCCCGCCTGATCATAACCAATCCCTATTTGATTCAAAAAAGCCAATTTAAAGCCATACTGGACTTAGAAGTGCTCATGGATAAGGGCGCCGTACACAATGAAGACGGTTCCCTGTGGAATTTGGAGCTTTTAAAAGAAGTATTGAACAGCATGGCCGATTTTTTTCTTGAAAAGGTGGATTCTCATCTCTTTGCCTCCGAGGAGTCTAAGGAGTCCGCGGATTTCGGCGTGAAATTCGGCTTTTTGGAGACGCTGGTAAAAGGAGCCGGGGGATTGCAGGGATCGGGTGCGCCTTCTGAGGCGACGTCGGCTTTTTTAAATGCGAAAGCAGATGAGGAAGAGGCCCGCATCATCGAAGAGGAATATTTTGAATGGTGGCTCGTCCATTGGATAATCGAAGAAGAGGAACGCCGTCGCGAATCACAGCCCGACCGAAGTATCTTTACGCACAAGGAATCCCACGATTCGTCCTTCTACGAACAGGATCTTTTGTACGACGAGGCCTACGACGGAGGCGGCGACGTGGAAGAGGTCTACGACGATTACGACAATTATTGGGATCGCTACGATGCGGGGGATGTAGACGATTTGGATTTAGACGATTAATGCCTTATGATGGAATGCTTCGATGCTTATCGGAGCATTTTTTTGGTTTAAAACCATCGAATCGTTGACAAAATCAGAGGAAAAGCATATTCTATAAGAAGTGACAAGGTGTCATTAAGGAGGTTATGATGGCGAGAGCGACATTTGAAAATTTAGAGGCGTCGAAAAAAGAGCGACTGCAGAAAGAGCTGCGGAAATTTTTTGAAGAGACGCCGGTGAAGTCCATAAATGTAACGAATATTGTAAAGGCGCTGGGTATTGCCCGCGGATCATTTTACCAGTATTTCGACGATCTGGACGATTGCTATTTCACCGTGCTGAAAGAGGCGACGGGGCAGGTGCACCACGTGTTCTTCGATTTGTTGGAGAAGAATCATCACGATCCGGAAGCCACCCTTTGGGCCTATCAGGATTTTTTGCTGGAAGCTCTTTACGATCACAATTTAAGAAATTTGTATCGGCCACAGTTTCTGGCATTCGAAAAGACGTCCCTTTCCCACGGGAAGGCTTTCATAAAAGCGCACTACGGCAAGAGTGAAGCCAATTTAATTTTATACATGATGGCGGTTTTCCACGAATTGATCAAAGACAGCATGACGGAAGATTATTCGAAGGAAGAATTTAAAGAAACGTCGACGCAGTACATCGAGTATTTGTTGGGAGGTATCGGGGATGAAAGAATTTGAGCTGTTTTTCGACAGCATGTATTTAATTTTCGTCATATTTATCGGCATCCGCCTCTTGCTTTTAAGAAAGAAAAACACCGGCCTCGTCGGGACCATGGCCATGCTGCTGGGCTTAGGCGACGCCTTCCACTTGATTCCAAGAATCGTCGCCAATGTGCAAGTCAACGGGTTTTCAGTGAACGCGACCGGACTTTTTATCGGCACGCGGGTCTCGGCCATGACCATGTCATTATTTTATCTCTTGTTTTATTACTACATTCGTCGAGAAATGAAGGCGTCCAATCGTACCCTGGATGTGGCCATGCCGGCGCTCTTTCTCATTCGCATCGTTACGGTGATTTTATCCTTCAACCGGTCCCAAACCATGGACTTAATCTCAAACATTCCCTTCGTGATCATGGGTCTGGTGGATATCGCACTTTTATTTAACCGACGAGATAACACGAACTTCGGCAAGCTTTACCTCTATGTATTCTTCAGTTTCCTCTTCTACGTTCCCGTGGTTTTATTTAAAGAAACCATGCCCACCATCGGCATGTTAATGATGCCGAAGACGGTCATGTACGTCCTCATTGTTTGGAAACTCTACTGTAATTTAAAAGGCGAGTTTAACAGAGACGATCTGCTGCAATTTGCCCTGGCCTATTTATTCTTCGGAATTTTCGTCGGCGCTTTTTACCGAGAAATCGGCAAGATCTATCCCGTGGTCACGAAAATGGCCTTCCTGCACGTCCACTTAATCGTCTTGGGATTCGTCCTCTTAACCTTGGCCTATCTGCTGCTTCGGGACCGGCCCTTTGAAAACACCCGCCTGAAAAAACTGCTCACTATTTACAACTTCGGCATGTTCTTTTCATTCAGCTCCATGTTCCTTCACGGGCTCATCGACAGCTACACCGTCGGTGCCTTCGCGCGAATCGGCATGGTGGCCGTCTCGGGCGTGGGACATATTTTGCTCACCGTAGCCCTCATTTGGGCGGTTGCATCGGGATTTAAAGTCGTAGAAGCATAAGACGAATCGGCACAACAAATTGTGTCGATTTTTTTGTGGGCACTTTCTCTTCGTGAAGAGCAGTTGAAAACGAATCCTTCGCTGTATCCGCTTTTTTCCATGCTATAATAAAACTCGGAATCGATACGAACGGATTGAACGCAGCGACTGTAGATTCGTGAAAATCGGGTATAAATTTCATGAGGTGTTTTTTATGAAAAAGACGAATGCGCTCAGGCATTTAGATGCCGAAGGTATCCCTTACGAAACCTTTGAATACGACGCAGATGCCGAGGTAGACGGCGTAAAAATCGCTGAGTTAAATCATTTGCCCGTTGAGGCTGTATTTAAGACATTAATCACCGAGGGAAAAGACAAGGAACATTTCGTTTTCGTCATTCCCGTGGCCGAGGAATTGGATTTAAAAAAGGCGGCCAAAGTGTGCGGAGAGAAAAAAATCGAGATGCTGCACGTAAAAGATCTCTTGCCCCTTACAGGCTATGTGCGCGGTGGTTGCTCGCCGGTCGGGATGAAGAAATTATTTCCCACCTACATTCACGAAACCGCCATTCTATACGACGCGATTTACGTAAGCGCCGGAAAAAAGGGCCTGCAAATGCGCGTGAATCCCGAGGAATTAGGCGAGCTGACGCGTGCCGAATTTGCAGATATTACGAAAGAAGGTTGAATGATGATTCACGATGGATTTAATCAATGGAAAAAACACGAGACCCTCTGTGACGACGACCGTAAAAAGCTTATGAACATGACCGACGAGGAAATGAAGGACAGTTTTTACCAAGAACTTGCCTTCGGAACGGCCGGCCTTCGAGGGAAGATCGGCCCGGGAACCAATCGCATGAACGAACAGGTCATCGCCCGCGCCACTCGGGGCTTGGCCGGCGTCATCGAAAAGCGGGGACAAAAGGCCATGGATCGCGGCGTCGCCATCGCTTGGGACGTGCGGGAAAGAAGCGAGCGCTTTATGGAAGTTGCCGCATCGGTTCTGGCCTCCTGCGGCATTCAAGTGCATATATTCTCCGGGATTCGCCCGACGCCCATGTTGTCCTTTGCCGTAAGGGAGCTTGGAACGCAGGCCGGCATTGTGGTGACGGCCAGCCACAACCCGAAGGAATACAATGGCTATAAGGTCTATTGGAAGGAAGGCTCCCAAATTCGCGACGACATCGCCGACGAAATCTCGCGGGAAATCGCCAAATTCGATTACAGCGTGTGGCCGGAAAAATCCTTCGACGAATACAAAGACGAAGGCTTTATCCACATCATCGACGAAGCCTTGGAAGAAAAATACTACGCCCTCACCTTGGCAAAGGCCGTGGAAGACGACATCAAGAAAGACATTTCCATCGTCTACACGCCCTTAAACGGCACGGGAAATTTGCCTGTTCGCCGGGTATTCAAGGCGCGGGGTTTCGACAACATTCATTTGGTCGAGGAGCAAACGGAGCCGGACAGCAGCTTTAAATCCGTGGGCTACCCGAATCCGGAAGATTTCAAGGCCTTCGAAAAAGCGTTGGCCCTGGGAAAAGAAGTGGATGCGGATATTTTAATCGCCACGGATCCGGATTGCGACCGCGTGGCCTTGGTGGCAAAGGACGCATCCGGGGAATTTATTCCCTTTACGGGCAACCAGACCGGAGCCCTTCTCTTGGAATATATTTTGTCCCGACGGGAAGCGAAAGGCGATTTGCCGACAAACGGCGCCGTGGTCAAAAGCATCGTCACCGGAGACATCGGTCGCAGAATCTGCGATCACTTCGGCGTCGCCATGTTCGACGCGTTGACGGGCTTCAAAAATATCTGCGCCCTGGCCAACGAGTGGGACGATACCGGTGCCTATGAATTTTTATTCGGCTATGAAGAAAGCATCGGCTACGTTTACGGCGATCACGTCCGCGACAAAGACGCCGTGGTCACTTCCATGATGGTGGCGGAAATGGCGGCCTATTACCTGAGCATAGACAAGCGCCTGCCGGAGGTCCTTGGGGAAATCTTCAAAGCCTACGGCTACCAAGGCGAAAAACTTCTTTCCGTCGTGAAAGAAGGGCAGGAAGGTCAGGCTTTGATTCAGGGAATCATGGCGGATTTGCGGGAAAACCCAATTTCCTCCGTGGAAAGCCTGAAGGTCGAAAAAGTCGTGGACTATGCCGAGGGCGTGGAAGGCATCGGCACGAGCAATGTGCTGGAATACCATCTGGACGACGGCAGCCGCTTCTTTGTGCGGCCTTCCGGCACGGAGCCGAAGATCAAACTGTATATTTACACCAACGACAAAGACGAAGAAAAAGCGAAGGAAAAAATCGAATGGATCGAGTCTGCCGTACTCCGTCGATTTGATCTGAAATGATTCTCTTAGTCGACACCAATCCCCGACTGGAGCAGCGCTTGAAAGGCGAAAGTTTTCCGAAAGGTGCGCGCGCTCGCGCGACAGAAAAGCAGACCACACCGGCCGGATACGGCGCCCACATGGCGCGGCTTGCGAGAAGCATCAACGAAGATGCGCGGCTTATGGCATTTCTCGGCGGCGACGCCGGGGAACGCTATAAAAAGCTCATGGAAGCCGAAGGCATCCCCGTAGTGGCGAAGACGATTCGCGACGAAACCGTGGAACGCCTGATTTTAGAAGAAAAAAATCGAAAGACCACCATCGAAACCAAAGCGCCGCGGCTCACGCGGGAAGACATGGTGGATTTCTACGACCGCTTTTTAAACGAAGCGGCGGTAGCGGATGCGGTGGTTCTCGCCGAATCTTCGGATGCCGACGGAGCTGACGAAATGAAGTTGCCCCTGGTTCGCTATGCCCGCAGACTGTCGAAGCCTGTGATTATCATCGCCAATGAAGAGGACGATGTGGAGGAAGTGAAGGAAGCGAAGCCCTTCGGCATCGTCGTCGATCGGGACGTTTTGGCGGCGAAGTTGAACAAGCCCATTCACTTTTTAGGCGAGATCGTCTCGGCCCTGGACGTGCTTTACGGCGGCGAGATTCCCCTGATTCTCGTGATGGGAAGCGAGCGCGGCTCCATACTCTGCGCCCGGGGAAGCTATTACTTCGCGAAAAACGAAGAAAAGGGCGGGGCCTTCGACGCCCACTACGCCGCCGCGGCACTGGCCGCCGGCATCGTGCGAAAATACGACGCTCCCACGCTGTTGAAGCTGGCCCACGGGGCGGCGTCCACCGAAGGCGACGCGGATTTCGCTGATTTAAAAGGACGCATGAATAAAATAGATGTACAACAAATGGAGGTTTAAAATGAATTATTGCTTGGATCGAGAGAAGGTACTGTTTTTATTTATAGATATTCAGGATTCCCTGGCTTCCGCCATTCACGATATTGATAAGGTGAAGAAATATGCCGGCGTCTTGGCCGAAGGGGCCGAAATCATGAACATTCCCGCCGTCTTTACCACCCAATACAAACGGGGCCTCGGCGAATTCAACGAAGCCATTCGCGGCAAAGTCTCCGGCGGCGAAGATTTCGACAAAAAGGCCTTCTCCTGCATGTTGGATGAGGAAATCGCTGACTACATCGAGGAAAAGAAACCGGAACAAGTGGTGGTTTGCGGCATCGAAACCCATATTTGCGTGCTCATGACCGTGCGCGATTTAATCGCCAAGGGCATCGACGTTTACGTCGCCCACGACGCCGTGGGATCCAGAGTGAAGGAAAACGCCCTTTATGCCCTCGAAGAAATGCGGCAAATGGGCGCATCCGTTCGCTCCACGGAAACCATTCTCTTCGATCTGAACAGCGTCTCCGGTACCGACGAATTTAAAGCGGTACAAAAATTAATCAAGTAATGCGCTTTCTGCACACTGCGGATCTGCATTTAGGACGAAGTTTTCCCTACGAACGAGAAGAAGATCGCGCCATCGGACGGAAGGATCGCTTTCGTACCTTTGAGCGCATTTTAAAGCTGGGGATTCAGGAGCAGGTGGACTATCTTTTTCTCGTCGGCGACATTTTCGAACAGGACAAGGTGACCGCCGCCGAGGTGGATTACGTCTTGGCTTGTTTGGATCACGCGCCTTTCACCACCCTGCTTCTATTGGGAAATCACGATTACAAGCTCTACGACGATGTGGCGGCCCGTTTGCCGGAAAATGTGCGATTGTTTTCCAACGAAGCCATGGATCGCTACGAAGATTCCTCGCGGGGCGTAGTCTTTTACGGCACGAGCTGGACGCGGGCGAGCTACAATAAAATCCTGCAGTTTGACGGCGAGGCCGGCGACGAAGGCCTTCACCGCGTCCTCCTCCATCACGGCAACTGGAGCGGCGGCGACGGGTATTTTCCCGTGGACGCGAATCTCCTCCACGCCTTCGACTACGTGGCCCTGGGCCATGTGCACAAGCCCACCATGTACGAGAACAAGCTGCAGATGTGCGGCACGCCGGAGCCTTTGGATCACACGGACCGAGGCAATTTGGGCGTGGTTTTAGGGGAGCTCGACGAGGTACTCACCACGCGCTACGTGCCCGTGGCGGAGCGCAGCCTGAAGCAGAAAAATTACCTGCGAAGGGACGCATCGGATGACGAAGCCATCGTGGCCGATGCCAAGGCACTGGTGCGATCCGGGGATTTCATTTACAGCTTTTACCTCGCCGGCGCGTACAGCGGCATATTGGAGAGGGAGCTTCGGAGGCTTTTCGACGAGAAGGGCCTTCTCTACGAAATTCACTGGGAAAGGAATCTGCCGAGAATTATCGAGCGCATGGAAAGAGAGCACGAAGGCGACCTGCTCGGCGCCTTTCTGGCGCGGGCGAAGGCCTACGACGGCGACGAAGAGACGCGACTGGCCTTGTGTGATTTAGGTTTACGCGCCCTTTTGGGGGAAGACTATGATTCATAAACTCTATATGCGGGACTTCGGCTGCTTTCACGACACGACGGTTTCTTTTAAAGAGGGCTATCAATGCCTTCCCGGTCCCAATGAATCGGGAAAGACCACGACGGCGGCCTGCATTCGGGCGATTTTATACGGCTTTTCCAAAGACAGCTCCACGCGCAAACTTTATACTTCGGCCTACGACGATTACTTTCCCTTGGATGGGCGAGATTTTTCCGCCGCCATGGAACTTGAAGTAGAGGGCAAGCACTACGTCATCGAGCGAAACTTCATCAAGGAAAAGGAATCCCTGAAAATTTTCGACGTGGCGGCTAATCGGCTTCTACCGGATTCGGAAGCCCTCTACACCTTCTCCGGCATCGCTCAGCCCGGGGCGCTGTTTTGGCAGCTTTCCCAAGGAGATTTCCTGCGCTTCTTTGCTATGGACGATTTGCAGTCCACGGGATCGGAGGCAATTTTTAAGCGCATTCAGGAAATGAAGAATTTTCTGCGCTCAAACAGCACTGCGCTGGATGTAGAAGGGGCCTTCGACTATTTGGCGAAGGAGAAAAAAGCCTTGGGCACGGAACGGGCGAAAAAATCCCCCATCGGAGACAATCGGGAGCGGCTCAAGGGCATGGAGGCGACCTTGGCCGATTACCGGGCGAAGTCCAGGCATTTAAACGAGGATGAGACGGAGCGCGAGGCCCTTCTCGAAGAACTCCGCGTCTTAAAAGGGCGGCAAAAACAGGCTCGGGACAAAGCCGTGCTCCTGCCCCAGCTGGCCGTCGCCACGGAAGAAGTGGAGGCTTGGGACAGGGCTTTGGATGAAAACGAGGCGAAGATCGAGCGCTATGAAAGAAAGCGGGGCAAGGGCCTCTCAAGAGGCGTTTACTACAAGCTCGCCGGCATCGCGGCCTTTTTGGCAGCGGCCTTCGCCGTGTTTTTCATGACGAGGGACCGCGCGGATTTGGCTTCCCTGTCTGCTCTTGCAGGGGGAGTGGCATTTGTCGTCGCCCTGATCTTCTTTATCTTGCGGCGGCTGACTTTAAAAAACATTCAGCGCTACCACCGGGCCTTTTACGAACGGGATCAACTCCTCGAAAAGAAGAATGCCCGCTTCAACTGGTTTGACGCCTTGGTGGAAGAGGACATTACCATGGAAAATCTCGTCGAGGCTATGAAACGGCGCGCGCGGGAACTGGAGAAGGCGCCCCTTGAAACGGGCATCGACGAAAGAATAGAAGCCCTGCAGCGGCAAGTGGGCCAAGTCGATGCGCGCCGGGAAGAAAAAGATGCCCTTGATAGAAAAATGCAGCAGACGACAAAGGCCTACGAAGACGAGTGCGCCCGCGGCGAAGCCCTGAGCAAGAAACTGGCGCTGGTGGAAGCCTGCGAAAGCATCCTCAGGGAGCTGGACGAAGCGGGAAGAGACGATTTCAATCGAGCCGTTTTAGAGGACGGGTCCCGCTACATGGAGGATCTTTCCGACGGGCGCTACAAAAAAATCGCCCTCTCAGGCGACGGATTCGTCCTTCAAAAATCAGACGGCCGCTGGCTGAAAGAAACACAACTGAGCAGATCCACGGCGGATCTCTTGGTTCTGTCCCTGCGCCTGGCCGCCGTGGAAAAGATGGATCCCTCCATTCCCATGGTCTTCGACGATGGCTTCGTCTATCTGGATGAAGAGAGAAAAGGGCGACTGAAAGATGTATTACAAAAACTGAGCCGGCAGGTGATCGAATTTACCACGCCGAAAAGAGAAAGGAGTACCGATTGATCTGGGCGATTGGCGATCTGCATTTGGATCATAAAAAAGAAAAGCCCATGGATGTATTTGGAAAGAAATGGGAAAATCACGAGGAGAAAATTTTCTCCTCCTGGGAAAATTCCGTCGCCGAAGAGGATCGGGTCTTGGTCGTCGGCGACATTTCATGGGCCCTGAAACTGGAAGAGGGGGAAGAGGACCTGCGGCGCATCGACGCTCTGCCCGGAAAAAAATTCTTAATTAAGGGCAATCACGATTACTGGTGGTCTTCCATGAACAAATTAAAGGGCTTGAATTTAAAAACCGTGGAGTTTTTACACAACACCGGTGCCGTAGACGGAAACGTGGCCTTTTGCGGCAGCCGCGGCTGGACCGACATCGACGCCACGGGATTCGACGAGCAGGACGAGAAAATCTATAAGCGGGAATTGAATCGCGTGCAGCTCAGCATCGACGATATGGAGAAGAAGGCGAAAGATTTGGTCATCGACAAGCGAATCGCCCTTTTGCACTACCCGCCTTTTAACGCAAAGGGCGAACCCAACGACTTCGCCGATCTTTTGAGCGCCGCGGGCATCGACATCTGCATCTACGGCCATCTGCATAGCTTCGGCCACAAATTTATCGTTGAAGGAGAAATCAACGGCGTCCGCTACTACTGCGTCTCGTCGGACTACATCGACTTCGAACCGCGAAAGATCGAGGTGTAGGATGGAGCGGGAAATCGAAGTAAAAATACTTCACGTGGATTTAAAGGCCATGGAAGAAAAACTGATTCGGGAAGGTGCCGTAAAAATCGGCGAGGAGCATCAGACCAATTACCTCATTGATTCGCCGTCTTGGCCCATCCCCGCCGAGCGGGGCTACCTGCGCATTCGCCGGATTAAAAAAGACGATGAAGAGGAGATTCAGTGCACCTTTAAAGAAAAAAAGACGGAAGCGGGCGTTCGGGCCTACGACGAGCACACGGTGCATATCGACAGTGCGGAAGAGATGCTCGCCGTCTTTGCCCTTTTGGGCTACGACGAGGTGGAGGTGGCAAAGAAGCATCGCATCAGCTATGCCTATAAAAATTGCCGACTGGATCTGGACCTGTGGGATCCCGAAAGTTTCCCCGAACCCTATATGGAAATCGAAGGCCCGGACAGAGATGCCATCGAGGCGGTGATCGAGGCCTTAAACATCCACCGAAGTCAGGTGAGCACGAAATCCATCGCCGAGTTAAAAAATCTCGGAATAAATAGTACAACATATATGGCGAGTATGCTATAATAAATGCCGAGGAGGAATTCTATGACAGGTTTTAAGTACATTCGTTTTTTTCATGAAATCCGCAAAGACGACGTGGACATCGTCGGCGGCAAGGGAGCCAATCTCGGTGAAATGACCAATTTCGGTCTGGACGTACCTCCGGGATTCTGCGTCACATCGAAAGGCTACGACGCCTTTATCGAATACGCCGGCCTCGATGAAAAAGTTCGTTTTTTAATGCAAGATTTAGACGTGGACGACGTGGACATGCTTACAGCGGCATCCAACGACATTCGCAGAAACATCGAACAGGGCGAAATCGATCCGGCTCTGGAAGAAGAAATCATTTTAGCTTATAAAGAATTCAGTCGTTCCATCGACTTGAGAGATCCCCAAGTGGCCGTTCGTTCCTCGGCTACGGCGGAAGACTTGCCCGACGCATCCTTCGCCGGCCAACAAGATACCTATCTGCACATTGCAGGGGAAGAAGAATTAGTACAACACGTACGGAAATGCTGGGCATCTCTGTGGACGCCCCGGGCCATTTACTACAGAGAAAAACAAAAATACGACCACTTCGCCGTATCCTTGGCCGTCGTCGTACAAAAAATGGTCAATTCCGAAAAATCCGGCGTTATGTTTACGGCCAACCCCATTAACAACAGTCGCGACGAAATGATGATTAACGCCAGCTACGGCTTAGGCGAAGCCGTCGTCAGCGGCACCGTCACCCCCGACGAATACGTCATCAAGAAGAGCGACAAGTCGATCCTGGAAAAAGTCATCGCCGACAAGAAGAAAATCGTCGTACAAAACGATTCGGGCATCGGCACCCACGAAGCCGATGTGGAAGATATTTTAGGCGCCGGCGCCGTGAAGGAAGAATGCCTGACGAAAGAAGAGCTGAACACCTTAATCGACGCAGGGCTGAAAATTGAAAGTCTCTACGGCAGCGTGCAAGACATCGAATGGGGCATGGACAGAGACACCAAGGGCCTCTACATTTTACAATCTCGACCCATTACCACACTGGGCGATGCCCCGAGCACATCGGACAATTCGAAAGAGGAAGGCATGAATCAAGCACCTGAAAAATTAAATCCCCTGGTTCGCGGCTTGGCTGCATCGCCGGGCATCGGACGCGGCAAAGTGAAGAAGATCAAAGACGTCAGCGAAATCAACTTGGTTAAAGAAGGGGACATCCTCGTCACGGCCATGACCAATCCGGACATGGTACCGGCCATGCGTACCGCCGCCGCCGTCGTCACCGACGAAGGGGGCAGAACCTGTCACGCCGCCATCGTCAGCCGGGAATTGGGTATTCCCTGCGTCGTCGGCAGCAACAACGCCACGTCTGTTTTGGAAGAAGGCCAATTCATCACCGTCGATGCCACTCGCGGCGTCGTTTACGAAGGCGATGTATTGAAAGACAAGGAAAAGAAGAGCGATGAAGGCGCCGAAAGTGCAGGCGCAGGCCCGGGCATTTCCGCTGAAGAACTTCGCAAAATCGTCGCGCCCACCACGGCGACGAAGATCTACATGAACCTCGGCGAACCGGCTCTCATCGAAAAATACAAAAACCTGCCCTTCGACGGCATCGGCCTCATGCGCACGGAATTTATTTTCACCAATAAAATCGGCGCACACCCCATGTACCTGGCAAAAACCGACCAAGGCGACATTCTCATCGACCAATTGGCCGAAGGCATCGCCGAAGTTGCCGGGGCCATTTACCCGAGACAAGTCGTCGTTCGCATGAGCGACTTCCGTACCAACGAATTCCGCGGCCTCAAGGGCGGCGACGAAGTGGAACCCCACGAAGAAAACCCCATGATCGGATGGCGTGGCGTCAGCCGCTACATTTCGCCGGAATACGAAAAAGGCTTCCGTCTGGAATGTAAGGCCATGCGCAAAGTGCGCGAAGACTTCGGTCTGGACAATGTGGTCGCCATGTTGCCCTTCGTTCGTACGCCGGAAGAATTGGTTACCGTCAAAGAAATTATGGCGGAAGAAGGCCTGAAGCAATCCAAGAACTTCAAGATTTGGATCATGGCGGAAGTGCCCTCCGTGGTCTTCCAAGCCGAAGAATTTGCGAAATTGGTCGACGGCTTCTCCATCGGCTCCAACGACTTGACGCAGCTCACCATGGGTGCCGATAGGGACAGCGGCATCTTGAACCGCATGGGCTACTTCGACGAACGCAACGAAGCAGTGAAACGCGCCATTAAGATCTTGGTCGATGCGGCCAATAAAGAAGGCATTACCTGCTCCATCTGCGGCCAAGGCCCGAGCCAATACCCTGAATTTGCAGAATTCCTCGTAGAATGTGGCATTACCTCCATGTCCGTTAACCCGGACACCGTCGACTACACCCGTCGTTTAGTCGCCGGCGTAGAACAAAAAATGATTCTGCGCAAATTAAGAGAACAAAAATAACAACATTTCTGAAAAATCCGTCTTTTGAAGGCGGATTTTTTGGTGCAAAGAAACAGGTCCTCGAATAAAAAGGCAAATAAAAAAAGCTCGAGTGGGTGCTCGAACTTTTGATTTTAGAATGAAATTTAAGGATGGAATTTGAAATTACAGATCAACGTGAAAGAGCTTCGCGTAGTCCCGAAGGCCGGTTTCGATTTCCTTCAGGGAAAAATCGCCCTTTAGCAATTCTTTTTCGTCGACGCGAAGCAGGGATTCGTAGAAGAGAATGCCCATGGCGAGATCCGTTTCGCCTTCGTCGAATGCGTCGAAGAGGGCGTCTTCCGCTTCGCCGTACTTGCCTTCAAGGGCGAGGGCATAGAGTTTTTGTGAAATGGCAGAAGACTGTGTCTCGTTTTTTTTCTCGTCACTGAAACCCATGGGATAGGCAAGGCCCAAGAGAAATTGAATGAGCTCCTTGATCTGCTGCATGAGAAAGTCGTTTTTTATCATAATATGCTCCCTTTATTTCGGATATCTGCTTGGGAAAAAACCTCAGATTATTTTGCGCGGTCCGCTTCCTGTCGCGAAAGTGTTTCGATCGCAGCTTCACAGAGGGATTCTTGCGTCGCTTTTTCACCTACCACTATATTTTCCTCTTTTACGCCGGATTTAACAAGGCTTCGCTTTGTGGTATGGCCGATGGCAAAGGCCCATTTGGGCATAGAAGAGAGGCCGTAGGCGGCGATAAAGTTTTTTACGGCGGAAGGAGATAAAAAGACGACTGCATCATAGGCCTCGGGAAGGGAGCGGATGCCGGCGGGTGCCACGCTGCGATAGATGATGCGCTCCGTCGTGGCGGCGATTTCTCGAAGTGCATCGCCTAAATAGGGATCGCTCCCGGCGGCGTGGGGGTAGTAGACGCGGTACGATGCATGCACGCGGTCTTTTAAAAATTCCGCTAAATGGCGGCCGTCGTAGGTATTCAGATGGCCGTCGGCGCGGAGGCCGTAGCGGGCCAAGGCGCGGGCGGTTTTTTCCCCAACGACGTAAATAGAGGTGTTTGAAAGGTCTCGTATGTCGCGGGTTTTAAGAAAGGCATCGAAAAAATAGCAAACGGCGTTTTTCGACGTAAAGACCAGGGCGTCGTAGGAAAAATCCGCCAGATCCTTTTCAAGCAGCGAATGATTTACGGCTTCGGTTTCGATCATGGGACGTAAGAATACCCGGCCCCCCGCATCCCGCAGGTCCTCGGCCATGGCGTGCTGATCTTCCCCGGTTAAAATGATTTTTCGCCCGGACAGAGGCAAGTGATTCATCGGCTGTAAATCTTCGTGAAGATCCACCACGTCCCCCACGACGATGAGCCCCGGGCTCGTTATGTGCTCGGGCAGGCCGGAGGCGGCGATAGTTTCAAGGCTGCTGTAAAAGGATGCTACCTCGCCGTCGTCGGATGCTTTCAGCACGGCGAAGGGCGTCTTCGGTTCCTTTCCCCCCGTAAGAAGATCCTTCGCGATTTTAGAGGCATTTTTAAGCCCCATGTAAAAGACCAAGGTTCCGGGCACGGCTGCGTAGGGGGAAAAATCATTTTCACCTGTGGCGCGGTGGCCCGTAATAAAGGACACGGAGGTGGCCACATCCCGCTGGGTGACGGGAATGCCCGCCAAGGCGGGAACTGCGACGCCGGAGGTGATTCCCGAAATCACCCGAAAGGGAATGGATCGCTCGGAAAGATAGAGGGCCTCCTCGCCGCCGCGGCCGAAGACGTAGGGATCGCCGCCCTTTAGGCGAATCACCCGCATGCCGGCGCGGTAATATTTTTCGAGAAGCGCCTGAATATCCTTCTGGGCCATGGTGTGCTTCTCGGCGGCTTTCCCGACATAGATCTTTTCCGCGTTGGGAGCGAAATCCAAAATCGTCGGATCCATGAGGCGGTCATAGACGATGACATCGGCGCGAGCGAGGGATTTAAAGAGGGCGAGGGTGATATTATCGCGGCCGCCGATGCCCGCGCCTGCTAATATCACGGGATACTTACTCATGGCCTTTCACCTTTCTCACCAATTCAAAGACATCGTCCGAGGCTTTTTCTTTCGTCGTGGTCACCGTGGCATAGATCAAAGGATCCTCGGCGGTTTCTGCGAAGCAGCCGTGGAGAAGGATTTCGCCTTCCCTCTCTTCGATGTGAATGCCGATGGGCGAGGCGCAAGATGCGCTTAATTCTCGCTGAAAGCTGCGCTCCACCTTCATGCGAAAGGCGGCGCGGGAATCGGAAGCTTGGGTAAACACCTTCAAAAGATCCCGCCGGTCCTCGGCGAGCTCGATGCCCAAAAGGCCCTGGGAGGGCGAAGGGATAAAACGCGTGGGATTCAGCTCTGCGGTCACCTTGTGGGCAAGCCCCGCCCGCAAAAGGCCGGCGTAGGCGAGAAGGGTGCCGTCGGCCAGGCCGCTTTCAACTTTATTGATGCGGGTTTCCACATTGCCGCGAATGGGCACGATCTTTACGTCGGGGTAGAAGTGCTTCAGCTGGGCGATGCGCCGATTGCTTCCCGTGGCGACGACCATGGAGGCCAAGTCCTCTTCCCTGAAATTGTCGCCCGTTCCCACGAACACATCCACGTCCGCCGGGGCCGCAGGCGGCGGGGCCAGGGTAAAGCTCGGTGCGATTTTTGAAGGCATGTCCTTTAATGAGTGAACGGCAATATCCACCGCCCCCTCCCGAAGGGCACCTTCTAATTCGCCGACGAAGACGCCGTTTTTGCCCACCTTGTGGATGGGAAGGTGTTGGATGCGGTCGCCTTTTGTGGAAATGATCTCGAGCTCCGCGTCCAGGCCCGCCTCCTTAAGAATCTCCACCACTGCCGTGGCTTGAATCTTCGCCAGATTACTGCCCCTCGTTCCTACTTTAAGTTTCATCCAATGACTCCCCGTAATTTTTACTAATTTTCTCATCGTTCCATAATTCTTCCATAATTTCCGAAATGTGCGCGCTCTTTCGCTCCACCAAAAGCCTTCGTATGCGGTTCATTTCAAAAAGCTTTTCTTCGTCGTAATTCGAAAGAAATTCCTCCATATCCGCCTTCACGTACTTGCTCACCGTGGGATTGTCTGCGGAAATACTCACTGCGAGGGGCCCGCGGCGGAGCACCGAAGCCATGTGAAAATCCGACGACGCGGGATCCGAGGTAGAAAGAACCGGCACCGACGCCGCCTTGGCGCGGCGAAGAAGGGCGGCGTTTAAGGCTTCGTCGTCTGTGGCGACGATGAAATAGTCGTAGGCGAAAAAGCGAAAATCGCCGTCGACCTTTTTTTCCTTCAGAAAAATTCGCTCCGGATAAGCGCCGGCCAAGGCTATAAGCTCGTCGCAAAAGGCGGGAGATAAACAGTAAAAGAGAAAAGAGGAGTCGATGAGCCCCTGAATCTTTATGGCCGCCGCCTTCCCGCCGCCGACGATGAGCACTTTTTTATCTTTCGTGTCTACCATGAGAGGAAAATATCGCATAAGCCCTCCTAATTGATCAATGCATACTCTCTCTATTATAACAAAGGAGAGGGTAAACGCCCGCCGAGATGAAATAAAAACGTAACAGCGAGGCGCAATTGCCATGTTATAATAGGGACAGGTAGGATTTTTTATAAGAATTCTAGGAGGAAACTATGAAGAAAAACAAAGCAAAAGCAGTGGCCACTCTGGCCTTGGCAGGCGCATTATTGACGACGCCTTTTGCGGCACAAGCTGCAAACTTTAAAGACGTCGGCGTAGGTCACTGGGCATACAGCTATATTTCGAAATTAAGTGATTTGAGAATCATTAAAGGCTACGACGACGGCACCTTTAAGCCGTTGCGTAATGTCAGCTATTTGGAAATTCTGGAACTCCTTAAAGGCGTTCAAAATCCAACGAGTACTGAAATGACCTCGGCCATCGCAACGTACGGCTACATCGCCGATGCTTACAAAGTACCGAATTGGGCAAAGCCCGCGGTTTGCATCGCCCTTCAAAACAATGTCATCACCGAAGGCAATTTAAAAGCGGCATACAAACTGAATTACATTAACAATGTACGAAACGCCGATCAATTCCCCAGTCGTGAACTGGCCTTGGTTTACTACGCCAAAGCCCTGCGCATTGAACCGAAGAAAGACACGTCCAATATTAAAGTCACCGACATCGACTCCATCGGCAAAACGTCGAAAGAGCTCATCGGCGACGTGGATGTAAAGGGCCTCTTGGCATCCATGATCGATGCGGGCATCTTCAATGCATTCGGTACCGGCGCTGAATTTAAGGGGAACCTGCCTCTGCAAAGAGACCAAATGGCGAAGATTACGGACACGAGCTACGAATACAAATCCGTCAAATCCTTTGAAGGGGAAGTCGTGGCCATCGTTAAAAATAACGACGTTCCCGCCCTGACCATTAAAGACAAAGACGGAAAGACGCAGGCTTTCGTTCTCTCGAAGGACACCGTCATTACCATTAACGGCAAGAGCGCCAAGGCCGAAGACCTAAATGCAGGCAGCAAGGTAAAAGTAAAAGCCTTCCCCCAAAGCGGCAGCATCGCTCCCTATCAAGCGGTATCCGTCGATGTAATCAGCACCGAGTTGAGCGGCGTCGGAATGGTGGAAAGCGCGAAATTCGATGAAATCAAAATCGCTTATTCCACGAAGAAAGATGCGCCCATAGACGAAAGCTTTAAGGCGGAAAAGACCGAAACCTTTAAATTGGATAAGGACGCCACGATCACCAGCTTCGGCAAGAAGTTTGACTTAAAATCCCTCAGCTCGAGAGATATGGTCGTCTTCAAGGCCCAAGACGGCGTAGTGATGGAATTGGAAGTTATCCCCAATAATGGCACGGTGGACGGCGAATTTGTCAGCTATACCTACAACGGTTACGGCGAAACCTCTACCTTGGTGTTAAAGCTTGCAAATAAAAAGGAAATCTCCTTTACAGCGAAGGGCGACGATGCTGCGAAGTTATCTGAAGTGACCAAGGGATTAAACAAGGGCTATCCCCTTACCTTGACCACACATTACCTGCAAATTAAAAAAGCCGGCGTTACGGAAGGTAAATTAGAAGGCTTTTTGGTGGATGTCAGCAATAAAACCTACGGCAACGGTACCATTGAAATTCAAAAACAGGATGGTAATAAAGAAACCAAGTTATTGGCTGAAAAAATTGACTTCAAGGGATTGAAAGATAAGCAATCCTCGTCGATCAATGCTTACGATTTACCGGGAAAGTTGATGAATAAAAAAGTCTACTTGGAATTGCAAGTCAAGGGCGAAAATGTCGTCGCAGTTACAGTTAAGTCTGAATTGCTCAAAGAAGACAAAACCGTCAATGTTAAAGAAGTGAAGCGAGTCAATGAGGGCTTCACTTGGAATGGTGGCCCCGTTATCGCTTCGACCGGCAAAACTTACGGCGAATACGAGTTTACCTTAGAAGACGGAGCAACGGACTTCAAGGACAAGAAATTCAGAGGTCTTGTAGAAATTGACGAATTTGACAAGATGAGAGGCACCAACTCGTTAACGGTTGTCTACGATCTTTACAAAGATGAAACGGAAGGCGGTACAATCACGAACCTGCGCGTAATGGGTGGAAGTTCTATCCTCCCCATATATAGAGATAGATAGTGAGTACCTTTCCACTCATACAAAAGGCCCTATGGTTTGTCTCCATAGGGTCTTTTTTGATATAATGAGGTGTTAGTATGGGAGGTAGTTATGGATCCGTTTTTGCGAACGCGTTGGTTGATCGGCTCGGATGCCGTGGATCATCTGCAGAAATCTTGCGTCGCCGTTTTCGGCGTCGGCGGCGTCGGCGGCTTTTGCATCGAGGCATTGGCGCGGGCCGGCGTCGGTCGATTGGACATCGTGGATTACGACCGGGTGGATGTGACGAATATCAATCGCCAGATCATCGCCACCACAGAAACCGTGGGCGAGCTGAAAGTGGATGTTATGAAGGCGCGCATCGCATCCATCGTGCCGGAGACGGAGGTGCGCACCCATCCCATGATGTTTAGCGAAGCCACCGCAGAGAAAATCGACTTCAGGGACTACGACTACGTGGTGGATGCCGTGGACCAGGTGACGGCGAAGCTTTTAATTATCGAAAAGGCCAAGGCCTGTGGCGTACCCGTCCTATCGGCCATGGGCGCGGGAAACAAACTGCATCCGGAAGCCCTCGAGCTCGCCATGCTTTCGGAAACGAAAGTCTGTCCCCTGGCGCGGGTCATGCGCAGGGAAGTGAAGAAGCGGGGCCTCGGCGACATTCCCGTGGTCTATTCTACGGAAGAGCCTAAAAAGATCGAGGGCGTGGAAGAACGTTCGCCGGCCAGTATTTCCTTCGTGCCTTCCGCGGCGGGGCTGATTGCGGCGTCGAAGGTGATCCGAGATTTAGTTCAAAGTGAGAAAGAGGATAGTCTTGTTAGAAAATTACAATGATCGTCAGAAAGAAGCCATACTCCACACAGAGGGGCCTCTCTTGGTGCTCGCCGGAGCCGGCAGCGGCAAGACCCGCGTGGTCACGGGAAAAATCGCCTATTTGATCGAAGAGATGGGCGTCTCCCCCTACCGCATTCTCGCCATTACTTTTACGAACAAGGCGGCGAAAGAAATGAAGGAGCGGGTGGCCAAGCAATTGGGCCGCACCATCGAAGGCATGTGGATCAGCACATTCCACTCCATGTGCGTGCGCATTCTTCGCGGCGACATTCATTACCTGGGCTACGACAAAAACTTCGCCATTTACGACAGCGCCGATCAAAAGACCCTCATTAAGGAGTGCATGAAGGAATTAAACATCAGCAAGGAAATGTTTAAGCCCTACGGCCTCTTGAGCCAAATTTCCTCCTGGAAAAACGAAGGCACAGATGCGGATGCCGCCATGAAGGAAAATTTCGGCGATTTCTACGGACGGCAAACGGCGGAGGTCTACCGCCTCTACGAAAAGAAGAAGCGGGAGAATAACGCCCTGGATTTCGACGATCTCTTGGTAAAGACCGTGGAGCTCTTTCAACTGAAGGCCGACGTATTGGCCTATTACCAACAGAAATTCGAATACATTTTCGTGGACGAATACCAAGACACGAACCACATTCAATACTTACTGGTCAAAATGCTCTCGGCCAAGGCGAAAAACCTCACCGTCGTCGGCGATAACGACCAATCCATCTATCGCTGGCGGGGCGCGGACATCGGCAATATTCTTTCCTTCGAGAAAGATTTTCCCGGCGCGAAGACCATTTTACTGGAGCAAAACTACCGTTCCACCACGCCGATTTTGGACTGCGCCAACGCCCTCATCGCCAACAATCCCACGTTGAAAGAAAAGAATTTGTGGACGGCGAAAAGCGGCGGCGATCCCGTAGTCTACCGGGAATTCTACCACAGCTCCGAAGAGGAATTGGCCGTGGTGCAAAAGATGCAGCACTTAAATTACAAGGGCACGGCCTACGGGGACATGGCGATACTGTATCGCACCAACGCCCAGTCGCGGGGCTTTGAGGAAGCCCTTATGCGGGAAGGTATTCCCTACCGCGTCGTGGGCGGCCTACGCTTTTACGACCGAAGGGAAATCAAGGATGTCATCGCCTATTTGGCGGCGGTAAACAATCCGAAAGACGACATCAATATCAGCCGCATCGTGAATGTGCCGAAAAGGGGTATAGGTGATACGACTTTAGAGAAGCTTCGCGCCTTTTCGGCCGAGCGTGGCATGAGCCTCTTCGCCCTCATGGAAGAGTTGGAGTCTTATCCGGAATTGAAAATTCGCGCACAGAAAAACATTCGCGAATTTGTGAATTTAATCCACCTTCTGCAAAACAAGGCGGCGGAGCTCAGCCTGGCGGAGTTGGTGGAAGCGATTTTATTTGAAAGCGGCTATGCCGACGAGCTGAAGCGGGAGGATACGGTGGAATCCCGTACCCGATTGGAAAACGTGGAGGAATTTATCTCCGCGGCGGCGGAATTCGAAGAATCCAATCCGGAAATGAGCCTTACCGATTACCTGGGCAACCTCAGTTTGATTTCCGATAAAAATGAATTGGACGACGAATCCCATGCCGTCAAGCTCATGACCATTCACGGCGCCAAGGGCTTGGAATTTCCCGTGGTCTTCGTGGTGGGCCTTGAAGAGCGACTGTTCCCCACCTCGCGAAGCTACGACGACGAGGAAAGCATGGAGGAGGAACGCAGGCTCATGTACGTGGCGGTGACCCGGGCGGAAGAGAAGCTATTCCTATCTTCGGCCAAGTCCCGCACCCTCTACGGCAAGCGCAACAGCGCCATGAGAAGTCGCTTTGTGGAAGAGATCAAAGAGAATATTACCGTCCACGAAGAAGAGCCGCGGAAGAAGGATTTAAAAAGTCGCCACGACATTTACACCGGGGCGGCAGTGGTTGAGCAAAAGCCCGTGAAAAAACCGGAACCTCTCCCTGAATTAAGCGTCGGCGACACGATCGTTCACAAGAAATGGGGCGAAGGGATGCTCGTGCAGTTAAAAGGCGACGAAGGCGTCATTTCCTTTGAGGGCAAGGGGCTGAAGACCTTGAACCTGAAGGTGGCGCCCATTCGAAAGAAGGAATAAGATGGAGAAGATGCGAGGGATCATCGACCAACTAAATACTTGGGCCCATGCCTACTACACCTTGGACACGCCTTTGGTGGACGACAAAACCTACGACGCCCTCTACGACAAGCTCGTGGCTATGGAGAAGGAGACAGGGGAAGTGGCGAGCGATTCTCCCACTCGTCGTGTCGGCGGGGATCTCTTGGAAGGCTTTGAAAAGTTTACCCACGAAAAGCCCCTCTATTCCCTGGACAAGGCCCAAAGCTATGAGCGGCTCAAGGCCTGGTGCGATCGCATGCATGCAGCCGGGGCCGACGACAAGGGCTATATGGCGGAGCTGAAGTTCGACGGGCTCACCATTTCCCTGACCTACGACGACGGCAAGCTCACCCGCGCCGTCACCCGTGGCAACGGCACCGTGGGCGAAGTGATTACGGAGCAGGTGGTCACCATATCCACCGTGCCCTTAAGCATTCCCTTTACGGGCCATTTGGTGGTGCAGGGCGAGGGGCTTATGCCTTATAAGAGTCTTAAAAAATACAACGAAACGGCAGCGGAACCCTTAAAAAATCCGAGAAACGGTGCCGCCGGCGCCCTGAGAAATCTCGATCCCAAGGAAACCAGGCGGCGCAGGCTCACGGCCTACTTATATAATCTCACCGATGCCGAAGGCATCGTTTTCAAAACGGACGAAGAGATAAAGGCCTTTTTAAAAGAGCAGGGCTTTCTCGTCCATCCCATGACCCGCCGCTGCGAAGATTTTCACGGGATTTTAGATTACATCGACGAAGTGGAAAACGCCCGCGACCGGCTGGACGTCATGATCGACGGCATCGTCCTTAAAATCAACGACGTCACCCAGCGCGAATCCTTGGGCTACACGGTGAAATTTCCCCGCTGGGCCATCGCCTATAAATTCGAGGCGAAGGAAGTGGTCACGAAACTTCTCGACGTGGAATGGAATGTAGGCCGCACGGGGAAGGTGACACCCACAGCCATCTTGGCGCCCGTGGATATCGACGGCGTGACCATTCAGCGGGCCACGCTGAATAATTATGACGACATTCTGAGAAAAGATGTGCGAATCGGCGGCGAGGTGCTTTTAAGGCGAAGCAATGACGTCATTCCCGAAATTTTAGAGGGAATCGGCGAAGAAGGTGATAGAATAGAGATGATCACCAAATGTCCCGCCTGCGCCACGGAGCTGGTGCAAAAAGGCGTGCACAGCTTCTGCCCGAATACCATCGGTTGCGAGCCCCAATTGGTGGCGCGGATCGATCACTTCGCCTCCCGAGATGCGATGGACATTACGGGGCTCAGCGAAAAGACAGCGGCAAAATTAATCGCCGCAGGTCTGTTGCACGAGATTCCAGATATTTACGCACTGAAGAGGGAAGAGCTCATGGGCCTCGAGGGCTTCGGCGAAAAAAAGGCGGACAATCTTTTAAACGCCATCGAGGAATCAAAAAAAATCAGTTTCAAGCGCTTTATCTATGCCTTGGGCATCGGTCAGGTAGGCATTAAGACCGCCGGCGATCTGGCGGATCACTTCGCCGATTTCGACGCCCTGGCAAAGGCCGAAGAAGCAGAGCTTGTGACCATCGAAGAGATCGGCCCGGAGACGGCGAGAGAGATTCGCCTCTTCTTTACCGATCCCGTTATCGGCGGCTACGTCCACGATTTAATGGATGCGGGGATCGAGCTGATCTACGAGCAATCGAAAAAATCCGGCGTCCTCGACGGCATAACCGTGGTGCTTACGGGCACATTGTCCAGGCCGAGAAGCGAAGTAAAAGCGGCCCTGGAAGCGGAAGGCGCGAAGGTAACCGGATCCGTGTCGAAAAATACCGATCTCGTTCTCGCAGGGGATGCGGCGGGATCGAAAGCGGAAAAAGCGGAAAAATTAGGCGTACCCGTCTTATCGGAAGAAGCCTTTAATAGAAAGTGGGGAGACCTCCTATGAAAAAAGACGAAATCAGACATATTGCGGAAATATCCAAACTTTACTTCACCGACGAAGAGTTGGAAGCCATGGAAAAAGAATTTTCCGACACCATGGATTTGATGGATACGATCAAACAGGCGAAAGTACACTGTTCGCCCACCTTCCATACGAACGTTTTGCCCAATCGCCTGCGGGAGGACGAAATTCGTCCATCTCTGGATCGGGAAGACGCCACAGGCAATGCCGTGGCCGTGAAGTACGGCTACTTCGAAATCATTAAATTTGTGGAATAAGGAGGCCTCATGAATCTGACCCAATTAAGCGGCTTGGAAACCAGACAACTTTTCCTCGACGGGAAAATCACCTGTACGGAATTGGTAGAAGCCTATTTAGAAAACATCAAGCGGGACGAAGAGGATTTAAACGTCTTTATTACCCTCACCGACGAAATCGCCCTTGAAAAGGCCAAGGAACTGGACGAAAAGCGAGAAAAAGGCGAAGAACTCGGCAAAATGGCCGGCATGGTCGTCACCCTGAAAGACAATATCGCCATGAAAGACGTCCTCATGACCTGCGCCTCGAAAATGCTCGCGGACTTCGTTTCGCCCTACGACGCCGTGGTTACCACGAAGTTAAAAGCGGCGGATGCCATTATTATCGGCAAGGTCAACTTGGATGAATTCGCCATGGGCTCCTCCACGAAGACATCGTACTTCGGCACGACGAAAAATCCCGTGGACCGAACCCGCGTATCCGGCGGTTCCTCCGGCGGAAGCGCGGCAGCTGTGGCGGCAAACTTCTGCTCCATCAGCTTGGGAACCGACACCGGCGGATCCGTGCGTCAACCGGCGTCCTTCTGCGGCGTCGTGGGCATGAAGCCTTCCCACGGGAGCATTTCCCGCTACGGCGTGTCTTCCATGGCCAACACCTTCGATCAAGTGGGCGTCTTGGCCCACACCGTCGACGATGTGGAATACGTCCTGGAAATTTTGGAAGGCTCCGACTTGCGCGACGCCACCTGCATCGGCAATGATTCTCTGAACGCCGAAGCCGTAAAAGCGGCGAAGCCTTTAAGCCAATTAAAAGTCGCCATTCCCGACACCTTTAAGACCTTCGAAGTGGAAGAGCCCGTGAGAGACGCCTTCCAACGCACCGTGGACTTTATGCGGGATCAGGGCGCTGAAGTGGAATACGTCCACATCGCCAGCTTGGATCTGGCCATCGCCGTGTACCATATTTTGGTCAACGGCGAAATCGCACCAAACATGAGTCGTTTCGACGGCATCTTATACGGCTTTATCGCCGACGATTACGACAATATCGACGAGCTCTACATCAAAACCCGCAGCGAAGGCTTCGGCGACGAAGTGAAGCGCCGGATTATGATCGGCTCCTATATTATGAGCATGGATCACTCCAAGGAATACTTCGAGCAATCCCTGGAAATGCGTCACTGCATGATGAGTGAATTCAACGAAGTATTTGAAACCCACGACGTGATCCTCTGTCCCACGTCGCCGACGGTGGCGTTGCCCATCGACAAAAACATGACGCCGGTACAAATCTACATGCTGGATTTGTTTACCGTTCCCGTCAACCTTATCGGTACCGGCGGCATTAGCGTGCCCGCATCGACGAAAGACGGACTTCCCGTAGGGATTCAAATCATTCCGAAAAAGAGCCACGACAATCAAGCCATTGCCACGGCGAAAGAATTGGAGGGAAATATCTAATGGGTTACAAGACAATCGTGGGATTGGAAATCCACGTCGAATTATCCACAAAGACCAAAGCCTTCTGCGGCTGTGAAAATGCCTACGGCAGAGAGCCCAACACCTGCACCTGCCCGGTATGCTTGGGCCTTCCCGGCGCCACCCCTGTGTTGAACAAGGGCGCCGTGGAGCGGGCCATTGAAATCGCCACGGCCTTTCACATGCGTATCAATCATAAATCCACCTTCTCCAGAAAGAATTACTTCTATCCCGACTTAACCAAGGGCTATCAAATTACCCAAACGGACGAGGCCGTGGCCAACGACGGTTACATTGAAATCGAAACCGATGACGGTCCGAAAAAGATCGGCATCCATCAAATTCAACTGGAAGAAGACACGGGCAAGAGTCTCCACACGGAAAACGGCACCACCCTCATGGACTACAACCGCTGCGGCGTGCCCTTGGTGGAAATCGTCTCCGATCCGGACATGGCGTCGGGCCTGGAAGCGCGCCTGTTCTTGGAAAAGCTGAGAAATACCCTGCGCTATCTGGAAGTCAGCGACGTGAAGATGGAAGAAGGCTCCCTGCGCTGCGACGTGAATGTCAATATTAAGAACACGGAAACCGGGGAGCGAAGCGCCATTTCCGAAGTGAAGAATCTGAACTCCTTCCGCGCCGTTGAAAAGGCCATCGACTACGAAGTGGCCCGCCAAATCGAGCTCATGGAAAAGGGCGAGACGGAACTTCGCGCCACCCGCCGCTGGGACGACGCGGAAAACAAAACCGTGGTTATGCGCGTAAAATACACGGCCAGCGACTATCGCTTCGCCCCGGAAGGAGACTTGGGCCCGCTGTTTATCGACGACGAATGGATCGAAAAGGTGCGCGCAGGCATGGCGGAGCTTCCCGATGTGAAGATCGCCCGCTTTATGGACACCTACGGCTTGAAAGAATACGACGCGAAAGTTATTTGCGGTTCGAAAAAAGTTGCCGACTTCTATGAAGAAGTGGCGAAGCACTTTACGGACTACGACATGCTTTCCAATTGGTTTATGACGGAATTTCTGCGCCGTGTGGAAGTCTCCGACGAGGGGGAAATGAATGTTCCCTTCGAAGGAAAAGATTTCGCCTACCTGCTCGAGCAAATTAAATCCGGCAAGATCAACAACAATGCCGGGAAGAAAGTCTTCCGCAAAATGTGCGAAGAAGGCAAGAAGCCCAAGGCAATCATCGAGGAAGAGGGTCTCGTACAAATCGGCGACGCGTCTGAAATCGAAGCCATGGTCAAGGAAGTCTTGGAAGAGAATCCCGAGTCCGTGGAACAATTTAAGGCGGGCAAGGACCGCGTCGTCGGCTTCCTCGTGGGCCAAGTGATGAAGAAAAGTCGCGGCAAGGCCAATCCTCAAATGGCCAACGAAATGCTCGTGAAATTTCTTAAGCAATAAAAAGGGGAATGTTCAGTGGAACGTGTGATCACCTCGGCCATCACCGATTACGGGTACCTGGCCGTCTTCGCATTGATTTTTATTGAAAATGTGTTTCCGCCCATTCCATCGGAAGTGATTTTGCTCCTCGGCGGCTTCTTCGTCGGGCGGGGCAATCTCGCCTTTCTTCCCACCACCTTGGCGGCCACGGCGGGATCCCTTTTAGGCGCTTACATTCTCTACGGAATCGGGCGCCTGGTTCCCACGGAAAAAATTTACGACTCCGCCGAGCACGGTTGGATGGGAAGGCTGGGCTTTAAGAAAAAAGAAATCATGGGCGTGGTAAACACGTTCGAGCACAAGGGGAAGGCCCTCGTCCTCGTCGGCCGCTGCGTGCCCGTGGTTCGTAGCCTGATTTCCATTCCCGCCGGCATGGTATCCATGCGGCTTTCCGTGTTTTCCTTACTTACGGCGGCGGGTTCCTTCGTATGGAACTGCGTGCTCACTTTTCTCGGCTACAAAACTGGCGAAAATTGGCACGTGATCCTCACCTATTTGGATTACTATAAATACGCCATCGTGGCTCTCTTGGCGGTATTGGCCGTGGGCTACTTGATTTGGCATTTTAAACAAAAGGATGCAGAATGAAATATAAACGCATGGAAGAAGCGATTTTTCTTAACAGGGAAAATCGCTTCATTGCTATGGTAGAAAAAAACGGGGAAAGGATTCGGGTTCACGTGCCCAATACCGGGCGATGTCGTGAGCTATTCGTTCCCGGTGCAAACGTGCTTCTCGAGGGGGCTGATCCTGCGAAGAAGCGAAAGACGCCATACAGTCTGGTCACCGTTTATAAGGGAGAAAATCCCATAAACATCGACTCACAGGCCCCCAATCAATTGGCGGCGGAGTATTTCGACGGCGCGCCTTATCTAAAGGGCTTCGGGAAAATCACGTCCTATGAGCGGGAAGTAAAGCACGACGACAGTCGCTTCGACTTTTATCTCAAAGGAACAGAGGGCGAGGGCTTTTTGGAAGTGAAGGGCGTCACCTTGGAAGAAGACGGCCTGGCGAAATTTCCCGACGCGCCCACGGTGCGCGGCGCGAAGCACATCCGAGAACTCGGCGAGATGGCCGAGGCGGGCGGATGCTGTGGCGTCTTGTTTGTGGTGCAGATGAAAGGCATATGGGGCTTTACACCTAACGAAGAGACGGACCCTGAATTTACCGCGGCACTAAGAAAAGCGGAAGCAAAGGGGCTTCATATTTTCGTCGCGGATACAATCGTCGACGGGGCGGAGATGGCCATGGACAAAGCCGTGCCTTACTTCAGAAAAATGCCTCTCGCTCTCGTGAAGGCAAGAGAAGAAGATTTGCCTCGCGTCGTAAACCTGATCGACGAGGCTCGAGTCGCCTTAAAGGCCGACGGCGTGGATCAATGGCAGGGAAAGGATCCCATGCCGGAAGATCTCTCGGAAAATATTAAAGCCGGCTGTTGCTATTTCTTTAAAGACGATGACGTCGTCGGCATGGCCGTGTTAAAAGAAGGGGCGGACCCAACGTACGATCAAATCGACGGCAAGTGGCTTACGGAAGGCGATTACCTCACTGTCCATCAATTCGTCGTCGCCGAAAACAAAAGGGGTGAGGGCATGAGCCGGCGCATGATGGAGCGGATTTTCGCCGATGCAAAGTTAAAGAAGATTCCCGCCATTCGCATCGACACCCACGCCGATAATTTCCGGATGCGGGGTTTAATCGAGTCCGCGGGCTTTACCTATTGCGGTGTCATTACCGTGGCCGACGGCACCGAGCGGGTGGCCTACGAGCAGGTGATATGATGAAGCGCATGTTATTATCCGCAGGCCATTCCGGTGCGGGAAAGACCTCCATCACCATGGGGATCATCGGCGCCCTCATTCGCCGGGGAATGACGGTAGCATCGGCGAAGATCGGGCCCGATTACATCGACCCTATGTATCATCGGGCGCTCGGGGCCTACGGCGTGAACCTGGATCGTCATTGGATGGATGACGATTACATTCTTCACCTTATGGCGCAGTTGGAGAAAAAGGACGTCATTGTCATGGAAGGGGCCATGGGCTACTACGACGGCATGGCCACCACGACAGCTTGTTCGGCGGCGGAGATGGCGAATTTCACCAAGACGCCGACGATTTTCATCGCATCGGGACGAGGAAAAGGCGCGAGCCTCGGCGCGGAGCTTCAGGGATTTTTAAATTATGGGGAAAATACCATTTCAGGCGTAATTTTAAATCACACGAAGCCCGCCATGGCCTCTTACTACGAAAAAATCATTAAAGAAGCCACGGGACTTCCCCTCTTCGGCAGCATTCCCGATTTGGATCGGGATTTGCCCGAGCGCCACTTGGGCCTGCACCGACCGGAGGAGATCGAAAACTTTCGCGCATTCGCCGAAAATTGGGCGGATGTCGTGGAAAACTATGTGGATTTAGATAAGCTCCTCGCCGCCTGTGCGGCAAAGTCCGTATGTCGTGAAATGGCGATGAATCCTTTGCGAAAAAAAATTCCCGTGGCCATTGCAAAAGACGAAGCCTTTTTCTTTTATTACGAAGACGTCCTCGACGATCTCGCCGAGCGCGGCGTGGAATGGATTCCCTTTTCGCCCCTCGCGGATCCTCTGCCGAAAGGGATCTGCGGCGTCTATTTGGGCGGCGGCTATCCGGAGCTTCACAAAGAAGCCTTGGCGAAAAATAAAACCCTTGCCTGGGATTTAAAATCTTTCGTCGAAAGTGGCGGCGTCATCGTAGCCGAGAGCGGCGGCTTTATGAGCCTTCTTGAAAAAATCGACGGCAGCGAAGCCTTCGGACTTTTTCACGGCGAGGCGAAGATGACCGATCGCCTGCAGCACTTCGGCTATCAAGTGATCACGGCGGAAGAAGACGGTCTTCTGTTGAAGGCAGGCGAGTCGGCTCCCGTCCACGAATTTCATTACAGCGCCGCCGATGAGGAGGGGGAAGACCTTCTCATCCAAAAGCCGAGCGGCAGGGGAGAGAGGCGAACGGCCTACCATGGGAAAAATGTTTATGCAGGTTATCCGCAACTTCACTTAAGCGGCAACGAGAGACTTAGAGAGAATTTTCTTGAGGCATTAAAGGAGGCGACACCGTGGCAGGGTTAATGGTATTGGGAACGGCGTCCAACGCGGGGAAGAGTGCCATGGTGGCGGCGCTCCTTCGCATTTACGCCAACAGAGGCTACCGGGTGGCGCCCTTTAAGGCACAGAACATGGCACTGAACAGCGGCATCACCGACGACGGATCGGAAATCGGGCGGGCGCAAATCGTGCAGGCGGAGGCGGCGCGGATACCCGCCGACGTGCGCATGAATCCGATCCTCTTAAAGCCCACGGCGCCGGGAGTGAGCCAGGTCATCGTAAATGGCCGCGTCTACAAAAATCTCGAGACCCGCGCCTACTACGCCGAAAAGAAGAAGCTATTTCCCAAGGCCCTGGCGGCCTACGAATCCTTGGCCGATGAATTTGACTTCGTCTTGTGCGAAGGAGCGGGGAGCGCATCGGAGATCAATTTAAAAAGCGTGGACATGGTAAACATGGGCTTCGCCAAGGCGGCGGACATTCCCGCCATTCTCATCGCCGACATCGATCGAGGTGGCATGTTCGCCTCTGTGGTAGGGACATGGGAGCTTTTCGATGACGACGAGCGAAGAAGGCTCAAGGGCATCGTCGTGAACCGCTTCCGTGGCGACGTGTCCATACTGGAGCCGGGCCTCAAAATTTTAGAGGAGCGCACCGGCGTTCCCGTCCTCGGCGTCGTGCCCTATGCCGACGTGCGATTGGAGGCGGAAGATTCCCTGGCCATGGAATTCCACGAGACGGATCGTGCATCCGTGGACATCGCCGTCATTCGCCTTCCCCACATCTCCAATGTCACCGACGTGGCGCCTTTTCAAATGATGGCCGATGTTTCCGTTCGCGCCATTACGCGAGTGGGAGAATTCGGCGAGCCGGATCTCTTGATCATCCCCGGGACGAAAAACACCATGGCCGACTTAAAATGGCTGAAAGAAACGGGGATCTATGCCCGAATTTTGCGCCACGCCGAAAAAGGAGGCATTATCTTTTCCATTTGCGGCGGCTTTCAAATGATGGGAGACACCCTTTCCGATCCGGAGGGAGTGGAAAGCGGCGGCACCATGGAGGGGCTCAAGCTCTTTCCCATGGACACCATCTTTTCAAAAGAAAAGAAGCAGTGCCGCGTGGAAACGACGATTTCCCCTTCCGAGGGCCTGCTGAAAAATCTTAGCGGAAAAAAAGTGGCGGGCTACGAAATTCATATGGGGCAAAGCGAGATAAAAGAGACCGGCGATATAAAAAGTCTGACGGAATCCGGCGGCATCGTAAAAGACGGAAGACTCTACGGCACCTACATTCACGGCTTTTTCGATGCCCCTCACATCGCCGAAGAGATCGTGGCCGCACTGAAGAAAGAAAAAAACCTGCCGCCGAAAGAAGTGATGGACTACGCTGCCTTTAAAGACAGCCAGATCGAAAAACTGGCTGCCGTGGTGGAAGAAGCACTGGATATGAAGAGGCTGGACGAAATTTTAGGTCTGTTGTAAAGGGAGGCGACCATTGAAGATACTGATGATCGAAGACGACGAGACCATCGTTTACGGCGTGAAAACTTATCTGGCTCGGTACGACATGGATGTGGTGGCGGCGAGTCGATTGGGCGATGTGGGCGAAGAGCAAATTCGCTCCGCCGATCTGCTCATTCTCGATGTAAATCTTCCCGACGGATCAGGTTTCGATTTCTTAAATTGGGTCCGTTCCTTTTCTAAACTGCCCATTCTCATGTTGACGGTAAAAGGCGACGAAGACTATGTCGTGAAGGGACTGTCTCAAGGGGCCGATGAATACGTGGCGAAGCCATTTTCCCTTCCCGTACTGAAGGCGCGAATTGACAATCTTTTCAAGCGCCTCGGACCGGAAGAAGAGTTGTTGGAATTTAAAGAGCTGATCTTAGACAGGCAATCGAAGACGGCGATCTTGCGGGGCGATGCAGTGGACTTAAATAGACAGGAATTTGATCTGCTGGCCATGCTTTTGGAACATCGCGGCAGACAATTGTTGCGAAGCCAATTAATCGACGAGGTGTGGGGCTTTGGCGACGAAGTTAACGATAATACACTCACCGTCGCCGTGAAGCGCCTTCGCAAGAAGCTGGGACCTTACGGCCGTTTTATAAAAACTGTGCGGGGCATGGGCTATTTTTGGGAGGATGGCGATGACTAAAAGACAGACCCTGTTGATCCTATCGCTGAATCTCGTCCTTTCCATGGTTGTAGTTGCTTTCTTTCCACGCTTCGATTGGTTGACCGTCGCGCTATTTTTTATGATTAACGCAGGGCTTTACTTTGCCATCGATCGCTTTGAAGGGAATGCTTCCATGGAAGTTGAAGAGAAGATCGACGACATGATTCGCCTCCTACATCGTTCGGATCCGGAGTCTCGAGTCGATGAGGCCGAAGAAGACGATTTTTCTAAGCTGAGAGATGAAATCGTGAAGATGACATCAGAAAATAAGCGCATCGCTCAAGAGGCTGAGAACCGTCGCGTTCAACTGACGGAGTATACGGAAGATATCGCCCATCAAATCAAGACGCCAATTACAGGCACCTTGCTTATGCTGGATTTCATCGACGATGCATCGGACAAAGAGGCCCTTGAACGTATGGGCCGATCCATGGAGCGCCTCTTGGGCCTTTCCGATGCGCTACTTAAATTGGCGACGGTGGACAGTGATGTGGTGGCGATGAAAAAAGAAGCGGTCGACGGTATGGAGCTGGCGACATCCGTGGCGGAAGGATTGGAAAGTGCCTTCGCAAGAGAAAAGATCCCTTGCACTATTTATGGCGAATCGGTAGCTCTCTATTGCGATAAGAAATGGACCTACGAAGCCCTGTTTAATCTGGTGAAGAACGGCATGGAAGCGTCCAAAGAAAGAGGCATCGCCATGACTTTCATAAAAACCAATGTCTACAAATCTATTGTCGTCAAAGATTTCGGCGAAGGCATGGATCGGGACACCTTGGAACAAGCATTTCGGCGCTTTTATAAAAAAGATCCCAACACACCCGGCTTTGGAATCGGCCTCCCCATGGCAAGGGCGATTATGAAAAGACAAGGCGGCGATCTCCTCTATGCAAAAGGCAAGGAATCAAATCGATTTGAGCTGCGCTTTTACGAATAAACGAGGCATCGGTACTCGGTCACCGACCGGTCACTTTCACTTGATATCGTAGGCTCAGAAAAGGAGGAACCCTATGCCTATTGTAAAAACAGTGAATCTTACGAAGACCTACGGTCGGTCGGTGGAAGTCCGCGCTCTTGACGGCGTGAATTTTCAGTTGGAAAAAGGAGACTTGGTGGCAATCATCGGTGACAGCGGATCGGGAAAGTCCACCTTGCTTCACCTTTTAGCGGGCATCGATAGGCCCACCGGCGGCGAAATTTATATTCAAGATAAAAACATTACCACCCTTAGTAACGAGGAAATGACCATTTTCCGCCGACGAAACATCGGGGTCATTTACCAATTTTTTAATCTGATCCCCAATATAACGGCACGGAAAAATATCTTGCTCCCCCTGCTACTGGACGGAAGAAAGGAAGACGGGGCTTATTTTAAAGAGATTATTTCGATTCTCGGGATCAAAGATAAATTGGATCGCTATCCGAAACAACTTTCCGGTGGCGAGCAGCAGCGGGTGGCCATTGCCCGAAGCTTAATCACGAGGCCCGCCCTGATTTTAGCGGACGAGCCCACGGGGAACTTGGATCGCCGCAATTCCGAAGAAATCACCGCCCTTTTCCGATTGGTCAACGCGCGCACCGGCTCCACCATGGCCATCGTGACCCACGACGAAAAGGTGGCCAACAGCTGCCAAAAAGTATTCCGCATGATCGACGGAAAACTCTTCCCTTCGGAGGTGTAGACGATGAAAATCATTGGTGAATTAGCTGCCTCCGTGGTCAACGCCGGAAAAAAAGACGCCTTGGCGGTAAAAACAAGCATACTGCTTGCCGTGATCCTGCTGGGAACCATTCTCTTCATCACTACCTCTTTAAGAAAAGCGGAAGTTGATTTTGCCATCGCCGATTCAGGCGATTACCACGCGTCCATTGCCGAGGTCGACGCCTCTTTTTACGATGAGCTAAAAAAGAATCCGGCCATCGAAAAAATTGCCTTCGATCGCATTGTAAAAACGGACCGTAACGCCGTGATTTACGAACGAGAGGATTATTTCAATCAATTAAAAAGCTTTGAACCCGTCGAGGGAAGGCGGCCGGAAAAAGACGACGAATTGTTGGTGCCCGATTCGTTTTTGAAAAGCAACCGGGATCTGCATCTGAACAGCACTTTCGAGGTGGAAGGGAAGACTTATCGGATCGTAGGCGTTTACGAGAGCCCCAAAATATCGTTTGATGAGTATTATCTGATCGGCCGCTTGGGAGATGTGTCGAAAGACGAGCTGTTCGAAGGATCAAGCGGAATCGAAGCCTATATTTGGTACAAAAATCCGCGGGATACCTACACCCTGACGCGGGAGATTTTACAGAAGCGAAGCATCGATCCGAAAGTGGCGGAAAGTCAGGGGCGATTGGGTTACAACACCCGTCTCTTGAATTACAAATTGATCTATCCCAATGGAATTATTCCGCCGAAAAATGTGCTATCTCGTGCACTGGAAATGTATATTCCCATGAGTCTGTTGGTACTCTTATTTGCCTTTATTATTTACGGCGCTTTTAACGTGTGGAACAGTCGGGATCAGCGGGAGATCGCCCTGTTAAAAAGTGTGGGCATGACGGAGAAACAAGTAAAGGAAATGATCCGCAGGCGCGCTTTTCTTTTGGCGAGGGGACCGATTCTGCTGGGCACGGCTCTGTCCTATGGCGTGGCCAACGGACTCTTGTATTTAATGTGGCGCAACAATGCCAAGAGCATCCATGCTGTGGCCGACATATTAAGCGAGCGAATTAAGGCGCCGGATTTTCAAGCGGTGAGCCTTTCGCCCTATGGGATTTTGGCTATTTTAGTTTTATCTGCGGCGACGGTTTATCTATCCGCCATGGTGCCGGCGAAGCGCTGCGGGAAATTAAGTATTATTGAGGGACTAAACGACCTGTCGGAAAAAGACGGGCGACGGGGTCCGTCGAAAGTAAAGGGAAAAATCGAAAGGACCTTGGCCAAAGATTATTACGTTTCTTACAAGAGAACCTACCGCACGATCCTTTTGTCCACGGCGCTTTCGGCCGTCATTCTCACTGTGGTCATGGTGTCCGGCGCCTATTCAGGGCTCACTGAAGCCTACGACAAATTTCGCAGTCCCTATTCTTTTTCGTCGGTTATCTATACGCCGGGATCGATGGATCCCCAAATGATCGAGGACCTAGAGGCTCTAAAAGGCGCGGACGAATGGCATTTCTATCGCAAGCAAGATTTTAAGTGCTTTGTCGGAGACAACGGAGCGTTCTTTTCAGATCCTATGAAACAGGCGTTAAAAGATGGCAAGAAGTCAAAGGATTTGTATGCCAGGTTGTACGGACTTACCGACGAGGATTACGAGAAACTTTTAGAAGCGAATGGATACGAGAGCGACACGGCGTATTTGCTCTTAAATAGAACCGCCGCCGACGACGGAAGTCCCTATGCCTTTCGAAATTACATTCCCGTCACCGATGGAAGCGGGGCCGTGAAGTTGCGCTACGCCGCGGAGGGCAAAGTGATGGCCATCGGCATCGGCGGCGTGATCGACGAGATGCCCTTCGCCATCGAGCCCATGACGGCTCGAGAAGTCTCCCTATTTACGCGACATTCCACTATGGAGGCATTTTTCCAAAAGGAAGGACACGATCCGTCGGATCCGGTGAACTACTACAATATAAAAATGCGAGCGGACAAAAACGTGGACAAGGTATCTGAAGATTTTGAGAAAGTCATCGCCTCTTATATTCCGAAGACCGACCACTCCACTTTGACTCAAGCCATGAGTCGGGCTTTGGATAATGAGGAGGAGAGGAATGTGCGCGTACTGAACGGGGGCATTCAAGGGATTCTCATCCTCATTGCCTTGACCAATGCTTACAATAGTTTTATCGGCAACTTGCGGGCCAGAAAGAGAGAGTTTCAACTGCTTATGACGGCGGGCATGACGGAAAGGCAAATGAAATCCATGGTTTACAGAGAAGGCGGCATGCTCTTTTTGCGCTTACTTGCCCTTTACGGCATCTTGCTTCCCGTGGTCATCTTAGGACGATCGGCGAGGAGCAAATTCGCCATTGCTTTCGCCGCGAAACATCTTTTTCTCACGACGAACTATCTGCCCATTGTTTTGGTCTTCGTCGTCATGGGCATCGGGATCAGCCTTTCGATAAGAAAGGGTTTAAAGCAAGTGTTAGTTGAATGAACGTAAATAGAAATTGAAGCAAAACTTATGACAAAAGAACATATAAATGCTCTAAAAAATCCATTGGGGAGTAATTCCTCAATGGATTTTAGCTCTTGCAATTGAAATTTAAGCAGAAAGCATTTATATTTTACAATACTAATTTTTTCCACTTTCGAATCTTCGTTCTAAATGTCCCAAAAGGCGCAACAGTATTTACATGAATAAATTTGTAAACTTCCCACGTCGCCGTTTTTGTCGCCTCATCAGCCCATTTTCGCATGTGAGGCTTAAATAGCTCCTCTTCATTCAGTTCATCAATCATCAAATAAATGGCCTCGATATTTTCTGTGAGCATAGATTTTAGATCTTTTAAGGAATTAGAAGCATATGTATCTGTAAACCACTGATACAATTCTCCCAGCTGATTCCATCGAAATGAATCTGACGGAGTTTTAACGTCCTTACCCTTTTTTTCGTCTTCTTCCCATTTTAAAAGGAGCGTTGTCCAGCCTACTTGATAGGCTAAGTTTTCAGCGGGTGTACGATCCACTTCATCCACTCTTGTATCCTTTAAATCCTCAGGAATGGTTTCAAACTCTGCGATGTATTTTTCAAAGGTCTTTTTTATTTCATTTTTTAATTCGTCCTTGTTTTCGTAAGATCGCATATATACCTCCGCGCAATCGTAATATTAAGATAGTAACATTTTAAAACATCGCTTTTTGGTAACTCAAGGAAATTCAGAAAAATTCCACATCTATGCATACATGAAAAAATCGGCACAAGAGAACTTATGCCGATTCGTTATTTTTATTCGAC
>QWCQ01000302.1_pt1 | contig 44413 bp, 38 predicted proteins | sample 1972701 | NCBI WGS metagenome assembly QWCQ01 (sample SAMN09866704, study PRJNA288562) | Human gut metagenome isolate pre4_stool, whole genome shotgun sequencing... | reverse complement strand
CGCCGTATGCGGAACCGCATGTACGGTGGTGTGAGAGGTCGGTGAACACGAAAGTAGGAAATAAACACCTATAATTAGTGTTTACCTCCTACTCGATTTGTTATCTTTGTACATCAATTTAAAGCTAACATATATGAAGCGAACACTTTTATGGGCATTTTGCAGTCTCTTTGCAATCTTCGTGAGTGCCCAGCAGTCTGTTGATACTGCTGTGAAACCAGACCGCACAGAGGCACTACCGAACATGATTAGACTGAATTACGGGCTCGGCATCATGACATCCAAATTCGAGGATGTGAGAGAAACTTACAATTCAAGCTCAGTCGCAACACTGAGCCTTGACTATGAGCATTTGTGGGACAATGGGCTGGGCTTTGGCATTCATGCCAGCCAAAACCACTTTAGTAAGCCCAACTGCAATGTGCTCTTCGTGGGAGGCAGCTTTGTCGCCACATGGACAACCGACAAAGGCTGGCGATGGGAAGGTGCGTTAGGTATGGGCTTTGCTCGCAATGACCTGGAACAGCGGGACCAGGAAAACGGGCTTGGACTTCTTACCATTCTTGGTTGCACCTATAAGCTGTCACGCCATTGGGGCATCGGAGTCGACCTTAGACAGCTTACTTCCATCTATCGCAAGCCCGCCGGATGGGAGGGTCAGTTTGGGTTCAACCATTATCAGTTAGGCATCGGCCTGGCTTATTTGTTTTAACCGCGTGCACCGTTGTTACATTCTGAAGCAAATAAGGATAAACACTATTAATCTCAGTTAGATATGAAAAAGATTCAAACAAGTACTGCCGCCGTAGCTATGAGCCTGTTGCTGGCCACGGCCTCTTTCGTTCCAGCTCATGCACAGAATGAGGCGGAACCTGTAGAAAAAGAACATACGCACAAGTGTGTGAGCATTAAATACTGCAACAATAACGAGGAATTGGCCGCGGGCGAATGGAAAACTGCCGACAGCGTGACCGTAATCACCAAGACGCGCAACCAGCAGATGTGGTGGGGCGGAAACGACTTCAGGTTCGACTCGCACGACAAGCAGGTTAAGAAGCTGCTCAAGAAGGATGTTTTCGCCATCATGTATGGCGACACGCTCTTGCTGAACACCCGTCCGTACAAGGATCGTGGATGTGCTTTCGGCAACGGATATGCCCGAGCCTTCCAGATGAGCGACGGCCATCTGCTGCTCACCTACCTCAATGTGCAGGAAATGACCAGTCGCGCTACCATTGGTGGAATGTTCGGCCTCATTGGTGCGTTGGCCACAGCTGCCGCCTCCAAAAAAGTAGCCAGCCAGAATGTGTGCTACGTCATCACGCCTGGCAACAAGAAAGCCTTGATTGTTGACGAGAAGCTCATGGCGGTTTTGCTCAACGATCATCAGCCCCTGCTCGACGAATACCGTTCTGTAGATAAGAAGAAGCGGCTCCATGCCGAGACCGTCATGCCCTTGTTGAAGAAGGCTGGTCTGCTGTAAGTGTAAAAAAGTCGTGAGCTTTTGGGATAGGCAAGTCAGCAGGTGTGCTGTTTGCCTGTTTCCTCATCATAGAGTTTGTCGAATTGTTGTCTTAGTTTGTCCGGGTCCTCAATGATACTGCGGATGGCTTTCAGATGCTGTTCGTTGGGCGAGTTGGGAATCCATAGTTTGATGTAGCCTGTGTTGGAATATTTTTCTTGCAGGTGAGCCAGAAAGCGACGCCACTGTTCTTCACGATTTTTTTCCGGCTCGTTTTCCAAACCAAACTGTACTGCGCGGCGAAAAACATGCTCTGGGTCAAGGTCTCTGTCAGCCTCGGCCACAATTTTTCCATAGATACTGCGTGGCGAATGAGATGCGCTGGCACGGTGATCTTCAACGGCTTCGCGCATGATACGTATCTGTTCTGGTGAGAACCATCGCTTCAATCGCGCGTCAGCGGCAAGAATTTTTCCTCCAGTGAGGTGATGAATGGCCCTCGGTCCAGACATGCCAATGTCATGATAGGCCGCAACGGTGTATGCCATGTTTACGTCGGCCCCCATCCTTTTGGCCAGCTCAAGGCTTCCTCTGATGACATGCTGCACATGCCCCAATCCATGCGAAAGGCCAAAATCGTTGTATTTCGGGAGGATGTTTTGCTCGATGAAAGCCATTAAATCAAGGTTTACATTGTTTTCTATCATGCCCATGGGAGTTTGTTGCAAATGTAAGAATAATTGTTTATTTTTGCAAAACAATCTATAGAAGATTCAACGAAAAACTATTTGTATGCATGCACCTCGTGTTCAACGCAACTCTCTTCAAGCTTGGCTCTTGGCCATGCGTCCCAAAACTTTGTCGGGATCGGCTGTTCCCGTGATGATTGCCACGGCATTGGCACTGGCGAAGACCGACTGGAACGTTCGTATTGTGCCGGTACTGCTGTGTTTTCTCTTTGCTTTCATCATGCAGATAGACGCCAATTTCATCAACGACTATCTTGATTTCAAGCGGGGAAATGACGATGAAACCCGACTTGGGCCACGTCGTGCTTGTGCACAAGGGTGGATTTCGCCGCAAGCCATGCGCATGGGTATTGCCCTCACAACCTTGCTGGCGTGTGTGGTTGGACTGCCTTTGGTTTGCTATGGCGGTGTTGAAATGATTGGAGTGGGACTTCTCTGTGTCTTGTTTTGTTTCCTCTACACCACGCATCTGTCTTATTTCGGACTGGGTGATCTCCTGGTTCTTCTCTTCTTTGGCCTGATTCCTGTTTGTGTAACCTACTATTTGGCGATGCCATCAACGATGAATCACGTCACTTGGGAAGTGGTGTTGAGTTCGCTGGCTTGTGGAATTATCATTGATACTTTATTGATAGTCAACAACTATCGTGACTTGGAGAACGATCGGCGGGCACACAAGATGACCTTGGTAGTACGAATGGGGGAAGCCGCTTCACGCAAAGTTTATCTCATGTTGGGATGGTTGGGGTGCCTGTTGGGTATGGTGTATTTGTTCAATGGCCATCCTTGGGCCTTTATCTTCCCGATGATTTATTTGGTTTTGCATACGCGTACTTACCGTCGCATGCGAGTTAAACAAGGTAAGGCGCTGAATCAAATCCTTGGTGAGACAGGGCGGAACATCTTTATTTATGGTGTGCTGGTTTCTCTCGGGCTACTTGTTTAATTGAAGAAGTTCCAGCTCAACCCAAAGCGGATGATGCTGCCGTTGAGCGGATAGTGAGGAATGAGGAAACTTTCCTTCGTGCCACTGCCCGCATTGGCATGACTGTACATCACGAAGAAGCGTGTTTGTTGCAAGTGGAAGTTGGCGTAAGCGTTCACGATAGGGTAGTTGCCTATTTCAACGCGGTCAGCATTTTCCTGCACAACAAACTGGCCTAAGGCCGGACTGTAATCAGGTGCATAGTACTTGGTGAAGTAACGTACGTCGGCACCCACGTCACATTTCAGTACTTTGGCTATTTTCAATCGGAAGAAAAGATTGGAGTAAATGTTGAGTTTTGGTAATGGTAAAGCCGTTTGACTGGATGAGTTTTGAAAGGTAATGACTGATTCCCAGTGCAAAGGTCCCCATGCTACATCCTGCGATAGTGAGGCCGTCAGCACGTTGATGGCTTCACTGCTTTGCCGAACGCCAACCTCTGTACCTATACGCTTATATTGATTGTTGATGGCATAGGCTTGCGCCAGGTAGGTATAATTGGTCAATTCGTCCACGGCCACACGCAGTGAAGTCTTGGTTTTGGCATAACTCAACAAGCCTTGAATGCGCGTGTGTGTGGTGCTGCTCAAGTCATCATTATCCCAAAGGAAATGACGTCCGTGATAATGACGGTAGTAAAAAGTGGGTTGATAGCGATGGAAGAAACCACTCGCTGCCAACTGTACGGTGTCACCAAACAACTTGAAGTTGAGGTCGGCGGTGGCGTTGATGTCTATCTTGCCTGCATCTCGCCCTGCAACTCCCACCTCTCCAGTCACTTCGTAGTGGAATGTTCTGCCTTGTTTCTTGCTCAATTGTCCGCCAACGTACACGGAGTTTTCGTTGTAAGTCGCCATTCCAACGGTGTCGGGGAGCGTGAAATGCCGCAGTTCGTGACTGACAAAAGCTTTCAATCCCGATTTGGCCCATTTGTTAAACCCTTCCAAGAGCGATAGTGCAAACGTGTTGTGCACACGGTAGTGCTTAGTCTTGTCATAAATAGAGTCACCTCGCAGCCATTCATCCATCTTGTATGTGTTGGCATAGTAGTTGTCTGGCGTCTGATATGCTTGATAGATGCGGGTGTAATTGTCGAATTTCAGCGTGTGTATGAAGCTGGTCACAGGCACGTATTCGTTCTTTACCCAAGCCGTATCTTTATTTTCTTTCTTTTGTTTGGCCAACAAACTATCTGCTGCCTGTTGACCGTTCACGACAATACGGCCGCTGTCTTGCGCTGCAGGAGTTGCAGACTCAACGCCTGCAATGACCGCGTCATCAGGCCTGCCGGCCAACGGTTCAGTTTCTTTCAGGTCGTCATCGTTCAGTGTTCTGCCCTCTTTCTTGGCCTGCTTCCTGGCCTTTTGCTTGGCTTTCTTCGCGTCATTTTCTTTCTTGGCCTCCATGGCAAACTTTTTTGCCTTAATCTCTTCAGCCGTCATGGGTACTTTTCGATTGAAGCCAATGTTGTATCTATGACTGAAAAAAACGTGCTGATTATCGTTACGATTCCAATTTTTCTGCAATACCGTCGGTATCTCTAATGTTTGGTAGTTATCGTCAAAGCTCTCTGGATTGGTGATGAATTTGTCATCAGTAATACCTCCATTCTCTGTATTCTTCTGATGATTGGTCGATAAGAGCAGGTGAGCTTGATACCGTTCGCCGAGATATGAACCGTACAGGGTGTAGTTGAAATGTGAAGACGCTTGGTTGGAATAATATCCACGGCCGTATAGATAATCAAATTTAAATCCAAGTCCTATCTTCTTGCCCGCATTGACGGCAAACTTAGCCGTGAAATGATCCTCTCCGTTGGTGCGGTTTCCGGCCGTATTGTAGGTCAAATTGGTGATGGACGACAGTGTGTTGGTGAAATGAAAATCGCCCGGAGCAACAATGAAGTAGTCATAAGGTTGCGTAAAGATAAACTGTTGGTCAGCACGTTGGCGATCAACGAACAGCCTGTTGATGCGTGGCGCGCCCAGATTGCCCGTAGAGTTGTATTCACCGCGCATACCCGTTGTAAAGATACTGTTGGGATACATGTGTGACAAGGTATCGGGAATGGCAGGAACGATGTCACCAAAACGTTCGTTGACCGTCCAAACCTTCAGCCCTTTCGGAATCTCTTTGTTCTCATGGGTCGAGTCGTTGGCCATGCCATCTCGTCGCGTAATGTTACCACTTGGGTCTATTTGATTATAGTCGTCTATCTGAGCGACCACGGTCAAGGACGATAGTAAAAGGAATATGGATAATAAAAATCGAGTCATTTGTGGAATATGCGAATGCTGCATTCGGCCATCTTGAAGAACATGGCGGTTAGGATGATGATAATTCCAAGCGTTTCTTTTTGTGTAAAGAAATAGAAGATGACGCCTACCACGGCACCAATCATGAAGATGATGTTGAGTATGTTGCGAATCCAAAAGATTCTATCGCGTGGCGTTTCGCCTGTTCCTCTTTGTCGTCTTGGGTATTTTGCACTCATATAGATGTCGTCTTATCGCTTGAAAAAATAGTTCTTATCAGTGTTACTGCCCGCCTGTTCATGCTCAGTCAGATATGGTTTGTCAGCGTAGCCGATAGGAAATCTGACTGAATATCTCATCTTTTCGGTCGATGGTCTTGCGGCGAAACTTAGATGAAAGGGGACGCAGACTGTTCTTTTTCTTGTTGATGGCCACCTCGTCGGTAATCCATTCGTCTGCACTGACAGACATGTGCGTGGGCCGTCCCTTCTCATAATCGTAGTGTATGCGGCTCATCGTGAGCTCCAAATGATTGTCTGTGCACTTGGCAATCAGCGTGTAGTCGAATTCTGTCCGGTCTAATGACAGGAATGACTTACTGAATTCCAACCACTCTGTGTATCGGGCGGCAATGATATTCTGTTCTTCATTGACCAAAGCGATGTGGCTATTGAGTTGATTTTCGCTTTTTGTCAGTTCATCAAGATATTGATAGGTGATGTCGTAAATTTGCTTAGCCGTTTTCCCAAGGGCTTTTAAATCGAGGGTGAATACCACTTTGCCATCGGTATCTTGCGGTACACCTCCCTCCAAATACTTGGAATCATATTTGTCTACCTGCGGCATAGTGACCTTTGAACTAACCGATTTCTGTTGCGAGCTGCTTCTCTGATTGCCCTCGTTCGCGCTGTTGTCTGGGATGGACCAGCCTGATGACGAATCTGCAACAGCTTTTTGCGCATCCTCAACAGCCTGTCTTGCCTTCTTCTTAATCATCTCTGCTTCCATTTTGTATCGAGCAGCCTTCTTGTTGGCACGCTCTATTTCAGCTTCAATTCGTGCTTTCGCGGCCTGTTTAGCTTTGTCTTTGGCAGCTTTCTTAGCCTCTGCAGCAGCTCGTTTTGCTGCTTTCTTGGCTTCTTTGACAGCTTTCTTGGCAGCCTGCGCTTCTTGTTTGGCCTTTTCCAATTGTTGCTCCGGCGTTAAAACGGTCTGAGCTTGCATTATCAAAGGCATGGCTAAGAGGATGGCGATGACAAACTTTCTCATAATTCAATCGGTTGATTCAGTCTACAAATGTATATATTTTCTGCGTAAATGACGCACAATTTGAGAAGATTAACGAAAAAGGAAGAATTCGATTCCTTGCACTACAACCGCTGCAAGTTATACTTTCTTACTGTTAGAAGAATATAAATTACCTTATCCTATTTTGCCTGTTTCTAATTCCTGTTGCAAATATGAAAACACATATTTTGCGCTTTGATAATACAGCCGTGTTTCATCTTCAAGCACTTTTTGATAAGTTTCTGAGTTGAACACCAAACTCAGAGCTTGCTCCATGCTTAGGTTTGGGCTTTGTTCCATCAGCAGACTGGCAAGACACCTTACCATGTCGCTTTTCATTTCATCTTTTTCGTTCATCGTTTTATAAGGTGTTTGATGGCCTTCTCTGTGCCAAAGAAATATTGTATGGTGATGCCTTTCATATATTGCAGATTCCTAATCAGAGTAGGCATGTCAATATCTTGATTACGGTAACGCCACAGTTGGCGTCCTACGCGATCGTTGGCGATGGGACCAATTACCACATCATAATCGTGGACAGACCCAACCTCACTCTTCCTGTTCAGGAGAACAAAGTTTGCCCATTCCTCTGTATAACCCTCAAAACACTTTACTTTCAGCGTTCCGTTTTCCAATAATCTTTCATCAAAGCCATATTCAATGACGATGGGTTCTCCGCCAATCAACGCAACACGTGCAACAGCCAATTCTTCCGCCTGTGATCTGTTGTCTGACAGGTAGAAGCCTTGTCCGAAATCTTTATTGGGTTTCGACTTTTTAAGGTCAATATTGTCGAATTGCACATTGGTGCCATGATAGAGCCTCATCCCAACTTTCCTCCCATTCTTTTGCACAGACTGGCGATGTCGTCTACCATACTTTCGAACGATTGCGTATGTACAAAGCCATAGTGCTTGTCTATGAATTCAATACCCTTGAAACGACTCAGATAGCCGAAAGCCTCTTTCATGGTAAGGCCGAACCGCTTGCCAAACTCATGAATGAAAATCATCGTCCATTCTAATTTGTCTTCTTTGCTGTATTCCATGAAGTGTCCTCCTTTTTATATTGACTACGGAAGAAAAGCTGCCCGCTGCCAGCCATATTGTGCGTGTTCTTGATGCTGCATTTGCTGTACATGGTTGGCCTCTCTGTGAGTATTTTTGTTAGCCTTCACCTTCTGTTTGCCCTTTTCTAACTGCTACTTCAGAGCAAAGACGAGCTGGGGGTGTCCCATCATAGAAATGACTAAGAAGGTGACAGTACCAAACTTTCTCATCATCCAGTTGATTGATTCATTTCACAAATGTATATATTTTCTGTGTAAATGACGCAAAATTTGAGAAGATTAATGAAAGGAATGATTCCAACATTAATGATACTACCGTTACAAATTGTCCTTTCAGTTTGTAAGCGGAAGTAATATGATAATGGTATACGCGTAGGATTTTTCTTGACAAACTACCTCTTCATATTTCACGTATTTACCATCAACCAGTCTTTTGGTTGTAAATACGCCAAAAATCAGTTGTTTTCATATATCGTTAATAGCTAATATTTTACGAAAATCTCTTGTTGGGTGAGCTGGAAATTCACGTCTTTCCAGGTGAAATGTCAATGCTTTAAGAGGGCAATTTGCATGCTTTTGCCCCACAATACCATACAGATTGGACACCAAAAGGATGCTTTTAATTGGGAAAAAACCATGCTTTTAGGGTGAAAACCGATTTTTCTTGCTGAAAAATCTCAAGTTTACATCCTGTTTATCGATAGATTTTTTCTCGATTAAAAGTTTGTTAGTACCGTTTTAGTGCTGTTTTTTGGTAAAAAAAGAAGACGATATACTTGTTATAATGTGTAACGATTCAGCATCTGTCCTGTAAATCTTAAGCATTGAAGGGTGAAGTTATTTCTGTTCCAACATCGCCTGCAACCTCACGATTTCATCCCTGTACTGAGCGGCTTGTAGGAAATCCAAATCCTTGGCTGCTTGTTTCATCAAGGCAGTGGTGTTGGCAATGCTCTTCTCAAGTTGTTCGCGCGTCATTCGCAATACAATCGGGTCGGCTGCAAAAGCGCCACTCTCTGCCTCCATATACGCCTGTTGGGCGGCAAGGGTGGGGTAGCGCCAGTCTTTCTCATTCTCTTTCGAAGTGGGCAATGCGTTCTTGATTTCCTTAACAATCTGCTGTGGCGTGATGTGGTGTTCCTCGTTGTATTTCAGCTGAATGGTGCGGCGGCGAGCGGTTTCGTCGATGGTGCGCTGCATGCTTTCGGTGATGGTGTCGGCATACATAATTACTTTTCCATTGACATTGCGTGCGGCGCGTCCTGCCGTCTGTGTCAAACTACGATGACTTCGCAAAAAACCTTCCTTGTCAGCGTCAAGGATGGCCACGAGTGATACCTCTGGTAAATCCAGACCCTCGCGCAGCAAGTTGACTCCAACCAAAACGTCAAAAACACCGGCGCGCAGGTCGGTCATGATTTTGACGCGGTCGAGCGTGGCCACGTCGCTGTGGATGTAGTTGGCGCGCACGTCATGATTGAGCAGGTATTCGGTCAGCTCCTCGGCCATACGCTTGGTCAGTGTGGTGACCAGGACACGTTCTTCGCGCTCGGTGCGTTGTAGAATTTCGTCCAAAAGGTCGTCAATTTGGTTTTCGCTGGGGCGCACATCAATCTCCGGATCGAGCAATCCCGTGGGTCGGATGATTTGTTCCACCACGATGCCTTCGGCCTCTTGCAGCTCATAGTCGGCTGGGGTGGCGGATACGTAGATGGTTTGATGGAGCATGTCGTGGAACTCTTCAAAGCGCAGTGGACGATTGTCGAACGCCGCTGGCAGGCGGAATCCATACTCTACGAGATTCTGCTTGCGGGCCCTGTCGCCACCGTACATGGCACTGATTTGCGGCACGCTGACATGACTTTCGTCGACAACGAGCAGGAAATCTTTTGGAAAGAAGTCTAAAAGGCAATATGGCCGCTGTCCGGCTTCACGTCCGTCAAAGTAGCGCGAATAGTTCTCAATGCCGCTGCAGTGGCCCAGTTCCTTAATCATCTCCATGTCGTATTCCACACGTTCCTTGATGCGCTGCGCTTTGATGGTGTCACCCAGGTCGTTGAAGTAGTCAATTTGCTTCAACAAGTCGTCCTGAATGGCGCGGATGGCATGCTCGGTCTGTTCTTTGGTCGTAACAAAAAGATTAGCGGGGTAAATGTGATATTCCTCAAACTCTTCCAATCGGTGGAAGGTCACGCTGTCCACTTCCTCGATGCTGTCAATCTCTTCGTCCCACCAGGTGATGCGAAGAATGTTGTTAGAGTAGGCCATCGCAATGTCTACCGTATCGCCCTTGACGCGAAAATTGCCACGTTGCAGGTCGATGTCATTGCGGACATACAGCGCTTCTACCAGCTTCCGTAAAAAATCATTACGATCTAATCGCTCGCCTTTCTTCACCGTAATGATACTGTTGGTCATGGCCGAGGGGCCTCCCATGCCGTAAATGCACGAAACGGAAGACACGACGATAACGTCTTTTCTTCCTGATAACAAAGCACTTACCGCACTCAATCGCAGGCGGTCTATCTCGTCGTTGATGGCCAAGTCTTTCTCAATGTACAGGTCGGTTGTAGGAAGATAAGCCTCGGGTTGATAATAGTCATAATAAGATACATAATACTCTACTGCGTTCTCGGGGAAAAAGCCCTTCATCTCTTCGTAGAGTTGGGCTGCCAGCGTCTTGTTATGACTTAGAATCAGCGTTGGCTTTTGTACGTTGTTGATGACGTTGGCCACCGTGAAGGTCTTGCCCGATCCGGTTACACCGAGCAACACCTGAGCCGAATCACCCCGATGAATGCCATCGGTGAGTTGCTGAATGGCTTCTGGTTGGTCGCCTGTGGGTTTGTATTTTGACGTGAGTTTGAAATTCATCCTGAATGTGTTGAAGGATTGCCTCTAAGCATGCAAATGGTTGCGCAGATATGCAAAAGTACAAAAATATCCGTTATAAAGGTTAATTATTTGCGAAAAAGCATTCTCTTTACTTTGTAAATCGATGGATTATATGTACTTTTGCACACCAAAGATCATGTCAATGAAGAAACTGTTTTTCATTTCCACTATATGCGTCGCATTGTTGTTCAGCAGTTGTGCCAATGAGTTCAATGCGGTTTACAAGTCGACCAACACGAACTACCGCTATGAATATGCGAAGGAGTGCTTTTTTAAAGGTAAGTATACTCGGGCCATTACCTTGCTGAACGATTTGATTGTTGTTCAGAAAGGTACCGAGAATGCGCAGGAAAGCCTTTACATGTTGGCCATGGCGCAGTACAAAAGTGGTGACTATGAGAGTGCTGCCCAAGCGTTCAAGCGATATGTTCAAAGTTATCCGAAGGGGAAATACGCTGAATTGGCGAGTTACTATGTGGGCGAAAGTCTGTACATGTGCACGCCCGAGCCACGTTTGGACCAGTCGCAAACAGTTTCGGCCATCGCCTCTTTCCAGGAGTTTTTGGATCTTTTTCCAGACGCCAAACTGAAAAATAGTGCGCAGAACAGGCTCTTTGAGTTGCAAGACAAGCTGGTGAAGAAAGAGTTGTATTCGGCACAGTTGTATTATGACCTTGGCCCATATTTCGGCAACTGCACCAGCGGCGGCAACAATTACGAAGCATGCATCATTACGGCAGAAAACGCATTGAAGGATTATCCCTATTCATCTCTGCGTGAGAAGTTTGCCGTGCTGGTGATGAAGAGCAAGTTTGAGTTGGCAGAGCAGAGTGTCGAGGAAAAGCGGTTGGAACGCTACCAGGATGCAGAAGATGAGTGTTACGGATTCATCAACGAGTATCCCGACTCGAAGCAACGCCCCCTGGCTGAAAAGTTTATCAAGAAATGCAAGGAGGTTACGAAGACTGGAGAGTCTAATTCGTAGAAATGCAAGGAGATACTGCCTCTTATGCTGGCAATACAACGAGAGTAAAATCATCAACTATATATTTTGAATACGTCATTGTCCGGTAAGATGACAATGCCCAACAGATAAGGATTTATAAAAAATGGATTACAAAAAGTCAAATGCACCCGTTAACACGACTACACGCAACATCATGGATTTGTGTGAAGAAACGGGAAACATCTATGAAAGTGTGGCAATCATTGCGAAGCGTTCTAATCAGATTGCAGCAGAGATTAAACAGGATTTGAATAAAAAATTGACAGAGTTCGCGTCTTACAACGACTCTTTGGAAGAGGTGTTTGAGAATCGTGAACAAATAGAAATTTCGCGTTATTACGAGAAGTTGCCCAAACCTACTTTGCTGGCTACGCAGGAATTTATAGAAGGTAATGTTTATTACCGTGATCCTTCTTTGGATAATAACGACGAACAAGCATGATTCAACGAAAGCAAACGCTGTACCTGCTCTTGTCTTTGATAGTGACGGTGGTATGTCTGTGCATGCCTGTCGCCATGCTCGAACCGCAAGGAATGGGGCTGTCTACCTTGATTTACAACCTTGGAACAGTAGTACCCGATCAAGGAATCAATTTTAGCAACTGGCCTCTTTTCGCCCTGTTGGTGGTGACTATCCCTTTGGAAGCCTGCGCTATTTTTTTATACCGCAAACGACTTTTGCAGGCTAAACTTTGCGCATGGAGCATTGTTTTCTGTCTGGCATGGTATGTTTATTATGCATTCGCCCTGCTGAATGGATTTGGTCATGAATATACCTTCCACCTTCAGTTTGCGGCATGTTTACCTTTGGTTGCCATCATCGCATTAGTTTTGGCGCGCCGGGGTATCATCCATGATGAAAAATTGGTGAGGTCAGCTGACCGAATCAGATAAAGTAGCAACTCCACATAGCTCTTTATAGCAACGAAATTGCACGGAACGTTCTTGGCGTTCCGTGCAATTTCGTTGTGACAGACATCACAACAGTGAGTGAAGCAAGAATACTTACAGTTTAGTTGTAGGTTTGGCAACAAGTCAAACAACAAATGATTAAAGAGAATCGGCTGTGTGGTCTTGGGACCATACAGCCGATTTTGACTTATTGTGCTCTGCATGAGCTGTGGAATAGAAGGGAGATGCTTGGAATGATTTTCTTAGTCAGTCGAGAATGTTTTTGCAGGTCAGTAATTACTTACTAGCATGTTTTCTACATGCTTGGTAAGCACTGCCATGCTTTTTACTTCTTCTAAACAATTTCAATGAGTTCGTTGAAGCATCTCCGATCTTTTTTAAAGTTCGCTACATCAAACTTACTTTCCACACCATTACGCCTCCGTTGGTATAAAGGAAAGCCACGATGACAGACTTCTTGTCGGGTGCGATTTGTGTGACGACATCTGCCGTAGTATTGATGTTGGGACCGTATGCGGGATCAATTGGGAACTCAAGCCACCCATTCCATTTGCGGGTATGTGCCAATAGTTGCGTATTAGTTGTAGTTCCAGCAGGGTCTTTCATCACCAATCGGACATTATAAATCTCTCTCATCCAGTTATTCACATCTCCTTCGATGTAAAACATGTATTTTGCTCCCATCAAATCGACGTAATCGAATGCAGTTCCTCCGCCAAGCCACTGGTGGAAAATGCCTTGCACATGATGTGACGAGGAATAAAGAGGTTTGTTGGTATGGCCGTCCATGTACGTGATGGCCACCTTCGGTTGTTTATCTACATAGCGTGAAATGAAATAGTTGCTATTTTCACCAAGCTCTATAGGCACGATTTGGGGCATCAAGCCCATTTGGTAACCTGGGTCATATTGTATCTTTTCAGGTTGTTGCGATACTGGTTTCCCGTTTTTGATTTCCCATCTGAGGAAAACGTTCTGGAACGAGACACCCATGTACAAGAATGCATGCTCCTTGATGTTGCCTTTGACGTAGAATTTTCTTCCTACGTCTTTGTTCCCTGCAAATTCATCTAAGTTAACATCATACGAAAACAGCAGTTTGGGTTTGGCGTTTACACCCTCCCACCAAAACATGTGTATGGTGCTGGTTCCGTCTTTGGGCATCCATCTATTCATGTAGAAGTTGGTTGAAACAATGTTTCCTGCATCGTCGTTGGCTATAAATAAGGGTACGGTGCGGGTAAGTGTATTCCAGTCAACCCCCTCCATAGACAAAGTGCCTGCCTTTGTTCCGTCCTTCAGATTGTAATAGTCAAACTTTGTACGTTCGTGTATAACCAAATAATCTCCACTGATAGCCAAGCCTCCGTTATTGTGCTTAACGAAATTGAGTTGGGATCCAGTCTTTCGCCACAGCTCATCTACTTGGATGGCTGTTGGGACTACTTTCAAATCAACTGTATATGTTTTCTTGTCCCCATTGGCTGCAATGACATCAAAGCTCACAGGCTTTGTAAAATCCATGTATTGCCCAAGTGGTATGCTTGATTCTACTATCGCGTTGTTGGGAGCGTTTACTGACATTCTGATTTTTGTCAGGTCAGTCTTGATGCTTCCGTCCATTTCGAGGTTAATCATGTTGTTGGCATCAGGAGCAACGGTAAAATCTGATTTTGTGCCATCTGGTAACATAATAGTTATGCCACTAATGTCATTGCCCGTTGTGGGTACCAATGTATCTGCTTCTTGGCACGAAAACATGAGCAGTAGACCAAGAACTGACACCGTAATTTTATCTATTGTTTTCATTGTTCTGCTTGATTAATTTTACCATTTATCTATTTGCTTGCATTTCGGATTATTTTTGATTTCCGATGCTGGTATTGGGAATTGATAATATCGTTCTTCAAAATGCCGGTCTTTACCGTCGCAGTCAATTATCTGGTAATTGAAGGTTCCGTCTGTTTGCTTAGTTATCTTCATACCGTGCATGCGTTTTCCTCCTAATACTTCTAGAGCCATGTTCCATCGTCTCAAGTCCCAATAACGTTGGCCTTCAAAAGCAAGTTCTATTTTCCGTTCTTCGCGAATAATGTTCCGCAGAATCTCTTGACCCGTAGATGAAACAGCAGGCAGCTTTGCTCTACTTCTTACTTTGTTCAATGGGATAAGAGCTTCAGAGGTCTTACCCATCTCGTTAAGTGCTTCAGCTTGGTTCAATAGTACTTCTGCATAACGTACTTCGTTCCAGCAGGTAGTGCCTTTAACGGTCATGTCCTTGACGCTTTCGTTCAGCAATTTGCGTATATAGTAGCCAGTAGTAGTGGCGTTTGGGTACGCCTCAACGTCAAACGGCTTAAATCCATCTTTACCTCCAACGAACGTTTCAATGGTTCTTCCTTTCCAGGTAGCGCCATTATATAGAATAGAAGCGTAAAAGCGAGGCTCCCTGTCCTTATATGGGTTGGCGGCATGCGTTGGGTTGTTCCAATCGAAATTGCTTCCATCAGCCATTCGATAGGAGTCTACAAGCTCTTGTGTTGGAACAGCTAAACACTTTCCGTCCGTATTGGTTTCAGGGAAGTCACCTTTCGGACTATATTGCTTGTCAAATAGCGTTGAATGCGTTAGCTGACCATGGAAACGATAGCCTAAAACAGTTTCCTTGCAAAAGTCGGGTTGATTGAATACGTCTGCATAATTCGGCATGAGGTCATATAGCTCGCCCTCTTTCGCTACTACCTTTGCAGCGGCATCAGCAGCCTTGTCCCAGCGCTTGGCATACAACATGGCACGCGACTTGAATCCATAGACTGCACCCTTTGTAATGCGTCCTAAATCCTTTTTGGGCCAAGTGTCTGGCAAGTTCTCTGCGGCAAAATCAAGGTCGCTTTCAATGAAATCCCAGCATGCGGACTCGGGACTTCTTTCCTTGAAAGCCTCATTGGGGCCGTCAATGTTATCGCGGATTACAACGCTGCCATGCCCCCTTACCAGCATGAAATAAAGGTAAGCCCTGAAGAAACGTGCCTGTGCCTCCATTATCAGTTTCTCCTGGTTACCGTATTTTGCATAGGTCTTTAATCCGTACAAAAATTCGTTAATGCGCCTGATGCGGTTATATTCGTATGTATAATCACTCAGGGGATTGCCTTGCGGACTGATACCTCCGGTGTAGACCACCTTGTTGACATCACCTCCGGAGCCGCCCATGACATTTGCGCTGTACCGAAGAATGTCAGAGAAACCATCAGTAAGACTTACTCCAGCATACTTTACGCCATAAGGTCCGTATTCGTAAATAGGTTTGTAAAAGCCATTAATGTACAAATAGGTATTCTCTACGGAACTCCAGGCATCCATCTCGGTATATTGTGCTCTTGGTTTAGGTTCTAAAAAATCAGAGCAACCTGACAAAATGAATGCGGATACCAAGATTGTCAAGATATTATTAATAGTTTTCATAGTCTTGGAATAATATTAGAATGTGAAATTGATGCCAAACTCATATGTACGCTGTTGAGGATAATAACCATTGGTTATTTCAGGAGTTTCGGGGTCAATGTTGTATTTCGTCAGTTTTGACCATGTAAACAGATTTCCTCCTGTGAGCGTAAGACGAATATTGTCTAAGCCGATTCGGTGAATGAAACTGTTTTTCAGCGTATATCCTAATTGGATATTCTTCAGTCGAAGATAACTGCCATCTCTTATCCACCAGTCAGAAGCCCATCCGTTGCAGTTGCCCATTTCGGCAGCATTGGTAGACAAACGGGTAAATTCGGCATTACGATTTTCGGGTGTCCAACTATTTTCAATTAAGAAATAGGGTGAGTTGCCCAAACCATGGAATGGTCTAGTGAAAATGGTAGCATCAACGGATCCATTTCCATATACTCCGCTCAAGAAAACATCTGTGATGGCTGCTCCTTGGAACAACATGGAGAAGTCGAAGCCTTTCCACGACGCTCCAATGCTCAAACCGTAAAACAGTTCAGGGAGATTGCTGTTACCAATGAACGTATAATCCTGAAGTCTATCAATTTTTCCGTCATGATTTAAGTCCCTATATTGGATGTCTCCAGGACGGATTTGTCCTTTTCCTAAGTGACTCAGTGTAGGAGAGTTGATGATATCCTCTTCGTTTTGATACAAGCCTTCGGTGATAAATCCCATTTTCTCACCCATTTTTCTTCCCGTGCGTCTTTGATAGTCTGGTACATTTGGACTTTCGTTCATTCGCAAGACTTTGTTTCTTGACCAGCTCACATTGCCTCTGAGGTTATAGTGGAATTGATTAATGTTGTTTTGATGGGTCAATACAAGCTCAAAGCCTCTGTTGCTCACTTTTCCACCATTAATTATGCTGGGGAAGTTGCCTCCCAATGAAGGAGGATAGATACCACCACTGGAGATTAAGATGTCATTTGTAAGTTTATAGAAATAGTCAAATTCCATTCCAAAAATTCCCTTGTTCAACAACAGGTCGAAACCAATATTGTAGGTTCTGGTCTTCTCCCATGTAATGTTTCGGTTTACGTTACCTTTCGAGTAAATAGAGATGTACTCTCTATCGCCAACGTAGAGCGTAGGCGGATTTGGGACCATGAGATTCAGATATTTAAAGTCACCGATACGATCATTACCAAGCACACCTGCCGAGCCTCTGATCTTCAAGTTTTCTACAACGCCCTTGAGCGGTTCGAAGAATGACTCCTCTGATATTCTCCATCCAAACGATGCTGCTGGGAAGAAGCCCCACCTGTTTTCTTTTGGGAAGCGAACAGATCCATCATAACGTGCAGCTAATTCAAGCAGGTATTTGCCATCGTATGCATAGTTAACACGGCCAACAAATCCAGCCCGGTTAAAGATATAACTTCCACCATTGATGGCCTTCTTCTTTTCTTTGCCCATGATATCTTTACCCAAACTTAATTCATGTAGTGATGTCAAGTCAAAACCTTGTACGCCGGCACCGAATGATTCAGTTTCATAAGATGACTGCTCGTACAATAACAAGCCAGAAATGTCATGTTTGTCAAAGGTGCGGTGGTAACTGATGGAGGGCTGAAGCGTCAGTCGGCTTGCCTGTGCAGAAGTGTTACGCAATTGTGCCACATCGTCTTTGTTCATTCCGTGATCACAGATGATGACACTGTATTTCTCTGTGAATGGATCATAACTGTTCAACTCAACAATTTCAGCCCACGACTTAGACGTCGTGTAATCTTTGTCATAAGAAGCTTTCAACTTCAAATTCAACCCTTTTACAAAAGGTACATCCCACGATAATGTTGCCGTCGTCGTAAGAGCGTTCATGACAGAATTGTTGTATCCTGTTTGGTTATTGAAAGCGATAGGATTGAATTTGGCGTTTGAGCTAATGTTCGCTGCGGTAGGCATGCCTTTGTAGGTTGTAGGAACGATAGGCATCATACGTTGAGCCAAGTTGATGGGGTTGTTCCAGGACTGGTTCGTTACAGAGAAGTAACCTGAGTTGCGCCGCTCTTGGCGAGCCCCTAAATCTAGTCCTAACTTGAATCCCATGCCTAATGAGATGTCCAAATTAGAGCGTAGGTTATATCTCTTGAAAGAAAACTTGTCTACTATGCCGCCTTGGTCGAAGTAGCCCAATGAAACAAAATACTTGGCTGTCTCGTTGCCACCATTCACGGATATGTTGTGATGGGTTGTGGTGGCACCGTTCTTCATCAGTTCAGAGAACCAATCGGTGTTGGCGTATTTGCCTTCCGGATCTCCATTCAAGACCTTGTTGTACACCTCTTCTGTGAACAAAGGTTCTTTGCCATCCATCTCAAGTGCTTTGTTAAACCATTTGATAAAGTCTGGTCCATTCAGGAATTTAGGGTAATTGGTGTTTTGGCTGTATAGCAATTTCCCTGAATATGTAATCCGAGGGCGTTGCATGGAGCCACGTTTGGTTTTCACGAGAATTACGCCACCAGCTGCTTGCATACCGTAGACAGCCGCTGAAGATGCATCTTTCAGGATGGTAATACTTTCAATTTCGTTAGGGTCAAGATTGTTAAAGCTTCGCTGAACATCGTCTACAATGACCATTGGTGCTGCAGTGCCCAGTGTACTTACACCACGAATCAGTAAGTTGGATCCATCGGCACCAGGCTGTCCTGACTTCTGTTGGGCAACCAATCCTGGCATTCGTCCAACAAGCATGCCTGACACATTGCCTGATGGTGCCTTTAGGATCTCGTCCGCATTCAACTGCGCAACAGATCCTGTCACATGCTGTTTCTTCTGGGAGCCATAACCCACAACAACCACTTCGTCCAATGCTTTTGCGTCCTCTTCAAGCATCACGTTAACATTCGTTTTGCCATTAAGAGCTACCGAATGGTTTTTGTATCCCACATAGCGAAATGTCAATACGGCATTTCGATTGGACACAGCGATGTTGAATTTTCCGTTCGCATCTGTACTTACACCTTGTTTCGCTCCTTTCTCCTGTACTTGGACCCCGATGAGGTACTCGCCGTTAGCGTCGGTTACCACACCTCTGACCGTTGTTTGGGCCGATGCTTCTATACTACAGAGCAGAAACAAGAAGCAACTCAGTGCACGTAACATGTGCATGGCGCTTTTTTTCAAAAAGAAGGTTCGCTTTGTTTCCATAGATAATAAATTTAAGTGTATCTAATATAAAATATAAATAAGGTACAAAGATATTTTCACTTTTCTTAATCGATTCTCCTCAAGGCATGTTGTTCTCTTGTGCCATGATATCGATGATTACTTTGCAATGAGTTTCACCAGTCGTTTATATAGCGTTTGATCTGCTGGATGATCCGACTTCGCTAATTTGTAAAAGGTGTCATTCCCTTGATAGTAGGCGATTTTCAAAGAATTAAACGCTCCATTTTCCTCAAATACATCCAGATAGTCTCTTAAACGATAGCCCCAATTCTTTTGGGAAGCCAAAGCTCTATCATCAAACTCCACTTCCAAGTTCATGCCGTATTTGGCTGCTCTGTCACAAGTTTCTTGTAACCTGCTGTAAGGATGCTTTTCGTCGAAGAAATAGTTTGGTTGATAATAGGGTACGTTGAATCCCAGGTGTTGCCATTCATTATACCCATCCGCATAAAAGTAAGGTATCCAATAAAAGTCATATCCTTTCTTGTCAAGGTATTCAGATACTTGATTCACCAGGTGGCGTGTGTTAGTTGCCTCCTCAGCCAACCAATAAAACCCAACCAATTCCAATTCGGTTAAGTGGCTGTCCTTAAACAACTGCTCTGCGCGATCAATGTACCACTTGCACGCAGACAAACGGTTGGTTTGGTCCGTGAAGACCATTTTCTTGCCATTAATCTCACCCCAATCAGTTTGATTAGGGATGGGCTCTGGAATTACCAATATTATTTTCCGTTTTCCAGCCTTGCTTGCTCCTATCCGTTCTTTAACCGCCTTTGCCTGTTCATTCAACGCCGCAATGGCATTACCTTTCTTAAAATAGCCACTCAACAACTTCTCCCATTCTTCTTTCCTCGCTGCTTGTTTCTGATAGCCAGAAGCAAATCCGCGCCCATGGCCGTCCAATATTTCTAAAAATAAAAACCCATCGAACAGCCATTTTTCTTTACCATCAACCTTGCCGGCTAGGTAAGGATCAAAATGTTCCGCATCCCATTGGAAAGGACGATGAGCTCCACCACTATATATTAAGACCGTGTGCTGAGGTACAGCATGGTGAAATACGTTCTTTTCGCGTTCAAATGGCTTGGTTTTGAAACTGATGTTCCTGTCATTCTTGTCGTTTGAAGGATCTGGTGATGCGCAAGATGTGAGTGTACTTGCAAGCAGCAAAATGATACCTACCGAAAGAAATCTCTTGTTTTTTAACAGGATATTTGTTCTCATGCTTATCAATCTGATTTAAGGATTAAATTTTAACCGTTTATTCGTTAGTAATAGTTGTTTGAGATAATAAAAATATTTATATATTAATGTTGTCTTATTAAGATATATAGTTATTATAGTTTTAATATATAATAAAATCTTTTATTTTTCCTTGGTATATTAATAGTATTATTTTTATTGTGCAAATATAAGTAAATTAAGTGTTTAAAGCAAATAATAAAGTGAATAGTTTCGTTCAATCTACATATTTAACATATTCGGTTTGATTACTTTACATGTAGCAAACCTACGGCTGGTTGTTATCTCATTCACTTGATGACCAGCCCAGAAGGTTGAACAAAACGTTTCCGATAACACGGAATATGCGGTGAATACAAGGTAGCTAACAAATCCTTTTCCATCAACGATGATAAACAATGAGAGGAGAATGTCAGCTTGATACATTCTCCTCTCATCTTCGTCATCCTCTGTTCATCGTCACAATAGACGGTTTGAGGGATGGAATCTCTTGGGTGTCACCCATTCGTTTATTTCTTTCCGAGCGACTTGAGCCATTTTAGTGGTTTCTTGATGATGGCTGAAATGCCACTTTCTGGTTTGGCCTCGGTCTTTGCAGGCTCAAACTTTCTTCTGCCATTGTGTGGGTCTTCCCGTTGCGTTTTACGGTTGTTGTTGGGTTTTCTGCGACGCTTGTTCTTCGTATTGGCTTGCGGTTGCACCTGTTTGTCTCCAGTTTTGTTGTCAATCGCTTGTCGTTTGTCATTGCGTTGCTTGTTACGTTGCGTTCCAGCTCCGTCAGTGTTGTTTTGCTGTTTACGCCTATTGTTGTTGCGTTTGTTGTTCTTTTGGCGATTCTTTGCAGGCTGCTTATCCGCTGTCTTACTGCGTTCTTGCGCTTTCTTTTCGTTTGTTTGCTCACTTTTGGCATCTACCTCCTTGGGGCGTTGCTCGTTTTTATTCCGACGCGGCTTGCGCTTGTGTGCCGTTTGGTCACGGTTTTTCCTGCGAACTGATTTGGCAGAAGAGCGTTTGCGCTGTGGCTTTCCATCGGCAGTATAGTCAGGTGCCTCGCCCAGTTCTTCAGGCAGTTCAACCTTTTCCACCTCTTTTTCAAGGAACTTTTCTATCTGCTGGAAGTAGTAGATGTCGTCTTTGCTAACCAGCGTGATAGCTGCTCCATCACGGTCTGCGCGGGCTGTACGGCCAATGCGGTGTACATAGTCTTCAGCGTCGTGTGGCACGTCGTAATTGATGACCATGGCAATGTCGTCGATGTCAATGCCTCTTGACAAAATATCCGTGGCTACAAGCACGTCAATCTGTCCACTCTTGAATTGAAACATCACCTCGTCGCGCTGAGCCTGGTCCAAATCGGAGTGCATCTCGCCACAATTGATTTTCATGCGTTGCAGTGCCTGGCTCACTTGCTTCACCTTTTGTTTGGCTCCACAGAAGATGATGACGCGCTTCAAGTCACCTTGTTTGAAGATATTCTTGATGATGCCCAGCTTCTGAGTCTCATGACAAACGTAGGCAGTCTGTTTGATTTTCTCGGCTGGTTTACTCACAGCCAATTTCACCTCAACGGGATTTTTGAGCAATGTTCTTGCCAGCTCGTTAATCTTGTCAGGCATTGTAGCCGAGAACATAATGGTCTGACATGTCTTCGGCAAGCCCTTGGCAATGGTCATGATGTCTTCCGAAAAGCCCATGTCCAGCATGCGGTCGGCCTCATCCAACACGAAGAAGCTCACTTTGCTCAGGTCTACGTTGCCCAAACTCATGTGACTGATGAAGCGCCCCGGCGTTGCAATCACCACGTCGGCACCCATGCGGAGGCTTTTCAGTTCCTGGTCGTACCGGTTTCCATCGTTCCCGCCATACACAGCCACGCTGCTTACGCCTTGCAGATAATAGCCAAAGCCCTGCATGGCCTGGTCTATTTGCTGGGCTAGTTCGCGCGTCGGTGACATGATAAGGCAGTTGATGGCGTCTTCTGGGTAGTTGCCACTGTCTATCTTGCTCATGATGGGCAGCAGGTAAGCTGCCGTCTTTCCGGTTCCGGTCTGTGCCACACCCAGCACGTCACGTCCTTTAAGTATTTCGGGTATACACTTTTCTTGTACGGGTGTGCAAGTGTCAAAGCGCATGTCATATAATGCGTCTAATACATTATTGTTTAATTCTAATTCTTCAAACTTCATTTTTTCTGATTTTCAATTTGTCCTTTGTCATTCACATGATTCTTGGTGAATGCAAGACGGTTCATTTCTTTGTGTAGATTCGCCGTGCCAAGGGCGCATGTCATGTTATCGCTCACTCACTTTTATCCTCATCAATTCGGTGCATTGCGGTAACAGAAGTAGGCCACCAAGGCAAAAATAATGTTCGGTATCCACGCTGCCAAGATGGGAGGTGCGTTGGCATTGATGGCGAAGGTGGCCGAAACGGTTTGCAGCAAGATGTACAACGAGCTCAGCGCCAGCCCCAGACCGAGGTACAGTCCCATGCCACCTTTGCGCTTCCTGGCCGACAGTGACAGGCCGATGATGGTGAGGATGAACGACGCAAACGATGAGGCTATGCGCTTGTGGTACTCCACTTGGTACTGCACCACGTTGCCCGATCCGCGGTCCACCTGCTTGGAGATGTAGTCTTTCAGCTCCGCGCTGGTGAACGTCTCTTGCTGTCCCTTGGAGTACACCAAGTCTGTTGGCTCCATCTGGATGAGGGTGTCAAGGTCGGCTCCACTGGTAATGTGTTCGCGAAGCCCCTTGAGTTGTCTGATTTTCCATCCAGTAACGTTCCAGTGATACTTCGAATCGGCAATGGTGTCGTACTGAATTTCCATCGCTGTCATGTGGCTTACCAGCTTCTTGTTCTCAAATTTGTCCAACGAGAAGCCATATCCGCGCTTGGTCTTGTTGTCATAATGCTGAATGTAGGCAATGACCCCTTTGCCCACTTGCAACTGAACATTGTCGGCAGCTGTTTGTTTCCTGCTGTTTCGGTACAGGCTCTCGAAGTTATGCCGTATCACGGTACCGTGCGGGATGACGCTGGCGCTGAGGTAGTAAGACAGTGACGCGATGAGCACGCACGAGAGCATGTAGGGCCGCATCAGCCGCTTGAACGAGATGCCCGACGCCAGCATGGCGATAATCTCCGAGTTGCCGGCCAGTTTGGAGGTGAAGAAGATCACCGCAATGAACACGAACAGCGGACTGAACAGGTTGGAGTAATACGGGATGAAGTTGGCATAATAGTCGAAGATGATGGCTCTTGCCGGCGCATGGTATTCGGTAAACTTTGACAAGTTCTCGTTGAAGTCGAACACAATGGCGATGGCAATAATCAGTGCGATAGAGTAGATGTACGTTCCAATGAATTTCTTGATGATGTACCAGTCTATCCTTCGGATGTACTTGTTTGGGTTCAGAATACGCAAAAAGCTCAGTTTTCTGCCCAGCCATGCCATCCATGGGGTGAGCCATGCAAAGTGCCGTCTCATCCATCTGCCTGCCTTGAGCAATCGCCGGTGTCGTCTGCGGGTCTTGAAACTCTTCATCTCGTCTTAAATTCTTCGTCCTAACTGCTCGATGATGCCCCGCTTCCATGTGCTGAAGTCGCCTTGCTGGATGTGCTGCCGAGCATCGGTCACCAACCTAAGATAGAAGGCCAGATTATGAATGGACGCTATCTGCAGTGCCAAATACTCCTTCGCCTTGAACAAATGGTGCAGATAGGCCTTGGTACAAAGCTGGTCGGTGTCGCATCCGTTGGGGTCAATTGGGGTGAAATCGTTTTCCCATTTCTTGTTGCGCATGTTCATGGTGCCCTCGTAGGTAAACAACATGGCGTTGCGTCCGTTGCGGGTAGGCATTACGCAGTCGAACATGTCAACGCCTCGCTCGATGCCTTCAAGAATGTTCTGTGGCGTGCCCACGCCCATGAGGTAGCGTGGCTTGTCTTTCGGCAGAATGGCGTTCACTACCTCAATCATTTCGTACATCACCTCCGTGGGTTCGCCAACGGCCAGGCCACCGATGGCGTTGCCGTCGGCTCCCTTGTCTGCAATGTACTTTGCCGACTCCTCTCTAAGATCCTTGTACGCCGCTCCCTGCACGATGGGGAAAAGACATTGGTCGTAACCATACAGCGGTTGTGTTTCGTTGAACCGCTTGATGCAGCGATCCAGCCAGCGGTGTGTCAGGGCCAGACTTGTCTTGGCGTATTGGTAGTCACAGTCACCAGGTGGGCATTCATCAAACGCCATCATGATGTCGGCGCCGATGATGCGCTCGGTGTCCATCACGCTTTCAGGCGAGAAGAAATGCTTGGAACCGTCAATGTGCGACCTAAATTCGCAACCCTCCTCACGCAGTTTGCGGATGCCGGTGAGCGAGAACACCTGAAACCCTCCCGAGTCGGTCAGGATGGGGCGATCCCAGCCATTGAACTTGTGCAATCCTCCTGCGGCCTTCAGTATGTCCAGTCCCGGTCGAAGGTACAGGTGATACGTGTTGCCCAGAATGATTTGCGCGTTGATTTGCTCTTTCAGTTCCCTGAAATGCACTGCTTTTACCGTTCCGGCTGTTCCCACAGGCATGAAGATGGGTGTCTTAATCTGTCCGTGCGCCGTGGTAATCAGGCCTGCCCGTGCATCCGATGATGGGTCTGTATGTTGCAGTTCAAATGTCATGTTGCCCTCTCTTTACAGCAGAACGGTGTGCGGATCGCTGGCGGTCTTGTCGGGAAGTTCCTGGATGGTCAGGTCCACGGGATGCTCCACGCGCTCGTTGGTCAGGGCAAAGTCCCATACCTGCTGCACGTTTTCCACATAGTGAAGTTCTACACCTTTGAGGTATTTCTCCGGAATCTCGTCAATATCCTTCTTATTCTCCTTGCACATCACGATGTCGGTGATGCCTGCGCGCTTGGCCGCCAGTATCTTCTCCTTGATGCCACCCACGGGCAGAACCTTTCCACGGAGGGTGATTTCACCTGTCATGGCCGTGTTCTTGCGCACCTTGCGCTGTGTGAGCGCTGAGGCGATGGATGTGGCGATGGTAATTCCCGCCGAGGGACCGTCCTTCGGTGTGGCTCCTTCCGGCACGTGGATGTGTATGTTCCACTGTTCAAACAGGCGGTAGTCGATGCCCAGGGCGTCCACATGCGCCTTGACATATTCAAGCGCAATCACGGCCGACTCTTTCATCACGTCGCCCAGGTTGCCTGTCAAGGTGAGCTTGCCGGGCTTTCCTTTGCTCAGCGAGGTCTCGATGAAGAGAATCTCGCCGCCCACACTGGTCCATGCCAAGCCTGTCACCACGCCGGCATAGTCGTTGCCCTGGTAGATGTCGCGATAGAAAGGCGGCTTGCCAAGCAGCGACTCCAGCTTCTCGGGCGTGATGTCCGTGTAGGCCAGCTCACCGTCCATGGCCTTGTTGAACGCCATCTTCCGCAGGGCCTTGTTCACTTGCTTCTCCAGCTGTCGCACGCCACTTTCGCGGGTATATTGCTCGATAATCTTCTCCAGCGATGCCTTGTTGAACTTGATTTTGGGTTCGTTGGCTTCCAGTCCGGTGTTCTTGAGTTCCCTTGGAACCAGATGTCGCTTGGCAATCTCAATCTTTTCTTCCGTGATATAGCCACTCACCTCGATAATCTCCATGCGGTCCAGCAAGGGACGGGGAATGGTGTTGAGGTCGTTGGCCGTGGCGATGAACATCACATGCGACAAGTCATAGTCAACGTCCAGGTAGTTGTCGTGGAAGGCGTTGTTCTGTTCGGGATCCAAAACCTCGAGCAATGCCGAAGATGGGTCACCGTTGATGGTATTCTGCGTCACCTTGTCAATCTCGTCGAGGATGAACACGGGGTTTGAAGACCCTGCCTTCTGCAAGCTCTTAATGATGCGGCCGGGCATGGCGCCGATATACGTTCGGCGGTGTCCGCGTATCTCCGATTCATCGTGTACGCCTCCTAACGAGATGCGCACATACTTGCGTTTCATGGCCGAGGCGATGCTTTTGCCCAAACTGGTCTTGCCCACGCCCGGCGGTCCATACAGACACAGGATGGGCGACTTGAGGTTACCGCGCAATTGCAGCACGGCCATGTATTCCAGAATGCGCTCCTTCACCTTTTCCATGCCATAGTGGTCACGATCCAAGGTGCGCTGCGCGCGCTGCAGGTTGAGATTGTCAGCCGTGTATTCTCCCCAGGGAAGATTGACCATGGTTTGCAGGTAATTCAGCTGTACGCTGTACTCTGGACTTTGTGGATTGTACATCTCCAGCTTCTCCAGCTCTTTGTAAAAGGTGTCCCGCACCTCGGTCGTCCATTTCTTTTTCTTGGCTTTAGCCTCCAAATCACGGCGTTCGGGCGAACCCTCGCCGTTGCCCAGTTCCTCTTTGATGTTCTTGATTTGCTGTTGCAGGAAGTATTCGCGCTGCTGTTCATCCAGATCCTCACGCGTCTTCGTGCGAATCTGTTTCTTCAGTTCAAGCAGCTGCATTTCCTTGTTCAGCACTTTCAGCGAAATCATGATGCGCTCGTTCATCGAGTTGGCCTCCAACATGCTCATCTTATCCTCGTTGGTGAAAGGCATGTTGGTGCACATGTAGTTGATGCTCAGAATGTTGTTCTGGATGTTGTTCAAGGCAAACTGTGCCTCGTCGGCGATATCATCGTTCTCTTTGATGTACTCGATGGTTTGCTTGCGAAAGTCCTCTGCGGCCGTCTGGTATTCCTCATCGTTCGGCTCGGGCAATACTTCAGGGGCAATGGTCGTCAATCCCTGCAAGAAAGGTTTGGTCTTGGTGACCTTTTCCAGCTTACAGCGTCCCATCGCCTGAATGATGGCCGTGACGTTCTGTCCATGTCCCGGCATTTCCAGCACGCGCACCAGTCGGGCGTATACACCGTAAGCGTACAAGTCTTTCTGATGCGGTTCTTCCACGTCTGCATCTCTTTGGCAGAATATGGCGAATATGGTATTGGGGGCTTTCTTGGCTTTTTCAATCAGCTTCAGGCTGTTTTCGCGACCAATGAGAATAGGGCAGAGCACGCCGGGGAACATCACCATGTTGCGTGTTGCTAAGATAGGCACGTCGCCTTCTGTTTCTACATGAAAGAGATTTGAGATGTCTCCTTCGAAATCGGCAATCATCTGAATAGATGGATTGTTCTTTTTACTCATATTTGTCTTTTCGTTATCGGTGTGCAAAGTTACTACTTTTTATTGACATGAGGGTCTTTGCGCCTCCACATTTTATATTACTCATGTATAATATGTGGTAAAATGCAAATATCGTGCCAAGTCGTTAGCGGTAGCCCTTGCCATCCTGAATTGATGATGAGTTTGAGGGGGTTGAGTCAAGCGCATAACATGAGCTTTTCAATAGCATTGAGTTTGAACGGCAAACTCAATGGGATTGGGCATCAAAGTCAATGGGTTTGGACGTCAAAGTCAATGGGTTTGAATTTCGTTTTACAGGATATTGATAATCAATGCGTTATCTAAATGGAAGGATTTTGGATTTTTGACGATGATTTCCAAACATGAGAACCTCTCATTTTCATCTTTTTTGTGTAAATTTGCAGCATGAGTAACGAGTGGTTTCAGTTCAAACAATTTACCATCCGACAAGACCAGTGCGCCATGAAGGTGGGTACGGATGGCGTGTTGTTGGGTGCCTGGGCCAAGGGAGGACAGCGTATTCTTGATGTCGGGACGGGTACCGGACTCATTGCTTTGATGATGGCGCAGCGGTATGCGGCTTGCTTTGTTGAGGCTTTGGAGATTGACAGTGACGCCTGTAGGCAGGCAAAAGTCAATGTAGAGGCTTCCCCATTTGCTGATAGGGTGAGGGTTCGGGAGGTGGCTTTGCAGCAGTTTGAAACGGTAAAACAATTTGACAGTATCGTTTCTAATCCGCCCTACTTCGTAGAAGGTCTTCGCAGTCCGGATGCAAAGCGTTCCATGGCTCGGCATAGTGACACGCTTCCCTATGAGGCATTGTGCCAGTCGGCCTATCGATTGCTTGCCAATGAGGGCGAAATGAGCGTGGTGCTGCCGGTTGAATCGGTTGAGCAATTCAGTACTACAGCCGTGATTGCGGGATTTTATCTTCGAAAAAAATATTTAATGAAGACGGTTGCACGCAAATCGCCCAAACGCTGTTTAATGGCATGGGTGAAGCGTCGTCCTGAAAAGCTGGATGAACAGACGCTGACACTGTTTGACGATGCGGGTGAAATGTCTGAATGGTATGCGAAATTAATGAACAATTTTTATTTGTAAAGAACGACCGTGACGGAACGAAGGCGCATGCCATACTTTAGTCATTTGAAACAAAAACGGCATCAACCCGCGGGTTGATGCCGTGTTGGATGGATGGCATTCATGACCATGTAGCCATCACAGATTTAGTTTCTTTTGCAACACTTTGTTCAAAGCCTGTATGTGTCGTGTTTGTTTGGAGATATCTTCGCGTACCACGTTAATTTCGTTGAACAGCTCGGCAGCGGCGCTCTGAATGGCGTTGGGCTGTCGTTGACTCTTGTCAGCATCGGGGTTGATGATGATCTTGATACCCTTTTCCACCAGTTCAATATCGATGTCCCTGCCCGTCATCACTGGGTCGCCATCGTAATGGATTACCCCTGGCTTGCTGCGGTGTATGTGGAGCTTCTTTGAGGTGAAAGTCTTGATCTTGGAATTCTTGTCAAGCGTTTTGTTGAACATGTCGATGCTGATTTGTGGAGCCTCGATAATATCGAAGGGTTCCATGATAATCACGTTCATCAAGCCGTCGCTCATCGATGCCTGTGGTGCAATGAAAGCGTTGTTGCCATATTGCGATGCGTTGGCACAAGAGATGAGAAAGGCCTTGTATTTGCTCACACCATTCTCGGTGGTGATTTCGTAAGTCTCTGGTTTGTATTTGAGTCCTTCTTCCAACACCTTCTGAACATAGGTGATGGGGCCGCGCTTTCCGCACTCAGCGAACTTCTGACTGACATAGGCATCGAATCCCATGCCGCAGGTACAGAAGAACGGATAGCCGTTGATGATGCCGTAGTCGAAGTCGTGGATGACGCATTTGTTGATGATTTCGATGGACTTCTTCACACTCATGGGAATGAGCATGTGGCGCGCCAGTCCATTACCTGAACCGCAGGGGATGATGCCCAGTGCCGTGTCTGAATGCACAATGGCGCGCGCCACCTCATTGATGGTGCCGTCACCACCCACAGCCACGACAATGTCTACATGCGACTCTTTGGCTTCTGTAGCCAATTCAGAGGCATGACCGGCATGATTGGTCGTAATGATTTCGTACTCAAACTGCTCATGGTCGAGCTTTGCGTCAATCAGTTTGGGTATGCCGTCCTTGTCACTGGTTCCCGATATGGGGTTCATGATGAATCTTATCTTCTTCATCTTGTGTATTGTCTGTTATTTTAACGCTGTTGTTCCGAAAGACTTTTTCTTCGTGCGAACACGAAAAGCAAATGTACGACAATTCCTGTAATATATCCATCTAAATCTGGTAAAAATCGTAAATTTGGCGTTTTTAGTTGCGTAAGGAACAATTTATGTTATTTATTTTATATCTTTGCAGCCTATATTATTCACTATGGGTGGGACACCTATTTTAAATATAATGGGACAATTACAAGAAAGATACAAGAATTATCGAGATCCTCAGAAATACATGGATGCTGGCGTGTATCCTTATTTCAGGGAAATAACCAGTAAACAAGGAACGGAAGTAGAGATGGGCGGGCATCGAGTGTTGATGTTTGGCTCTAACGCTTATACTGGATTGACGGGCGACGAGCGTGTCATCCGTGCAGCCAAGGCGGCCTTGGATAAATATGGTTCGGGCTGTGCAGGAAGCCGATTCCTCAATGGTACGCTTGACCTGCATGTGCAATTGGAGAAAGAATTGGCCACCTTCGTGGGGAAAGATGAAACACTGTGTTTCCCTACGGGGTTCTCCGTCAATCAAGGTGTGTTGGCTATGGTGGTGGGTCGCAACGACTATATCCTCTGTGATGACCGTGACCATGCCAGCATTGTGGATGGACGTCGCTTGTCGTTTGCCACCCAACTGCGCTATAAGCATAACGACATGGCCGATTTGGAGCGGTTGTTGCAAAAGCTTCCTTACGATGCTGTAAAGCTGATTGTGGTAGATGGAGTGTTCTCTATGGAGGGAGATTTGGCCAATTTGCCCGCTATTGTTGAATTGAAACGCAAGTATAATTGTTCCATCATGGTTGATGAGGCGCACGGATTGGGAGTCTTTGGCCGTCAAGGACGTGGTGTTTGTGACCATTTTGGATTGACCCACGAGGTTGACCTTATCATGGGAACCTTCTCAAAGAGTTTGGCTTCTATCGGCGGCTTCATCGCATCGGACAGCGACACCATCAACTATCTGCGCCATACCTGTCGCACCTATATATTTAGTGCATCCGATACGCCTGCCGCAACAGCTGCCGCACGCGAAGCCCTGCGTATCATTCAGGCTGAACCAGAGCGGATAGAGCATCTTTGGCAAGTCACTCGCTATGCCTTGAAACGCTTTAAGGAAGAAGGTTTTGAGATTGGTGAAACGGAGAGTCCGATTATTCCGCTGTATGTGAGAGATATTGATAAAACCTTTATGGTGACCAAATTGGCTTTTGACAACGGTGTGTTTATCAACCCTGTGATACCTCCAGCTTGTGCGCCGCAAGACACATTGGTTCGTTTTGCATTGATGGCCACGCATACTGAAGAACAAGTAGAGCGGGGTGTTCAGGCGTTGAAAAAAGTGTTTGTGGACCAAGGTATCATCAAGAAGTAGCACTTTTGTACCTAAATAATAACAGGGAAAGTAGATCATGCTTTCCCTGTTTTGGTTTACAGAGATTGATTGTAGCGTGCATGAGCCGTGTTAACAAACAATGTGTCGGGAACGTTCATTCTCAGAATTGTCACATTAATGACGCTAACAAGGGCAAAATTTCCCGTGATTCATGCGTTCATGTGCGGTTTGTGAAATAATTGTTGAAAAAATTTTGGGAATATAAAAATATATCTTACCTTTGCACTCGCAATTCAACAATGAACTGCAAGCGGGGTGTAGCGCAGCCCGGTAGCGCTCCTGTTTTGGGAACAGGCGGTCGCAGGTTCGAATCCTGTCGCCCCGACAACGATATAAAATACAATGTATTGGTCATCAATACATTGTATTTTCATTTATAGACGATTCTTTTATCCAAAAAGATTGGGAAATGAATGCTCAATTTAGCTGCACATCATGTTTGAACATACAACGGATAGTTGTCATTGAATGCCTCGTTTGTTCAATGCGGCGGTGTATTTGGCTGCGTTGACTTTGTGTTCTGCGTATGTCCGTGCAAAGTTGTGTGTTCCGCTGAAGTCTTCTTTGGCACACATGTACAGGTAGTCGTGATGCGTCAAATTAAGCACAGACTCTATGCCAGCAATCGAGGCGATGCGGATGGGGCCTGGTGGCAAGCCAGTATTCATGTATGTATTGTAAGGACTTTTAATGGTTAACAACTTATTGTATATGCGCCTCAAACCAAAATCTTTCCACGCAAATTTGATGGTAGGGTCAGCTTGCAGTGGCATTCCGTTGGGATATTCGGCATTGCGCAACATCAGTCGGTTGTAATACATGCCGGCAATCATGGGCTTCTCCCCATTGTTAGCCGTTTCCTCATCAACGATGCTGGCCAGGGTAATCACTTCGTTTGGAGATAGTTTTAGTTGCTGTGCTTTTACCTTTCTATCGGCGTTCCAGAAGTTGTTGCTCTCTTTTTTCATCCGATCCAACAGCTTGTTAATGTTTACATTCCAATAAATATCGTAGGTGTTTGGAATGAACATGCACGCTATGGTGGTGGTGTCATAGCCGTATTTTTGGCACAGCGTGTCGTTTTTCAATGCGCTGGCCAACGTTGTACTGTCCAGCATCAGATGTTTTGCCAGTTCGGCCGACAAGCGTTCAACGGTCCTGACCGTAGGAATGGTAAGATTAACAGGCTCTTGCATGCCATTTTTCAGGTGCCTCAAAACGGTGAAAGCCCCTTCTCCCGACTTGATGGCATATCTACCAGTGCGAACGTGGTCGGCATACTTGGTGTGCCTCATCAACGTGGTAAAACCATGAAGACTATGTTGACGGGCAATGGGAGTGAGCTTGGCCACTACCGAGTCGGCATTATCATCCGTGTCTATGTAGATATAGCTGGTGGTTTCTGAGGTTGAAAAAGCACTGAAGAAATAGTAAAAGGTCAATCCGCATACCAGAAGAACGCAGATGGCCGCAGCAAGTAGATAGTAGTTTTTATGCTGTTTGTCCATGTTTTCAATTGCAAATGTGATTTGAATGCAAAGTTAGTTGAAGTTGGAGACAAGGCAAAATAATTGTGCATATATTTTCGGCTCTCATTCATGAACCCTGACTGTCAAACACAACCGTTTATACCACGTCTGGCAATAGCATTGAGTTTGGGCTCCAAAGTCATTGAGTTTAACCTCCAAAGTCATTGAGTTTGACCTCCAAAGTCATGTTAATTGATTTGTGAACTTTTTAATTTGGAAGTGCCGTTTGGTTACTTGGTTTCGTATTCGGCTGATATCTTGTAAGTTAGCATAATTCCTCCTACGCAATAACGAGTCGTTTATCGTCATATTTTCAATGAAATAATAAGGTTGAAGGATGTTGAACAAAAGAATATGAGGCGGTTTGCTTCACCCCTTACAATCGTTTGTTGAAGCCCTGGCAGGAGCCATGAAAAACGTTCATTTGTTTGTCAATGCAACAAACAAATGCTACCTTTGCAGATAGAAACAGGGTTGACAAAGATAATATACGTCCGATTGTTGATGAACGAATGGTTTTTCCTTCAGAAAGAAGAGGAAACTTCAATGGTAGTCAGCCTGCTGAACAAATTAAACACTCATGGGTTCATGAAAGAATACAGTACATATATTTTTGATTTAGATGGAACGTTGCTTGATTCGCTTCAAGATTTATACATTAGTTGCAATGCGGCTTTGAAGATTCATGGCATGCCTGAACGAACCATCGGTGAGGTGAGAAAGTTTGTGGGTAATGGTGTGAAAAAACTCATGGAACGCGCCATTCCCAACGGATTAGACAACCCCGACTTTGAGGTTACATACGCTGATTTTCGGCAACACTATTTGGTTCATAATCTTGACAATACCAAACCCTACCCGGGGATACTTGAGCTTTTGGCCAATTTGCATGCCCATGGCAAGAAGTTGGCAGTGGTTAGCAACAAGTTCTACGATGCAACCCAAGATCTTTGTCGGCACTTTTTTAGCGACTATGTCACGGTAGCGATTGGTGAACGGGAAAACATCAAGAAGAAGCCGGCACCTGACACGGTGTTAGAAGCCTTGCGCCAATTGGACGATGATGGCCGAGATGCTGTTTACATTGGTGACAGTGACGTAGACATTGCCACAGCACGCAACAGCAACATGCCTTGTATCAGTGTGTTATGGGGATTTAGAGATAAAGAATTTTTGTTGGAGCATGGGGCTGCCACCTTTGTTTCGTCACCAAAAGAGTTGATGCTTTAGGCTGTAACACGCACCCTTTATTCCAACGTACCCGTTTGGTAGAATTTCAATAAGCCAATATTCAATATCGCAAGATACTTGGCTTGCAGTTCGTTTTGTTCTGCAGTCATGAGCTTGTTTTTGCCGTCTGTGAGTTCCACAATGTTGATGAGTTGCTCGTCAAACTTGGCTTTAAGCAGTCTGAAACTTTCCTCTGCGCTCTGTGTACTCACCTTGGCGGCCTTGAATCGGTTTTGGTTGTTAACCGCTTGCAGCCAATAGTCTTCGATATTTGAATACAAGGTAGTTTGCTTGTCTTTCAAGTCGAGCATGTAGTTTTGCTTTTGCAACATGGCTTTGTTCACGGCTGTCTTTGCCTGTCTGTTGTCAAACAGCGGAATGCTCAATGAAATTCCTGCGCCGATGTCAAAGTTGTTTTTCAGTTGGTTTCCCCATTGATAGTCGCTCATCGAAGTGGTGCTGGTACCAACACCAGCGTTGATTCCGATAACGGGCAGTCTGCTGGCTTTCGCTATCTTTACACTCAGATTGCTGCTCTCAATGCCTAACTGTGCATTTTGTATTTCAGGTCGATAGTTCAGCGCTGCCGAATAGACCGCTTTCACAGTGGGAATCGGTTGAAGAGCCATGTCATCGGTCGTATGCGGAACGTCTATTTCAAACTCATCTTCATCAACCAGTTGCAGAAGCTGCTTCAGCTGTCGCTTGTAGTTGCGCAAGTTGCTCTCTGCTTCAACCACATTATATTCGTCTTGAGCACGTTGGGCGGTAAGCTGTGCCATGTCGGCACGACTCATTTTCTGCACTTTCATAAATTCTTCGCCACGCTTTTCGTTTTGCACACTCGAGGCCAACATAGATTTGTTCACTGCGATGGCCTCGCTGGAATATAGTATTTGTACATACAACTGCGCGATTTGCTCAATCAGTTGGTTGGCTATGGTCGCCGAGTCGAGTGCGGCTTGTTTCTCCGTCAGCTTGTTCAGTTTCACCGTGTTGGTGTTTCTTCCACCGTTCCATACCGTCCAACTACCGTTCACACTGTAAGTTCCGTTGTAATACACCTTGTCAATTGAAGTCTGAACATAGCCTTCAGCGGCGATACCTGTTTGTGGCCATGGCCGATAGGTTGCATTTTGAGAGGTGGCAGCGTTCAGCGATGGCAGCAGCGCAGCTTGGCTCTGCTTGGTGTCTTCAATGGCGCTGAGGTGTTTAAGTGAAGTCTTTTTCAGCGAAATGTTGTTGGATAGGGCGTAATGGATGCAGTCTTTCAGTGACCACTTTCGCGCCTCGATAGGAGTTGACCATGACAAGAAGATGATTGCCAAGAGGCAAGTTGTACAAATATTTTTCATACCGTGTTCGTTATGTTTTATCAGATTGCTCGGGAAGATGGGGTACTTGTCCCCAACTCCCATTGTTGTCTGTTAGACGACAAAAGTAATGAAAAAGTTTAGCAATTCTGTGATTTCATGTAAAATCAAACAGAAAACAGGTTGTAAAATTTGCTCGTTTCGTGCGAAAAATGTATCTTTGCAATAACAAACATGATACAACATGGGGGTTGTGTCGGTTTGATCGGGATACTCATCAATAAAAAAATGAAACCGAGAAGACTTCTCTTGCTAATGGCGGGCCACATAAAACCTTCGGGACTAAGCTGTAAAGCCGGTGGATTACAAAGGCGGAGAACTCTCAAATCTTATCAAGTACGGAGTTTCATCACATCATCGAGCAACCCCTTTTTATGATACAAAGGCAGGTGCATTCCTGCCTTTTTAATTACACTTTAGCTTATGTTTTCCGGAATCGTAGAAGAAATGGCCACACTGGTTGCCATCGATCGAGATCAAGACAATATTGATTTCACCTTTAAATGCTCGTTTGTAGATCATCTCAAGATAGACCAAAGCATCAGTCACAATGGTGTTTGTCTGACGGTAGTTCGTTTGACTGACGACACCTACACGGTTACAGCCATGCGGGAAACCCTCATCAGAAGCAACTTGGGGCTGTTGAAAGTGGGCGACAGGGTGAATGTAGAGCGGTCGATGTTGATGAATGGCCGTCTGGATGGGCACATCGTGCAAGGTCATGTCGACGGAACAGCAACGTGTGTGTGCATGGAAGATGCCGATGGGTCAACCTATTTCACCTTTGAATATCCATTTGACAAGACGATGGCCAAGCGTGGTTACATGACCGTAGACAAGGGTAGCGTGACCGTGAACGGCGTTTCGCTGACCGTATGTGAGCCTACGGACAATAGTTTTAAGGTGGCCATCATTCCCTATACCCGAGAGAATACTAATTTCTGTGACATCAAGATTGGGTCTGTTGTCAACATCGAGTTCGACATCTTGGGCAAGTACATGGCCCGCCTCCTTCACTTTGACGCGTGAACATGGGGCTTTCCATCTTTGATGAGCAAAAGAAAAGCGTTCAGCTTTCATCGCATATTTCATTCAATACCTATTTTATATAATGGCAACAGTAGACGACAAGAAAGTTATCTTCTCTATGGTGGGTGTCTCAAAGATTATCCCACAAAACCAAAAACAAGTTCTCAAGGACATTTACCTGTCATTCTTCTATGGTGCGAAGATAGGCATCATAGGTCTGAATGGTGCGGGTAAGTCAACGCTGATGAAGATTATTGCCGGGCTGGAACAACCCACACAAGGCGATGTGGTGTGGAGTCCTGGCTACTCTGTTGGTTATCTTCCGCAGGATCCTCCTCTCGATGCTGATAAAACAGTGAAGCAAAATGTGCAAGAGGGCGTGCAGCATGTGTATGACGCACTGAAAGAATACGATGAAATCAATGTCAAATTTGGCCTGGAAGAGTATTATAGTGATCCTGACAAGATGGACAAGCTGATGCAACGGCAGGCTGAAATACAAGATATCATCGATGCCACGGACGCATGGAACATGGATTCTAAACTGGATAGGGCCATGGCAGCCCTGCGTTGTCCTGCGGGTGACCTGCCCGTGACTAACCTTTCTGGTGGCGAACGGCGCAGGGTGGCACTGTGTAAGTTGTTGCTGCAAAAGCCTGATGTCTTGTTACTGGACGAGCCAACCAACCACCTTGACGCCGAAAGCATCGACTGGTTGGAGCAGCATCTGCAACAGTATGAGGGTACGGTGATTGCCGTTACGCACGACAGATACTTCCTGGACGATGTCAGTGAGTGGATTCTTGAGTTGGATAGGGGAGAAGGCATTCCATGGAAAGGCAACTACTCCTCTTGGTTGGAGCAGAAAACTAAGCGCATGGATCAAGAAGAAAAGACGGCATCAAAGCGACGTAAGACGCTTGAACGTGAGCTTGAATGGGTTCGCATGGCTCCAAAAGCTCGTCAAGCCAAAGGTAAAGCTCGTTTGAACTCCTATGAACAGATGTTGAATGAGGAGCAGAAGACCAGGGAAGAGAAACTGGAAATCTTCATTCCTAACGGCCCACGATTGGGTAACAAGGTAATTGAGGCGCAGCATGTGAAAAAAGCTTTTGGCGAAAAAGTGTTGTTCAACGATCTCAACTTCATGCTGCCGCCGAATGGTATCGTAGGTGTTATCGGTCCCAATGGTGCGGGTAAGACCACGCTTTTCCGCCTGATTATGGGATTGGAGCAGCCGGATGCTGGTACGTTTGAGGTGGGTGAAACCGTGAAGCTGGTTTACGTTGACCAGCAACACAAGGACATTGACCCCAATAAGACGGTGTACGAAGTGGTTTCGCAGGGCAATGAAACCCTCCGAATGGGTGGCCGTGACGTCAACGCTCGTGCCTACTTGTCGCGTTTCAACTTCTCTGGAACCGACCAAAACAAAATGTGTTCAGTGCTTTCGGGTGGCGAACGCAACCGCTTGCAGCTGGCTTTGGCGCTGAAACAAGAAGGAAACGTGCTACTGCTGGATGAGCCTACCAATGACATTGACGTAAATACGCTCCGTGCATTGGAAGAAGGTTTGGAGGCATTTGCAGGCTGTGCGGTAGTCATCAGTCATGACCGATGGTTCTTAGACCGTATCTGTACGCACATTTTGTCATTCGAAGGCGATGGTGAAGTGTTCTTACCACCGCATATAGTCATTAAATATTTATGAAATACGTTTTGTTATCTTTTGGCTTCTTTTTGGTTCAAAATGTAAGTTCGTTCAGTCGTGTAGCTCGATACACTCCTTCACTCTCTTGCATTTTGACCTCAAAAATAAGCTCAAAATCTAACAAAGCTAATTTATAGAACCAGCCTAAAATCTCTATCCATGCAACAAGCCACGATAGCATCTTGCATGAGATGTTATCGTGGCTTTTTCTTTTAGTACCTATCTTCCGGCATGCTTAATCGTCGGTTAGCTGCAGTAAGTCCCAGAATTCGTTGACGATTTTGTCATACTCATCCGACGTTACACGTCCACCACTTGACATGATGTTGTAGGTAATTCCAGGCCATGTTTTACGCAATCCGTAGTCAACGAATCCCATTCGCTTATAAAACTCGTATCGTTTCTTACGCTGTAGGCTGTTGTCAGCGGGCTGATCAACGTCTTCAATGTCAATCATCAGTCGCTCATCTTTATACTTTTCTAATAACCGTTGGAGGATTTTCGTACCGATTCCTTTGCCTCGCTCACTGGGCATGACCGCGAAATAAAACAGCCAACTCAAATCATCATGATGATAAGTATAGGTCAGTCCCTTAAATTGACCGTTTTCATCATAAAATCCGAGGAATTTGATATCTGCTCTTTCTTGTAACAATAGCAATGCGTCGAAGGGTATTCGCTCTACTTTTGGAAATGCCTCAACGTACAACTGCTTGACAAGCTCGATATCCTTTGAATTTTTGTTTAACTCTTTGATTTCCATCATACAATACACAAAGATACAAAATATTTGCAACAATAGCACTGACAGACCTCATTTTTTGGGACTTTTATATGACTTTTGGCGACAAAAAACAAAGGTAGGACTTCAATAGATCTTTTTACTATACCGAAAAATGCCATCCACTCTGCGTGTATTTCGTGCATTTAGTTATATAGTTGGTAGGGCAGAGGCTATAAAAACGACAATGAGTTCGGTGAAACACCGAACTCATTATCGTTTAACAGACATGTTTCATGTGAGGTAAGTCAAAACCAACGTTAACCGTTAGGCGTGATTCGTCTTGCATTTTTGTATCGCTTGAACCGACTGACAGCCTCACCTGTCTGCGTAAAATTGCTGTCTTATTCTGCAGCAGCAGGAGCCTCTTCTGTAGTAGCTTCTGCCTCAGCAGTGGTAGCCTCAGCCTCTTCTTCGGCAGCAGCTTTTGCTTCTTCAGCCTGTGCGGCAGCCTTCTTCTCAGCTACCTTCTTAGCGATTTCTGCATTAATCTTCTTTTCTGCTTCGAGTTCTTTTGCTGCTGCATCCTTCTTAGTCTGAGCTTCAATCTCAGCCCTTGTTTGCAATCCTTTGTCCTTGTCTTGCTTCCAAGCGTCGAATTTGCTTTGCATAGCAGCCTCGTCGAATGCTCCCTTCTTTACACCGCCACGCAGGTGCTTCATGAGATACACACCCTCGCGCTTGAGAATGTTACGAGCTGTGTCTGTGGGTTGTGCGCCAACCTCAAGCCAGTAAAGAGCTCTGTCAAAATTCAAATCTACAGCTGCTGGATTCGTATTGGGATTATACGTTCCAATCTTTTCAATAAATTTACCATCTCGTGGTGCTCTTGAGTCAGCGATCACGATGCTATAAAAAGCATAGCCTTTGCGTCCGCCGCGCTGCAATCTAATCTTTGTTGCCATTTTTTTGTTTTATTATTTTTAGGTTTGAATTGATGCCGTCAACTCGTGACAGCGGGTGCAAATTTACGATAAAAAGCTTATCTGTCGAAATATCACCTCCTTGAATGGCGTTTTGTTAAACAATATTAACAAAATTATACATAACCAGCCAGTCATCCTGCTGCATACATGGGATAACTGGCTGATAGATAGCACGGCTGGATGGTGCCTCGTACCTTCTCCGGAAGGGTTGATAAGGGTTTACATCACTCCGTCTTCACGCAATTTCTCTTGCCATTTCCAGGCTGATGCCAGCACGTCTTCAATGGGTGTGTCGGCCTTCCAACCCAACACTTGGTTGGCTTTGTCCACGTTGCCCCATACTTTTTCGATGTCGCCTTCACGCCGTGGGCCGAACTTCCAATTGAGTTTTACCCCCGTTGCTTTCTCAAATCCCTCAACGATTTCAAGCGTTGATTCGCCTCTTCCCGTGCCGATGTTGAAAATTTCCATGCGATCGGCGTCTTCTTCCAACACCCTTCTCATGGCAGCGACGTGCGCCTTGGCTAGGTCTACCACATAGATATAGTCGCGAATGCACGTTCCGTCGGGTGTGTCGTAATCGTTTCCGAAGATGGTCAGCTGCTTGCGAATGCCCATGGCCGTTTGCGTTACATACGGAATTAAATTGTTTGGCACGCCGTTGGGCAACTCGCCAATCAGGGCAGATGGATGCGCACCAATGGGATTGAAGTATCTCAAGATAATGCTCTTGATGGCTGCGCCGCTGTGAATATAGTCTTGTATGATTTCTTCGTTAATCTGTTTGGTGTTACCGTAGGGCGAAAGTGCCTTTTGGATAGGTGCTTCCTCCGTCACAGGGAGGTTCTCCTTGGTGGGCTGACCGTACACGGTACAACTGCTGGAGAAGATGATTCCTTTGACATGATACTTGGGCATCAGCTCCAGCAAGTTGATTAAAGAGGTGATGTTGTTTCTGTAATACATCAAAGGCTTCTCCACACTCTCACCAACGGCTTTGGAGGCAGCGAAGTGGATGATACCGGCAATGTTGTCATATTTCTTGAAAACAGCTTCCGTCTCTTCTTCATTGCACAGGTCTATCTTCTCAAAGCAGGGGCGTGTTCCCGTAATTTTTTCGATACCATCAAGGACTTCAATCTTTGAGTTGGAAAGATTGTCTACAATAACAACATTGTAGCCCGCCTGTTGTAGTTCAACCGTTGTGTGTGAACCGATAAAGCCAGTTCCGCCAGTGACAAGAATCGTCTGTTTCATCTCTAATGCTTAATTTGAGTCGTTTATAAATATGTGTCTTGCAAAGGTAGAAAAAAATCCCGAAACATAGGCTGGTTGTGCTAAAAAATCGAAAGAGAATATCTGTTGTCAAGATGAAAATCACGCTGATACATGCAAGTGAATTTTCTTGACACCCAACCTCTTGATATTTGGCTTGTTTGTCAACAACCTTACACCTCGTCGCAAATACGCCAAATATGAGAGAGTTTTGGATGTGGTTGATGGATAATATGTTATGATTTTGGAGGCTGATTTTGTGTCCATTTTACATGGTTTTTCAAGCCAAAAGCAATGCTCTAAAGGTGTTATTTGCCTGCTTTTGTGCAGATAAGTCATGTGAATTGGCCGCTAAAGTGATGCATCTTGAGAGGCAAACACATTGACTTTGCGCCAAAATGCCATTTTTCTTGCACGATGAACTCCTGTATGCATCCTCCAGACCTATTGATTTTTTCTAGATTGAAGATTTACAAGTGCCGTTTTGAAGGCGAAATTTGATAAAAAATATCAACAATAGGTGCGACCTTCATGCTTCATCGTTCGCTTAATTTTATTCCACCTAAATGGGGCATGAACATTTCTTTATATAGATATGTCATCAACACTGGAAGGGTTAACGCATCAACTGACAAATTTGGCAAATAACAGATTTGACAGGCAGCAGACTGACAAAAGTGGCAGACAGCAGACTGACAAAAATGACATGCGGCTGAGTTGGCACGTTTTTCGCATGGAAAGGGTGAGTCTTGTAGTTTGATGTTCTGAAGATATTGAACATCTCTCAAGATACATGAATAGAATATAGAAGAACTTAAAAATTATTATTATGAAAGTTAAACCATTAGCAGACAGAGTGTTGGTTGCTCCAGCACCAGCAGAAGAGAAAGTAGGTGGAATTATTATTCCGGACACCGCAAAAGAAAAACCATTGCATGGTAAGGTGGTAGCCGTGGGTAACGGTACGAAAGACGAAGAGATGGTTCTCAAGGAAGGAGATGAGGTGCTATACGGAAAATATAGTGGCACGGAATTAGAATTTGACGGTGACACCTATTTGATTATGCGTCAGAGCGATGTTCTTGCTGTGGTCAAGTAAGTACCACACAGGTGCATTTTTTACGATTAACATACTATAGAACCAATATAAATACAGAATATAAAAATTATGGCAAAAGATATTAAATTCGATGTTGAAGCAAGAGACTTGCTCAAGCAGGGCGTTGACAAGTTGGCGAATGCAGTAAAAATCACACTGGGGCCTAAGGGTCGCAACGTTGTGATTGAGAAGAAGTTCGGTGCTCCGCAGATTACCAAGGACGGAGTGACCGTGGCAAAAGAAATAGAGCTGGAGGATGCATTTGAAAACACCGGTGCACAGCTTGTGAAGAGCGTTGCATCCAAGACGGGTGACGATGCTGGTGACGGAACCACAACGGCAACCATCTTGACACAGGCCATTGTGTCTGAAGGTTTGAAGAACGTGACCGCTGGCGCCAACCCCATGGATTTGAAGCGTGGTATTGACAAGGCTGTCAGTGCAGTGGTTGAATATATCAAGGCACATGCTGAACAAGTGGGCGACAATTACGACAAGATAGAACAAGTGGCTACCGTGTCTGCTAACAACGACGCAGAGATTGGTAAACTCTTGGCCGACGCTATGCGCAAGGTGAGCAAGAACGGTGTAATCACCATCGAGGAGAGTAAGAGCCGCGACACCAACATTGGCGTGGTAGAGGGTATGCAGTTTGACCGCGGATATCTGTCAAGTTACTTTGTAACCGATACGGACAAGATGGAGAGTGTGATGGAAAATCCATACATCTTGATTTACGAAAAGAAGATATCCAACATCAAAGAATTCTTACCTATCTTGCAGAATGCAGCCGAAAGTGGCCGTCCATTGTTGGTCATCGCAGAGGATGTAGATTCTGAGGCATTGACAACGTTGGTTGTGAACCGCCTTCGTGCCGGTTTGAAGATATGCGCTGTTAAGGCTCCTGGCTTTGGCGATCGTCGTAAGGCCATGTTGGAAGACATCGCTATCTTGACAGGTGGTGTGGTCATCAGTGAGGAAAAAGGCTTGAAACTTGAGCAAGCTACCCTCGAAATGTTGGGTTCTGCTGAGAAAGTTACGGTCAACAAGGACTACACAACCGTTGTTAACGGTGGTGGACAGAGCGAGAATATCCAGGCTCGTATCAATCAAATCAAGGCCGAGATTGAAAATACCACAAGCTCATACGATAAGGAGAAGTTGCAGGAACGCTTGGCCAAACTCTCTGGTGGCGTAGCCGTTCTTTATGTAGGTGCTAACAGCGAGGTTGAAATGAAGGAGAAGAAAGATCGCGTTGACGATGCTCTGTGTGCAACTCGCGCAGCCATTGAAGAAGGTGTTGTGGCCGGTGGTGGCATCACTTACATCCGTGCGCTCGACGCATTGAAGGGTGTGAAGGGTGTGAATACTGACGAACAGACTGGTATCAACATCGTAGAGCGCGCTATTGAGGAGCCACTTCGACAGATTGTTACCAATGCTGGTGGCGAAGGTGCCGTTGTTGTTGACAAGGTACGTCAGGGCAAAGATGACTACGGATACAATGCTCGTACCGATTCTTACGAGGACTTACGCAAAGAGGGTATCGTAGATCCAGCGAAAGTTGCTCGTGTGGCACTGGAGAATGCCGCGTCGATTGCAGGCATGTTCTTAACCACTGAATGTCTTATCGTTGACAAGCCAGAGGAAAAACCAGCTATGCCGGCAGCGCCAGGAATGGGCGGCATGATGTAAATATCACTTTGATTCATATAAACGAGAGGGTGTGTCTATTTGTAGGCACACCCTCTTATTTTATGCATATTGTATAAAAAATTCGTTTTTTTATATCAAAAAATTTTGAAATTAAAACTAAAACATATATCTTTGCAACGTAAATACGAAAATATTGATTAAAGTGTTAAGTAGATAAGATATTTTTGATTTGTTTTAGTAGATTAGTTTTTAAGTAGTTTGTTTTTTTAAATCGGATGTCGGGATGACATCCGATTCTTTTTGTACGCTCGGCATGAGCATTATCTAATGGGTGGAAGTCCCGAGTAAGCCCTAATAGCGGGAATTACATAGCCAAGAGCAAGGGTGTTCATCGTG
>QWCQ01000232.1_pt1 | contig 45296 bp, 44 predicted proteins | sample 1972701 | NCBI WGS metagenome assembly QWCQ01 (sample SAMN09866704, study PRJNA288562) | Human gut metagenome isolate pre4_stool, whole genome shotgun sequencing... | reverse complement strand
CATCTAACCTTTTAAAATATAATCAAAGGGCTTATTCTACAATAAACTTTCTTAAATTTGCTTAAAATTTCATATCTTTTGAAATCTCAAAACCAAACTCGTTAAAACTATTATCAAGCGGAGCTACAAAAGAATATCCTAAAATTTCAGTTTTATATGAGTGTAAAAAAAGTCTTTTTGAGCTTAGTTTTGCATACTTTTCATCACCAATTACAGCGTGATCATAAGCAGCTAAATGCACTCTTATTTGGTGAGTTCTGCCTGTTTTAATCTCTATTTTAACAAGTGATTTTTTACCACTTACCATAAATGGATAAACGGTAGTAAAAGCAGTTTTTCCATTATCTGATATTTTAGAAAATGCTTCATTTCTACCTTTTGAATTATTATTTTTTATAGTTAAAATTTTATCATTAATTTCTATTTTTTCACTAACGACACCACTTACAATCGCAATATATGTTTTTTTTACATTTAAATTTTTAAACTCTTGTATGGCTTTTTGCCTAAATTCCTCATTTTTAGCTAAGAGTATAACGCCACTTGTTTCTTTATCAAGTCTATTAATAAGTGGAAATTTATATTTTTTTTCAATATCTGAGCTATTTATAAACTCAGGTTTATTTATAGCCAAAATATTTTCATTTTCGAAAATAATAGTTGGTTTTTTTAATTTTGTTACTTTAAATTTTGCACTTGTATTAACTAGCCCTCTTGCTAAAATTATTTTCTTGCCACTTAAATAAACTAAACCGCTATCAATCAAGTTCTTAGCCTCATTGTTTGAGATATTTTCTTGCAAAGCTAAAAGTTTATATGCTTTTTCAACAGCCATTTTGTTCCTTTATTTTTATTTTTATCAAATTTTCTATGCTTTGTAAATCAGCTTTATTTTTAATCATTGTTTTACTCAAATTTGAACTTAATAACTCATTTAAATTTGATAAATCACTAAAATTTACACCATCAACTAACTCAAACAAAGCCTTTTGGTTATGATAAAAATAACCATTTATTAAAGGCTTATTAAATTGAGCTATTTCTATTGGATTATGCCCACCAATACCGTCTATAAAGCTTCCTCCAAGTATAACAACATCACTTATTTTATAAAAATTTATAACTTCGTTCATTGTATCAAGCAATATAATATTTGATTTAAAACCTAAATTTTGTGAAAATTTTTCAAATTTTAGATTAAATTTGCTAGCAAAATCTTCACAAATTTTAGCTACTTTACAAAATCTTTCAGGATGCCTTGGCGCGATTATAAATTTTTGATTTTTATTTGGCGTTATATTATTTAAAATAAGTTCTTCCTCGCCATCATGAGTACTTGCAATGGTTACTAAAAACTCACTAAATTTTGGATAGTCTTTGTTCGCTGGTTTAAAATTTGCACTTTTTATATTTCCAACAACTTCTATGTTTTTTGCTCCTAAATTTAAAAGCCTAGTTTTATCAAGCTGACTTTGAGCTAATACTAAATCAATATATTTAAAAATTTCTTTATAATAGAATTTAAATTTTTCATATCTTTTATATGATCTATCACTAATTCTTGCGTTTAAAAGTATCACATAAGAACCATTTTTTTTAGCGGTTTTTACTAAATTCAACCAAAGCTCAGCCTCAAAAACAACTAAAACTTTACTTTTTGTAAGCCAAAAAGGTATAAAACATTCAAATGGTAAAAACCTTGTATTTTCATTTAGGATTTTTGCTTTTTCAAAACCAGTTGCTGTCGTCGTTGTAAATGAAAAGCTTTTAAATTTTAAAGCTAAAATCTCAAGTGCTGAAATTTCTCCAAAACTGCAAGCGTGAAAATGCACATCAGCTTTTTTTAGTGGAGGATTTTTATATAAAAAAAATCTTGCAGGAAGGCTTTTTTTATACTTTTTTTTAAATGAAAAAATAAATACAAAAGGAATTAAAAAAAGCCAAACAAAAAAAGAAAATAAGTTATAAAACACTATTTTTCTTCGTCATTAAAATCTTTATAAAGTATTCTTCCACAATTTGGACAAGTTACAATTTCATCAGATCTTATAACGTTGCTATAAGTTTTATCATTTATATGCATAAAACAACCGTAACATGCTTGTTTTTTAACTTTCGCAACAGCTGTATTTCCTGCCCATTTTCTAATTTTCTCATAAAAAGAGATAATTTTTTGATCCATTTTTTTTACAAGCTTGTCTTTTTCGAGATAAAATTTTTCTCTTTGGCTTTCTATGTTTTTTAACTCGTCTTCTGTACTTTTTTGAATATTTTCAAACTCATCTTTTAGTGTTTTTTCTCTGTCTAAAAGCTCATTTTGGTTTGATTTTTTATTTTCCATCAAATTTTCGAGTCTTTCTATCTCATCATTTGCAGAACTTAACTGATCTTTTGTAAGCTCTTCTTCAAGCTGAAGTGATTTTAATTCTCTTTCTGTTTTTATGGCAGAATGTTTTTTGCTTCCTGCTTTTAGTTGTGAATTTAAATCTTTTATATGATTATCAGTTTTTTCTATCTCATCAGCTAAATCTTTTATCTCTTTATTTGATTCTTCAACTTCTTTTTGAACTTCTGCAATTTCGTTTTGTTTATCATTAAGCTCTTTTTGGATAGCTGCGATTTTTGGTGAAAAACCATCAATATTTTTATCAAAATTTGATAACTGTATTAATTGTTCTAAATTTTTGTTCATAAATTTTCCTCTTAAATGTATAAAAATGGATTAATTGAATTTGTTATTATAATATTTAAATTGTATTTTTGCAAATTTTTAGCTAAAGACTGGCCAAAATAGGCCTCACTTTCAAAGTGGTTTATATCAATTAAAGATATTCTATTTTCTAAGCTTTCAAGTGCACTATGGTATTTTAAATCTCCAGTTAAAAAACAATCTGATTTAAAACTTCCCAGTAAATCAGCTCCACTCCCAGTACAAAGTGTAGCTATTTTTATAAACTCGCTTGCCTTTACAACTCTTAAATTTGAAATTTTAAGTTTTTGTTTTATCTCTTTAGCAAACTCATCGAAAATTTTATTAACTTCAAAAAATACTAAAAAATCACGAATTTCAGTGATTTTATAACCTAAAATTTCACTTGCTACAAATTGATTTAAAACAAATTTATCAAAATTTGTGTGCATTGAAATAAGTTTTATATCTTTTTTAATAATTTCATAAATTAAATTTGATGGATAAACACTAGGATTTAGACTTTTTAGGCCTTTAAAAATTAAAGGATGGTGAGTTATAACAAGTGAGTTTTTTTCTATTTTTTGAATCAAATTTGAATCTAAATCAATACTTGCATAAATTTTATCAAACTCATCGTCCATATTTCCCAAAAGTAGTCCTGAGTTATCCCAACTTTCTTGGGCCTCAAAAGGTGCAATTTCATCTAAAATTTTATAAATTTCAGCTATTTTCATCTATAAAATACTCACTAAATTTTTCTTTTAAGATAGGATCATCCTTACTTGCATAAACTACGGCGCATCCTTTTGCTAAATATCTTATTTTAAGAATAAAATCTTGTCTTTGAGTAACACTTATCGCACCTCTTGCATCAAGTAAATTAAATATATGTGATGCAAGCATACAGTAATCATATGCAGGAAGAGATAATTCTTTTTTTAGAACTTTCAAACACTCATTATATGCGTTTTCAAAAGATTTAAAAAGCATATCTGTATCAGCTACTTCAAAACTATATTTACTAAACTCATACTCGCTTCTTTTATGAACATCTCCATAAGTTATTACATCACCTTTAAATTCATTCCAAACTATGTCAAAAACATTTTCTTTGTTTTGTAAATACATAGCAAGTCGTTCTAAACCATAGGTTATCTCACCACTTATAGGCTCACAAGCTATTCCTCCAACTTGTTGAAAATAAGTAAATTGAGTTACCTCCATACCATCAAGCCAAACTTCCCAACCAAGTCCCCAAGCTCCAAGAGTTGGGCTCTCCCAATTGTCTTCAACAAATCTTATGTCATGATTTTTAAGATTAAAACCAATGGCTTCCAAGCTTTTTAAATAAAGCTCTTGAATATTACTAGGGCTTGGTTTTAAAATAACTTGAAATTGATAATACGCACCTAATCTATTTGGGTTTTCACCATATCTTCCATCTGCAGGACGTCTAGATGGTGCCACATAAGCTGCTCGCCAAGGCTTTTTGCCAAGACTTCTTAAAAAAGTTGCGTGATGAAAAGTTCCTGCTCCTGCAGGAATATCGTAAGGTTGAACTATCACACAACCTTGAGTTTGCCAAAAATCTTGCAAAGTTAAAATTATTTTTGAAAATGTCATTTATCTTCCTTCAAGATAATTTCAATTTTACTTGAATCTTCGCAAACTTTTTTTGCCATATTTGCTCTATCATTTTTAATTTTTAAAGCAAGTTCTTCATTGCTTAGAGATAGAATTTGACTTGCAAAATAAGCTGCATTTTTTGCCCCTGCTTTGCCAACTGCAAAAGTAGCAACTGGAATACCTCCTGGCATTTGAACAGTTGAGTAAAGTGAATCAACCCCGCCCAAAGCTCCACCACCTGCTGGAACTCCTAAAACTGGTTTTGTTGTAAGTGATGCAACCACACCTGCTAGATGAGCTGCCATTCCTGCAATACAGATAAAAGCTTCACAACCTTTATTTTGTGCTGCTACAACATAATCATGCGTTCTTTGAGGACTTCTATGAGCAGAACTTACTATCATTTCATATTTCACATCAAAGCTTTCAAGCACCTTAACTGCTTCATTTGCAATGTCTAAATCACTTCCACTTCCCATTATAATAGATACAAATTTCATTTAATTTCCTTTCTTTTACTATATTTCTTTTCTTAAAAAACTGAAATTAGGTAATTTTGTTGGCGAAATTATTTGATTTAAATTCCCGCTGTGAATTTCATCAAATTCTTTGTTGTTTTTCGCTTTTAAAACTTTAAATTCAAGCCAAAATTTACCATATTTTTCATAAATTTTCCCTATTTCATTCTCAATTGCTTCAATTTTACTATCTTTTGGAACCAAAATTTCATAAGGCGTATTTTTAGAAATTTTATATTTAACATCAAAAAACTCACCATCTAAAGTAATTGCACAAACTTGATGAGTGCCCTCTTCCAAAGTTGAATTAAAATTTTGTGTGTCTTTTCTCTCAAATGGACGACTTACTAAATATCCATCTGTAAAACCACGATTTTTTAAAGTATGAAGTTCTTTTTGATAAATTTCAGCATTAAATTTGCCACTAAGTGCATCATCAATTGCCATTCTATAAGCATTTGTTGCACATGCAGCATAATACTGAGATTTTGTTCTTCCCTCGATTTTAAAACTATCAACAGCTCCACTTTGCATAATTTTTTCAACATAAGAACTTAAATTTAGATCTTTTGAGTTCATTATATAAGTACCATTCTCATCTTCATTTAACTTAAATAACGCACCACTTTCATCATTTTTAGCATAAATTTCATAATTAAATCTACAATCATTTGCGCAACTTCCACGGTTACTAAATCTACCACTTTGTAAAGCTGAAATCAAACATCTTCCACTATAAGCAAAACACATAGAACCATGAATAAAAATTTCAATATCTAAATTTGGCACTTTTTCTTTTATTGAAATTACATCTTTTAGTCCTATTTCCCTAGCTACAACTACTCTTTTTACACCCATATCATAATAAATTTGAGCATCCATATAATTCATAACATTTGCTTGGGTTGAAAGATGAATTTCAGTATCTGGAGCTATTTTTTTAGCTAAGCTTATAATGCTTGGACTTGCGATTATAAAGGCATCAACACCTAAATCCTTTAAAAACTCAATGTGGGTTTTAAACTTATCAAGCTGAGCGTTAAATGGAAAACCATTTATAGTGGCGTAGAATTTTTTACCCATTTTATGTGTAAATTCCACGCCCTCCCTAAAAGTCTCTTTACTAAATTCTTTTGCACTTCTTTGCCTTAGGGAAAAAGCTCCTACACTTGCATACACAGCATCAGCTCCATAACTTAGTGCGATTTTAAGTTTTTCTAAATTCCCAGCAGGTGATAAAAGCTCAGGTTTTTTCAAAATATTTCCTTTTTTTAAAAATCCAAATTTTGCATTATATAAAAAATTATTTTAAAAGGTGCTTTGAAGCTAAAATTTAAATCTATCAATGAATTTTTTTTTCTTAGTAGGCTTATTTTTGATTTTTTCTTTTTCTAGGATAAGTTTTTCTATTTCAGATTTTTTTACACCGTTTAACAAAAGATTTTTAATATTTTGCATTTGTTTTTGACTAAATTCTTTTTTTGCATAAAAACTAACTTTTTCATAGCTTAATCCATGATTAAAACCATCTCTTATTTCGGCCATTCTTAAATTTCCAAACTCACTTTTTGCAAATAAATTTATTTTTTTAAAGAGAGTTTATCTTTAAACCCCTCTTTTATCTCACTCATCTGATGCCAACCAAATTTAGTTTTATCAATTAGTGGATAAATTTCATCAAGGTTAAAATTTGATAATATAGCTTTTCTTAAAATATACATTTGGTTTGAGTTGTACTCATTTTTAGCATATTTGCAAATTTCATCAAAACTAAGAGAGTTTTCAAAACCTTTTCTGATCTCAGCCATTTGATGAGAGTTAAATTTTGTTTTTGCATAAAATTCTATCTTATCAAAACTAAGAGAGTTTTCAAATCCGAGCTCAACTTCTCTTAGCTGATGAGTATTAAATTTATACTCATCTTTGCATTTTTGTAAAAAATCATCTTTTTGCATTTAAAAGCCCTTTTGTAGAATAGTTAAATTATACCTCACAAAGCTTTTAAAATAGATTAAAAATTAATTATATTCCTCTATTTGCCATTATAATTTTTATCTCATCTTCATTTATGCCAACCATTGCTTCGCCCAAATCTTGGCTAACTTCTGCAATAATGTCAGGATTGTCATAATTTTTTGCTGCTTTTACGATAGCTTTTGCTCTTTTTTCAGGATTTCCTGATTTAAAAATTCCACTTCCTACAAAAACACCTTGTGCACCTAAAACTCTCATTAAAGCTGCATCTGCTGGTGTTGCAACGCCACCTGCACTAAAATTTGCAACTGGAAGTGAGCCATTTTCATGTACATATAAAAGCATTTCATAGCTAACTCCTAAGTTTTTTGCCTCATTATAAAGCTCATCTTTATTTAAATTTGAAATGCGTCTTATATCACTCATTATTGATCTCATGTGTGTTACTGCTTGAACTACATCTCCAGTTCCAGCTTCTCCTTTTGTTCTTATCATCATCGCACCTTCGCTAATTCTCCTAAGTGCTTCACCTAAATTTCTAGCACCGCAAACAAAAGGTGTTTTAAACTCACGCTTATTTACATGATATACATTATCAGCTGGGCTTAAAACTTCGCTCTCATCTATAAAATCAATCCCTATACTTTCTAGAATTCTTGCTTCAACGATATGGCCAATTCTACATTTTGCCATAACTGGAATTTTAACTGCGTTCATAATGCTTTTTATCATTTTTGGATCACTCATCCTTGAAACACCACCAGCTGCTCTAATATCTGCTGGAACTCTTTCAAGTGCCATAACTGCAACAGCACCACTTGCTTCTGCGATTTTAGCTTGATCTGGTGTTACAACATCCATTATAACTCCACCCATAAATGACTTAGTTGCATTTTCAGCATTTTTTAAAAATTCACAAAAATTTGACATATTTTCTCCTTATAGTTTTTAAAACTTGCAAATTATAAAAAAAATCTGGTATTATTTCAATAGTCATTTTAATAAAATTTAATAATATCAGTTTAGGGTAGAAATGCTTACTTACAATATTGAAAAAAATTCGAAAAAACCGCTTTATTTACAACTTTATGAAAATATTAAAAATGATATCTTGAACTTAAAGATAAAAGACAAGCTTCCATCAAAAAGATCGCTTGCAAACCACCTCAATATAAGTGTAATAACTGTAGAAAATGCTTATAATCAGCTTATTATGGAAGGATTTATATACTCAGTTCCTAAAAAAGGATATTATGCAAACAAGGGCATTCAAAAGCAGATAAAACCAGCTATTAAAAAACAAAATTTTAATGAAAATGCTAAATTTTTAAAAGAAAAAAATCTTTTAAATTTAAGCTTTTCAACAAACAGTGAGCTAGCTTTTCCACTATCAACTTGGAAAAAGCTTTTAAGAGAGGTTCTATCAAAAAATAGTGATGAAATTTATGAAAAGGTTCCATTTAATGGCACCCTAAAACTAAGACTTGCTATAAAAAAACACTTATATGAATATCATAATTTAATTTGTGATGAAAATAATATCATAATAGGTGCTGGTTCGCAACACCTTTATACTTTAATTTCACAACTTTTAGATAAAGATTTAATATATGCCCTAGAAAATCCAAGTGATACAAAAATAGGAAAAATATACAAGAGTTTAGGCGTAAAATGTGAGTTTATAGACATTGATAAATCAGGTATGAGCTATGAAAAGCTTTTAAAAAGTAGTGCAAATATAGTGCATATTTCTCCATCATCACATTTTCCAACTGGAATTTTAATGAAAGCAAAAAGAAGAAGCGAACTCCTTAAATGGGCTAGTTCAAAAGAAAATAGATATATTATAGAAGATGAATATATGGGAGAAATTAGACAAAAAATAGTTCCAACTTTAAAAAGCTTAAATCATGAAAAAGTTATATTTTTAAACACTTTTTCAAAAACATTGCTTCCAACTTTAAGGGTTAGCTATATGGTTCTCCCATCTAATTTAAATTTAAAATTCAAAAAAAACTTATCATTTTATTCATCGGCCGTACCAATTTTTGAACAACTTACTTTAGCTAAATTTATAAATGATGGATATTTTGAAAGATTTTTAAATAAATTAAAAAGACAAAATTTAATAAAAAAAGAAGGTTTTTTAAATAAATTTAAAGAGCTAAAAATAAATAATTTAGATGTAACTTTTAATGAAACACACGCTTTTATAAAATCAAATTTAACTGATAATAAAGTAAAACAACTTGCTTTTAAAAATGGTTTTTTTATAAATACAATGAGTGATTTTTACTATAAAAATATACCTAAAAACAGCTCTTTTTTGATTGATTTCAACTGCGACTTGAAAGATGTTAAAAAAATTTTAAATATATTTAATAAAAATATCTAAAATTTGCAGAGAGCAAGTGTTAAATTTATAGAATTTTATAAAAATATAACTCTAAATATGTTAAAATAACCCCTTTATTCCAAAGGAGAAAAAATATGGGTAAATTTGTAAAAAATAAAGATGAATTTTTTAAATTTTGTGATGAAAATGAAGTCGCATTTGTAGATTTTAGATTTACAGACTTAAAAGGAACTTGGCACCATATTTCATATAATTATAAAAGATTGCCTAAAGATTTCGATGAAGGGCTTCCATTTGATGCAAGCTCAATTGAGGCTTGGCAACCAATCCATAAATCAGATATGATTTTAAAGCCAGATTTAGAAACTGCTTTTTTAGATCCATTCACTGCTGATGTTACAATCATTGTAATTTGCGATGTATATGATATTTACAAAGGCAAAATGTATGAAAAATGCCCAAGATCCATAGCAAAAAGAGCAGAAGCCTTTTTAAAAGAAAGTGGCATTGGTGATGCTTGCTATTTTGGGCCTGAAAATGAGTTTTTCATCTTTGATGATGTAAAAATAGTAGACTCTATGAATTGTGCGATGTTTAATGTAGATAGTGAAGAAGGTGAGTGGAATAGCGCTAAGGAGTATAAAGACTCTTACAATACAGGTCATCGCCCAGGACCAAAAGGCGGATATTTCCCAGTTCAGCCAATTGACAGCATGGTTGATTTAAGAGCTGAAATGGTGCAAGTTTTAGAGCAAATTGGATTAGAAACTTTTGTATGTCACCATGAAGCTGCTCAAGCTCAAGGCGAAATAGGCGTTAAGTTTGGCTCTTTAGTTGAGGCTGCTGATAATGTTCAAAAATATAAATATGTTGTAAAAATGGTAGCTCACTTAAACGGAAAAACTGCAACTTTCATGCCAAAGCCACTTTATGGAGATAACGGAAGTGGTATGCATGTGCATCAAAGCATTTGGAAAAATGGAAAAAATCTCTTTTATGAAAAAGGAAAATATGGAAATTTAAGTGATTTGGCAAAATATTATATAGGTGGAGTTTTAAAACATGCTAGAAGCCTTTCAGCCCTTACAAATCCAAGCATTAACTCATATAAAAGATTAATCCCTGGTTTTGAGGCACCAAATATCTTAACATATTCTTGTCAAAACCGCTCAGCTTCAATTAGAATTCCTTATGGAGCTGGTGAAAATAGTACAAGAGTTGAGATGAGATTTCCAGATTCATCAGCTTGCCCATATTTAGCTTTTGCTGCACTTTTAATGGCAGGAATTGATGGGATAAAACACAAATACGAACCAGTTGGTCCAATGGATATAAATTTATTTGAACTTCATCTTGATGAAATTAGAGAAAAAGGAATAGAACAATTCCCTCATACACTAAGAGGAAGCTTGGAATCTTTAATAAGAGATAATGAGTTTTTAAAACCTGTTATGTGTGATGAATTTATACAAACATATCAAAGATTTAAATTTGAAACTCAAGTTTGGCCTTATGAAGCAAGACCTACTCCATTTGAGTTTAAAACTACCTATTCTTGCTAATTATCTTTTAAAAATTTAAGGGGAAATCTCCCCCTTTTTAAGGAATAAAATGAATTTTTTTATAACTGCAACAAATACAGATGTTGGTAAGACTTTCGTAACTTCTTCGCTTTTAAAAGCTTTTTTGGACGAAAATTTAAACACTGTTGCCATAAAACCAGTTCAAAGTGGATGCACACAAGATACTTTAACCGACGCTATGGCTTATACAAAAATTTCAAGTAAAAACAACTTTACCCCGAGATACTCTTTAAAATTTCCATCATCACCAGAGTATGCTGCAAAAAAAGAAAATATAAAAATAGATTTTAATGAAATTTTAAAATACTGCAATGACTTTTTACAAAATTATGAAAATGTACTTATTGAAGGAGCTGGAGGGCTTTTTGTCCCACTTAGTGAAAAAAGCTACATTATAGACCTTATACAGGCTTTAAATTTACCTGTTGTTTTGGTTTGTAAAAATGAACTTGGCGTTATAAATCAAATTCTTTTAAGCATAGAAGCTTTGGAAAATAGAGGCTTAAAACTTGATTTAATGGTGTTAAATTTTAGTGATTTAAACGATGAGATAAGCCTTTCAAATTTAGAATATTTAAAAGATAAATTTAGTTGTAATATTATAAATTTAGAGCCAAATTTAAACATTCAAAAAGCATCTTTAAAATTTAGAAATTTTATAAAAAATTATAAAAAAACTGATGATTTTATTGACTTAGAGTTTGATAAAAATCATCTTTTTCACCCATATACCTCATCTATAAAACCTCTTAAAACTTACGGTGTAAGCAACGCAAAAGATAGTTACATATATATAAATGATGAAAAATATAAAAATAAAGCACTAATTGATGGAATGAGCTCTTGGTGGTGCGCATATCTAGGATATAAAAATACCGACTTTAATAAAGTCATAATTAAGCAAATTAATAAATTTTCTCATGTTATGTTTGGAGGACTAACTCACGCTCCTGCTATAAATTTAGGTAAAAAACTACTTAGTTTAATGCCAAAAAATATGGATAAAATTTTTTATAGTGATAGTGGATCAGTTAGTGTCGAAGTAGCTTTAAAAATGGCACTTCAATTTCAGCAAAACAAAAATCCGAATAAGACAAAAATAGCAACTTTTAAAGGTGGTTATCACGGAGATACATTTGGTGCTATGAGCGTTTGTGATCCAATAACTGGAATGCACTCTTTGTTTAAAAACACTCTTGCAAAACAAATTTTTATGCCAAAACCAATCTCTAAATTTGGTTCAAATTTTGATGAAAAAAGCCTTATAGAAATGAAAAAAATTATCTATGAAAACAAAGACTATATTGCAGCCATCATAGTTGAGCCAATTGTTCAAGGAGCTGGTGGGATGTGGTTTTATCATGAAAATTATCTTAAATTTTTAAGAGAAATTTGTTATGAAATAGATGCACTTTTAATCTTTGATGAAATTGCAACAGGCTTTGGAAGATTAGGTGAAATGTTTGCTTATAAAATAGCTAATGTTAATCCTGATATAATATGTATTGGAAAAGCACTAACTGGCGGAGTTATGAGCTTTGCAGCTACAATTTGCTCTAAAAAAGTAGCTGATGGAATTTGCAAAAATGACAGAGTTTTTATGCACGGTCCAACATTTATGGCAAATCCTTTAGCTTGCAGTGTAGCGATAAAAAGTTTAGAAATTTTAGAAAATTCAAATTTTAAAGAAAAAGTTAAGCATATAGAAAAACTGCTAAAAGATGAGCTTATCAAATGCTATGATTTTCAAAGCGTTAAGGATGTTAGAGTTTTAGGTGCTATTGGAGTTGTAGAGATTGATAAAGAAGTAAATACAGAAAATATCCAAAGATTTTTTGTAGAAAATGGAGTTTGGATAAGACCTTTTGGCAAAAACATCTATATAATGCCACATTTTACACAAAATGATAAAGAATTAAAAACTCTTTGTAATGTGATTTATAATGCAATTAAATTTAAAAAATACGAGTAAAAGATGAGCATATTATTTTTCATATATTTATTTATAATTTATTTTATAGGATACTTAGAGTTTAAAAAAACTAAAAATGTCACCCACTATACAATTTCTAGCAAAAATGCCTCTTGGTATTTAGTTGGTGGCTCAATTATCGCATCATGTATTGGAGGAAGTGCAACAATAGGCGTAATAAGCTTAAGTTATGAAGTTGGTTTTCCAGCCATTTGGTGGCTTTTAAGCGGAGCAAGTGGACTTTTAGTTTTATGTATATTTTTAGCTAAAAAAATAGCTATCTCAAAAGCTCTTACAATGCCTGAAATGATAGAGTATTATATAGGAAAAAAAGCAAGGTTTATAGCTTCTATTATTATAGTTCTTGCTTGGAGTAGTATTTTAGCAGCACAACTTTTAGCAAGTGCTTGGATACTAGCTGCTATTTTAAAAATTCCATTTAATTTTGCTGTTTTTGTAAGTGCGTTTATCATAATTACTTATTCTATTTTAGCAGGTCAAGCAAGTATTTTAAAAAGTGATTTGGCACAAACTATGTTGATGTTTATAGCATTTTTTATAATTATTTTATGGTTTGTTTTTGTCAAAGATGTATCTATAGCAAATTTAAATTTTGAGCTTTTAAATGATAAATTTACCATTTCAAGATGGAGTTACTTTATGCTTATAATTGGTGGAAGCTATGTAGTTTGTCCAATGCTCTTTGGAAGAGTTTTAAGCGCAAAAAGTAAATTTGATGCAAAATTTGGTGTAGCTTTTGGCGTTATAGGTATTATAATAGGCGCTATCATGGTTGTTTTAATAGGTCTTATTTCACAAAATTTAATAAATCCAACGGTTATAAACGATCAAATTTTAACAAAAGATATTTGCGAAACTTTACCACCATTTTTAGGAGCTATTTTATTAGTAGTTTTATTTTCAGCTATTATTTCATCGGCTGATTCATGCTTAATTACTGCAAGTAGTGTTTTTTGTAATGATATCTTAAAAACAAAGTCGTTAAAAATTTATAGAGTTTTTACTATTTTATTTGGTCTTTTTGCCTTACTTCTTACTTTTGGCAAAAAAAATATTTTAGGATATTTACTTGGGGCAAACGATATTTATGTAAGTGGAGTTGTCTTAGTTGTTTTTATGGCTATGATAAGTAAGAAAAAATTAAATGAAAACATATGCTTACTTGCTATGATTATAGGTGGAGGAATTGGACTTATAGGGGCGATGAGTGATGAAAAAATTTACTCATTTATAGCTTTAATTTTAGCATTTATTATTTCAATTTTAGCACATTTTAAAGGACAAAAAGTTGAAGCCGGAAATCAATGAACTTACAAATTTTTTAGCTGATTATGCAGATGCGCTAAGTGGCGTGGGAGCATATAATGCAAGAGTTATAAGATGCGTTAAAAGAATAGCTTCACACTATGGATATAATGCTTCTATATTTATACTTATTAAATTTATAAACCTGACTGTAAGCAACAAAGCAAACCCTGAAATTAGAAAGTCTTTTATAAAAGATGCAACTCAAAAAGAGATAAATTTAGAAACTATTTCAGATCTTAGTGCATTAAGTTGGGCAGTAAGCGATGAGAACTTAACTTTCCAAGAAACAAAAGATATTTATCAAAAAATTATAGCAAAGAAAAAAAGAAATGTTTTAATTTCTTTTGCTTTAACAAGTATAGCTTTTGGAGCATTTTGCAGACTTTTTGGTGGAGACATTTTTGGAGTTGTGTTTGTGATTTTTGGTACATTTTGTGGAGTTTTATCAAAATTTTTACTGAATTTTAAAAAAGTTGATATTAGGATAGCTTATATATTTTGTGCTTTTATCTCATCATTTATTGCATATTTAGGATATAAATTTGGATTTAGCAAAACACCTGAAGCTTCAATTAGTTCAAGTATTTTATATCTTTTTCCAGGTATTGCTTTAATAAATTCAATGTTTGATATTTTAGACAAAAATGTTTTAATAGGACTTAGTAGAGCCGTAAATGCTACTATTTTAATACTTTGTATGAGTATTGGAATTTATATAACTTTATCATTAGTAGATTTTGGACTTATATCATGAGTATGTTTTTAATAGATGCGATATTTGCTGCAATTGCTGGACTTGGTTTTTCATATGCCAATAAGCCACCAAAGCGAATTTTAATTTTTTGTGCTACACTTGGTGGTTTTGGATACTCTCTAAGAGTTATTTTTATGAACTATTTTAGTTACACAATATCAACTTTTATAAGCGCTATTTGTGTAAGTTTTGTAGCTGTTTTTTTAGCTAGAAGGGTAAAAACCCCTATTGAAATAATTGCATTTCCATCACTTTTGCCAATGATACCAGGACTTTATGCTTACAAAGCAATGCTTGCAATGTTTTTATTTATACAAACAGATATAGAAAAGAAAAAATCTCACTATTTAGTTGAAATATTTGACTACGGCTCAACAGCAGTTTCAGCTATATTTGCTCTAGCTGTTGGAGTTAGCGTTGTAATATTAATTTTTTATGAAAAATCTTTTACAATGACTAGAAATAAAGATTTTAAAAAAGATATTTAGACTAAATTTGGAGTAAAAAACTCCAAATTTACTATTTTGCGTCTTTATAAATATTTGATTTAACGATGAAATTATCTAAATCATATGCCAAATTTACAACTCTTTTTATATCATTTAAAGTTATACTATCAATTAAACTCATTGCCTCATCATAGTTGTAAAAATACTTTTCATAAAGCAAATCTTGACTTAACTGATTTAGCCAAAAATTTGGTGTTTGATAAAGTTTTTCTAGTTTTACTTTCAAAGCAAGTTTTACATTTTTAAGTTCTTTTTCATCATCATAGGAGGTTTTTAATAAATTTATTATATTTTTAACATTTTTGACTATTGTATTTATGTTTTTTACATCGCTTGTAAAATAAATACTGATACTTGCTTCTTTATAAGGCTTGTTTTGAAGCTCGTTGTGAGCATAAATTCCATAAACCATAGAATCTTCTTCTCTTATTTTTTCTCTTAAAAGTATATTTAAAATATCTGTTCCAAGACTTAATGCAAGCGCATTTTTAGGTGTGTAGTTAAGATTATAACTATTTATAAAAATAATATTTTTAGATGAGTTTTCTTGCAAATATTTTCTTGTAAAATTTTTTCTTCCTAAAATTTGACGAATGCCATCATCTTTTATAAAAGTTTGATTTATATCTGCACTTAAATTTCCAATATAGTTTTTAGATATTTCTATAAATTCTTTTGGGCTCATATCTCCTACAAATACAAAATCATACTCTCCTGCGTTTAAAAAAGCTTTTTTTAGCATATTTTCTAAGTTGTTTTTATCTAAATTTAAAATATCATCCTTACTTGAAAAACGCATTTTATAGGAGTTGTTAAAATAAAACTCATTAAACTCTTTTTCGAATTTATAATCTGGATGATTTAGATTTTTAGCCAATAGATCAAGTGCTAATGTTTGATATCTTTTAAGATATTCATCATCTATTTTTGGATTTTCAAAATCAGTAAAAAATGCTTTTAATAAATTTTCAAAGTCCTTAACTTGAGTATTTCCAATATACCCTAAAGACGTTTTATCGATGAATTTTTTATATTCAAACATCTGTCCAGCTGTTATTTTCCTAACCTCATAGTCATTAAACTTACCAATTCCACTTCCATTTGAAATATTTATAGCAAAGTTAAGATTTATAATATCATCAAAATTTGTAAGACCACCTTTTTTAAAAGCTTTAAAATAAATTGTATCCTTATTTGTATTTATCTCTTTAAAATAGACTTTTGCACCATTTGCAAATTCAAATTTATATATTAAATTTTTATCAACATTAGAGCTTATTGGGTATTTATTTGCTAGCTTTTTTTCTAAAATGGTTTTAGGTAAATTTAGACTATCATCTTTTAAAATTTGAGCATTTTCTTGCAAAATTTTAAACTCATCTTTGCTTAAAGAAATAGGTTTTTTTGTTGTTAAATTTACTAAAACTCCACTACTTGAAACACTGTTTTTAAACTCTTTATTTATCTCATCAAGAGTTATTTTATCAATAATATTTTGACTTATTTCTTTTTCATCTTTTGGACTTAAAAAAGTTGTGTCATCTTCTATTAAATTTAAAATTTCAGAAATTATTTCAGAATTATATCTTTTTTGTTTTTTTTCAAAATTTGCTAAATTTTGTGCTAAAAGTTCTTTTTTTGCACTTAAAAAATCATCTTTATCAAAGCCATTTTTTTGAACTGTTTTAATAAGCGAAATAAGTTCACTTAAACTAGCATTAACATCATCTTTTATAACTGTTGCATAAAATGAGTTTAGTTTTTTTAAATTGTATAAATTTATATCATAATAATTTGTTGTTAAAAGCGTCTTGCTTTTGGACTTTCTTTTTTCGTTTAGTAAAAAAAACATTTTTGAAATAAATCTATTTTTATAGTCTTTTTCCAAATTTTCAATGCTGTTTAATGCATAAGGAGTATCTTCAAACATTATAGAAACTGAATTATTTACTATCTCCTCATCGTTTGGATTAAAAATAACAAGATCGTTAAAATAACCTATGCTTTTATCCACTCTTTTTGTAAAATCACCATTTTTTATATCACCAAAATACTTTTTTATGAGAGTTTTAATTTCGTTTTCATTAAAATCTCCAACTATTATTAATTTTGCATTATTTGGAGTGTAAAATTTATTATAAAACCCTTTTAAAAGAACTGGAGTTGCATTTTTTATTATATTCATATCACCAATTGGTAGTCTACTTGCATAGATACTGTTTGGATAAAAATATTTTAATCCTTGATCCATTATTCTAACATAGGCATTTTTTCTATTTCTTTCTTCTTCGATGATTACCCCTTTTTCAGCCTCTAAATCATCCTTTTCAAACAAAGCCTTAAATCCCATATTTGACAAAACACTCAATGCCTTATCTAAATTTTCTTTTTTTATATCAAGTTTATAAATAGTTTCATTGAAACTAGTTGCAGCGTTTAAATCAGCTCCGAATTTTACTCCTAAACTTTCAAGAGCTTTAATAAGGTCATTTTTTGTATAATCTTTTGTACCATTAAATGCCATATGTTCGACAAAATGCGCTATTCCTTTTTCATTTTCGAGCTCATCACTTGATCCAACCTTGAAATAAAGTATCAAACTAATGCTATCTTTTGGAGTTTGGTTTTTATAAAGATAATATGAAAATCCATTATCTAATTTGCCTATTTTTAGATTTTCATCGTTTTTAAAACCAAAACAAATGGATAAAAAAATGGATAAAATGAGAATAATTTTTTTCATAGATTTTCCTTTTTTAAAATTTTTTCTATAATAACACCTTCTTTTAAACCATAATCAATAATTATAAAATTATCAAAGTCTTTTAAAATATTTTCATAAAGGTAAATTCCACAAAGTAGCAAATTTGTTTCACTTAAAATTTGATTATCTATGGCTTGTCCATCTGAGTTTTTAAGATGTGATTTTGTATTATTTAAAATAAGTTTTTTAAGTTTTTTAAAATCATCAAATTCTAAAATTTTTGAATTTTTATAATTTTGCTTTAAATTTAGTAGTTTTTTTGAAATAGTAGAATTTAAGACAATATTTTTTGGTTTTAAATTTTTTAAAAATTTATTTGCTTCTTTTGTTATAAATTTTGAATTTTTTTCTATATTTTCTAAATTTAAAAAATCATTAAAAACTTTTATGATTCCAAATTTAAAGCTTTTAAATTTTTCATCAAGCACAATTTCGCAACTAGCACCACCAAGATCAACTATAGCAAGATTGCTAGCGCTAGTGCCAAGCATTTCACATCTTTTATAAACTGCAAGTTTTGTTAACTCGCACTCTTTTAAAGGACTTATTACTTCAAATTTTATACCAAATTTATCGTTTAGTAATTTAAAAAACTCACCGCTATCTTTTGCAACTCTAAATGCTTCCGTTGCAACAGCCAATGCATTTTTTAAATCATAATTTTTTGATATTTTTTCTAAAGCAAGTATGATTCTATTTTTAGTGATATCACTTAAATTTTCTTTTAAGCCAAAAGCACTTTGAATGCCAAATTCATCAGTTTTTAAAACCTCAAATTGGGCATTCATTAAAGAAATTTTTAAACTGTTTGAGCCTAAATCAACTCCAACCAAACAGTCATTATTCATCAAACATTTGCGTATCTTGCCCAGATACAAGCCTCAACGCTATTTAACTCTTTTAATATTTCGCTGTTTATATCTTCATCAACTAAAACAACAGCCAAAGCATCTTTTTCCTCACCACGGCCAAGTCTAAAGTCTGCAATGTTAATATTTTCTTTTGCCAAAATTGCACTGATATCACGGATAAATCCTGGAATATCTCTATTTTTTAAGAAAATCATCTTACCTTTTGGCTTAAAGTCAGTTTTAAAACCATTAATATTTACAATTCTTTCTTCATTTTCCCCAAACACAACACCGCCAAAAGTAGTAACTTCTTCATCTGTTATAACTTTAACAGTGACTAAGCTTTTTAAATTTAGACTTGATGTAACAATGGATTCTGTTTTTATGCCTCGTTCATCAGCTACAAATTTAGCATTTACATAATTTATACTATCACCAAGTTGAGTTTTTAATGCGCCTACCAATGCAAAAGTAAGCATCGGATCTAAATATTTTTTCAAATTTGATGAAACTTCTATTTTAATATTTCTTATAAGATTTTTATTAATCTGAGTTGCAAGATATGCCATTTTTGAAACTAAATCTAAATAAAGTTTGATTTCATTTGGAATATCTTCTGTTTTTATAGGTAAATTTAGAGCATTTGGATAACAAATTCCTCTAAGAGCACTTATTGCTTGATCGGCTGCTTGAACAGCTATATTTTTTTGCGACTCAACTGTATTGGCTCCAAGATGTTGGGTTGCGGTTAAGTTTTCAATATCAAGCAAAGGATGATCTGTTGCAGGCTCTTTTACAAAAACATCGATTCCAGCATAGGCAATTTTGCCATTTTTTAAATTTTTTAAAAGTGCATTTTCATTTATTAAACCACCTCTTGCACAATTTACAATTCTTACCCCATCTTTCATTTTCGCAATTTCAGCTTCGTCAATCATATTTGTTGTTTCAGCTGTTTTTGGAGTATGAATAGTTATAAAATCACATTTTAAAATATCATTGAAATTTGAAGTATAATCAACACCTAAATCTTTTGCTTTTGATGGCTCAATGTATGGATCATAAGCTATTACTTTCATGCCAAAAGCAAGTGATCTAACTCCTACTCTTGAGCCAATATTTCCAAAACCTATTATGCCTAGTGTTTTTCCATAAAGCTCGGTTCCATACCATTTTTCTCTTTTCCAAATCCTATCTATTTTCAAATCATTGCAAGAATTTACATATTTTCTAGCCGCATTTAAAAGATGGCACATTGTCATTTCAACTGCTGCAATTGTGTTTGCTGTTGGAACATTCATTAAAATTATTCCTCTTTTTGAACATCCATCAATATCAACATTATCAACCCCAACACCAGCTCTTACAACTGCTTTAAGTTTTTTACCAGCATTTAAAAAAGACTCACTTATTTCAGTTGGACTTCTAGTTATAGCAACATCAGCATCAACTAATAAATTTAAAAGCTCATCCTTTGGAACATTTGTAGCATCAACCACTTCTATGTCTTTTTCTTTTGCTAAAATTTCAAATCCAGCTTCATTGATTGCATCACATACTATTATTTTATTCATGATTTTACACCTTTATGTAGAAAATAGGCACTTTTTAAGTGCCTAAAATTAATTATGAAGTTGTTCTTTTATAAGATCTCCAATAGTTACATTATCATCATTTTCACTATTTATTTCATTTAAAACAGCTCTTTCTTTCTGCCTTGAAAGTCTTTTTACACTTAATCTAATTCTATTTCTTTTAGTATCAAGATAATCAATTGCTGATTCTATCTCATCGCCAACTTTTAAATCTTCAATATTAGAAATATCTTCTTTTCTTAAAAGCGCATCAACACCCTCTTCAAGTTCAACAAATAAACCAAAATCTTTAATATTTCTTATTGTTCCTTTTACTATGTCACCAACTTTGTGACTAGCGGCATATTTTGCAATTGGACTATCTTCTAAATCTTTTTTACTTAGAGAAACCTTATCTTCTTTTGTGTCAATTGAAGTTATTTTTACTTCAACCTCATCACCAACTTTTAATAAATCTTTGCAAGTTTCATTTCTATCCCAAGAAACATCTTCGTTTCTTAAAAGGCCTTCAACTGTACCTATTTTAATAAATGCACCAAATTTAGTTATAGTTACCACACTTCCCTTTACAACATCGCCTACTTTATAGTTTTTCTTAAACTCATCAAAAGGTTTTTCTAGTAAATTTTTTAGACTTACCCTAAGTTTTCTTTTTTCAGTGTCTATCTCTATAACTTCAACATCTATTTCATCACCCTCATTTATAAAATCTTTTGGATTTTGAATATTTTTATCCCATGAAATTTCACTAATGTGTAAAAATCCCTCTATATCATTTCCTAAATCCACAAATGCACCATAAGGTTCTATGTTATTAACAACTACTTTTATAACATCACCCATAGCAAGTCCGCTTTCTGCAAGCTCAAGCCACGGATCTGGCATTGCTTCTTTAATAGAAAGTGAAAGATGCTTTTTTTCTTTATCATAGCTTAAAACCTTAACTGGGACTTTATCACCTTCTTTAAATAAAGTGCTTGGATTAACAGGGCCTTTATAGCTTATTTCACTATAATGAACAAGTCCATCAACACCACCAACATCGACAAACATTCCATAAGTTGTAATTTTCTTAACCACACCTTCAATGATATCTGTTGTTTGAGAAATTTGATCTAAAACTTCTTTTTTTGCTTTTCTTTCTTCATCTATGATTTTTTTTCTAGACACTAAAATAGCACTATTTTCTTTATCTATTTTAAAAACTCTTGCTTTATAAGTTTTCCCAATTAAAGAGTTAGAATCTCTTAAAGCACTTTGTGATCTTGGCATAAAGAACTCAACACCATCTTTGCTTACACAAATATATCCACCTCTATTTTTCGAAACAATTTTAACTTCAACATCTACTTCATTGTTTTCATCGAAATTTTCAATAAACTCAGCTACTTTTTTAACTCTTTTTGCTTTTTCAAATGAAACAAGTGGTTTTCCACCTCTGTTTCCTGTGATGATAACTTCTATTTCATCGCCTGGTTTTACAGTTATATTTCCATCTTTGTCAGTTACTTCATATGCTTTTAAAACACCTTCTGTTTTCCTATCAACATCAACAAAAATATCTTCACCTTTTATAGCAACAACGATGCCTTTTGTAACACCACCACCTGAAGTCTTTTCTAAAGACTCCTCTAGCATAGATTCGAAATCTTCAAATTCCTCACCTATAGTATTTTGAACTTCTTTCTCGTTCACCTCAGCCATTTTTTTCCCTTTAAATGTAATTTTTATTCACGGCAGAATAAATTAAGACTTAATTTTAGTTAAATTATGCTTTAAATCTTATTAAAACAATGCAATTTAGATTTTTATGAAAGCTCTCTTATTTTGTTTGAGACATTTGCTATAATCCAATCAGGTGTGCTTGCTCCTGCACTTATGCCACATAAATTTTTGCCTTTAAACCACTCTTTTTTTAACTCACTTTCATTTTCTATGTGATAACTATCAGAACAAATTTGTTTTGATATTAAATAAAGTTGTTTTGTATTTGATGAGTTTTTTCCGCCAATTATTATCATTACATCAGCTTTTTTTGCAAGCTTTTCTACAGCTTTTTGATTTTCTAAAGTAGCATTGCAAATCGTATTAAAAACTCTTACTTCTTTTGATCTAGTTATTAAAAAAGATACTATTTTTGTAAATTCTTCAACTTTTTTTGTTGTTTGTGAAACAACTGCTACTTTGTTTGAAATTTTTTTATCCATAAGCTCATCCGTGCTTAAAACAACAAAAACATTTTTTAACGCATAACTCATAATACCTTTTACTTCGGGATGATTCTTATCACCAAAAATAACAATATCATAACCCTCTTTGCTCATTTTTTCAACAATATTTTGAGGCTTAGAAACAAATGGGCAAGTTGCATCAATTATCTTTTTATTTTGAGATTTAAAAGCATCTAAATCTTTTTTTGTAATGCCATGCGTTCTTATAATAATACTATTTTCATTTTCTAAATCTTGCATTGTATTTAATGTTTTTACATTAAAATGTTCTTTTAATCTATTTATCTCTTCGGCATTATGAATAAGCTCACCATAAGTTGCACTATCTTTTGTATTTTCAGCAATTCTTATAGCTCTTTTTACACCAAAACAAAACCCATAACTATCAGCAAGCTCAATTTTCAACACTTACTCCAAGACTTTTTAAAATTTCTTTAAAATTTGGAAAAGATGCGTTTATACACTCATCATCTTCTATTATCATTCCACTTTTTAAACCCAAAATTGCAAAACTCATAGCAATTCTGTGATCACCAAAACTATCAATTATGGCAGGCTTTAATTCACCTTTTGATACAACACTAAATCCATCCTCAAACTCACTAACCTCAAGCCCACATGCTCTTAATCCACTAACCATAACAGAGATTCTATCACACTCTTTTACTCTTAATTCTTTTGCATTTCTTATAATGCTTTTTCCATTAGCACACGCAAATGCAATGGCTAAGGCTGGAATTTCATCAATTAACCAAGAAATATTTTCTTTTACTTCAATAGCTTTTAATTTTGCAAATTTAACCTTTATATCTCCGATTTTTTCATAATCATTTTGTGTTTGAGCAAACTCAATATTAGCACCCATTTTTTCTAAAACTTTATAGGCTTCAATTCTAGTTTTATTAAGCAAAACATTTTTCAAAACAATATGTGAATCAGGTATGATTGATGCTGCAACAGCAAAATAAAAAGCTGAACTTGGGTCATTTGGAACCTCAATATTTAATGGTTTTAATGCTTTTTTAAGTGGCTTAACATCTACACTAAAACCATCTCGTTTAATGTCAGCGCCCATTGAGATAAGCATTTTTTCACTATGATCACGACTTAGCTCAGGTTCTTTAAATTTACATCCATTTGAATTAAGTGCAGCCAAAATTAAAGAAGATTTTACTTGTGCTGAGGCAATTTTACTTTCATATTCAAAATATTTTAGCTTGTTCCCTCTTATGCAAAGTGGTGCTTTATCACCGTCATCTCTTCCATCTATGCTTGCTCCTATTTCACATAAGGGCTTTGTAACTCTTTTCATTGGCCTTTCATTTAAGTATCTATCCCCATTTAAAATAAAAAAACCATTTTTACTAGCCAACAACCCCATTAAAATTCTCATAGCAGTGCCTGAATTTTTACAATCTAGAATTTGACTTGGCTCTTTTATATCTTTTGGAGGGGTTATTTTTACCAGATTTTTTAAAATTTCAACTTTTGCTCCAAGAAGTTTAATTATCTCTAAAGTTGCATTTGTGTCATCGGCAAAAAGATAGTTTTTAATAACTGAAACATCATTGCTTAAAAGTGAAAAAATAGCACTTCTGTGTGAAATTGACTTATCAAAAGCTATATTTGAAAGTTCACCAATTATAGGAGTTTTCAAAGCATAAATTTTCATCTTATACCAACATTTAATTTTTCTTTTAAAGCTTTTAAAATTTCATCAAGTTCTTTTGAAATTTCATTATCCTCTAAAGTTTCTTCCATACTTTGGAATATAAATTTAATAGTTACACTATTGAAGTTTTTCAGACTATCATCACTATAAATGTCAACCAAATTAAAAGATTTTAAATTTTTAGTTTTTACAGATTTTAAAACTTCTCTAACTTCTTCGTAGCGCATATTTTTAGGGATGATTAAACTTAAATCTCTGCTAATGCTTGGAAATTTAGAATATGCTTTAGCGACGATATCGTCAAATTTAAGATCTTCATAATTAATCTCGCAAATGTATGTTTTAGGTAGCTCAAGCTCATTTTCAATACTTAAATCAACTCTACCAATATATCCAATTACTTTTTTATCTTGAATAATTTGAGCTTGTTCAAATTTATTTAAATAAGAAATTGCGCTATTTGGCACCTTACAAAGAAATTTGCCAATTATATTTTGTACTTTTGAGGCAAAAGTTATAAAATCTATCTCTTTTGGCTTTTGAGTATTTAATAAACTTGCTTCATTTGTGAGTCCACTCATTAAAAAGGCAACTTTATCACTTTGTTTTGCATTTTCATCAAAAACAGCTCCTATTTCAAAAAGCTTAATTGATCTTTGAGAATTTTTATAGTTTCTTACGCTTGATTTTAATAAGTGATTTATTAAAGTTGGCCTGAGAGTGTTTAAATCACTTGTTATAGGATTTAAAATTTGTGTTTTGCACTTTTTAAAACCAAATTTTAAAAGTTCTTCTTCGCTGTCAAAAATATAATGAATACACTCAAAAAAACCATTATCGCAAGCTTTTCTTTTTAAATTTTTTTTATTTTTATACTCCTTAAAATAGTTGTTTATTCTATTTTGCTCATTGAATATAAGTGCTTTTGAAGGAATATTGTCAATACCAATTATTCTAACTATTTCTTCTGCTATATCGTAAACATTTTCAATATCATGTCTGAATAAAGGTACTTTTGCATTTATTAAATCCTGCTCTATTCCAATTTCAAATCCAAGTTTTTTAAGAATCTTAACTGCATCATTTCTTAAAATTTCTTTTCCTATAATGTTATTTATTTGCTCAGCACTGAAAATTACAGTTTTTGGTTCCTTTATAGGTTTTACTTTTTGAGTGCCACTGTATAAATTTATACTATCATTTTTTGAAATAATACTGCATAAATACTCAAGCCCTACACTAAGCTTTGGCTCACTTCCTCTAACTGCTCTGTAGATATGTTCATCACCTTTTAACTCTTTATTTTCATTAGTTGCTGTAGCTATTATTTTTGGATCTGTGTAATTTGCCTCTATTATCACTAGTTTTGAGTTTTCATCTACTTTAAACTTATCATCTTGTGAAATTCCTGCTAAAGAAATAAGCTGATTGTTTTCATAAACACTTGAATTTCCAAATTTCTCAGATCTTATTTCGAGCATAACCTTATCGTCTTTATTTTTAAGCTTTTGACCATCATAAGCTCTAAGTAAAACTCCGGTTGAGTAAGTTGCATAAGCTAGTAAATTTTCAGTTACACTACCTTTTAAAATTCCTGCGAAATTTACCCTTAAAGACTTTATTAAATCAAGTTTTAACTCTTTTTCTATGCTAAAGGCTTTATATTCAAAAAAACTATTTATTTTTTCACTAGAATGAATTCCTAAAAGTCTTCCAATGCCTAAAAGGCCATCTTGATCACTATATGAAAGTGGTTTTAAAGAAATATCTAAAGCAACACTTAAATCTCTTGCAACACCATAAATACTAAGACAATCACCTCTATTTGGTGTAAGACCTATCTCAATAATATCATCATTTAAAAGTGGATATTTACAAAGTTCTCTTCCAATAACAATATCACCTAGGCTATTATCTAAAACCATAATACCATCATTTAGTTTTGGAAGTCCCAGCTCCGTAGCCGAACAAATCATACCAAAACTATCAACTCCTCTTAATTTTGCAGGCTTTATCTTAATGCCATTTGGCAATGTTGCTCCAATTAGACTTACTGCAACATACTGACCAGTTTCTACATTTTTAGCACCACAAACAATTTGTAAAATTTCACTTCCTACATCAACTTCACAAATATTTAATTTATCAGAGTTTTCATGAGCTCTTTTACTTTTTACATATCCAATAACCACTTTTTGTGGCAACCTTATCTCATTATAACTATCAACTTCTAAACCAATTTCATTTAAAATTTTAACTAATTTTTCACTATTTATTTGTGAAATATCTATCCATTCTTGCAACCAATTTCTAGTTACTATCATCTAAATTGCTCCAATAATCTAATATCTCCTTCAAACAACGACCTTAAATCAGGCACACCGTGTAAAAGCATGGCAAATCTTTCTACTCCAAGACCGAAAGCATAACCACTCACATCTTCATATCCAACAAATTTAAAAACATTAGGATCTACAACACCACTACCTAAAACCTCTAACCAGCCTGTGTTTGAACAAACCCTAAAACCATGTCCTTTGCAAAATATACAACTTATATCCACTTCAGCAGATGGTTCAGTAAATGGGAAAAAACTAGGTCTAAATCTTACTTTAACATCACCAAACATATATCGTAAAAAATCCTCTAAAATATATTTTAAATTTGCAAAGCTTACTTTATTTCCTTTTTCAACAACTAATCCTTCTATTTGATGAAACATAGGCGTATGAGTAAGATCAAAATCTCTTCTAAAAACAGCTCCAGGTGCTATCATTCTAATAGGTGGTTTTTCATTTTGCATAGTTCTAATTTGAACCGGACTTGTATGGGTTCTTAAAAGATGATTGTCAGATGTGTAAAATGTATCTTGCATATCGCGCGCTGGATGATATTTTGGTAAATTTAAAGCTTCAAAATTATGAAAATCATCCTCAATTAAAGGTCCATTTTCAATACTAAAATTTTGAGATAAAAAATACTCTATTATTTTATCCATTGTTATTGTTATAGGATGTAAGGCTCCAATACTTAGATTCTCATCAAAAAGCGTAACATCAACAGCTTCTTTTTCCATTCTCTCTTGTAATTTCAAATTTTCAAGTTCATGCTTTTTTTCTAAAATTGCACTATTTAAAATCTCTTTTTTTTCATTTAATTTTTGTGCAAATTCTTTTTTCTCATCTGCTTTTAAATCTTTTATTTTTGAAAATTCAGCGGTAATTAGCCCTTTTTTTCCAAAAAGCTTAACTCTAATCTCATCTAATTCATCAAGTGTTTTTGATGAATAAATCTTTGATATCATTTCATCCACTTTTATTCCTTGTGTAAATATTTCTGTAGATTTTATCTAAATTTGTTTAAATTAAAAGTAAAATTTCTCCTAAATTCCGTAATTTTGGTTATAATACCCTAAATTTATAAAAAAGGTATTGGCATGAAAAATATTTTTGAAAAAATAGTTGATGGAGAAATTCCTAGTAATAAAGTTTTAGAAAATGATGAATTTTTAGCATTTCACGATATAAACCCAAAAGCTCCAATCCATATATTAATAATCCCAAAAAAATGCTATAAAAACTTTCAAGAAACAGATCCAAAAATTATGGTTAAAATGACCGAATTTATCCAAGAAGTTGCTAAAAAAATGGGTGTCGATAAAACAGGATATAGACTTATAAATAACTGCGGAGAAAATGGCGGACAAGAAGTTATGCATCTTCATTTTCATTTACTTGCAGGTGCAAAACTTGCGTGGGATAATTCAGCCGGATTTAACGCAAAAGATGAGTTTTAGAAAATTTAAAGCCTAAATTTAGGCTTTAAATCAATATAATCGCTTATTTTTAAATTTTAATATCTCTTTTGGTAAAAAGTCATCAATATTATTTATAGTTTTATTATCAATTTCTATTAGATTTAACTCATTTTCTTTATAGAGTTTTATTTTTTTATTTTTTCTATTTAAATATTTACTATCTTCTTCATATCCCCAAAACTCAATATAAATTTTTTCTTTTGGCAGATAAAAATCACAATACATATCTTCTTTTATTGGAACCATTTTTTCATAAGCAAAACAAATAAATTCACTATAAAGCCAATCAGCTATAATTACTTCAGCTCTACTTCTTACAAAATGCCCACTTTTTGTTCTATACTCTGCTTTAAATTTTTCTCTAAAATTTCGCTCTTCTTCATCGGTTATTTTATCTTTTATCTCACCATTGCTTAGCATTTTTAAAAAAAGTTCATTTTTTAAAATTTCTTCATCCCAACATACATAGAAATTTCCCATGTATTTTTTTTGAAATCCACCAAATTTTTCACCTTTTTTGGTAATTTTATAACCTTTGTCATATTTTTCAGCTAGATTCATATCAACAAAAATTTGATTAATCTGACTTGCTGAAAATTTACGTTCTAGAATTTCAGATATATCCTTTGCGGTTAAAATTTTTGATTTTAAATTTTCATCGTTTTGTGATTTTTTTGAAGTATTTTTAAACATATCGAACCTTATCTAAAAGTTTCTTTAATGGTGCGATCAGCGAGACTTGAACATTACACATATAAATATTTTTTATCTATTGTATATTATTTTTCTTATGTATCTTTAAATAACAAAACCTCCTTTTTCTCCCCTAAATGCTTGGCTTTTGCTGGGAGCGTAGCGACCTATAGCAAAAGCGTAGGCGACAAGCGAGCAGACACCTGCGAGCAAGCCTACACTGCGGGCGGTGAGCTAGCCCCCGCCGGGCTAGCGAACGGATAAAGCCCGCCCCTACAAAGGCGTAATAAAAAAATATACAATCACTTAAAAATTTATAATTTTCATAAAACTATAAAAAACACAAAGCCCCCGCGTTAGGGATTGTAGCGGTATCCTTTTTGCTTAGCAAAAAGATACAAGCGAAAAGCCCGACCCCGTAAGGGGGAACGCCCAAAAAGAAAACAAAACAAAAAATATCAAAACTAAAACTAAACTTAAAACTAAAACTAAACTTAAAAAACCTATCAAAACTAAAATAAAACCTATTAAAATTTTTAAAATTTGAGTTTAAATTTAAGGGTGGCGGTGCGGTGCGTGGGTGAGTGCGGACGCTTTGCGGACGCACGAACAAAAGCACCGCTCTTGTGTCCTTATATACTAATCTTCGCAGTAAAAAAATTAAAAACCTTTTTCAATAGTTTTTGTTGCTTCGTTTATTGTATCCATCATAAATTTAGAACTATCCATTATCATTTTATTAGTTTCTTTATATGTTTTATATTCTTGGTATCCTGTTACTATTTGAAAAATAATAAATAACCATAAAAATACATTTATAGTTATAATTGTTATTTTTCCCTCTCTTGTTTTTGCCCATTTTTTTAAGTCTTTGTAAAATTCATTCATTTTTATCCTTTATAAATTTATTTTTTTAGAAATTAATGCTCTTTGCTTTATGTTTTCTAATTTTTCAAGGTATTTTTTTGTTTCTTCTATTTGTTCATCTAGTGCTAAACCTTGATTAATCAATCTTACTAATTCAGGTTTTTCTTTTTCCCAGTTGTTTAGTGTTCCCCTGCTAATGTTTAATAGTTTAGCTAATTCCTGTCTAGTCATTTTTTACACTTTATATTAAAATTACTTCTTTTTGTTCAAGTATTAAACATATTTTAAGCATATAAGTAGTAATATTGTTTTTAGTAATTGTTCAATAGTTAAACATTTACTATTTATCCGCTTAAATTTTGTTAATTATTCCAACACAATTCTAACAAATTTAAGCAAATTTAACCCTTAACTGACCACTCCGCCAGAGAGTAGAGATCTGTAGGGAGACAACAGGGCGTTAAGTTATGTACATTTTTTAAAATGTATTGACCTAAAAAAGTCATTAAACTTTTTAGTAGGGTGTAATGATACTCCGCCCTACTTTAAAATAAATCTAAAAGTATCAAAAATAAAAATAAGGAGTATCCTATGTCAAGTGCAGTTTTAAACTACATTGAAAAAAACACAAATTTAACCTTTAGTTTTGACAATCAATATAAAAGATTTTCATATATCACATTTTTCCCCATTCAAGCTAATTCAAGCAATGATACAGATGAAGCAGGTAAAAAAACTTTTTGGTTTCAATTAGTATCAACATATAAATCAACATATCAAAGCATAAATGAAGTCGGTGAAGTAAGCCAAGACAACGCAACAGTAAAAACCTTATATGTAAAATTTCCTATGCAGTATCTTTTAGATCAAAAACTCACAGCTGATAAAGTTAGAAAATTCTTTAATGATAACTTTGTAGGTAAAAAATTCATTACTCTCCCCGTAGGCGAAGAAATGCCGGTCTTTGAGTTTAAAAACAATGTTAGAAATATTGTAAAAAATTGTTCCCAAGTAAGCATTGATGAGAATTTTGATCTACAAGTTTTTATCAATGAATTTGAAAAGCCTAAAACTACTAAATAAATTCTACAAAGCCTACTAAAAAAGTAGGCTTGATAGAGTTTATAAAAATAAACTCAAATCCAAATAAAGGAGTTCGATATGAATAAGTTAAAAAACTTTTTCAAATCAACAAAAGCTAAAGTTGGCACACTTGCCACAGCTGGTTTAGTTGGTGCAACTAATGTTATGGCTGAAGTAACCGTTGATCCTGCTACTGGTAAAATGACTGGAACAATTGACCCTGCTCCATTTATGACTGCAGCAGCTATCATTCTTACTGCCTTAGGTGCTTTTTGGTGCATTAAAAGAGTAATAATTCTTTTTAGATAGGTATTGCACTATGGGAATAGATCTAGCAAAACTTATACTTTTTACAAATAGTTACATTGCCGTTATCATTGTTGCTTTATTTAGTGTAAAAATTATAAATGCTGTGTTGGATCTATTCCACAAATAAGGCTTATAAATGAACTCTATACAAATCTTACAAGCTACTGGTTTAAGTGTTGCTAAATATAATGAAATGATGGCTCAAAGTGGTATTTTGTGTGGTTTTATTTTAACTTTTACGCTTTTACTTTTCATAAGTCAAATAAAATAATAAGGAGATTAAAAAATGGAATTTTCAGCTTTAACTTTAACAGGTGTTAAAAGTTTTGATTATTTTTTCTCTTTATTTTTTTATTTTAATTTAGGGATTATGCCTTTACTTTTAGTCTTAGTTCTTTTTACTAGAAAGTGGTAAAAATGTATTTTATAGTATCCTTATTAACAATCTTAAACCAAATGAAATCACTAATCAAAATCTTATTACTTTTATTATTTGCTTTTTCTTTTTCTTTTTCAGCTCCTTATTATGTTGAAAGAGATTATAGTATTAGTAAAAAAAATTTTAATTTAATTCGAGATGATGGTGTTAAAAAAGGTTTTTTAATTAGTCTTGATTCTAAATTTGGATATGCTTATAATTATTATGTATATTCTGGCACTGCAGATGAATATAATGCTTTTGTTTCTAGTGTTCCTTTTTCTAAAATAAATCAATATGTACCTGATGATTATAGTTCATCTTTTTCTTATTTTTTTCCTATTTCTTATGAATCTTCTCGCCCTGGTTATTCTTATGCTTATTCTGCTCATGGTTATCGAAATGTTTTTTTATGTAGTACTGGGTCAAAATTTAGAGATAATGCTATTCCTCGCCTTTTAAGTGAAGGTGTTCCACAAAATGTTATAGATGCCTTTTCTGGTTCTGAAAAATGTGAAATTAATTGTTCTAAAATTTTACCTGGTAGTGTTTTTAACTATGGTAAATGTGTATGTCCTGTTGGTAAGTTTGAAGAAGAAAATACTAAGCAGTGTTTAAGTTGTAATCTAGTGAATGAAGATAATTACACTTTAGAAGTTGCCGAACAATGTTTTTGCAAGGGTGCAGGTTTTAAAAGAGATGAAATTTCTAAAATTGCTAGTGCTGTATTAAATTGTGAAAGATTTGTTACCATAGGTGATAAAACATTAGGTGTAAATTACATTTTTAAAGATGGCAAAGGCTATGCGGGTGTAACTGGTTTTTTTTGTAATGGGGAAATTGGTCCAGATTTTAACTTTATTGTTCCTGCTCCTGAAAAGTGTGTCCCATCTACTCCACAACCAGATCCAGAACCAGCACCAGATCCTAACAATCCAAACCCTGATAAACCAGATCCTAATAATCCTGATCCAAATAAGCCAAACCCTGATAAACCAGATCCAAATAAGCCAAATCCTAACAATCCAAACCCTGATAAACCAGATCCTAACATTCCGCCTGTTCCTAAACCAATTGATGATAATAATACAAAGCCTGGTAAATCAGATGATAATAACACCAAGCCAGGTAAAACAACAAATAATTTTAATATAGATTTCGATGATAGGCGTATAGTTGGAGCTATTGATAAAACTAATGAGCTTTTAGAAGAAGAAGGCGAAAACGTAGAAAAAATTAAAGATCGTTTAGATGATCTTTTAGACAGTAACGATTATAAAAATTTTGATAAGAATGATTTAAATTCTGATTTAACTGATGGTAAAAATCTTTTAAAACAAAGTTCCGATGCTTTAAAAAATATTTCTGATGTTATGGGTGATACTATTAAAGATACAAAAAATCAAGTAGGCAATATTAAAAAAAGTATTGATAATGCAATATCTAAATTAAAAGATCCTTTAGGTAGAAGTATTAGCAGTTATAAAACTTGTAATTGTCTTTATTCAAAGCCTTTAAATTTAGGTTTTAAAACTATTTCAATTCAAATGGATCCATGTGAGTTTATTTGTAAAATAAATAATGTTACTTATTTAGTATTTTTTATTATATTTTTTTATATTTTTTTAAAATTTACTATTTTTTTATTATTTAAAATATTTTAAGGAGTTAAAAAATGGCTTTACCATTAGTAGGTCTTTTACCAGCTATTATTTCAGGCATTGGCACAGCTGTTGGCTTTATAATTAAATTTTTTAAAGATAAACTAATTTGGTTATTGACTAAACTTCCATCTTTTTTGGCTATTTCTTTTGTAAATGGTGTTATGCTTTCTCTTTTTATTAGTTATGTTTATTTAGCTATTAAAATACTTCTTGTTTCTTATGGTTTAATTGATCAATTTTTTGGTTATTTATCCTTTAAAAATACAAATTCAGAAGTTGGAAATTTGGCAAGAAATATGATGAGTTCATCTCTATTTTTTGAAGCTTTAAAAGATGTTGTGAATATTTTTAAACCTATTATATCATCTGCTTTTGTTGGCTTTGCTTCTTTAATTGGTGTTAAGGCTTTTAAGGCTTTTAGAAATTCTTTATTATCTTTAATTATTGCAAAGATTTAAAAATGGCTATTTCATATATAACAGGTATTCCAGGAAGTGGTAAAAGCTACTTTGCAGTTTATCAAATCTATAAAGAATTTTTAGAAAAACCAAAGAAAAAAGGCTTTTTGAATTTTAAAAAAGAAAAACCTAAAACGAGTAAATACCTGTTTTTATACACAAATATAAACCAGTTTAAATTTGAGTTAAAAGATAACTTTATTCCATTTGATAATACAGATTTTAATTTTAAATTAAATACGCTTTATGAAGTTTATAAAAGTGTTGATGGAAAAGATGACACCTTGCTTATTGAAAAAGCTAAAGAATTAGATCTTTATCAGGCTTTGATCGTTTTAGATGAGGCACACAACTTTTTAAACGATAAAGAAGATGAAGTTTTGAAATGGTGGCTAACTTATCACAGGCATATTTACCAAGATATTATTTTAATAACTCAAGATTTCAGCCTTATAGCAACAGGTTATAAATCAATAGCAGAATATTTTTATAAGGCAATTCCTGCTCAACTAAGGCTATTTAAAAATAAATTTAGATATCAACAATTTTCAAGCTATAAGCTTTATGATAAAGATTTAGTCAATCGCAAAGGCATTCACATTCCTATACTTCCTGAAGTATTTGCCCTTTATCATTCAGGCGATAAAACTTCTACTAAAAGCTTTATAAGACAGCTTATAGTTATTGGCATTATGATTTTTATTTTACTTTTTATTGGTTTTAAGTTTTTTATAAACAAAGTTCTTTTAAAAGATGTTCCCAAAAATGAACCTGCTGTAACAAATCAACAAACCGACTTATCTACAAATGAATTTTTAAAATCATTTGAAAAAAAACAAGATTTAAATTTCGAAAGTAAATATAACTTTGTATATGTTTTTTACTGCTTAAAAGGATATTGCAACTTAAAAGATGAAAAAGAATTTTACCCCTACGATATAGTTTCAAATATCGTTTTAAGTTCAGATCCTATTTATGCTAAAGAGATATCAAGTTTTAAAGATATGCAAATTTATATTTATGTTTTTAAAGATCCTGTGTTTGATTTTTTAAAGACTAAAAAAGGAGTATCCGAAAATGAAAAAGATAGTTTTAACAATTCTACTTTTAACAACTTTAAGCTTTAGCAGGCAACACGAAATTAACCTTTATAATTTTGCTGATGCCGTAGCAGTTCATAACAACGCCCAAATTTTAATTAGTGGCGATATTGAACTAAATAGCTTTTATTTTTACACTAAAGATAATGAACCACTTCCAAGCCTTGAAGTGTTTAAAAAAATGCTTGAATTAAAAGGTTTAAAGCTTTTAACTTCTAAAAAAGGTTTTTACTTTGTTTATGATCCTTATAGGATAAAGCAAGAAAAAGAATATATCGACTTTGAAGATTATTTAAAAGGTGGTAACTCTGTAGGTTTTAAGAGTTATGTTGAAGATGATATCACAAAAGATAAATTAAGATATGTAAAATTAAAAAATAATTCTTACTTAGAGATTTCAGATATCTTATCAAATTTAGATAAAAACGCTACTTATATAGCAAAAGATAACGCAGTATCATTTTTAGCAAATGATGAAATTTATTCACAGATTTTAGAGGCAATAAATAGCCTTGATGAGAAAAAATTAGATCAGATCACTTTTAAAATAACAATACTTGAAACAGATTTAAACAATGCTAGAAATTTAGGCACTGAACTAAATAGCTTATTAAAGGTTATTGATAGAAACGATCTCTCATTTTTTGCAAATTTAATATCTGCTCCTTATAATTTAACTACTAATGTTATACGATCTAAAAAAGATAAATTCTACGGAGTTTTAAATTTTTTAGATACTAACAACATAAGTAAAATAAAAAGTTCTCCATTTTTAACGGCTAAAAGTAATACAAGTGTTTATTTTAGTGTTGTTGAAAATATTCCATATTTGATTACAAATTCAAAATACACACAGTCAGGCACTAGCTCACAAAACTCTTACGAGTATAGAGATGTAGGCTTAAAGCTTACTATAAAACCAGTTATTTTTGATGATTATATAGATTTTGATCTACATTTAATCTATGATAATTTAATAAATGAAAATTCATTAACTCCAACAACTAAGAAAAAGGAATTAAGAAGCAATTACACGCTTAATAAAGGCGATGTCTTAGTTTTATCAGGTATCAATCAAGAAAACGATTTTAAATACAGAAGTGGAATACCTATTTTAAAAGATATTTGGCTTTTAAAATATCTTTTTAGCTATGAATTTACAAAAAAATCATCTAATGTTTTAACGATTACAATAGAGGCGATTTAAAATGAATGTGTATAAAAAAGATTGCAAACTTTATCTTTTTGATTCTCATTTTGAAAAGTTAAATTTTGCCTATGGTGTTACACCTGAAATAAAATCTATTGTTAAAAAACAACTTGAAAAAAATATCAATTTTTTAAAAAACTCTTACATTGAAATTGATGGCGTAAATGAAGTTACTTTATTTGATTGTTCTATGGCTGCAAATATACAACCACAAAAATATCACGCAGAATTATATAACCGCATTAATACAATGCGTAAAATTGCTAAAAATAAAGGCTTTGATACACCTATTTTTATTACTCTTACACCGCCTAGCTATTTAAAACCTTTAAAGCAAGTAAGATTAAAATCTAAAGACACTTATAAACTTGTTGATAATTCTAAATTTAACGGTGATAAAGACTATATACAAAAAAGTAGGGATTATTTAACAGATATTTGGTGCAAGTTTTTAAGACTTAAGATATTTGAAAAAATTCGTAAAGATTTTAAAGAAAGAATGATTTTTTTAAGAACTTACGAGCCTTTTTTAGATGGTAGTTGTCACGCTCATATTGTTTTATTTATACCAAGCAAGTATAAAGAAGAATTTGTAAAACTTGCTAAAGGGTATTTTAAAACAAAAACAGATATAAAAACAGAATTTAAAGGAAATATCGGCGGAGTTGTAGCCTATCTTTTAAAATATGTTTTAAAAACCTTTATAAACGGAAAAAATGGAGAATTAAGCGATATAGCTTATTGGTATATCTACAATAAAATAAGGCGTTTTTCAACTAGTAGAACGCTTTTACCCATGCACTTTTATAGAAAAATCAAAGGAAGAGATTTTTTACAAGATCTTGAAGAAATGACAAATTTATACAACAATGGTTATATAAGTTGTGATTTAATTGCTGATCCTTTCAAAATGGCTAGTGGTGAAAAAATGCTTTCAACTGATTTTATAATAGACGCTATTATAGTATCTATTAATGGTTTTTATGAAACTATACACTATGTAGCTTACAAGCGTAATCAAAATGTTAAGCTTGTTTTACCTGATAAAGAAATAGGCATTAATGGACTTCAAGCAAAATGCCATAAGCCTAACATAAGTAAAGAAAATATCGAGTATAAAAAATCAACTTGTAGAAATATGGCAATGAGTAAAAAAGAATTACAGCATTTTTACAGATATGATAATGTAAAAGAAAAAAATTACTATACTATGAGTGATTTTGAAATAGTGCAAGAGTATTTATATCTTACTAACTTTTACAATGATGAATTTAACAATCCCGTAAAATTAGCTATTTTAGAAAACGAGATGTTAGATCGTGATCTAAATAATTTTACAGGTGAAACAACTTATCATTATATCGGCGATAGCGATGAACTTTATAATAAATTTATCGATAAAGAAAAAATGTTTTTGGACTTTTAAAAATGAAATTTAATCATTATTCAAATTTGTTTTTAAAAATTGGTTATCCAAGCTGGAAACCTGCAACGCGGTATAAATATGAAAATATCACAAAAAAGATAAATGCAGTTTTTAAAAATAGAGAAATTGAAACTATAAAAGTAAGTGAAGTAAAACTATATCTTTCAACTCTTAGCCAAACTTTAACTTATAAGACAATAAAAGACTATAAAAGTGTTTTAAATCAAATCTTTGATCTTGCTAAATTTGATGAAGTAATATCTAAAAATCCAACTCATTATATTAAACCCAAACCCCCAACTAAGCCAATAATAAAGCCTTTTAGTGATGTAGAAGTTAAATCAATTTTAAAATTAGCTAAGAAAAAAGATGAAAGATTTTATCTTTATTTATGTATTGCTTTTTATACAGGAATGAGAACTGGCGAAATTTTAGCATTGAGATTTAATCTAATTGACTATGAAAAAAGACTTATTTACATACGATCTACAAGGGGTCAATTTGGAGAACATAGCCCAAAAACAGTAGGAAGTATAAGAAGTGTTCCTATATTTGATGATCTTTATAAAGTTTTAGAAAACTATAGAATTTATAACAAAAGTAAAGACTACATTTTTAAAACTCAATATGATAAACCTTACACTGGATCAAGGGCATTAATAAAATACTACTGGCAACCTATACTAAAAAAACTAAACTTAGAATTTAGAAATTTATATACTACTAGACATACTTTTGCAACAAATATCTTAAAAAAAGGTATTTTAACTCCGCACGAACTTGCCCATATACTAGGACATAACACCACTGAAATGGTTTTTAATAGATATGTTAAATTTCTTGCTAATCAAAATGACAATTTTAAAAGAGATGTAAGCATTTATTAGAAGTATTCTTAATTTTTTCTTTAATGGTGCGATCAGCGAGACTTGAACTCGCATGAGCGTGGCTCACTACCCCCTCAAGATAGCGTGTCTACCAGTTCCACCATGATCGCATAAAAAGGAGTTACCCTGAAAAATCAGGGTAAAAAATTAGTTAGCTACAGCTTTTAGTGCGTCTGTAACAAATGGGTTTGCAAAAAGCAAAATAAAGCAAATTACAAGTGCATAAATAACTTGAGCTTCAATCATAGCCAAAGAAATATACATTGTAGTTGAAAGCTTGTTAGAAACGCTTGGGTTTCTTGCTATTCCTGAAATAGTTGCAGAAGCAGCATTTCCCATACCTAAAGCACCACCTAATGCAGCAATTCCTAAAACAATAGAACCACCAATAACTGAGCAAGCAGTTATAGTTGTATATGAGCCAAGCAGCTCATTGTCAGCTCCAAAAGCAAAGCCAACTAATGCAAACATAAGAAAAAATAGTTTTTTCATATGATAATCCTTAAAAATTTATTTTATTTAAAGTCTTTTCGGATCATTTCCCCTACTTAGAAAACTCTAAACACATAATTGTACAAAAAATAAGCTTTTAAATTGATTAAAAATTGAGAATTTGCGAGTGCAACTAACTATATGCACTCGCTTAATTTTATGCCTCTTTAGCTTTTAATAAATTTATTATCCAACAAATAAACATTACAGCTAAAAGTGCAAATGCAACAATATAAGCCAATAATGTACAAGTTGCCATATCAGCAAATTTCATAGATGGAATAAGATACCAACCCTCACTATAAAGATTTGTAAAAAATTCCTGAATTGAGTTTAATGTAACACCATCTGGAATAATTGGCGCATCATATCCACAATCTCCAGTTGGCTGAAACCAATCAGGTGCCCATTTTGCTAGCGGAAGCCCAAAAGGAAAGCTAGGATCTGTTGAACATCCTTGCATACCCATCATAGCAAATGGATCATCTGAATGAACAGCTTTATGAATAGCACGAAGCTTAACGCTATATCCAATGCCAATAATTGCACCGTAAAATCCAAAAATATAACCTATTAACTTATTAATTACATTTTTTGGATTTATAGCAGCTATTAATCCACCAAGCGCCATTACAAGCATTGAAAATCTTATATAAACACATTGTTCGCAAGGTGCCATATGTAAATAGTTTTGAAAAAAACTATGAGCTAATAAAACCATACCAAGCATAGCCACAAACATAACTAGCCATAAAAATCTTCGGTCTTGCCATCTTGCTACTGTATTTATTGGCGAACTTTTAAAATTTTTCCATAAACCCATTAATTTTATCCTTAAAGTTAAATTTTATTTACTATTTCATACTATGAAGTTCTTTAATCATATCAGCCATTTGATCTATGCCTTTAATAGCGCTTGTTTTAATAATATATTTTCCGTCCACTACAAATGCAGGAACACCTTGAACTTTTGCTATCATATAGGCATCTCCATTATTATCCATACCCCAAGAATTTAAAATATTTTTAACTTCGTCAGTATTTAAAGCAGCTTCAAAATCAGCTTTATCTATACCTGCTGCTGCTAGAGCAGTATTTAAAAACGCATCTACATTTGCTTGGTTGCTTGCATCAGCTCCCCATCTTTCTTTTTTATCGTGATAAGCTTTATAAAGTGCAAATTTTGCTTTTTTAAATTTTGATTTATCATCTAATAAGTTTACTCCATCAGCATTATCTTTTGCAATTGCAACAGCTAAAACCTCACTACCATATTTACCAAAAACTCCTTTTGTAGCTAAATGATAAGGTACAAATTTCATATCAGAAACTTTTTCCATAACTGGTTTTGTAACTGCTTTATCATACTTATAGCAAAATGGACAATCATAACTAAATGCTTTTATAACTGTTCCTTCAGCATTTGGAATAACCCTTTCAAGTAAAACGTAGTCTTTTCCTTCTTCTAAAGCATTAGCTCCTACGCCAACTACTAAAGCTAAAACAGCAATTGATTTTGCAACACTTTTAAAAATTGAAGATATTTTCATTTATTACTCCTTAAAAAATATTTTTGAAAATTTCAGTTCACATTTTATAATATTTTCGGTAAAAAGTCAAATTTAATTTACCTAAATTTTATTTGCAATACATATAAATTTATAAAATTTTATAAAATTAAAGTATTGCTTTACCTTATAAAGACTATTTTTAGGTATAATTTTACAAAAGTTTTAAAAATAAGATAAAAAATTTATTAAAAAAGGATTTAAAAATGGTAAATGACTTGGACAAACTAGGACTTACAAACATAAAAGAGATATATCACAATCTTAGCTACGATAAACTTTTCGAACATGAAGTTAAAAACAAAGAAGGCAGAGTAAGTGATAATGGAACTTTTATGGTTGATACAGGTATTTTTACAGGAAGAAGCCCAAAAGATAAGTATTTTGTAAAGCAAGACCCATCGCAAAAATATATCGCTTGGGGAAATATTAATAAACCTATTTCAAAAGAACTTTTTGATAAGCTTTATAAAAAAGCAAAATCTCAACTTTCAAACTCAGAAATTTATATCCAAGATGCGTTTTGTGGCGCAAGTATTTCAAGCAGAAAAAGCGTTAGATTTGTAACTCAAGTTGCGTGGCAAGCACATTTTGTAAAAAATATGTTTATCCGTCCAACTGAAGCAGAGCTAAAAGAATTTCATCCTGAATTTGTAGTATATAACGCTTGTAAATGCGTGAATGAAGAGTATAAAAAAGATGGTCTTAATAGCGAGGTTTTTGTCATTTTTAATATTGAGGAAAATATCGCTGTAATTGGCGGAACATGGTATGGTGGGGAGATGAAAAAAGGAATTTTTTCAATGATGAACTATTGGCTTCCACTAGAAGGAAAACTTTCAATGCATTGTTCTGCAAACATTGGTAAAGATGGTGATACAGCTTTATTTTTTGGACTTAGCGGAACTGGAAAAACCACTCTCTCAACTGATTCAAATAGACAATTAATAGGCGATGATGAGCATGGCTGGGACGATGATGGTGTATTTAATTTTGAAGGTGGATGCTATGCAAAATGTATAAATTTAGATCCAAAAAGTGAACCTGAAATTTATGCAGCTATCAAAAGAAATGCACTCTTAGAAAATGTTGTGGCTGATGAAAATGGAAAAGTTGATTATAGCGATGGCAGTAAAACAGAAAATACAAGAGTAAGTTATCCAATAACTCACATTAAAAATAGAAAAGAAAACTCACAAGGAAATCACCCTAAAAATATCATCTTTTTAACAGCAGATGCATTTGGTGTTTTACCGCCTGTTGCAAAGCTAAATAAAGAGCAAGCAATGTATTATTTCTTAAGTGGATATACTGCAAAAGTTGCAGGAACTGAAAGAGGTATAACTGAGCCAGTTGCAACATTTAGCGCTTGTTTTGGAGAGGCATTTTTACCACTTCACCCAACAGTTTATGCAAGACTTTTAGGTGAAAAAATAGATAAGCACGAAGTTAATGTATATCTTGTAAATACTGGCTGGAGTGGCGGTGAATACGGCGTTGGCAAAAGAATGAGCATAAAAGCTACAAGAACTTGCATAAATGCTATTTTAGATGGAAGTATAAATAAATGCGAATTTGAAAATTTTGATATTTTTAATATATTAATTCCAAAAGAGCTTAATGGCGTTGAAACAAAGCTTTTAAACCCAATAAACGCTTGGGCTGATAAAAAAAGATATGCCGAGTTAAAACTAAATTTAGCAAAAAGATTTATAGAAAATTTCAAAAGATATGAAGATGTAAAAGAGGGCGTTGAGTTTGCAAAAGCTGGACCAAATTTATAAGCTTTTAATTGCTTTCTCGCTGCTTTTTTTACTAAGTGCATGTGATGATAAAAAAGATCTTAAAACTCCACTAGAACCAACTGGTGGAGTTATTTCAAATAATGCATTAAGCTACTTAAATTCTTTAAGGCTTAACTCAAATCTAAGCACACTTTCAAAAAATGATATTTTAACAACCTCGGCACAAAATCATGCAAAATATACCTTTACAAACAAGGTCGATTCGCATAATGAAGTTTCAAATTTGCCAAATTTCACAGGCGCAACTCCAAAAGATAGAGCTTTTAATGTAGGATATTTTACGCAAATTAGTGAAAATTTATCAGTTGGTGCGGAAGATGAAGTTGCCTCAATTGATGGATTAATGAGTGCTATTTATCACCGTTTTGGCTTTTTGGATACAAAAATAAACGAGATTGGATATGCCAAATTTGGTGATGAAAAATCTCAAAATTTCGTTTATAATATGGGAAATTCAAAACTAAATGATTTTTGTAAAAAGGCAAAATCTGATGATGGATATGGTAAATTTTACACAAAAGTTTGCAAAAATGAAAATGTTGCAATTTCTGGGGATAAATATAACTCTTTAAATAGAATTAATAGAAACGAATATGTTTATTTTCCAAACTCCGGCCAAACAAAAGCATTTTTTAGTAGAGAAACTCCTGATCCAATGCCTGAGTGTAAAATTACTGCAAATCCTGTAAGTATTGAGTTTAATGAGTTTAGAAAACCTGTAAAAATGAAAAGTTTTAAGGTTTTTGAAAACGAAAATGAGCTTAAAAATAGTAAAATTTTAACTAAACAAAATGATCCAAATTCCATTTTTAATGAATTTCAATTTGCATTTTTTTCAAAAGATGTGTTTAAGTTTAATCAAGATTATAAAGTTTTATTTTCCTACATTCAAGACAATAAAGAAAAAAACTTAGAATGGAGTTTTAAAACATCCTCACCCAAATTTCCATATTTTGTTGTAAAAGATGGCGATAAAATAGGCGTTGAGGCAAATAAATGGTATAGCATATTTTTTGAGCCTAATGATTGCAATGATGTTTTTACAAGCTACAAAACAACATATAGGTTCATGAAAAAGCCACTTATTGAGTCAGTTGATACAAATTTAATAAATATAAATTTAAGTGGTTCAAAAAATGCAAAACTTACTATAAAAACAGATAATGGAAAAAAAATAACTGTCTATATCACAAATAGTTCTGGTGGTTTTTTTATAAATAAACTTTATTTAGGCGTTATTTTAGTTATAATTTTAGCTTTATTTTTTATAATTAGGAGAAGATAAATGCAAAAAATGTGGGAAGGAAGATTTAAAGAGGCAAGTTGAAAACTTTTATAAGATTTTAATGCTTCAATTAGTTTTGATAAAGCTTTATATAAAGAAGATATTAACGGCTCAATAGCCCACGCTACAATGCTATGTGAATGTGGCATTTTAACAAATGATGAAAAAGATAAAATTTGCAATGGATTAAATCAAATTTTAGATGAAATTGAAAATAACAAATTTGAATTTAAAATAGAAGATGAAGACATTCATATGGCTGTTGAAAAAAGACTAAGTGAAATTATCGGTAAAGAAATAGGTGGAAAACTTCACACAGCAAGAAGCAGAAATGATCAAGTTGCACTTGATTTTAGGATGTTTGTCTTAAATAAAAACAAAGAAATTTCTAATTTATTGCTTAAATTGATAAAAACATTAAATGAGCTTGCTAAAAAAAATTTAAATACTTTAATGCCTGGCTTTACCCATCTTCAACATGCTCAGCCAGTTAGCCTTGCATTTCATTTATTGACTTATGCAAATATGTTTAAAAGAGATTTTGAAAGATTTCAAAATAGCTTTGAGAGAAATAACTTTTTACCACTTGGAGCATGTGCATTAGCAGGAACACCACATCCAACTAATAGAAATATTACAGCAAAATTATTAAATTTTACTGCCCCAACACAAAATGCAATGGATAGTGTGAGTGATAGAGATTTTGCTTTAGAAATCTTATTTAATATAAGTGTTGTTTTTATGCACACTTCAAGACTTTGTGAAGAGCTTATTTTATGGAGCTCACAAGAGTTTAAATTTATTGAGATAAGCGATAGGTTTGCGACAGGATCAAGCATAATGCCACAAAAGAAAAATCCTGATGTAGCTGAGCTAATACGCGGGAAAACAGGTAGAGTTTATGGAAATTTGATATCACTTTTAACTACTATGAAGTCTTTACCACTAGCATACAACAAAGATATGCAAGAAGACAAAGAAGGAGTTTTTGATAGTGTAAAAACAGCTACTTCATCGCTCATAATATTAAATGAAATGCTAAAAACTGCTATATTTAAAAATGAAAATATGGAAAAAGCTTGCCAAATGGGACATTTAAGTGCAACTGATTTGGCTGATTATCTGGTAAGTAAAAAAAATATTCCTTTTAGAGAGGCTCATTTTATAACTGGTAAATGCGTGGCATTGGCTGAAAACAAAGGAATAGACTTAAGCCAAATTTCACTTAAAGAACTACAAAGTGTTAATGAAATTTTTGATGAAGAAGCTTTAAAAGTTTTAGGCTTACATAACTCAAAGGAAGCTAGAAAAAGCTTTGGCGGAACAGCAAATAAAAGCGTTTTGGCTCAAATTAAATTTATAGATGAGTTTTTAAAAAATAATAAAATTTAAATTTTTACAAGCAAAAAGTAAAAAATTATAAATTAAAATTCCAAGAGTGATTTTGGAATTTTAATTTAATAATTTATTTGAATTTTTATTTAACTCTTTTTTAAAATATCTGTATTCGCTTATTAAATTTAAAGGTATTGATAATAAAAAAGATAGTGGCAAAATTGTATAGATAATTATCCACACTAATACAATCCACAATTCTGGCTCTTTGGTTTTAATTGAGTATTTATCATAAAGTAACGCAACATGTAAGATAAACATAAAAATTACTGAAAAATTTATATATAAAAACGACTTAAATAAAGCCTTTTTAGAAATTGATTTTAAAAATTTATACATCAGATAAGTTGTAAATAAAAACAAAAAAATACTTAATAAAAAAAATGAAATATT
>QWCQ01000228.1_pt1 | contig 45615 bp, 26 predicted proteins | sample 1972701 | NCBI WGS metagenome assembly QWCQ01 (sample SAMN09866704, study PRJNA288562) | Human gut metagenome isolate pre4_stool, whole genome shotgun sequencing... | reverse complement strand
TCAATTCGTGTGGACAGGCATCGATTACATCGGTGAACCCACTCCTTATTACAGCTATTGGCCCTCACGAAGCAGCTACTTTGCACCAGTCGACTTGGCAGGCTTGCCCAAAGATCGCTATTACCTGTATCGCTCGGTGTGGAACACTTCCTCTCCCACCCTGCATCTCTTGCCGCACTGGACATGGCCCGGACGGGAGGGAAAGGTAACACCCGTGTACTGTTATACGAGTTATCCCGAGGCTGAACTCTTTGTCAATGGCAAGAGTCAAGGACGCATCAAAAAGAACAAGGCATCCAAATTAGACCGCTACCGTTTGCGCTGGAACAACGTTGTGTATGAGCCGGGCGAACTGAAGGTAGTGGCTTACGATGAAAAGGGTAATGAAGTGGCTCAACAAACCGTTCACACAGCCGGTGCGCCTCATGCACTCAAGATAGAAGTAGATAAGCAACAGCTCGCAAACGACGGCAAAGACTTGCTGTATTACACCATTAGTATGGTAGATAAAGACGGCAACCTCTGTCCCGATGCCAATGACCTGTTGCTCTTCGAAGTGTCTGGTGCTGCCCGTTTCAAGGCTGTCTGCAATGGCGACGCCACATCATTAGAACCTTTCCACCTTCCTAATATGCACCTTTTCCACGGCAAATTAGTGGTAACAGTGCAAAGCAATGGACTGAAAGGACAAGTGCATTTAACCGTCAAAGCTCCTAAATTAGGATTCGGCGCACGGCACACGCTGTAAATGAAAGAAAGAGATGGTTAAAGTGGTTCAACACACTTCAACTCATTTCCCCTATATTTACCCCAAATCGGACAATAGAAATTTATTCTCTATTTTCTATTAACCGATTTGGGGTTAACGCTTTTTTTCTCGCAGTCTTCAGCCTTGAATCCTTCGAATAGGGTTCCCTCTTAGCCATGACCACCGATTGGAGTTACCGCAGCAAGTCTGACAAGAGGACCTCGCATATCGGCATATTGCGATCTGGTTGTGCAACTTCCTTGAAACACAGACCTGCAATCATGGCAATCACACTTACTTTTGGAATCCGACACAAGGGGGATTTATGTTAATAAATCGTAAATATTAGTTTGGTTTTCAAAATATATTTCAATAATATCGATTATTTTTCATATTTTTGCAAAAGTATCATTACCACCTAAATCGTTATAGCTAATGCCACTGATTAAGAAAGTATCGATCAAAGATATTGCAGAGGCTGCGGGCGTTTCCACGACCCTGGTTTCGTTCGTACTCAACGGAAAAGCTGAGGAATACCGCATCAACGCTGACACGGCGAAACGCATCATGGATACAGCCGAGAGCATGCGCTACCGACCTAATATTGTGGCACAGAGCCTGCGCGGAGGACGTTCGCGTGTCGTCGGCATCGTATTACCAGACATATCCAACCCTTTCTTCTCTTCTTTGGCACGTCTGTTTGAAGACATGTCTGCCAATTTTGGCTACACTGTCTTTTTCGGTAGTTCAGACGAACGTCCAGACCGCATGCGGAAAACAGTTGGAAACCTAATCAACCGCGGCGTGGACGGTCTGATTGTAGCCCCCTGTGAAGATACGGAAAGCTACCTTGTCAACGTGGCCAAAAATGATGTCCCGTTGGTACTCATAGACCGCTACTTCCCTGATACAGACATTAGTTATGTGGGATTGAACAATTATAAAGCCACCTACGACGCAACCAACTATCTGCTCCGGTCAGGCTACCAGAGACCAGCGTTTATTGCTTACGACCTAAACCTGATTCACATGAAAGAACGTACACGTGGATACTGCGAAAGTATGAAGAACGCAGGGAAGGAATCGGTGAGCAAAGTGTTCTATCTACAACAAAAAGTTGTAGTAGACCAGGCTGACGAACTGATGAAACGCGTGTTATCAGCAGGTTTTGACTCACTCATGTTCGCCACAAACCTCATTTCACTTTCGTGCCTGTATGCCATTCGGACACTCAACGAGAATGAAACGAGTAAGATAGGACTGGTGGGGTTCGACGGCAATCCGGTATTCGACTTTTATGAGCGACCTATAGCCTATGTTAAACAACCCATGGATCAACTGGTGAAATACACGCTAGAGGCGCTAATGGATAAGATTAACGGAAAAGAGGCACCGTCCATGTTGATTGATGGAAAACTCGCTGTAACAGGTGGCAAAGGATTGCCTCATGCAGAAGACGTTATAACGTAAACCAAATAGGAGGTGTCGTTGGATGCAAAACAAAAAACTAAAAGGTTTCAGCTAATATTTAATTACCTAACATAAAAATATAACTATGGGAAAAACAAGATTGAATAGTGAGAATCCAAAAATTGGTATTCGTCCTATCATTGACGGTCGCCGAGGTGGCATCCGAGAATCATTGGAAGACATGACCATGAACATGGCCAAACGAGTGGCCGACCTGTACGCATCGTCATTGCGCTACAGTAACGGTGACCCTGTGGAATGTGTTATTGCAGACACTACCATTGGCGGTGTGGCAGAAGCAGCACGTGTTGACGAACAATTGAAAAAACAGGGAGTTGGTGTAATTTTATCGGTTTCTCCCTGCTGGTGCTATGGTTTTGAGACCATCAACATGGACGGTGACTTGCCAAGAGCCATCTGGGGCTTCAACGGTACAGAACGGCCAGGAGCTGTATACCTTGCAGCGGCACTAGCCGTTCACAATCAGAAAGGTCTGCCTACATTCGGCATCTACGGTCGTGACGTACAGGATGTGGATAGCGAGGAGATTCCCGAAGATGTGAAAGAAAAGTTGCTGCGTTTCGCAAAGGCAGGTTTGGCAGTTGCCACCATGCGCGGAAAAGCTTACCTATCCATCGGAAGCGTGTCAATGGGTATCGGTGGCTCTATTCCCAACCCAGATTTCTTCCAGGATTATCTCGGCATGCGCAACGAATATGTCGATGCCAGCGAAATTGAACGACGTATCAAACTCGGCATCTACGACCACGAGGAATTTGACAAAGCCATGGCTTGGACCGAGAAGTATTGCAAAACTAACGAAGGAAAGGATCACAACCCCAAACACCTTATCTATTCACGGGAAGAAAAAGATGCAGTTTGGGAATATGTTGTCAAGATGACCATGATTTTCCGTGACCTGATGATTGGTAACCCCAAGTTGGCTGAAATGGGATTCAAAGAAGAGTCCAACGGCCACTACGCTTTGGTGGGTGGGTTCCAAGGACAGAGACAATGGACGGACTTCAAGCCAGACGGCGATTTTTCAGAAACCATCTTGAATAGTTCTTTCGACTGGAATGGAATTCGTGAAGCCTTTACGTTCGCTACCGAAAATGACACGCTGAATGGTGTTTCAATGCTGTTCAACAAGCTATTGAGCAACCGAGCACAGATCTTTGCGGACGTCAGGACATACTGGAGTCCCGCTGCCTACGAGCGCGTGACGGGACAGAAGTTGGAAGGCGACGCAGCCAACGGATTCATCCACCTGATCAATTCCGGCTCTTGCACACTCGACGGTTCTGGAAGACAAACAGAAAACGGCAAGCCTGCCATGAAACCTTTCTGGGAAATCCAGGAAAAAGAAGCTGAGGCATGCCTCCAAGCTACAACATGGTATCCATCAAACCGTGACTATATGCGGGGTGGCGGTTTTTCTGCACAGTTCCAAACCAAAGGTGGAATGCCGCTCACTATGTGCCGTCTGAACCTGATTAAAGGTCAGGGACCTGTTTTACAGATAGCCGAGGGATGGAGTGTGGAATTAAACGACAGATCCTTTGCCGCCATCAACGAGCGTACTGACGCCATTTGGCCATCTACCTTCTTCGCCCCACGACTGACAGGCAAGGGATACTTTAAAGATGTATACTCCGTCATGAATAATTGGGGAGCCAACCATGGAGCCATCAGCTACGGACACATCGGTGCCGACCTCATTACATTGGCGTCGATGCTGCGCATCCCCGTATGCATGCACAATATTCCCGAAGAACAGATTTTCCGACCCAGTACTTGGACTGCATTTGGTGAAGACATGGAAGGCAGCGACTTCCGTGCATGCAAAAACTTCGGACCCTTATACAAATAAAACACCAGGACAAGTGCTTGTTTGACAGGGCAAGCACTTGTCTACCTAAATACATGCATGATGAAAAAACACATATTGCTGGCGTGCATGATCCTTGCAGGATTAACAGCATGCAATGAACAAAAAGAAATAAAGATGGGAAGCTATGCATACGATGCCCAGTTCTTAAAAGATCACGGCATCAAATACGTGGAGTTAAAATCAAAAGATGGAAGTGCAAAAGTTATGGTAGTTCCCTCTTGGCAAGGCCGTGTGGTAACCACGTCTGCTGCTGGTGATGAAGGCAACAGTTACGGTTGGATCAACTACCGTTTCATTGAGGCTGGGAAACAAAGCGACCAGTTCAACCCTGTGGGTGGTGAAGAACGCTTCTGGCTGGGTCCTGAAGGCGGACCATACTCCCTATATTTTGCGAATGGCAAAGAGCAGGTTTATGACAACTGGAAAGTTCCTGCCGTCATCGACACCGAAACCTTTGACGTCGTAGAGAGCAATGATACGGTCATTCAGTTCAAGAAAAGTACGTCGGTCAAGAATGCTTCTGGGACTGTTTTTGACCTAGACATCAACCGAAAAGTTTCGCTGTTATCCAAAACAGCAATCGAACAACGGTTGGGTATTACGTTTCCGACTGATGCCAAACTCGTGGCATACGAGAGTCTGAACAAGATTACCAATACCGGCAAAGAAGCATGGACGAAGAAGAATGGATTGATATCCATCTGGATGTTAAGTCACTTCAATCCAACCCCAACAACAACGGTATTCATTCCATTCCATGAAAATGCCGAAGGCAAGATTGTCAACGATGAATATTTTGGTAAGATTCCGGCCGACCGCTTGAAAACGAAAGATGGCATACTCTACTTTAAAATAGACGGCAAGTTGCGTTCGAAGCTGGGTATTCCCCCGATGCGCTCAAAGGGTTTGTGCTGCAGTTACGACTCAGAAAAGAAAGTGCTGACCATCTTGCGTTGCAACATGCCAGAAAAGCCAGGAGCCTATCTCAACGGACAGTGGGGAAAACAAGACGACCCCTTTGCAGGCGACATGCTGAATGCTTATAACGACGGTCCTGTAGAAGATGGTTCTATCATGGGGCCCTTCTACGAAATTGAGACCTCATCGCCTGGTGCAGAACTGGCTGTGAACGAATCGCTTCTTCACAAGCAGGAAACCTTCCACATCCAAGCAGAAGAAGACATCCTTAACCCGATTGTCGAAAAGCTCTTTGGTGTCAATCTGGAAACCATCAAAAGTCAATTTCAATAACTATGTTATAGAAGGGCTCTTCCGGACAAAGAGTCCTTCTCTAAAAAGCTTCATCAAATCAAATAATACCAACACAATATGAGATATATAAAAAGAAGCGGAGTCATTGCAATTCTTATTTTGACAGGTTTGTTCCTGCCAAACAGTATGACAGTGGGGGCTACCGGCACACTAGATGGTTCTCAACCAGGAAATGCGAGCCAGCAGACGAACCAACAACAAAAATTTGTTAGCGGAAACGTAACAGATGCAGAAACACAAGAACCTCTCATTGGCGTTAGCATCAAAATAAAAGGAACGAACATCGCTGCAATCACTGACGCAAACGGGCATTACCAGATACAACTTCGAACAAGCCAAGACATCTTGATCTTCTCCTATATCGGAAAAAAAACAGTTGAGATACGCACCAATGGCAGGGCAAGGTTGGATGTAGTGATGGAGAATGATGAAAATACACTCTCTGATGTCGTAATTTACACGGGATATCTAACCCAGAAGAAAGCCGATTTGACGGGGTCTGTAGCCATTGCCAATCAAGCTGATATTGCTAGAGGAAACTCAGCGAATGCCATGAAAGGACTTCAGGGGAAAATGGCTGGCGTACAGATTACGACCAATGGTGGCAATCCTGCTGAAAGTGTCAACATCCAGATCAGAGGACTTTCGTCACTGTCGGGAGGTATCAAGCCCCTCATCGTCTTGGACGGAATGCCAACAGAGGGGCTAAACCTTCGTGACATTAATGCAGGTGACATTGAGTCTATTCAAGTATTAAAAGATGCAGCTTCAGCCAGCATCTATGGGGCAAGAGCTTCTGGCGGTGTTGTTCTGATTCAAACCAAGAAAGGCAAGCAAGGCAAAACAACGATAGAATATCATGGAAGTGTTTCTTCCAACACCGTCATCAACAAACCAAAGCTGATGAATGCTGTAGAATATGGTACAGCCGAATTCAGGGCACAGGCCTACGACGAGAAAGTGTACGGAACCGCCATGTCGTTACCTACAACTTATGACTTTCTATGGCACAGAGATGCGAACGGTTATGCCTGTCTCGATGCTGCTACACCGGCAGAATGGCTCACGCCCAACAAGAAAGTAGCCGGCGCAAACACGGACTGGATGAATGAAATTTTTAGGACTGCAGTTTCAACAAACCATCAACTGACCATTTCATCAGGTAACGACAAGAGTCGCAGCTTGTTCTCATTGGGTTATTTTAATAACCAGGGAACACAAATTCATACATTCTTCAAGAAATATTCTATCAGAGCCAACTCTGAATATAACTTATTGCAAAACCGTTTGAAGATTGGAGAAAATCTGGCGGTGTCGTATCTACAGTACCGAGGCCAAAACGAGACACGCTGGGCTATGATCAATCCCCCTGCAGTCCCAGTCTATGACAAAGACGGAAACTGGGCTGGAGCTGCTGGCTTTGACGATTTCAGCAATCCCGTTCGCTTATTGGAAATGAACAAAAACAACGTCAACAACTACGTCAAAATTATCGGAAACATTTTCCTTGACCTCAATCTATGGAAAGGCTTGTCTGCCAGGACTCAGTTTGGCATAGACTATGGTAACGCTTACAGCAGGACCATTGATGGTATCTGGTCGGAGACAGGTGGAAGAAGTAGCAATGGCGAGAACTATGTGGGCAATAGCCAGTCGCATCCACTCAACTATGTGTGGACCAACACGCTGACATATAACTATGCCAACAATCAACACGATTTGACAGTTCTTTTAGGACAGGAAAGCACAAGATACGTACAAGAGGGATTTTCGGCTCGCCGAGAAGGCGTTTACCTAGAGGACCGAGACTTTGCCCATATCGGTGTGACAACTGGCAAAAAATATTCACTAGGAAGTTCGGCTGACGAATATACCTACCTATCTTATTTTGGTAAAATCAACTACGTCTATGCAGGCAAATATCTCGCTTCTGCCACTATTCGTCGTGACGGTTCTTCCTTGTTCGGTGCGTCAAATCGTTGGGGAACCTTCCCGGCATTCTCTTTGGGATGGCGACTGAAAGACGAAAAGTTCATGGAAAGCGCAACGTTTGTTTCAAACTTGAAACTTCGTGCCAGTTATGGCACCAATGGTAGCGTGCAAGGACTGCCTAGAGGATATACGACAACACCGTTCACACCCGACTATTTTGACACATCTTATCCTATCAAAGGAAATGAGAACGGACATTTAGAATCGGGTTACAGAAGGCTGTGGTTAGGTAATCCCGACTTAAAATGGGAAACCACTACGCAGACTGATCTGGGCATTGATTTCGGATTTTTCGATCAAAGGTTAACGGGTTCGCTGGAATACTATTTCAAGAAAACCAAGGATATTTTGGTTCAGACACCCTATATTGCAGCAATGGGAGAAGGCGGTGAGCCATGGATTAACGGTGCCAGCATGAACAACCAAGGAATAGAAATGGAGCTCACGTTCAGAAACAAACAAGGTTCTGCTTTCGAATACGAGATTTCTGCCAACATAGGCACCTATAAAACAAAGCTGACAAGCCTTCCATCAAATGTTATCAACAAATATCCTGGTGACGGAATGAGAGATTTTGTATTGGACAAGACTCCCAACATCTTCTACGGTATGGTAGCCGATGGTATATTCAAGACACAGGAAGAAGTTGACAGACATGCCGAACAACCAGGAAAAGCCATTGGCAGAATTAGATACAAGGATTTAGATGGTGATGGCGTCATCAACGAACTCTATGACAGAACCTATATCGGCATTGCAGATCCAGACTTCTTCGGTGGCCTGAATGTTGACCTGCGTTACCACAACTTTGACCTGAATGTGTTCTTCCAAGGCGTATTCGGTAACATGGTAGACAATGTTTGGAAACGAGAGAGCGACCTTTGGAATATCTCAGTACCTAAGGGAAAGAACCATCCTGTAAGGTTACTGGACGCATGGTCATTCGACAATCCAGACTCAGATATACCAGCCATCACCAACCAAACGGTAAACAACGAGAACAGATTTTCTACCTATTACGTTGAAAACGGGTCGTATCTCAAACTAAGGAATATAGAACTGGGATATACAATACCTCGCCATGCATTACAAAAATTATTCATCAATGAACTGAGACTTTATGCCAATGCACGGAATGTCTTTACATTGAAGAAATCTTGGGGAAATGATCGTTATACCAGCTTTGACCCAGAGATGCCTGGCTATGGCTATCTACAGCCATTTTCTCTAACATTTGGCATTAACTTAAAATTCTAATATAGCAATATGAAAAAAATAATCTTCATGATAGCAATGATACCCTGCATAATTGGACTCTGTAGTTGTACCGATTATCTGGATGTCAATCCCAAACAGGTATTGGACGACAACCTGCTAAACAAGCCCGAAGATGTCGATGGTTTTGTAACCGCTGCCTACGCCAGAATAACGGATATTCCTTCTTGGGACTCTCCTTTTGCCCCATGGTGGTCTGGCTCCATGCGCTCTGACGACTCCTACAAAGGTGGTGGCGGCACTTGGGATGGAGGAAACGGCTGGGGATACATGGAAACCTTTGTAAACCTCACTCCCAACGGGTGGCCACTCGATTATCCATGGTATGTTTCATATCAAATTATCCAGCGATGCAATACCGCTTTACAGAAGTTGGAAGGAGTTACTGCCGATGTCTTTCCTAATGTAGACAGCCGTAGGGGTGAAATGTTATTCTTACGCTCATTTGTCTATTTCAGACTAAAAGAATTCTTCAAGTATATACCTTATATCGATGAGAGTGTGAAAGGAACCACTGCAGACTTTGAGGCCATTTCCAACAGAGACAAAGCAAAAGGAAACGATCAATACCTGTGGGAACATATCTTGACGGACTTCAAAAAAGCAGAAGAACTGCTCCCAATGACACAAGAAGACAAAGGGCGCATCACCAAAAATGCAGCTACGGCAATGGTGGCTAGAATCTTGATGTTTATGGCCTATGAGCAAGACGACAGACACCAGGTCGTTAACATCAACAAGGAACGTTTGCAAGAAGCACTCACCTATCTGAATAAATTGACAGACCAAGAAGGAGGGGCATTGGACTTGTGCAATGACTTCGGAACAAATTTTGTTTCAGAATCTGACAATTTAACCAAAGAATCTATTTGGGAAATTCAATATTCCATCAATGATGACAGTAGAACTGGAGGCAAGATTAACCGCAGCGAAGGATTGAACCATCCATGGCAATGGGGCGGATTCCAATGTTGTGATTTCCATCATGTGAGCTATACCATGGGCAATGCATTTAAGACAGGGTCTGATGGTCTGCCCATGTTTGATACCTACAACAATGACTCGTATGGTGACTACATCAAGGGGGCAAACGGTGAAGATGACAAGACCAAAATAGACCGTGGCAATAAAGCCTACTTTGACAAGTATACTTTCGACCCTCGGTTTAGTCATACAATCTGTGCACCAGGGCAGCCCTGGAAATATGATCCTAACTTGATATTTAAGAGTCAAGGTATCAGAAACGGAGCTGAATATGGCTATTTGAAATCACTGAAAGAGTTGCCAAATCCTAAATGTGAATGCTTGCTGTATGATGGCTGGCAGTTCAATTCCATGAACAAGCGTATGATTAGATATGACGAGATTATCCTATGGAAAGCAGAAGTGCTGATTCAACTAGACAGATGGGATGAAGCACTCCCCCTGATTAACAAAATCAGAACACGTGCAGCCAACAGTACAAGTCATTTGAAAGATGCAAATGGAAGATACATTCTTAATTACAAATGTGAGACATATAAGCCCGGGGTGAACTGCACTTGGGACAAAGACTTTGCGTGGAAAGCTTTGCAATGGGAAAACCGTCTAGAAATGGCTTGTGAAGGACGCAGATTTTTCGACTTACAGCGTTGGGGAATCTTAGAAAGTACAATGAATAAATATTTTGCCATTGAGAAGAACAGATTCTCTTGGATGCAAAATGCAAGATTCACCGCTGGTCGCGATGAATACTTCCCTATCCCTCAACCACAAATGAAATGGGCAAAAGGGAACTATGTTCAAAATCCTGGTTATTAATTTAAAAGGTAAAATTATGAAAGATAAAATAATAAAATATCTGTGTGCCTTGTTTGCAATCTTACTGATGGCGAGTTGTTATGACAGGGATATCATTGACAGTAAAGAATTTAATCACTTTATGCCACCTGTTGAAAATGTAACCCTTCAAAATGCAGACAACAGTGTAACGCTCTCATGGACTGTCCCTAAAGATATTCCAGAAGACATTGTAAGACCAGCAAGAATTGAAATACAAGTAGTTGAAAATGGTATCTATAGACAAAAGGTCACTTTGAGTGAAACGGATCCGAGCCATGCTGACATCAAAGTTGAAGCCGGAAAACCATACCGCTTCATCATTAAAATGGTCAGTTCTATCAAAAATGAAAATAGAGTGAAAGGAGAATCAGATCAAATCTATTCAAAAGGTGTCATTGTATCGAGATAATCACCAAATATTGCCGTGTGCAGAGTTAGGTGGATAGCCTAGACGTGAGATAGGCTATCCACTATAGAGAAAAACATTTGTCCAAATCTTTTTTACTAAAATATAAACGATTATACGAATATGAAAAAATTCATACACCTTACATTTGGTATCGCCCTCTTTCTAGTTTCGTGCGGAAATTCTGAATTTGACACGTTGAAATGGTCTGAGGTGAAAGTATCAACGGTAGAGTCCACCCTTATACCCTCCATCGAAACAAAAGAAGTTACCGCTACTATACAGATCGAACCAACAGACGCTATCGATTATCTGGAAATATCTAAAGTGGGTGCAGACGCATACACAGATCGAATAGAGGGGCACAAGTTGACTTCTCCTTTCCGGTATACGTACCAATTAACAGAAAATGACCCTGAACAGTTTTCTCTTGCTGTAGTAGCTTATTCTAAAGATGGGAGTAGGACACATCCCCTTTTCCTAAAAATAGACAACAGGAAAGGAATGTTTATCAACAGCGTCACTCGTATCGCACGTGTGACAGGCACTCCCATGTCTGGAGAGACGTTCCCTTCACCCAACAAGACCTCTTCTAGGTGGAATGTAGGAGGGACAGACCTCGGTATTATTTGGGAAATGTCGCCTGGAAAATACGGACTTTTCTTTGGAGACACCTTCGGTGCAGATTTTAAGCCGAACCCGACCGCTCCCGGTCCGAATGGCACATCTTGGCGAAGCAACGTTTTGGCTTTCTCTGAAGATACCCAACTCGACGATGGGCTGACAATCAGTAGTATGGCAGCCGATCGAAACGGTAGAGCCCGGGAAATTGTATATGGAGGTAAAGATGGGTCTGGATTTGGTGACTGGACCTCTATTCCTACTGCTGCTATCAGGGCAAATGGAACCGACTACGTACATTACATGAATATTAAGAACTGGGCTGGTTGGATAACCAATTACTCCAGTCTCTACAAATCTAACGACAACGGGCAAACATGGCGTAGGTGTACTAGCGTACGATTTTCAGAAAACAGTAACTTTGGACAAGCTGCCTATTTCAAAAAAGACGGCTATGTGTACATGGTTGGAACTCAAACAGGAAGGAATCATGCTGCTTATCTTGCCAGGTTTAAAGAAACTGACATAGAAACACAGGCTGCATATGAATATTGGAATGGTAAAACCAAACAATGGGTCCGTGGTGACGAGGGTAGTGCCACCGTATTGATTCCAGGGACCGTTGGTGAAGCTTCACTCATCTATAACGAATCATTCAAGAAATGGATCATTGCATATTTCAATAAGGCACTCTATAACATTACATTAAGATCTGCTGACAATATCACAGGTCCTTGGACAGAGCCTATCGAACTAGCTAGCGGCAGAGACTATGCTCAACTCTATGGTTCATTCTTTCACCCTCTTTCTTCAAAAGGGCGCAATCTATATTTTACCATGTCTATGTGGCTACCGTACAACACCTTCCTCATGAAGGTGGAACTGGGAGGCATGGGCAACTAGAAATATAATTTATAGGACAGGAAGGAAAATGCTAAAGATAATAAAATATCTATACTCCATAACTTTTGTATTCATTCTGACCATTCAAAGTGGCCCAACATATGCTATACATCCGGGGTGGGAGGAGAAAGAATACAATGACGTATATACAGGAGAAGCACTCAATTACATCGCATTTCCCATTGGGGGAATGGGGGCAGGAATGTTTTGCCTGGATGGAACAGGCTCTATTTCACATCTATCTGTTCAAAATCATCCCGACTTCCACAACACACCTTATACCTATGCAGCCATTCACGTCAAAGGAGTGAAGCATGGGACAAAGGTGCTGGAGGGCCAAGTTCCTTTTTGGAAAGTTTTTGGACCTACACAGAGTGGTATGGGACAAGGAGATAAGACATACGGCTTGCCAAGGTTTCAACACGCATCCTTTCAAGCAAAATTTCCTTTCTCTACCATCCAATTGAAAGACAATGAAATACCTCTTGCTGTCAAGATTACAGGCTGGAGTCCTTTCATCCCAACAGATGAAGACAACTCAAGTTTACCGCTGGGATTGATAGAATATCAATTTACCAACACATCTACCAATATATTAGAAACAACATTTTCGTATAACGCAAAAAACTTTATTGATTCCAAAGGTAACATCAAGGCAACAAAAGGAGGCTTTAAGTTAGTCCCCCGAGACATCAACGAAGATCATGGAATGGCCATCTATGTAGACGATGCGAATGCACAAGTTGACTATTGCTGGTTCAGAGGCGATTGGTTTGACGCACAGTCGATTGCATGGGACAGAGTTTCATCTGACCACATCACGACGAACATGCCTATAGAAGGAGTATCTCCAGGTGCATCCATCTTTGTTCCCATGACGCTTCAACCAGGAGAAACAAAAACCATCAGCATCAACTTCTGTTGGTTCTTTCCAAATTCTAACCTGACACGAGGCGTCGCAACTGTTACTGGCGAAGCTTTTGTAAAAGGGCCTTCTCAGGGTACCGAACCCTATCAGAACGACGTGACAGGTTTTATGGGCCGACAACTGCTCAACTCGTTCCGTGGCGGCGGGGATGCTGTTGTTGGAGAACTCGTATCAGACGAATTCAAAATCAACAGACGCTTTCTAAAATTTCTGGTAGGAGGTGGAAATCAACCCGAAAAGACATCCGTCAACTTGATTATTGATGGAAAGACGGTTGAAACAGCGGCGGGTACCAACTCTGAAGCTATGTCTGAGAGGATATGGGATTTGCAGGCTTATCAAGGAAAGACGGCAAAAATCAAGATCGTTGACTTGAGTGCCTACCCATGGGGACACATCATGGTCGATCAATTTGTCTTGACAGACAATAAAGATGAAAACCTTTCGTCACCCTCAAGTCAAGCGTTCGTCTTAGAAAATTTTGAAAAACCAACTTTAGAGGGTTGGACCTTTCAAAAGCCAAACAAACCTATTGAAGACTCTGGAATAACGGATGGTATCTACGCTTACCGGCCATGGTACGCCAGCAAATTCAAGGATTTACAGGCTGTTATCCATTACTGGAATCAACACAAAGAACAGCTAAGGACTTCGACCGAACTTTTCCGTGATGCCTTCTTCGATTCCACCCTACCCGCTGAGGTTCTCGAAGCTATATCGAGTAACCTGTCGATCCTCAAGTCTACCACCGTGTTGAGACAGCACGACGGACGCTTCTGGGCCTGGGAAGGATCTGAAGATGAGGTAGGATCATGTCACGGCAGCTGTACGCATGTATGGAATTATGCACAAGCACTGCCCCACTTGTTCCCTGCAATGGAACGAACCATGCGCGAAACCGAATTCCTGGTCAACCAGAATGCGGAGGGACACCAGAACTTCAGGACGAACATGCCTATTTCACGTCCGTCACACGACTTCCATGCAGCTGCCGACGGTCAACTGGGAGGTATCATGAAAGTATATCGTGATTGGCGCATCTCTGGCAATGATGAATGGCTCAAGAGTTTGTACCCAGCTGTAAAAGCCAGTTTAGACTATTGCATTCGGACATGGGATCCCCATGAAAAGGGAAGCCTCACAGAGCCTCATCACAATACTTACGACATAGAGTTCTGGGGAGCCGACGGCATGTGCACCAGTTTTTATACAGGAGCTTTGGAGGCATTTGTACATATGAGTGAACATCTTAACAAACAAGCAGGAAAGTACAAGAAGCTCTTGAAGAGAAGCATTTCTTGCATGGATAAAGAGCTTTTCAATGGTGAATATTATTTCCAAAAAACACAATGGACAGGGTTGGAGGCTAAAAGTCCCACCGAGATTCCATCATTTGGAAGTAACTACCGCCATGCAGAAGCCCAGGAGTTGTTGAAAACTGAAGGACCTAAATATCAATATGATACCGGTTGTCTCTCTGACGGCATCCTCGGCATGTGGATGGCATCGGTTTGCGGACTACCAGAACCGCTGAACCAAACACATGTGAAAAGCCATTTGAACGCCGTATACCAATACAACCTGCGCAAAAACATGTACAACCACTATAATACTCAACGACCCTCTTATGCCATGGGAGGTGACGGAGGCTTGCTACTCTGCACATGGCCCAAGGGCGCAAAACCTACATTACCTTTCGTATACAGCAACGAAGTGTGGACGGGTATTGAATATCAGGTTGCTTCACATCTGATCATGAAAGGTGAAGTAGAAAAAGGACTCGAAATAGTCAGGCTGTGCCGCAACAGATACGATGGCAGACGTCGCAACCCATTTGATGAAATAGAATGTGGACACTGGTATGCACGCGCCATGTCGAGCTACAGCATACTTCAAGCCTTAACAGGTGTAAGGTACGATGCGGTTACTAAGACCATGTACATTAACTCACAAATTGGTGATTTCAAATCATTTATCAGTACTGATACTGGTTTTGGAACCATAGAACTGAAAAACAACCAACCCTTATTACATGTAGTTTACGGACAAATAGATGTGAAAAAATATCAGATAGAACATAACAACAACCACTAATAAAATGAACCAACCTAATCAAAAAAAAGAAAAAGTATTGGGAAAAGGGATACTCTTTCCCTATATACTACTGACCACGCTCTTTTTCGCATGGGCCATTCCTAACAACTTGACAGATACCATGCTTGCAGCATTTAAGCGCATCATGAGTCTTTCTGATTCTAAAACTGCGTGGATTCAAGTAGTTTGTTATCTACTTGGCTATGGCTGTTGCGCACTTCCTGGCGCATTATTCATCAAGAGATTTACCTACAAGTCAGGCGTATTACTCGGACTGGGACTGTATGCATTTGGTGCACTAATGTTCTACCCTGCTAAAATTACCTCCGTTGTCAACATGGAGTTTAGCTTCTACATGTACCTACTTGCCATTTTTGTATTATTTGCTGGTCTTTCGATACTGGAAACATCTACCAACTCGTACGTCTTGGCACTTGGTCCAGAAAGTACGGCCACACGAAGGCTCAATCTTTCACAGTCGTTCAATCCCTTTGGTGCAATTACGGGCGTAGTTCTTAGTCAGATATTCATTTTGTCTCAACTGAATGGACTCACTGCCTCAGAACGTGCTCAGCTACCAGCAGAAAGTCTTCAAGCTATTCAAGATAGTGAGCTGAACGCTGTAACTATGGCATACGTTGTTCTTGGTTTCGTCATGATTGCTTTTTTCTTGGCTATTTACTTCACAAAAATGCCCCAACTATCTGAAGGCAACGGAAAGGTTGATCTTAAAGCAACCCTTAAACGGTTGTCTCACAACAAAAATTATGTGTGGGGTGTCGTTGCACAATTTTTTGATATTGGTGCCCAAATCGCTGTGTGGTCTTTCATTATTAGATATGCCATGCAGCAGCTCGATTTTGATGGTGTAATTGCGGCATTAGGTAATAATCCTTCTGCTGATATGGTTTGTCAAGCATTGCGCGAATTAGAACCTATCGCAGCTGGCTTCTACAATATTTGTGAAACAGTTGGACTTGACGGATTGTTGCCACATACCGCTGAACAGGCTGCGGCTACCTATTATATTATGTCTCTCATCCTATTTGTATGTATGCGCTTTGTTTGCACATGGCTCATGCGATATTTCAAGGCCTACAAGATACTTTTGTTCATGTCACTCACAGCGGTTGTATGCTGTTTTGGAGCTATTTTAGGAACAGGTCGCTTTGGTGTCTATTGTCTCATGGGGATATCTGGATGTCTATCACTCATGTTCCCAACTATCTATGGATATGGATTGAAAGGTCTGGGTGAAGATACCAAAATTGGAGGATCTGGCATGGTGATGTCTATCGCAGGTGCTGCCATACTAACACAGATACAGGGCATCATTTCTGATGAGACAGGAAGCATTATGACTGCCTATATTGTACCAGCTGTAGCCTTTTCCGTAATAGCTTATTATAGTTACTTTATTGCACGCAAACAAGAAATATCACAAAGATGATGGAACACAAAAAATATCAATATGTACTAGGTATCGACTTTGGTACCGACTCATGCAGGGCACTCGTGGTAGATGCCAGCAATGGAAAGGAAATAGCTGTAGGCGTAGCAGAATATCCCAGATGGAAGCAGGGATTATACTGTCAGCCTAAACTCAACCAATACAGACAGCACCCACTCGATTATATTGAATCCTTAGAAACTGCTGTTCATGAAGCCACGGCAGGATTGTCAGAGACTGAACGTCAGGCTATCGTTGGCATCACCGTCGACACCACTGGCAGTACGCCTGCCATTACCGATGAGCAAGGACAGCCACTGGCACTATCAAAACAGTATGCCGAGAATCCTGATGCAATGTTTGTTCTATGGAAAGACCACACTGCTGTCAAGGAAGCTGAACAAATTAATGAACTAATTGCTAAGCTGAATCTAAGTTTCAATCAATACTCTGGTGGTACCTATTCATCTGAATGGGTATGGGCCAAGGTTCTACATATTTTAAAAAAGGAAACGCCACTTTGCCAGGACGCCTACTCATGGGTGGAACATTGTGATTGGATATCGGGACTGCTTGCTGGTCACATAAAACCAGAAACGATGCTTAGAAGCCGATGTGCAGCGGGGCACAAAGCCATGTGGCATGAAGATTGGGGACTACCGTCGAAAGAATATCTAAAGAAGTTACATCCTCAATTAGGTGAGATGCGTGAACATCTTTATCAGAACACCTACACTTGCGCGCAAATAGCAGGCAAACTAACAGAAGAATGGGCTACCCGCTTAGGACTAACTCCTGGTATTGCAATTGGCGTAGGTGCTATTGATGCACACATGGGAGCAGTTGGAGCTTCAGTTGCACCAGGAGTGCTTGTGAGCATCATTGGCACTTCCACATGTGACATTATGGTATCACCGAAAGAATCACTTAAAAATCCCTACATTCAAGGCATCAGCGGTCAGGTAGACGGTTCCGTGCTACCAGGATATATTGGTATTGAAGCGGGACAAGCAGCTTTCGGTGACATATTTGCTTGGTTCAAGTCGATAATGTCGTGGACACTCTCAGCCGCATCTAATAAGAATGAAGCCGAAAGCATGAAAAGACAGATTCTGACTCGGTTGACCCAGGAAGCAGCTAAAATAAAACCACATGCTGCAGGACTAGTGGCACTCGACTGGATGAATGGACGCCGTACACCTAACGCAGACCAAAATCTCAAAGGTGCTATAGCAAACATTACGTTAGGAACATCGGCTCCTGAAATCTATCGCGCATTGGTAGAATCTACTGCTTTTGGTCTGAAACGTATCATAGAACACATGCGCGAGCAAGGACTTGATATCAAATCCATGAATGCTGTCGGGGGTATCAGTAAGAAGTCACCATTTGTCATGCAAATCCTCTCCGATGTCACAGAAATGCCCATCAAGATTATTAAGTCAGAAAATGCCTGTGCCCTTGGCTCTGCCATGTTTGCAGCTGTCGTATCTGGCATTTACCCAACGATTGAAGAGGCAGAGAAACACATGAGGTCTGAGGTTGAGAATGAGTATACTCCGAATCCCATGTTGAAACCAATCTATGACCAGCTCTACCAAAAATACTTAGAATTAGGTCATACAGCAGAACAATTAATTTAGAATTATATTATCAATAATAAAAGACCAAATCAAAATGAAAACCAACATCACAAGAACAAAAGCATTGCTTTTCACTTTACTTTTTTGTATAAGTGCTGGTGCACAAGATTTTAATGGCCTCAACATGGGAATGGGCAACCTCTTCCGTATGTCAAAGGCAAAAACTCGCTCACTGAGTCCTGAGAACTTTAATGGCGCGAAAGGTGCTGGTGGCATGGCTGACCCCGTTAAAGACAGAGATGTACGCAACAAGGCTGTTAGTGCCCATGCTGCATCAACATTGGGAAAAGGCTGGAAGGTAAACCCATGCATTGACATTGATGCTGGTGAGACAATGGTTATTGCCGATATCGATGGTCCCGGAGCTATCCAACAGATTTGGATGACACCCACTGGTGAATGGCGTAAAACCATTATCCGTATGTATTGGGATGGTGAGAACAACCCTTCTGTAGAGGTGCCAGTTGGTGATTTCTTCTGCGCTGGTTGGGGAGTGTATGCGCCACTATCTTCTATGGCTGTTTGTGTCAATCCAGGCAGTGCTTTCAACTGTTATTGGCAGATGCCATTCAGAAAGCATTGCAAGATAACAATGGAGAATCGGGATAAGAAGCCTATGCGCCTTTACTATCAAATCAACTACACGCTGACAGAGGTACCTGAAGATGCGGCTTACTTCCATGCACAGTATCGTCTGTCTGACCCAACAGTTAAAGCAGAGCATACAATCCTCGATGGCGTCAAGGGACGTGGACAATATGTAGGTACCTACATGGCCATACAGCCCACTAACAACGGCTGGTGGGGAGAAGGAGAAATCAAGTTCTTCATGGACGGGGACAAGACCTACCCCACCATTTGCGGAACCGGAACTGAAGACTATTTCTGCGGCTCGTACAACTTCGAGAACCAGAAGACGCACCAGTTTGAGGAGTTCTGCACACCCTACGCGGGCATGCATCAGGTGATTCGTCCCAACGGCGTGTACATCTCGCAACAACGCTACGGCTTGTACCGATGGCACATCCTTGACCCCATACGTTTTGAGAAAGACCTAAAGGTAACCATCCAAGACCTGGGGTGGCGCAACGACGGTACCTATCTCGATCAGAAGTCGTTCATATCGACCGTGGCCTTCTGGTACCAAGCTGAACCTCATGCTAAGTTTCCAACGCTTCCCGCTACTAGCCGTCTCGAAATAGCAGGACCACTATAATCGGAAGCTACTATCAACAAGCAATTACAAATGCCAACATTAACGCTCCACAGCTAAGAGAAAGTGGAGATAATAATCTATTTATAATAAATTAAACTGTCATATGCGACATTTAAATCTAAATCATTATTGCAAGCGGCTGTTCGTGTTACTCCTTGGCTTCTTCATGGTGCAAGGAATAGCGTTAGCACAGAAGCCACGACTTGTCAGTGGTCGAGTCCTTGATACAAAAGGAGAGACCCTCATTGGTGTCACTGTAGCAGAAGAAGGAAATACAACCAACTCTGTCGTGACCGATGTCACAGGTACTTACCGTATCAGCCTCACCACGGCAAAACCTATTTTGAAATTCAACTACATTGGCTTCAAGGAGAAGACCGTCAATGTAGGAGCAGACAACGTCATTGATGTTGCCTTGGAAGAAGACATTTCCTCTTTGGAAGAAGTAGTCGTAGTAGGCTATGGTACCCAGAAGAAAGCGTCTGTTGTCGGTTCCATTGCCAACATTCAGCCCGAGAAACTAAACATGATGCCCAGCCGTTCACTCAGCAACAGTCTGGCCGGCTTAAGTCCTGGCGTAATAGCAGTACAGCGCAGCGGTGACCCTTGGTACAATAACTCAGATTTCTGGATTAGAGGTATCAGTAGTTTTGCTGGCAACACGCGTCCTCTTGTTCTGATTGATGGTATCGAACGCTCACTCAATGACATTGATCCTGATGAAGTAGCGTCGTTCTCCATTTTGAAAGACGCTGCTGCCAGTGCTGTTTACGGTGTACGTGGTGCCAATGGTGTGATCATGATTGAAACCAAACGCGGTGAGATAGGCAAACCGCAAGTTAACTTACGATTTGAACACTCATTCACACAGCCCGTCAAACTACCAGAATATGTAGGGAGCGTGAAATACCTCGAACTAATGAACGAGATGTATCGAGATGAAGGAAAGGCTCCAATGGTATCCGAAGCTGTTTTGGAAAACTACAGAAATCGCACGGACCCAGAGTTGTATCCAGACGTTAATTGGTGGGATACCATTGCAAAAGACTACGCAGACAACACACGTGCCACATTGAATATTTCGGGCGGATCCAAACTTTTACGCTATGCATTGGTTGCAGGCTACTTCAATGAAAACGGTATTCTGGAGCGTGACAAGAGACAGGCCTGGGACTCTTCTTTGAAAGTAAACCGATACACCGTCCGCTCAAATGTCGACATTAACGTCACGAACACAACAGTGGTACGGGTCAACATCGGTGGATTCCTACAAACTCGTAATGCACCTCCCGGAGACATCACTGATTTTGAGATGTTCTATCAAGCCATGCGCATTCCACCGTATGTACACCCTGCCATCTATGCTGACGGACGCATTCCACGTGTACAATACAAGCAGAATCCCTGGGCCTGGGCCACACAAAGAGGATTCGCAAAACTAAACCATAGTAAAATTGAAGCACTCACCTCAGTTGAACAGAATTTGAAAGCTATCACCCCAGGATTGAGTGCAAGATTGACCTTCTCTTTCGACAAATTCGCAAGCAACTCTGTGGACAGATCAAAGAACCCCGACTACTACAATCCTGCTTCCAGTAGAGATTATAATGGAAACATCGTGACAAGCATCTTATCAAATGGCGAGCAATTCTTAGGCTATTCAAAAAAGGCCGACTGGGGCAACCAAAGTACATACTTGGAAGGCATGCTTAATTATAACAGAACATTCAACAATAAACACGCTGTCAACCTCATGGCTCTGTACAACCAAAAAAATTACGATGATGGTTCTTTTTTACCATTCAGGACACAGGGTTTTGCAGGACGAGCTTCTTATACATTCGAAGATCGCTATATTGCAGAATTCAACTTTGGATACAACGGCTCTGAGAACTTCGCCCCCGGCAAGCGATTCGGATTCTTCCCAGCATTCGCAACTGGCTGGATTGTCTCACAGGAACCCTGGATGGAATCTCTTTCCAAGACGATATCCCTCTTGAAATTAAGAGCCAGTTGGGGTAAGGCTGGAAATAGCGATATCAGCGGCCGACGTTTTGCTTACATCTCAACAATAGAAAACACAGGCTATTACTATTATGGAACGGATGGTCAGTTCCATCGTTTGGGAAGAGCTGAAGGTGATATTGGTGTGCCGGATTTGACTTGGGAAAAAGTGACAAAAACCAATCTTGGTCTAGACCTCGGTCTTTTCAACAACAGCATATCTTTAAGCTTCGACGTGTTCAAGGAATGGCGCAAGGATATCTTCATGAAACGAAAGAACATCCCCGCATCTGCTGGATTCAACCGTGCAGTGTGGGCAAACTTTGGTAAGGTAGAAAACAGTGGTATTGATTGTTCCCTGAACATTAACCACCGGTTCAACAGAGACTTTCAACTGACGGCACTGGCTAACTTCACCTATGCACATAACAAAATTACCGAATATGACGAGCCAGAGGCCATGAAAGGTACTTACCGTGCCAGGACAGGAAAACCTGTTGGCCAATTGTTCGGTCTTGTGGCAGAACGTCTGTTTGAAGAAAGCGATTTTGATGAGAACGGAAAGCTGAAAGAAGGTATTCCTACACAGAAATTCAGTGCCGAGAGTTCGCTCGGACCTGGAGACATCAAATATGTAGACCAGAATGGTGATGGTGAGATTACTGCCATTGATCAGACTGCGATTGGCGGAACCATTGACCCACAAATCGTATACGGTTTTGGAGCTACACTCAGATATAAACAATTCGATTTCGGATGCTTCTTTTCTGGCGTTGGTAAACAATATCGTATTTTGGGGGGAGAGACCTGGTTGCCGGCTTCTTCCATCGGTGCGGGCAACATCTGGTCAAATATAGACGACAGATGGACCAAGAGTAATCCCAGACAGGATGTATTCTGGCCGCGCATGAACGAGTTGACCATAGACAACAACAAGCAAGCATCAACATGGTGGTTGAAAAATATGAGTTTTCTCCGCCTAAAGAATGTTGAATTGGGTTATACTCTCCCACGCCATTGGAGTGAAAAGATTGCCATGAAGGATTGCCGCATCTTCTTAAGAGGAAGCAACCTTCTTACCTTCTCTAGTTTTAAGATGTGGGATCCAGAAGTAGGAACCACCGACGGTTTGAAGTATCCAATGATGAAAGCCGTATCTGTGGGCATCACCTTTAACTTTAACAATTAATCAAACAGAATAGTTACTATGAATATAAAGAAATATATTTTCAAGGCTTCTGTTGTTTTAGTTTGTCTGTTGGCAACGTCAAGCTGTGATTATCTTGACAAACAACCTGACGATCAATTAACAATGGATATGATTTTCTCGGACAAGATCCGCACAGAAGATTGGCTGGCCAGTGTTTACTCATCGATACCAAGCCCTATATGGGGGTACATGAAAGATCAAGGCTACAACATCATGGGCGATGACATTGTGATTCCTAATGAATGGACTCCCTATGGATGGGCCAATGTGTATGCGTTTACAACAGGAAACTGGAGTCCTACTTCAGGTTGGAATGCCAATTATTGGGTAGAACTGCCAAAACGTATCAGAACAGCTTTGCAGTTCCTGGAAAATGTACGTGTCATCCCCTCAGATGGATTGACAGAGAACTATGTCAACCAATTGAAGTACGAGGCGCGTTTTCTCATTGCCTATTACTACTCGTTAATGGTTGAGACCTATGGTGCTGTCCCTTTCAATCCAGACAAACTCTATTCTATATACTCACCTTCTGAGGAAATGATGACCGAACAAACCCCAGCTGACGTCATTGTAGATTGGATAGACAAAGAACTTTTAGAGGTTTCTAAACATCTGCCCGCCGTTTACGAAAGTGACCAAGATTGGGGACGCGCCACGTCTGTGATGGCTCTGGCCATGCGCGCCAAGACTTTACTGTTTGCAGCTAGTCCTCTTTTCAATGGAAATACAGACTATGCTGACTGGAAAAATAAGAGTGGTGAGAATTTAATTAACCAAACTTACTCTTCCGAAAAATGGCAGCGTGCGGCTCAGGCTTTCAAAGAAATGATTGACTTAGCAGAAGCAAGCGGATATGGCTTGTATTACGAATACAACGCCGGTGGCTCTATTGATCCTTTCATGTCATACTACAATATGTCACTCAAACGATTCTCGGACGGTAACAAAGAGATTGTATTTGGGCGCCCAGAGAATAAAGACCTCAATAGTTGGCAGGCTCACCATCTGCCCAAAGGCGTTCGAGGCAATGCTGCCATGAATATTACTCAAGAGCTGGTCGATGCTTTCTTCATGGCGAATGGAGAAAAACCAATCCTAGGTTACCACGAGGACGGATCTCCCATTATTAACGAGAAATCAGGATATACAGAAAGGGGCTTCTCGGCTAAAGATGAGATGCGCCGTACCAAATGGCCAGGTGGAGGGCCGGTAAACAAGTTCAAGGCTGATACAGGCGAAAGTCCTGTGACCTTGGTTGGTACTTACAATATGTACTGCAACCGCGAACCTCGATTCTATGTATCCGTCATTTTCAACCACGAATGGATGGGAGTGATCAACCGTCAGGTAAACAACTTGATGGGCGCAGGTCAGGATGCAGCAAATAGTTTCGATTCTCCTTGGACAGGATATAATATCAGGAAACAAATTCCTTTGGATATTTACCCAAAAGAAAACAAGCACAGATACCAGCCAGGAATTCTCTATCGTATGGCTGATGCTTATCTCAGCTACGCTGAATGCCTAAACGAAACCCAAGGCAAACCTTCGGCAGAAGTATACAAGTATGTTAATCTCATCAGAGAACGGGCTGGTTTGCCAGGCTTGAAAGAAGGACTTTCTAAGGAGCAGATGCGAGAGGCTATCCAGCACGAGCGCCGCATAGAGTTCAACTGTGAAGGCGTACGCATTGAAGACTTGCGTCGATGGAAATTAGCGGAAAAATATTTGAATGCACCGGTTTACGGAATGAACCGAACGGGATCTGTAGCAAGTGACGACCCCAACAATCCCAAGGCATACTATAAACGCTGGTATTGGAAACCACGTATCTTCACCAAGAAGATGTACATGATGCCTGTTCCACAGACACAAATGGACATCAATACTAACTTAGTTCAAGCCCCTGGTTATTAATCTTTTAGAAGAACAGTTATGAGACATTTATATTATCATTTGACAACAATCTGTTTGCTATTGATAGCAGTCTTCAGCTCTTGCTCTGACAGCGAGGACGTAAGGCCAAATGTAGACAGATTTCTCCGACTGCAACACACATCGATAACGATCAATGTCGGAGAGGAATATTTGCTCAAAGCATCCGTAGATACATTAGCAGGAAAAAACTATCAACTCGTATGGTCTGTGGGCAACAGCAGTTTGGCGTCGATAGAAAAAAGCGACCAGCAAATGGGTCTGATCAGAGGCCTTCAGCCTGGAACGACAACCATCAAGGTGGAAACTGACGATCACAAATTGATGTATTTTGCAGATTTGACAGTCTTGGAAGGTGCACCCTCCTTAAAACTTTTGACCATTGGAAGTGGCCTTGCCAATCAATCTGCAAACGAAGCCTTGGTACAGATGGCTAAAGCAGCAGGCCATCCTATGGTGGTATGCAATATCTTTGAAGACAAAGCATCCTTATCCAAACACTTGAGAAACATTGCCAACAATGCCAATGCGTACGACTACAAACGTATTGACGAAAGGCTCAATGCCAACAATCAACGCAATCAATCACTAAGAGATGTTGTAAACAATGAAAATTGGGATTACATTGCCATTGAAGAAAGTGCCGATTCAGCAGGATTTCAAAAAGGCTACAAGGAGGTTTTGCCAGAGTTGATCAAGCAACTCAAGGAGTGGTCAACAAATCCAAATTTGAAGATTCTCATTCATCAACCTTGGGCTTACAGCTCTACGGCCACTACTCCGGGATTCAAACAGTTTGATAATGACCAATTGAAGATGTTTAACAGCATTGTTACAGCAACCCAATCTGCAACCAATCAAGTCACTCGGATTGTTCCTGTGGGAACTGCTATCCAGAACGCAAGAACTACCTATCTGGGAGAAAGTGTGATTAATGGCGACATTGAGTTAAATGCTACCTCTGGACAATACATTGCGGCCATGACATGGATAGAAGCGTTATTTGGCATTGACGTGAGTGCATCTCCTTTGATGATTCCCCAAATGTCTGAATATGTCAATAACCTGTACAAGTTATCGGCTCACAATGCTATCATTCACAGCAAGCAGGTGATAGACATGGTAGACTTCAAGTCGGCAAACCCATTCATCTTGGATCATCCTATCTATATTGACTTTGGTGATAAAGCTACTCCATTACCATTCAATAGTTTTATTGATCCGGAAAAGCCAGTGAGCAACTTGATTGATAAAGCAGGAAATAGCACCTATTTTAACATCGAAGCGACAAGCGCTTTCGGAAAGCTAAACAGAAGAGAAATCTCTAACACGCTGGGATTCCCTGAAAGTGTATGTCAGGACATGTTCTTCCGTGACGGCAGAAAACCAGGACAGGGAATAGGTTCGTTCAAAGTAAGCAACATGAATACCACCAAGAAGTATACCTTTGTTTTCTATGGTGCCATCAATGATAAGAACACAGGTACTCGCTTCAAAGTGAGAGGCGTCAATGAAGGTCAGATGGACTTGTCTAACGACTACAATAAGGATAAACTGGCCATCATTGAGAACATCCAGCCCAGACAAGATGGTACGGTAGACATCGAACTGACCATGGCACCATTCAATACGCAGTGGGGCGGATTCTTCGGTGTTAATGCTATGATTATTGTTCCAGAAGGCTATTCAGGCTCCTACTAAATCTTCATTGATTGGATAGGATTGGTTGCACCGTCGGCAATATTTTGCCACTGATTACGTTCTTGTAACAGCGACAAGCTTATATATGTCGACGGTGTTTTTATTTTCCAAAATAACATTATTGATTTATAATTTCAAAACATGACTAAATTATTCAAACTATTCAGCCTTGCGTGGCTATTGTTCGCTCCATTGACTGTCTTCTCACAGGAAAAATATCGCTGGGCGGACGAACTATCCTTGTTAAAAAGCATTGACAAGCTACCGCAATATCGCACAGGATCTTACGTTGAATCCTTCTCCAGCTACGACCGTACCCACGGAAACGATGATGGGTTTGCAGGAACCTATTCGTTTCTTCGCAAAGAGGGCGACAAGCTGGTTATTGCAGAGATGAAAGGACCGGGAGTCATTGACCGCATTTGGACTCCTACGCCCAATGAGACCATGCTTTATTTCTATTTTGACGGCAACAAGAAACCTGGACTTCAAATAAAATTCTCAGATCTCTTCTCTGGCAAGGTTTATCCATTTGTCAAACCTGTCTGCGGAAATGAGGTGGGTGGATATTATTGCTACGTACCCATCACATACAAAAAATCGTGCAAGATAGTATACGACGGGCCCAAGCTGGAGTTCATTCAGATAGGCTACCGCAACCTGACAACCAAGAAGGTGGAAACCTATAACGGTCAGTTTACACAGCAGGACAAACAGCTCTTGCAAGAGGTTTGCGACCTATGGAATGCCAATGAATACAAAATGAGTCTTTTCACACAAGGTAAATCGTCTGACATCAAGACCATGGAGAAAGAAATTACTCTCCAGCCAGGCGAAACAGTCAATTGTTTCTCCCTTGACACGCCGGGCCGCATCGTCGGCATGGAGATTGATGGCGGAACAGCCTTAGAGGGTGATAACAAAGATGTCATCCTCTCAGCTTCATGGGATGGCGAATCTATCGAGGCCATCTACTCCCCCTTGCAAGATTTCTTTGGTTACGCCTTTGGACGAGGTGCCATGCGCAGCTTACTCATGGGTAAGCAAGGCAACAACAACTATTGTTTCCTGCCCATGCCCTTTGACCGTTCGGCTAAGGTGAACTTGATATACAAGAAACGCAACGAGTACCAACCTACCATCATCGCAAAGGTCAAAATTCATTACAACCAACAAGGCAGAGCCAAGGATGAAGGAAAATTCTACAGTGTTTGGAGCCGCCAAAAGACACCGATTGGAACCTATCACACTTTCTTGCATACAAAGGCTAAGGGACATTATGTAGGTACCATCTTGCAGTCACAAGGACTCAGACCTGGCATGACCCTCTTCTTCGAAGGTGACGACAGCACCCATGTAGATGGTAAGATGCGCTTGCACGGAACAGGTTCTGAAGACTATTTCAACGGTGGCTGGTATGCACTGCTCGACAGGTGGGACCGTGGCATCAGCCTTCCAATTCACGGTTCGCTCGACTATTCGCTGCCCATGGCTCGAACTGGAGGATACCGTTTCCACATCAGCGACAAGATGTCGTTCGAGAAAGAAATCTATCATGGCATGGAGCATGGTGGACAGAATAACGATTTTCGTGTAGACTATATATCGGTGGCCATGTTCTACGCGGACCGTCCGCTCACCACGAAGCAAGAGCCGCAAGGTGAACTGCTGAAGGTTTACAAACCTACCACTCACATCTATTTCCCGCAGCTCTTCGAGATGACCATTGGGGGCGATATGAATATTTCGTCCGACCACGGCACGGTGATGACAACCAATAACCAAGGTGAAACGCGCATCATGCTTTCGCATGTACCAGACGGTAAATATAAGGTATTGATTGATTACACCACGTTCCCCGATGGTGCGGATTTCCAAGTGTGGCAACGCCAGAAACAGCTTTCTGACTGGATTTCGGCCAAAACTGCAGAACGTGAGGAAAAGAATCGCCTGCATGTGGGTGACATCGACCTGACACAGCAAACCAACTCCATCACCTTCCGCATGAGGAAGAATGGTGGAACCAGTAAGTTCGGTCTCAGATTGATTACACTCGAGCGAGTAAATTAACACACATGCATACCACACAAATTGCATTCCGAAAAGCTACAACCGCAGATTTGGAAGAGGCGTGGACGCTCTTGGACACAGCTCGCAACCTCATGCTGACCAACGGCAGGAAACAGTGGACAAAGGACTATCCCTCGCGAGAACTGATTGAGAATGATATTGCCGGAGGAGACGCTTACATCCTTACCGTCGATGGAGAGGTCGCCGCATACGCCAAACTTGCTGTGAACGGCGAACCCGAATATGCCCATCTCGAAGGTTCTTGGCTCAGCGAACAAGACTATGTGGTGATTCACAGGCTTGCCGTTAGCCCCCGTCACCGAGGACATGGACTGTCCAAACGCCTCTTCCACGAAGCGGAGAAATGGACTGCCTCGCAAGGCATTCACAGCATCAAGGTAGATACCAACTATGACAACGTTGAGATGCTGAACATCCTTCCACACCTGGGCTACACCTATTGTGGTCAAATACACTATGGTGACAAAGGCGACAGAAAGGCTTTTGAGAAACTAATTTCAAGCAACATCTAAAAGCAAAAGGTGTGAAAATTACATAATTGCTTAATGAATGTACAATAAAGATGTTTTAATATGTCTTCGAAATATGACAAGGTTATTCGGGAATGCACTATTAGATAATAGAATTTAAGGTGTTTGACAAATTTTACTTCTCATACTTTTATCTATCAATAATGAAGTAGGCATATTTTTACGCTTTATTAACAAACTGCAAGCGTTAAAATTTGTCCCATTTGTTTTGTAAATGATATTGAATAACTTCCAATCAGATATAAAGAATTTTCTTGACAACATACCCTTCTCTCCTTGGCGTATTTGCGAACAACCTTGAGCTTGGGCGCAAATACGCCAAATATAAAGGATTTTTGCATGTGATTGATAAACATGTTTTTACAAATTTCCGTCGTTGTTTTTCAATCTTTTATGACGTCTTTCTTTGCCAAAAGCATTGGCTTAAGCCCCTAATGTGTATGCCTTTGCGGGTCAAAGGCATGTTGGTAAGCAGGCAAAATGATGATTTTTATCGCTTGAAAACCGCTTTTTTGTGGAAATAATCGAGATTACGCACAAAATAACCGCTTGTTTGCGGTACGTTTGCCTATTGTTTTTTTCTATATTGTAAGTTTTGAAGAGCCATTTTTGGGGCCATTTTTTGATAAAATATTCAACAAATTGGCGTGCCGGTGTAAACCTTTTGAGTAACAGCAAGCACGGCACTTTGCCACAGGCTGGCAACCCAAAAGCCCGCAGACTAACCCAGTTGATGCATATAGCCCAGCTGCGATTGAAATTCGTTGTGTATCTCTGCTTACAATGGTACCATAACGCTTCATCTACGTGAATTTATCTTTCTTTGTATCGCCTGAAGATTCAAAATCTATTTTTATAAATCGATGTACATTTTAATATTTGGGTATATATAAAAGTAATAGGAGCATAATGTCATACGTTCAAAACTCTATTCTGATTTATCCCGAACTCAGGTTATTAGCATGTTTATTAGAACCTGTTTCTGAGGTGTCAAATACCGTAGGTGTATATGGCACTTTTCTTAAGCATTGGGATACACGAGCCCTAAAGTCTATAATCTTCAGCAGGAATGATTCCAATAATGGTATCTTCGAAAGAATAGAAAGCCAAAACGATAAAATTGAAAATATCATTTAAGATGTTAAATGTGATGTTTTATATCTTAATCCTCCATACACAGAACCAGTATAGCACACTGTATCATTTGCTGGAAACACTTATACTTAGTCGAACCTCAAAAATGCTATCTCGTCTTTTTGAGGGTCTACTACGTAGTACTCATGTGATTTTTTAAATTTGTCAGTTATAAACAATATTACAGAACAAAAACACAATATTACCCATACAAGCCTGAATAATACTCTAACTTTGCATAATGCAAATAAGCCGAAAGCCTGAATTTATGAGAAAGACAAAATTCTACCTGTCATCTTTGGCACTTATCCTTTCACTAAATCTTAGTGCCGCAATACAGCCAAGACTGGAATACCCACGCCCACAGTTTGAGCGGACGGAATGGATTAACCTCAATGGTGACGCATGGACCTATCAATTTGATTTTGGAAAAAGCGGAATGGAAAACAAGCTGTTCAACTCCAAAGGAATTGGAAAAAACGGTATCTACACCTACGACCGGGAACGGAAATTTGAAATGGACCGCATCAAAAAAATCTTCTCCAAGAGCCGCGAACAGGCCAAAAAGGAAGTTGCCGACATGCTGAAAAAACACTAATACCTATAGAAATGCAAATCTTACCGTGTAGAAAAAAGTGAAAAACACCGCAAAGATTTGCCTTATAGGCAAGGACGAATGATGAAAACCTACCTTATTATAAATGATCTAAATGTTCGCCTTACTTAAAGAACATAAAAAATATATAAATGAATTATCTTTCAAATTGTAGTATAAATATTTTTAACCTTCTAAACACTTATAACAAATGAAAAGGAATCAAGGTCTAAAACCAAGGTTGCTTTTGGCGTCATTGTTCCTATTAGGGACAAATCTGATGTCGCTATCTGCTTTGGCATCTAATGATGCCTTACCGCGAACAGCACATGCACATAATGCCAGCAGCTTAGGACAAAACGACAAACGAGAAGTTAAAGGATTCATCGGTGATGAGAATGGTGAACCTATCATTGGTGCAACTGTTCGGGTGCGTGGCACTTCGAACGCAGCCATTACAAACAGCGACGGTACATTTATTATACATGCCGTACCAAACGCTATTCTTGACATCGCCTACATCGGATATCAGGAAAAGGAAATCAGTCTGAAAAACCGCACGTTTATTGCTATCTCGCTGTATCCAGCACACAATGAGTTGGACGAGGTGGTTGTTGTGGGATTCGGAAAGCAGAAGAAAGAATCACTGGTTGGTGCTGTACAGGCTGTAAAGCCGGAAGACCTAAAAATGACATCGAGCAGCTTGACGACATCATTTGCAGGAAACATTCCTGGTATCATCGCTCGTCAACAGAGCGGTGAGCCTGGTTACGATAATGCCGAATTCTACATTCGTGGCATCTCAACCTTTGGTGTGAACAAGAGTCCTTTGGTGATTCTTGATGGTGTAGAAATCAACACAACCATGTTGAACAACATTCCGCCAGAGTCAATCGAGTCGTTCTCTGTGCTCAAGGACGCTACTGCAACTTCCTTATATGGTTCGCGCGGTGCCAATGGCGTTATCATAGTGAACACTAAGCAAGGTGAGCTGTCGGAGAAGATGCAGGTGAAAGTTCGGTTGGACAACACGTTCTCTTCTCCCACAATAGTACAGCCAATGGCTGACGGACCTACTTATATGCAAATGTTCAATGAAGCAGCCTACAACGAGGCTAAGGCTGTGGGCAACGCATATACCCCTTATTACAGCGAAGACCGCATTGCCAAGACACGCGAGGGAGCCAACCCATACCTATTCCCGAACAACGACTGGCATGATCTGTTGTTCAAGAAGATGACCATGAACCAGAACTTGAACCTCAATGTTAGGGGCGGTAGCAAGATACTGACATACTTCCTAAATGCCGGCATATTCTACGAGAACGGTATCATACGTCAGCCCAAGGAGGCGCAAGCGTTGGACGTAGGCATGCGAAGCCGTAAATATCTATTCCAAAGCAACGTTACGGCCCGCCTTACACGTACGACAAAGATTGGGTTGAACATGAATACGCAACTGTTCTACTATCATGCACCCAAAGAGCAGGTCAACGACCTGTTTTATTACACTATGCGCGTGTCACCCGTAAGCTTCCCACCGGTGCTCCCCGCACAAGAAGGTGACACTTTCGTGCGCTATGGTATGAATGCCCGTCAAGGTGTAGGCGGACTGCAAATTAACCCATACGCTCGCTTGAGCTCAGGTTATACTGACCGCAACTATGTGTATTCCACAACGGCATTCAATATAGACCAAGATTTGGACTTTGTAACACCAGGACTTAAAGCCAGCGGATTGGCATCGTTCTATAATTACAGCTTCAACTGGTTGGATCATTGGACAGTACCGTTTTATTACAAAGTGTCCGATGATTACACCGTGGACGAGAACGGACAATACATTTTTGACAGCACCACCATTGGCGATCCCGGCCAGCCTTACCTGCAATCCAACTCCGGAAGAGATCCCACCACGACAGTATGGTCATTGCAAGGAAAAGTGGATTACCAAAGACTGTTTGGCAAGCACGACGTGAACGCCACCTTGGTGTACCACATGAAAGAAACCAAGAAAGTTAAAAACGGCGGCGGTGAATACGATCTGTTGCCTTACAGAGAGCAGGGCTTAGCTGGTAGATTTGCTTATAACTACGACCACCGCTATCTGTTGGAGGCCACATTTGGCTACAACGGTTCGGAAAACTTTATGAGTGGCAAGCGGTTTGGTTTCTTCCCAGCTGTCGCAGCGGGTTGGACCATCTCTAATGAAGCCTTCTTTAAACCAGCCAAAGCCTATATTCACAACTTGAAGGTACGTGGATCGTATGGCCTTGTGGGTAACGATGCCTTGCGAAACCGTTTCCCATACATCACCACGGTGAACATGTTCTCCAGAGGTGGTTGGTGGATAGGCAATGGCTACGAAAACATCAGTGTACCCAATATCACTACCTATGGTAACCCATTGGCAACATGGGAAAAATCGAAGAAGCTCAATGTGGGTGTGGATATGAACCTGATGGGCTGTCTGGATATCACCTTCGACTATTTCAACGAGTCGCGTACAGGTATCTTCATGCAGAGAAACTCCGTGATTTCAATGTCAGGATTTGGAAGAAACAAACCTTGGGCCAACATCGGAGCAGTTAAAAACAAGGGCTTTGATATGAGCCTGGCCTATACAAAGGTGTTTAACCGAGACTTTACTGTCAAAGCAAACGGTAGCCTGACATACGCCCACAACGAAATGACCGACGTGGATGAGCCACAAAACGTGCCCGCCTACTACTCTCGTTTGGGACATCCCATCAATAGTATTCGCGGATTCGTGGCTGAAGGATTGTTTACCTCACAAGAGGAAATCGATAACTCACCCAAGCAAGAGCTAAGCGCATACACTGTGGGTGACATCAAATATAAGGATCTCAACGGAGACAACAAGATAGACCAAAACGATGTGACAACCATCGGCAATCCGGAATTGCCCGAAATAATCTATGGTTTTGGAACCACCATCACCTACAAGAAGTGGGATATGTCTATGATGTTTCAAGGAGCCGGTCGCGTGAGCCTGATGATGAGAAACATTCACCCCTTTGTAGACAAGGATGGAGACGGACTGGGTATAGCCCAATATATCGTAGACAACCACTGGTCAGAGGCCAACAACAACGCCAATGCGGCCTATCCACGCCTAACTCAATCATTTGTGAACAACAACGTGGAGCCCAGTACATTCTACCTGCGGAATGGCAGCTACCTGCGACTCAAAACGATGGAAGTGGGATTCACGCCTACCAAGTGGATGCGAGTTTATGTAGCCGGAACCAACCTTCTCACCTTCTCACCGTTCAAGACGTGGGATCCGGAAATGGGAAGTGGCAGCGGTTTAAGCTACCCATTGCAGCGAACATTCAAGATTGGCGTACAATTTCATTATTAATTGAAAAAATACAGAACAATGAAAACTAAATCATATATTAAAATAATGCTCGCCACCATTCTGGCGGGAACGCTGTCGGCATGCGATTTCCTTGACGTGGTGCCTACAGGCAACGCCACCGAAGCCGATATTTACAAGACACAAACCCAAGCAGAGCGTATGGTGGTGGGCTGTTATAGCGAGATACCCGATTTCATGCAGCCGCAAAAGGGGTTTCCCGGCTTGATGGGGTCGGATGAAATGGTCGTGGGACACCGCGGAACGACACGCTGGTTCCACTACAAGAGCTTGATGAACGGCGATGAATCGTCGTCCAGCACCTACTTTGCGCTGTGGAGCAATACAGCGAACAGCTATCCGGTAGACGCACAGAAGAAAGATATTTGGGGTGCCATTCGCAAGTGCTACAACGTGTTGAACAACCTTGACAAGGTGCCCGACATCACCAAAGAGAACATAAATCTATGGAAAGGTGAGGCACTCTTCCTGATAGGCTATTACCATCAGATTTTGTTGGAGTTTTATGGCCCAATATTCTTGGCCAAAGAGGAGTACTCGCAGAATGTTGAAAACAATCAGATGCGCGTACCATACGATGAGTGCGTGGAATTTATTGCCGAGAAATACGATGAGGCAGCCAAGTTGCTTCCTGCCATTCGAACCAATGGTGAGAAAAACAGAGCAACCTCAGCCACCGCACTTGGTTTCAAAGCACGTTTGCTTTTATATGCTGCATCACCATTGGTCAATGGCAACACAGAGTTTTATGCCAATTTCAAAAATCCAGATGGTAAGCCATTAATGAATTTGACATACGACCGAGAGAAGTGGAAGAAAGCCATGGACGCTGCCGAGGATGCTATCAAGCTATGCGAGGCTAATGGTTACAAGTTGTATGGCGGTAGCACAACCGACTGGTTTAAGGGCGGCACAAACTATCACGAGGCCTTTGTTGGTCCAAAGACGGGCAGCTTTAACAACTGGGACGAGATACTCTTCGGCATAGCCAATCAAGGAGAGATTAGCTATTGCATCAAGAATTTCGCACCGCGTGTAGGCTTTGACAAATACAACCGCAATGGTTTTAGAGGATATGTATTCCCCACATGGAGTTGCGTAACCCGATACTTTACATTGAAGGGCTTGCCCTGGGAAGACGACCCAGACACAAAAAACCTTAAGCCCACTGACATTGTGCAGTCTCCTTTCTTTCCCAAAGAGCAGACCTCTGCCTACCATGCGTTTAGAGAGCCGAGATTCTATGCTTCTATCGGATTCGACCGTGGACCATTTGAAGTCAACAATGGCACGATTATGCTGAAGTGTCGCAGGGGTGAGCCTCAACAGGAAGATGGCATAAGAGGCAACGAGTATCAAAGCGACAATGGCTATTTTTGCCAAAAATGGGTGTCCACCAAAGATACTTACAATCCCAGAACTAATAAATTCACGTTTAATAATTGGGTCTTCCCTTACCTGCGCTTGGCCGAGTTGTACCTGAGCTACGTGGAAGCAGATATGGAATATAATCACAAGTTGAGTGCCAAGAGTTTGGAATACCTCAACAAGGTGCGCACGCGTAGCGGACTTCCCACATTCCAAGAGTCGTGGAGCTACGCTGGGGGCATACCGACAGACATAGCCAAGCTGAGACAAGTGATTCGAGACGAACGCTCTAACGAATTGGCCATGGAGGGTAGAAGATTTCACGACATTCGCCGTTGGAAGATACTCGAGAAGGTTTTGAGACCTAAGGAAAAATCTTGGAATACTGCCGGAAGGACAGCAAAAGAATATTACCGTCTCACCGAGATGAATGATGGTGATTATGTTGATCGCTCCACCATCGAAGCACCCAAGTGTTACTGGCTTGCTATTCCGATTGACCAGATTCAGATAGACCCCAACCTGGTACAAAATCCGGGGTATTAATATCTATAGAGTTAATATATATATTTACAGTTATCTCCCCATCCCTTTGCTTGAACAGAGGGTGGGGAGATATTGTTTCTACTAAGCATTTGGAGGCTGAATAGTTTCTTCTACAAATATTGCTTTGAGCAGCCCTCATAATAATGGAAACAGCCAATATGGATACGTTTTACTTTGCCCATACATACCATTCGTGGAAAAGGGAGCTATAGAAAATATGAATAGAGCCATCAGATAATATATAGCCCCAAGCCTATGCAACGGGAATGTCAAGAACTTACATCAAGGGCATTATCCGGAAATAGAATAACTCACTATTAGAGGAAACCGCATTTATAAAGCCAAGAGACACGATTAAGGCAAAAATAGTATAACTTTGCACTTACATATCAAATCTGCCCATAGTGTTGCCTTGCGGAAACGCATACTTCATTATGGCCCTACTACATCTGCAACACCATTATGGCAAGAATAATCCACTGTTTCATCTTATCGTTTCTATTTCTATGTACCGGGATGGCGAACAATTACAAGTTTTTCCACATTTCCAGTCAGCAGGGACTGCCACATCAGCAGGTACAAGCAATGGTACAGGACTACCAAGGCAATATATGGTTGGGAACGCGCAACGGACTTGCCCGCTACGACGGCTATTCCATTAAAAACTATTTCAACGAACCCTACAAACCCTCCTCGCTGAGCCACAATTTTGTGAAATCGCTTTTTCTCGACCGAAAACACAGAGTCTGGGTGGCCCATTCGAAGGGCGTCAGCTTATACAGACCGGCTACAGACGACTTTGAAAACTTCATTCTGCCGGGATATTATATAGAATCAATTGTCGAAACATCCGATGGAAAAATTATCTGTGGCGGCATGAAATTGTGTGTCTTTGATGAGAAAGCCAAAAAGTTCACACCTCTCCCCTCGTTAGGCGGAGGCTTCATTCTTTCACTCGCCATAGACCAGGATGACCAACTCTACGTCGCTACCAATTCCTGCATCTATGCCTACAACACCAAACTCAATCAAATCTCCAAGTTAGACACCGGTATCTACAAGGACTTCATTACCGGCTCCGACGGTATCATCCCCATGACTTTTGACCATGCCGGCAGGCTATGGATAGGACGGAACGGGAAGGGTGTCATGGAGTTAGACGTGAAAACAGGCAATACGCGAGTGTATGAGGCCAATCAGCTCTCTGACGGAACGGTGAGAGTGATTACCGAAGACCACAAACACAATATATGGTTGGGTACCGAACAAGGCGTAACGATTATTGGGAAAGACGGGAGTATCAAAACACTGAAACAACAATTTGGCAATATCAATCAGCTGTCCGACAATGCTATTTATTCCATCCTGTCAGACTCCAACCATAACATTTGGATTGGCTCCTATTTTGGTGGCGTAGATATGATAAAGAATAGCAGCCCCTTCTCATGGGAAGGACCGAGTTACAGCCCCAACAAACTACAGGGGAAGGTTGTGCGACAGATCATTGAAAGAAATCCTCATGAACTCTGGATAGCAACCGAAGATGGCGGACTGAATATCTATAATCCCATGCGGGGAACTTTCTCTCCTTTCAATTCCATTCCCCAACTCGGCTCCAACGTGCATTGTCTGTTCTATGACAAATCCGCTGACATAATTTGGATTGGGACATTTAGAAACGGGTTGTTCCGATATAATCTGAATTCCGGAAGTGTCAAACGGTTTGAACTATCAATGAATCTGTCTGCCGTGTCCATCTTTGACTTTGCCCGGCAAAGCTCCGGAAAACTTTGGGTGGGGACCACACAAGGCCTCCATTGGTATGATTCGCAAGCTCAAAAATTCAGGAGGATAAACCACTCCTCGCTCAATCATGCCTTCATCTATGCACTCGCCGTCGATCAGGCAGACAATCTGTGGATTGGTACTGTAGCCTACGGAATTTATAAGCTCAACACCAAAACAAATCAAATCATTCATTGGAAAGCCACCCAACAGGCACAAGGGCTGAAGGACAACTACATCACATACATTTATCCTGCCCAAGATGGTAAGGTATGGGTAGGGACCAACAACAACGGATTGCAGGTGCTCAATCCCAAAACCGGAAAGTTTTCTGAGATAGAGAACGACAACACCTTATCCAGAAGCACGATATGCGGCATCAATGCCGACACCCAAGGCCATCTCTGGATTAGCACAAGTCAAGGATTATTCCAATATTTTCCCAAGACTCGGACCATCAACCGATACACCACCGACGATGGCTTGCCCACCAACCAGTTTAACTTCTCTTCAACGCTGCTGACACAAGATGGCAGAATGTATTTTGGAACGGTGAACGGACTGATTATGTTTCGTTCTGAAGACATGGTTTCCAAAAGCACAAATCTAAACGTTCATCTCAAATCCTTGAGAATCAACGGCGAAGAAATCAACGCTGCATCAGCAAACTCGCCACTTACGAAAGAGCTGGATGCCACACATGAAATCAGGCTCTCCTATCGTCAGGGACATTCCATCATGATTGATTATGGTGTTATTTCTCCCGGACAAACAGAGTCTATCATTTACAAAACCAAAGTAGACGGTATAGACAATCAATGGCGAGAGATGGGCAACGACCATACCTTTGTGAGCTACAACATGGAACCCGGCACCTACATACTGCGAATACGGGCCAATAATTCAAATACCGGTTGGGAAAACCGACCTGAAAAAGCAATTAAAATTATCATTGCACCACCTTTCTATCGCTCTACTTGGGCTTATCTGTTCTACCTCTTGCTGGCCGCTATCATCGTTTACTATATTCAGCATTACTATAAAATAAGACTGAACGAAAAGAACAAAGTCAAGATGGCCATGATGGAGAAGAACAAGATAGAAGAGGTAGACCGTGCCAAATTCGACTTCTTTACCACCGTGTCCCATGAACTGAAAACACCACTTTCTCTAATCATTGCACCTCTTAAAAGTATCCATAAAGATAAATTGAACGAAACGGAGCAACGTCATCTGGAGACAGCTCTTGAGAATACCAACAAGATGGAGGAACTTATCAACGAACTGGTAACGTTCAACAAGGTCGAGTCGGATAATTTCCCGTTCTACATTCAGCAAGGCAACCCGTTAGAGTTCATCAAAATTCTCACAAACCTGTTCCGCAGAAACGCTGCTGAAAAACATTTAAACTTGAGAGTAGATTGTGAAAACAACGATGAAATCGTATGGTTTTCACCTTCCTATCTTGAACGCATCATGAACAATCTGCTGTCCAATGCCATCAAGTTCACTCCTGAAAATGGGGAGGTAAAGGTCAAGGCCTCTATCATCACAGGACAAGAAGACAACTACACCTATCTCGACGTGAAAGTGGCCGACACGGGCATAGGCATTGCTCAGGAAGAACAGAAAAACATCTTTCAGAAGTTCTATCAAACCAAACGAGGATACAATACCAACAACAAGGGATGGGGCATCGGACTTTCTCTAGTCCAACGACTGGTAACCATACACAAGGGAACCGTAGAGTTGAAGAGCGAGCTGCAGCACGGATCCATCTTCCGGATATTGCTGAATGTAGACGCTAAGGCTTTCGACCGGCAATCTCTCATCACCGACGACAAAGTCATTGTACCGCTAACCGACTATCATTTCTCACCTTCGATGACAGACATCAACAATGCCTCAAAAGATATTGTGATGGAAGAAGACTACAAAATGTCTATCTTAATCGTCGAAGACAACGCTGATATGCTTACTTTCCTTACCAATTACTTTTCTCCCAAATACAACGTTTACACTGCTACCAACGGAAAAGAAGGAATCGAAGTTGCTCAAAACGAATCTATCCAACTCGTCATCAGCGATGTGATGATGCCCATCATGGACGGAGTCACCTTCTGCTCCAAGCTCAAATCGGACGTCACCACATCTCACATTCCCGTCATTCTCCTGACGGCCAAAAACGAGCAGGAAGATGTGGTGGCGGGCTACAAGAGCGGAGCTGAAGCCTATGTGTCCAAACCCTTCGACCCACAGGTGCTCGATCTGCAAGTTAAGAACATCATCCAACTGGTCAAGACACGTCAGACCGAGATTCAAAATACCAAGACCGAAGACATTGAGACCAGCTCGCTCAATGACATCGACAAAAAGTTTATCTTGCAAATTAGCCAACTGATTGACAAGAATATCAGCAACAACGAGTTCGCTGTGACCGACATCACGCAAGCAATGGCTATCAGTCGAAGTCTGCTGCATACCAAGATGAAAAACCTTCTGAACATGTCTATCGGTGAATACATCCGTCACAAAAGACTTGCGCTGGCCTCCGAATTGCTCATGAAAGGATTTTCTGTTTCCGAGACAGCTTATCGTTCCGGATTTTCAGACCCCAACTATTTCTCCAAAGTCTTTAAAAAGTTTTATGGAAAAAGCCCCACTGAATTTGTCGTCGCACTTTAAAAAGAAACTTGTAGAAATATAATATGCTGATTGGGAACTATTAGGGAACATCTACAAAACAAAAAAGGCGTATAGCTCATTTTGCAGGCTAATTTTTTGAGTTAGATGTTCAATAGGAGCATTGTGACATTATACCTCGATGGTCTTTTTGTATCAGAGTTTTATTGAAATAACCCTCAAAGTATAGCCAATTGAACCTAAACGCAAAGAAAATTATGATTATCCTTCAGTTCTTTATGTTTTTACGATGGTTTTCAGATAAATGATGTAACTTTGGAGACTAAGAAAAACTGGAATAACAATGAATAGTAAGGATCTCAATCGGATAAAGGTAGTTCTGGTAGAACAAAAGAAAACTGCAAAATGGTTGGCAGAACAGGTTGGAAAAGATCCTGCCACTGTTAGCAAATGGTGTACTAACTCCTCCCAGCCTTCGCTTGAAACACTTGACAAGATAGCAAGTATTCTGCAGGTGAAAATGAGTGAATTAGTACGGGACGCTTAACGATTATAGTATGGCTAAAAAGAAAAAGAAGAATACTCCAGGCCACATTGACGCTCCCAAATCAGAAGAACAGATAAAAATGGAGAATGCACAAGACTTGTACGACTTTCTATTCGAGGCATGCAACATACTCCGTGGTCCTGTGAGCCAAGATAATTTCAAAGACTATATCACGCCAATACTCTACTACAAGCGCATCTCGGATGTTTATGATGAAGAGATGCAGGCAGCTCTTGAGGAGAGTGGTGGCGATATGGATTTTGCAATGTTGCCAGAGCAGCACCGCTTCGACATACCTGAAGGATGTCACTGGCAGGATGTTCGTGAGCGTTCCGAAAATCTCGGAGCAGCCATTGTTGGTGCTATGCGTAAGATAGAACTGGCTAATCCTGACACCCTATACGGCGTGTTGAGCATGTTCTCCAGCCAAAAGTGGACCAATAAGAATATCCTCACCGATGGTAAGATACGCGACCTTATCGAACATCTCTCTACCCGCAATCTCGGTAACAATGCTTATCCTGCAGACTTGATGGGCGATGCTTACGAGGTGTTGCTGAAGAAGTTTGCTGACGACTCGAAGGCTCAAGCTGGTGAGTTTTACACACCACGCTCTGTGGTGAATTTGCTCATTCGCATTCTCGACCCTAAGCCGGGAGAAACAGTCTATGACCCCGCCTGTGGTAGTGGTGGCATGCTCATCGAGGCTGTACACCACATGCACCACGATAACCTATGCTGCGGTAGCATCTTCGGGCAAGAGAAGAATGTGGTCAATGCTGCCATTGCCAAGATGAATCTCTTCCTACATGGTGCATCTGACTTCAATATCATGCAAGGCGATACCCTTCGTTCACCAAAGATTCTGCAAGGCAGCGGGATTGCCAAGTTCGACTGCGTTATAGCCAACCCTCCATTCTCCTTGGATAAGTGGGGTTCTACGGAATGGTCATCAGACAAGTTCGGACGTAACGTTTGGGGCACGCCATCAGATTCTTGTGGTGACTATGCATGGATTCAGCACATGGTGAAGAGTATGGCTCCAGGTAATAGCCGCATGGCCGTTGTGATGCCTCAGGGTATCCTCTTTCGTGGAAATGAGGAAGGTCGCATCCGTGAGAAAATGGTCAAGAGCGACCTGATCGAGGCGGTAGTGACCTTGGGCGATAAACTCTTCTACGGTACCGGACTCTCTCCGTGTTTCCTCGTTCTTCGCAAGATGAAGCCTGCAGAGCATTCTGGACGCATCTTGATGATTGATGGTACCAAGATACTCACGGCAAAACGTGCACAGAACATCCTCTCGCCCAAAGACGTGGATCGCTTGTATCAGCTCTATGCTGACTACAAGGATATAGAGGACTTCTCGAAGGTTGTCACCCTCAAGGAGATTGAAGAGAAGGAGTTCAACCTCTCGCCCAACCGGTATGTAGAATACCACAAAGAGCCCATCCGGCCGTACGAAGAAGTAAAGAAAGAATTCATCGAAGCTCTTGAGGCTGTTCGTATAGCCGAAGAGGAGTTTAAGAAAATCATCAGCGCATAAATCATGGCTGAACAGAATAAATACAGAATGAAGGGTGAGCCTATCTCACTCGACGAAATGAAGCAGTTCCTCTGGGGAGCGGCTACACGTCTGCGTGGCCAGATTGATGCTGCTGGCTACAAGGAATATATATTCCCCTTGCTGTTCTTCAAGCGCATCTCTGATGTGTATGACGAGGAGTATGGCAAGTTCGTATGCGATGGTGGTGAGGATTATGCCCGTGCGCAGAGCGCCAATTTAGTCAACCGCATCCCTGATGGAGCACACTGGAACGACGTGCGTGAGGTGACAGAGAATGTCGGTCAGCGTCTCGTGGAGGCGTTCATTGCCATTGAGCAGGCCAATCCTGGCAAGGAAATGGATGGTTGCGTCATCGGTGGACTGGAAGGAATCTTCGGCCCTAAAGATGGTTGGACCAACAAGGCGAAGATGCCTGACCGTATTATCACCTCACTCATTGAGGATTTCTCACGCTACGACCTCTCACGCTCATCTTGTCCTGCCGACGAGATGGGACAGGCCTACGAATATCTGGTGGGTAAGTTTGCCGACGATGCAGGAAATACGGCTCAGGAGTTCTATACCAACCGAACTGTCGTTACGCTGATGGCAGAGATCTTGCAGCCAAAGCCAAACGAGAGTATCTACGACCCAACTTGTGGTTCGGGTGGTATGCTTGTGAAGTGTCTTGACTTCCTTCGTCAGAAGGGGCAGCCCTGGCAAGGTGTGAAGGTGTTTGGTCAGGAGATCAATGCACTTACCAGCTCTATTGCCCGCATGAACTTATACCTCAATGGCGTAGAGGATTTCTCTATCGTCAATGGCGATACGCTTGAGAAACCTGGCTTCGTGGATGGCAGCAGATTGAGGAAGTTTGATATTGTGCTAGCTAATCCGCCGTACTCTATTAGTGAATGGAATAGGAACGCGTTTACCAATGACAAATGGGGACGAAATAGTTTTGGAACTCCTCCACAAGGCAGAGCTGACTATGCTTTTATGCAACATATCATAGCCTCAATGAATGACAACAACGGTCGTTGTGCTATTCTACTACCACATGGTGTACTTTTTCGCAACGAAGAATCTAATGTTAGAGAACAGATGGTTCGCTCAAAGAAAATCGAAGCTGTAATTGGACTGGGACCAAACCTCTTTTACAATGCTCCTATGGAAGCATGTATCATAATATGCAATAACAACAAGCCAAAAGAAATGCAAGATAAAGTTATCTTTATCAATGCTAAAAATGAAGTTACTCGTAAAAATGCAGAAAGTTTCTTAGAGCAGTTTCATATTGACAAAATTCTAAAGGCTTATCATTCTCAAGACGATATAGATGATTTTAAGAGAATTGTAGATCTGAAAGAAATTGAAAAGAACCATTTCGATCTTACAATTCATAAATACGTCTTCATTAACGAAATTACCGCTCATAAGACCTTGAGTCTTGATGATTCTATATCTAAGTGGTTTGATGCAAGTAAGGCAATGAGCAAGGAATATAACTCTCTAAAAGACCTGATTGGAAATGCTGTATCGATTTAATCAAATAGCCTTCAATAGCACAGCTAAGAAGAAACCTACAGAAGAGGATAAAGAGCATTATATTGGCTTGGAACATCTTGATAGTGACTGCTTGTCAGTTACAAGATGGGGAGCAGAGGTTGCTCCTATCGGAGAGAAGTTGCTTATGAAAAAGGGAGACATACTCTTTGGTAAGCGTCGTGCCTATCAAAGAAAAGTAGGTATTGCGCCTTTTGATGGTATATTCTCTGCACATGGCATGGTTCTCAGACCCAATAAAGATATTATAAACAAGGACTTCTTCCCATTTTTCATTTGTTCAGACCAGTTCATGGAGAGGGCTGTCCGTATCTCTGTCGGTGGATTGTCTCCAACCATAAACTGGAAAGATTTACGAGAACAAGAGTTCGATCTTCCACCACTTTCCGAACAACGTATTCTCGCCGAAAAGTTATGGTCTGCCTATCGTCTCAAAGAAAGCTACAAGAGGCTTCTTGCAGCTACAGACGAAATGGTGAAATCGCAATTTATCGAGATGTTCGGAGATTGTCAACAGCTTGAGAATTTATCTTCTCTATGCGATACGTTTATAGATGGCGATTGGATTGAGTCAAAAGATCAGTCCAATGAAGGTATCCGTCTCATCCAAACAGGAAATGTAGGTAATGGCTTCTTTAAGGATAAAGAAGATCAGTGTCGCTTTATTAGCAATGAGACGTTCGACAAATTACATTGTACAGAAATCTTTCCAGGTGATATTCTAGTTGCTAGATTACCCGACCCCATCGGACGTTCGTGCATTATTCCTGATGGATTAGGTCGTATGATAACTGCAGTTGATTGTAGCATTATTAGACTTAAAGCATCCATTTTGCCATACTTCTTTGTTGCCTACACTATGACATCAACATATAGTGGGCAAATAAATGAAGTTACAACAGGAACAACAAGACGTCGAGTTAGTCGAGCGAACCTTGGCAATATCAAGGTTCCAACTCCACCAACTGACCAACAGAAACTATTTGTTTCCATTGCCGAACAGGCCGATAAATCAAAATTTGAACTCCGCAAATCTATAGAGGCAATAGATCAAGTAATAAAGAGTTTGATAAATAATCAATAATAGGAACAACATGTTATCAAAAGAGTATGACTAAAATCATGGAGCATCTTGGCCTTAAACACAGATATAATGTTAAGCATCGCTATATTGACCCGAGACCTCTGCAAAACCTTACCCCATTCTCTATCATTCTTGTTTTTGAGCACTATTGGCTCACCTGCAGTCTATATTTTTGATTTTTATGCTGTATA
>QWCQ01000226.1_pt1 | contig 45882 bp, 46 predicted proteins | sample 1972701 | NCBI WGS metagenome assembly QWCQ01 (sample SAMN09866704, study PRJNA288562) | Human gut metagenome isolate pre4_stool, whole genome shotgun sequencing... | reverse complement strand
AAAGATGAGAATTACATAAATATTTTACCTAATAAAAAAAATCTTAAAGAAATAGAAATATATTTTGTAAATAAATTAAATATAAATTTGAAAAATCAAAAATGTTATTTTTCAGTATTTAAAAAAATAATTCTTAAAAGGAGTTTAAAATGAGTAGAGTTTCAGAAGCTAAAAGAATTTTAGATATAGCAGAAAAAGATATTTGCAAAGTTTGTCATAAAAAAACTTAAAAAACTTAGAAGGGCTTGGTATTTCGGTTCTGACTTAATTTGATTATTATAACTTAAGACAAACTAATTATAATTTTAAAGTTTATTTTTTGATAAAAGAGTAAAAAGCCAAAATTTCAAAGGCAATAAATGCAAGATGATGAAAAATATAAAAAAATAAAAGAAGCGCTAGATAGACTTCACAGACAACAAAATTCTAAAGAGAACTCAAATTCTCAAACTTTAGACAATAATAAAACTATAAATAATCAATCAAATTCACAAAACAACATAAACCAAAATTCCAATAATTCAGACAAAAATTCAAATTCTAACAAAAACAGCAATTCATCAAGTTTAATAAATAAAAGAGATTATGATAAAGAACCGCTGATAATACAAAGCTATGAAGAGTTTTTTGTTCTTATTATGTTTATGGCGTCTTTGATTTTATCTTTAATTATCTCTTGTTTTTGCAAAGATTTATATAAAGGGTTGGTTATAGATTTTGATGGGTATATAGCTGCATTGTTTTTGTTAGTTGGATATATTTTTGTCGTAACTATTTGTCAAAAACAATATTTTTCAAATCATAAAATCAAATTTTGCAATAAATATATTGAATTTTATAATTATGGCAAATTAAAAAAGCAAAGCAAGATTGTGGCTAGCTAGTTGATTTTACCATTTTCTACAAATTATTCAAAAAATTCAAATTTTGATATCGCTGATATTATAATATATTCTTCGTTAGTTGCACTTATAATTATTAGTAAAGGTTTTGTATTTTTTATTGTGATATCTTTTTATTTTTCAAATTTATTTATCAAATTTTTTATCTATCTATTTATAAACAAAATAGTAAATGGTTTTAAAATATTTCCATTTATACAAATTTATAAACCAACTTTTTTGCTAAACTATAACAATTCTTTTGCTAAACGGTATTATTTAATTTATCTTTATAATTATGAAATTTATAAAGAGGTAAAACAATATTTTTTGCAAAAAAATATTGATATAGACAATTTATCAAAAAGTTATAACATATTTTAATAATAAAATTTTATTTAAAGGGGATAATTATGAATTCGTTAGATAGACAAATAAAAGCTAAAGAGAAGCTTGATAAGGTATAAAAATATATAAAATTAAATTTAAAATCATCTTTAAACTCTTATAATGATAAACTAAACACTCTTTTTTTATATTAAATCTTTACCATAAGTAAAAGTTTTTAATTACAAGAAATTATAGCAGATAATCCTAAATTAGCTACTATGCTAAATTCATATTAATAAAAAATTCAAATAATATTTTAATATTAAAAGAGTAAAATACATTGCTTTATAAAAACAGTAAAGGCTAAAATTTGAGTGATGATAAAGAAAATTCTAATAAAAATTTAGAAAATGATTTAAATTTGGATAATTTAAATTCTAAAAATAATGTAGAGAATGATTTAAATTCAGATGAAAAGTTAAATCTAGACAGTTCAAAAATTATAAGAAACAAAATAAATTCTATAGATTACGATATAAAACCCTTAATTTTAAAAAACTATGACCCATTTTTATGCTCACAAATGCCGTTATTATTTATTTTATTTGTTAACTCTGTTTTTTTATTTGAAAATAAATTTTTATTATATTTTTGTATTTTATTGTCCATCGTTACTTTGTCTGTAATTCTTTATTGCTATTTTACTATCTTTAATAATTATGAGATAAAAATATATAAAACTAAAATAGATTTTTTAAAAAAAAAATATGGTAAAAGATAGTTATAAATTAGATAAAAATACAATAAAAGATAATTTTAGGATTAAAGAACTAAAAGATAAATATCTGTTTTTGCTTATAGGCTTTTTTATTTTAACTATAAATTTTGAGGAACCTTTTTATTCTTTAATTCCAATAGTTTCTATTTTGTCTGTTTATCTTTATCAGAATTTACTACTTTGTATAATTTTTTACAAAAACAATAAAACTTTTAAAAATTTCTGGAAATTTAGAAAAATAATGAGCATAGCAATAGATTTTTACGATATCGGTGAATTATTTTACCATTTTGGAAAAGGGTTTACATTTAGAATATTTAGTTATAAGGATTATCGGTCTTTAAGAATATATTTTTTAATAAATTTTGGTTTTGATATAAATAAAAAATAGGAGTAAAAAATTACTACAAATAATGAACTAGATAAAGTAAATAATAATTTTATTTAATTTAAGTAAAATTTAAGTAGTATTTAAGATTTAAAATATTAAATTAAACAACAAAAGGCTAAAATTTGAGTGATGATAAAAGAGAAAAACTTAGAGAATATCTGAGAAATAATAGACCTAAGAATAGAACAAATTTAGGTAATAACTCTAATAATAAAGAGAATTCTAATAAAAATTTAGAAGAAGATTTAAACTCAGATAATTTAAATTTAAATAATAACTCAAATTTGGATAGTTCTCAAATTTTAAATAAGAAAACAAAACCTAATAAAAGAGATTATGATAAAGAACCGTTAATTATAAGAGATTACAATATGCACGAAACAGCCTTTTTCACATTAACAATTCCAGTTTTGTTGTTTGTTAATTTTATTTTTAACGGCATAAGTGTTTTTTTTATACCAAAAAATATTATTTTTATGTTTATTACTTTAGAAATTTTTTTAGAGTTACTTAAACACCCATATAAAACTAGTATTTTTTATGATTCAAAAATTGTCTATAAAAAAGGAAGCGATACAGCACTTGAAATAAATTTAAATGACATAGTTGGAGTTTATAAAACTGCTATTTGTAATGAAAATTTTTAAACCCAAAACTTGTCTCTAAAAAATTTTTAATTTGGGTTATACTTTTAGTTGGTACTACAATGATAGTTTTTGATTTCAGTATATTTTTGTTTGTTTATGGGTGGTTGATTGTGGTATTTTTAGTTGGTAAATTTGTAGTTTTTATTCTTTTAAATAAAAAAATTGGTTTTAAAATTTATACTAGTTATTTAATAAAAACAGAGAAAAACATCATAAATTTTTTGCCAAAAGAAAGTGATAATATGGAAATAAAAAGATATTTCTTTGATAAAATTAATATAGATATAGAAAAAGCACAATGTAATTTTATAGTATCTTAAAACTAATTAATAATTGACTAAAATTTTTTTAAAAATATTTGTATATGCCATAAAAGGAGATTTTATGGTAGATTTTGAGGATTTAAAAAATATACTTTGTTTTCAAGGTAAAATTATCGGATTTAATCAAGTTCTTAATAAAAGTAAAGCTTTACATAAAATAAAAAAATTAAAAATAAAACAAGCAAAATATATTTACATTTATTTTGTTGTAAATCCAAATATGTTTTTGCTTGATTTGTGTGAAATAATAAATAAAGTGGAAAAAAACTGCAATGAAGAAGTAAAAATTATTTGGGACTATGAGTTAAATGAATTTTATAAAAATAAATTTAAAATGTGCTTGTTAGCTGTTGGAATTTAGAATTATCAAAAAAAGGATAAAAAATGATTTTTAACGAAATTAAGGAATTAACATTGAAAAGCGATATGAAAGTTATTTCAAAAGAGCTTGGGTATCCAAAAGAGCAAAATTTTAAACAAGCACTTATAAATTTAAAAAAATCAAATAGCCTTTTTGAGTTTTTATCAAATGGACATTTTGATTGGATTCATAGTTCTAGAACGCTTATTTTAGCGCTAAGTAAATATTTCAAAAAAGACATTAAAGATGAGCTTGAAAAAACTGAAAGATACTATGAAGAAAGGTTAAAATTTAAAGGTTCGTATGTTTATGTAAATACAGATTTTAAACCAAGAGATATGACTCAGTTAAAATATGTAGCATTGAGTTTAAGCAGGCAAAGATATATAGGATTAGAACCTTATTGGGGTGAGTTATTTTTTAAAAGTTTAACCTATCAACTAAATTTTATATCAAAAATAGTAAAAAATCATTATAAAAATCAAAAAATATTATCTATATATGGTAACATTACTGTCAATATAACTAGTTATACGCTTCATTTTTCTGGTAAAACTTACGAATTAGATACCGATGGAAAATTCGTATAATTGTTTTTGTAATTACACTTACTCTAGTATAATGGCATTAAGCATAAAATAAGGCGTATATTCGCCTTCATATATTAAATTTTCTTTTTCAAATTCTAGATCTAGTTCAAAAACCGCACATAACACTCCCATATTTCGCCTATAATCTATAAAATCATTAAGTAAATTTGCTATTTTATTTGGAATATATTTTATGCTTTTATTTGTTGGTTTTTGACTTTTTTTACACCACAAAGGCATTATAAAAAAAGCAACTTTTAAATTTGCTTGTTTGGAATTTTGACATGGATTATCTTTATTGGAGTTTTTAATATTATAAATTTGATTTAAGGCATCTTCTATTCTCTTAATAGTATTTTGATCAAAATCTAAGTTAGCATTTTTACCGACATTAAAATGTAATCGTTTTACTTCTAGCCATACTTCAAATTCTTTGTCTTTGCTCATAAACCAAAAATCCACAAACCTCCATCTATCATCACAATCTTTACTATTTATATCTGCACTGTTTAAAATTTTAATATTTTTTCTATTTTTATAATTAATGAACATTTCACTCCATACATAAGGTGTTAGTAAATGTAATGCGTGAGAAATGCTTGAATAGGCGTTATTTTCACTATATCCTAATGGAAAATATTGTAAATCTTTATCTTTTAGCATTTTATAGTTTATATCAAAAACCTTTTGACAAAAATTGCTAAAAAATTTTTTAAAAGCTCTTCCTTTTGTAAAATTATCTGCCTTATAGAATGTATCAATAATATTATATTTATAAGACTTATTATCTTTTTGTTGATTTGGTTTTAGCATTTTACAAACCTCATTTTAAAAAATTTAAATTAGTGATTTTATCATCAATTAACTATATTTATCTTTAATAAAAAGCTATATTTTTTTATATTTAAAAAACTTTCTTACTAATGGACCTTTAGATAAAATTATTAATAACTTAGTTTTGAAAATGACTAATTTTTGGATATAATGTTTAGTATTTTTGAAAAACAAATGTGTAAATATAAGGAATTTTATGGAAAATAATCTTTTTGATGAAAATGTCGAGATAATAGATGTTGAGGATTCGATAAAGACTAGCTATCTTGATTATTCTATGAGTGTTATCATAGGTAGGGCTTTACCTGATGCAAGAGATGGGCTTAAGCCCGTTCATAGAAGGATACTTTATGCTATGAATGACTTGGGTGTTGGAAGTAGAAGTCCATATAAAAAATCAGCCCGTATAGTAGGAGATGTTATTGGTAAATATCACCCACATGGTGATATTGCAGTTTATGATGCATTAGTTAGAATGGCTCAGCCTTTTAGTATGAGAATAACAACTGTCGATGGACAAGGAAACTTTGGTTCTGTTGATGGTGACCCTGCCGCTGCTATGCGTTATACAGAAGCTAGAATGACAAATTTAGCAGAAGAGCTCTTAAAAGACTTAGATAAAGAAACTGTTGATTTTACACCAAATTATGACGGAAGCATGAGTGAGCCAGATGTTTTACCAGCACGCGTTCCAAATTTGTTATTAAATGGCTCAAGCGGAATCGCAGTTGGAATGGCTACAAACATCCCTCCGCACAGCCTTGATGAACTTGTTGATGGACTTTTAGTTTTACTTGATAATAAGGATGTAACACTAAAAGAGTTAATGCATCACATCAAAGGACCAGATTTTCCAACAGGTGGTATTATATTTGGTAAAAAAGGTATTATTGAAGCGTATGAAACAGGTCGTGGACGAATTAAAATAAGGGCCAAAACACATATTGAAAAGAAAAATAATAAAGACATTATTGTTGTTGACGAACTTCCTTATCAAGTAAATAAAGCAAATTTAATAGAAAAAATAGCAAATTTAGTAAAAGATAAAGAGATTGATGGAATTAGCGAAGTGAGAGATGAAAGCGATAGAGAAGGTATGCGTATGGTAATTGAGCTAAAGCGTGATGCCATGAGTGATATTGTCTTAAATCATCTTTTCAAATCAACAATGATGGAGACAACTTTTGGTGTTATAATGCTTGCCATTGATAACAAAGAGCCAAAAATTTTTACACTAAAAGAGCTTTTGCAACTTTTCCTAAATCATAGAAAAACTGTTGTTATAAGAAGAACTATATTTGATCTTCAAAAAGCAAGAGCTAGAGCTCACATTTTAGAAGGTTTAAAAATAGCCCTTGATAACATAGATGATGTAATTGAACTTATTAAAAATAGTGCAGATACTAACTCGGCAAGAGATGGATTAATGAGTAAATTTGGACTAAGTGAGCTTCAATCAAATGCTATTTTGGATATGAGACTTAGTAAGCTTACTGGATTAGAGAGAGAAAAACTAGAAGCTGAGTTAAAAGAAATTTTGGAACTAATTGAAAATTTAGAAAAAATATTAAAAAGTGAAGAGCTTATTGAAGGTATCATAAAAGATGAGCTATTAGAAATAAAAGATAAATTTAAGTGCCCGAGAATTACTGAAATAGTTGATGATTATGATGATATTGATATAGAAGACTTAATACCAAATGAAAATATGGTTGTAACTATAACTCACCGTGGGTACATAAAAAGAGTTCCAAGCAAAACATACGAAAAACAAAAACGAGGTGGAAAAGGAAGAGTCGCATTAACTACTTATGATGATGATTTTATAGAGAATTTCTTTATCTGTGATACTCACGATACGCTTATGTTTATAACAGATAAAGGACAGCTTTATTGGTTAAAAGTTTATAAAATTCCAGAAGGAAGCAGAACTGCAAAAGGAAAAGCAGTTGTAAATTTAATAGATCTTGCACCTGATGAGCAGATTATGGCCATCATTCCAACAACTGATTTTGCTGATAATAAATTTTTAACAATATTTACTAAAAACGGAATTGTAAAAAGAACAAAACTAAGCGAGTATGCAAACATAAGAAGTGTTGGAATAAAAGCTATAAATTTAGATGATAATGATACAGTAGTAACATCTTTAATTATAGAAAAAGGCGATCTTGATACAGATGATGATGAAATCATTGATGATGAAAATATAGATGATGAAGTAGTAGATGAGATTGAAGATGAAAGCGAAGTTGCACCACATGGTCAAATGCTTTTGGTTGCTACTAAAAAGGGAATGTGTATTAAATTTAATGTAGCTGATGTTAGAGAAACTGGAAGAGTTACAAGAGGAGTTACTGCAATTAAATTTAAAGAAAAAGATGATAGCGTAATAGGTGCAGCAGTTTTACAAACAAATGATCAAGAAATTTTAAGTGTTGCAAGTAAAGGGATTGGTAAACGAACCACAGCTGAAGAATACAGACTTCAAAAAAGAGCTGGAAAAGGTGTTATTTGTATGAGACTTACAAATAAAACAGGCGATTTAGTTGGTATTGTAATAGTTGATGATGAGATGGATTTAATGGCCTTAACAACTAGTGGTAAGATGATTAGAGTGGATATGCAAAGCATTAGAAAAGCAGGTCGAAATACAAGTGGCGTAAAAGTTGTAAATGTTGATGGAGAAGAGGTTGTAAATATTGCAATTTGTCCAAAAATAGAAGATGAAGAAACCAGTGAAGAGTCAGATCAGTTAAATTTAGGAGAATCCGATGAGTAAAGAGCGTTTTAATGTTGCAGTTGTAGGAGCTACAGGTGCGGTTGGAGAAGAAATTTTACTAATACTTGAGGAGATGAATTTTCCTATTAATGAATTACTTTTGCTTGCAAGCTCAAGAAGTGCTGGAGAAAGGCTAGAGTTTTGCGGTAAAGAGTATGTTGTAAAAGAACTCACTGAAACTATTTTTGATGAGCATGATGTTGATATTGCATTTTTTTGTGCAGGTGGTTCGGTATCAGCTCATTTTGCTAAATTTGCAACCCAAAGTGGAGCATTGGTGATAGATAACACAAGTCATTTTAGAATGGAGCCAAATGTTCCTTTAGTTGTGCCTGAGTGCAATCCAAAAGATATAAATTTATGGCAAAATACAGGAATTATTGCAAATCCAAACTGCTCAACCATACAAATGGTGCAGGTTTTAAAACCACTTGATGATATTTTTAATATTTTAAGAGTTGATGTAAGTACCTATCAAGCAGCAAGTGGAGCAGGAAAAGAAGGAATGGAAGAGCTTGTTAATGAAATGCAAGCGTTTTTTGCTTTTAAGCTCGATGAGTTTGAAAATAAAGTTTTTCCACATCAACTTGCTTTAAACGTAATTCCTCATATTGATGTATTTTTGGAAAATGACTATACAAAAGAAGAGATGAAAATGGTAAATGAAACTAGTAAAATACTTCATAAAAATATTCCACTTTCAGCAACTTGCGTTAGAGTGCCAGTTTTAAGAAGTCATAGTGAGGCAATTACTATTAAATTTGAAAGAAATTTTGAAGTTGAAGAAGTTAGAGAAATTTTAAGAAATGCTCCAAGCATAAAACTTGTTGATGATATTAAAAATAACTCTTATCCAATGCCAACTATTTCTACAAATACCGATTATACCTATGTTGGTAGGATTAGAAAAGATAATTTTGATGAAAAAATACTTCATCTTTTTTGTGTAGCTGACCAAGTAAGAGTTGGTGCTGCTACAAATGCTGTGAGAATTGCACTTAAATGGATAGATTATCAAAGATAGATTATAAAATTTATAAGCCTAGTGGAAATCCAACGGCTTTAATTTATATTAAATCTAGTAAAAAACTTGATAAAAGTTTAAATGATTTAATTATGCAAAAACACCCATTTGTTGAACAAGTGGGTTTTGTTGATGATGATTTTAACCTTTACATGGCAGGTGGTGAGCGATGCATAAATGCTATAAGATGTGCAGGGCTTTTTTATATGGATAAATTTAGTCTAGATGAGGTTAGTGTTAAAAACCTAGGTGAAGTTTTTAAGTGCGGCAAAGATGAGTTTGGGGTTTTTACAGTTTCAAATTTTAGTGATAAATTTGATATAAAAAAGCTAAATGATTTCGAATATTTAGTAAATTTAGATGGTATCACTCACCTTGTAAATTTGGAAAATTTAGAGTTTAAAAGTGATGATGAATATAAAAAATTTGGCTTTGAAAAGATAAAAAGCTTAAATTTGACTAATCTTAAAGCAAGTGGTTTTATAAATGTAAAAGATAAAGTTTTAAAACCTGTTGTTTTTGTAAGAGATATTAATACTTTATTTTATGAAAGTGCTTGTGCAAGTGGGAGTTTGGCAGCTTCAGTTGTTTTAAATTTAATTAATAATAAAACTTCTTTTGAGCTTATTCAGCCAAGCAATAAACCACTTTTTGTTGAAATTTACAAAGAATTTGCCAAATTTATTAGCTTTAAAATAAGCGGAGAAATTTTAAAATAAAATCAAATAAAAGGATAAATAATGATATTTGTAGATGCGTGTTTAAAAAAAGAAGTTCCTTATACTCCAGTTTGGATGATGAGGCAAGCAGGGAGATACCTGCCAGAGTATAGAGCAGTTAGAAAAGATTCTGGCGGCTTTATAAGTTTATGTAAAAATCCAAAAAAAGCAAGTGAGGTTACACTTCAACCAGTTGATATAGTTGGTGTTGATGCCGCTATTTTATTTAGTGATATTTTGGTTGTTCCTATGGAAATGGGAATGGATTTAGAATTTATAGTTGGTCGCGGTCCAGTTTTTAGTGATCCAGTTGTTTGTGAAGAGGATTTAAAAAAGCTAGATATCCAAAAAGCTGTTAAAAATCTAGATTATGTTTATGAAACTATTAAAATCACTAGAGAAAAACTTGCAAAAGACAAAGCATTAATTGGTTTTTGTGGTGCACCTTGGACTGTTGCAACATATATGATAGAGGGTGGAAGCACAAAAAACTATGCAAAATGTAAAAAACTTTTATATCAAAATCCTGAATTTTTACATCAGATTTTAAGTAAAGTTACACAAGCAACTAAAATTTATCTTGAAAATCAAATAAAAGCTGGCGTTAATGCTGTTCAAATTTTTGATAGCTGGGCAAGTGCGTTAGAGAAAGATGTTTATTTTGATTTTAGTTGGAAATATATTTTAGAAATTGTTGATTATTTAAAGGCAAAATATCCTGAAATTCCAATTATTGTTTTTCCAAAAGGAGTTAGTGCATATTTAGATAAAATTGATGGTAATTTTGATGTTTTTGGAGTTGACTGGAGTACTCCTTTAGCTCTTGCAAGAGATATTTTAAGCCATAAGTATACACTTCAAGGAAATATGGAGCCTTGTCGCCTTTATAGTAAAAATGCTATTAAAGAAAGCGTTGAAAATATAGTAAAAACAATGGAGGGAAAATCTCATATTTTTAACTTAGGACATGGAATTTTGCCAGATATACCAGTTGAAAATGCAAAATATTTTATAAATTTAGTCCATGAGCTATCAGCCAAATAAAGATATTCTATGATAATTTTGAGGAATATTTTAAGCTTAATCTTAATTGCATTTTTTTCAGGTTGTGTTACTAAAAATGAAACAATAAACCAAAATCAAAAATATGAAATTTTAAAGCTTGAATTTCCTCAAAACTCTAAAATATTACCAAAAGTTAGAAATCCTAAACTTTTTGATAGAGACTTGTTTTTAGAGCGCTTTTTTAGGGTGTGGGATTTTAGTCAAGAAAATAGACCCAAAATTTCTAAAAAAGAGGCTTTATGGGCGCTAAACATATATAAAAATACAAAAAATAAAAAATATTATTCACCAAGTAGAAGAATTTACGATGATAAATTCTTTGATAAAATTTATGAAAATGCAAATACTGATAAATTTGGTGAGTTGTTTTTTCCTGCAATTACTTTGAAAAATACTTTTTTAAGAAATGCTCCAACAAATGAGCCAATATTTATAAGCTTTCAAGATGCAGGTGAAGGTTATCCTTTTGATTATTTTGCAAATTCTACTTTGGGAGTTAATTATCCAGTTTTAATTTCTCATTTTAGCAAAAACAGAGATTTTGTTTTTGTACAAACTGACTCTGCTTGGGGTTGGATAGATGCAAGAGATATAAAAATTTTATCACAATATGAAGTAGACTTGATAAAAAATTCTAAATTTATAACTATTTTAGAGGATAAATTACCACTTTTTAATTTAAATAATAAGTTTTTATTAAATGTAAGAGTAGGGACGCTTTTAATGGTTCATAGATATGATGATAAATATTATTATGGTAAAATTTTTACAAAATATGGTCTAGAAAATTATAAAATTTCCAAAAAAAATGCTACTGAATTTCCTGCTGTTTTAAATGATGGAAATGTTAAAAAAGTAATAAATGGCATTTTGGGTGAGCCTTATGGTTGGGGTGGGTTTGGATATTATAGAGATTGTTCGCTTTTTACAAAAGATGTTATGACGTCTTTTGGCGTATGGCTTGGAAGAAACTCAAAAGCTCAAACTGTTGGGCATAAAAGCATAGATTTAAGTTTTTTAAGCAGTGATGAAAAACTTGAAACAATAAAACAAAATGCCACACCATATCTAGCTCTTATCTATATGCCAGGGCACATTATGCTTTATAGTGGCATTATAAATGGTGAAATTAGTGTTATCCATAATGTTTGGGGACTTAGAACAGTAGATAATGGACGAGCTTTAATTGGTCAAACTGCAATCACATCTTTAAAAATAGGTCAAAATAATCCAAACATCATTCAAAGTAACTTGTTCTTAAATAAAATTACAAAACTTATTTTGCTTGATTAGAGGTATTAAAATTTTTAATAATTATAATTTTTTATGAATGTATTTTAAAATATTAAGCCATCTTTAAAAAAAATATCTAATTTTAATTTCTATCTTAAAATTTTGCTTGATTTGATAAAATAACTTTTAAGTTACATTATCATATAAAAGGAGTTAAGTGATGAGTGAAATTTCAAGAAGAGATTTTTTAAAAACTGGCGTTTTATCTACTTTTTTTCTTTCTAATTACTCTTTTGCTGATTCTTTTAAATTTGAAGATAAGAATTTCTTAATCTATGATGAAAATTTAAAAATAAGCAAAAACTATGCATTTACTTTTGCAAATAAGGAAAAATTAAGGATAAATCAAGATGTAAGTGAGATTTATTTTGATTTAAAGGATAAATTTAAAAATGAATTTATCTCATCTGGCATAACTTCAAAAGAAACTTTTTTTGTTATTAGGAATATAGCAAAAGATTTTTACTATCAAAGTAAAGAAAAAGTTTTAGATGATGGTTTGATATCTTGGATTTTATTTCCAAGCAGTAATCTAAATATAAAAAGGAGTTTAGCATGATTTTACCAAATGGTGTAAGTGTTGAAAATTTTAAAAAAGCTGTAAAAAAATTTAAAGAAATAGTAGGCGAAGATAATGTTATAGACAATCAAAAAGATATATATTTGTACAGGGATGCTTATTCTCCTGAATGGGATGAAGAAACTGAGCCAATCCCATCACTAGCAATAACTCCCAAAACTGCCGAAGAAGTAAGTAAAATAGTTAAAGTAGCAAATGAGTTTAAAGTTCCACTTTTCCCTATCTCAACAGGTAAAAATTTAGGCTATGGCTCTTCAGCTCCAAATAACCGTGGTGATATAGTAATTGACTTAAAAAGAATGAATAAAATTATAGAAGTTGACGATAAGAGAAATTTCTGTATTTTAGAACCAGGTGTTAGTTATTTTGACTTTTATAAATATTGCGAAGATAATAACTTAAATGTTTTTATGGATATACCAGATCCTGGTTGGGGAAGTCCTATTGGAAATGCACTTGATCATGGTTGGGGCTATACTTATGGAATGTATAGAGATCATTTTGGAGCACATTGTGGAATGGAAGTTGTATTAGCAAATGGTGAGATAATGCGAACTGGCATGGGAGCGCTTCCTGGAGCTAAGACTTTTGCTGAAAATAAATATGGATATGGTGCTTACTTAGACGGTCTTTTTGCTCAATCAAATTTTGGCATTGTAACAAAAATGGGTTTTTGGCTTATGCCTAAACCTGAGTATTATGCACTTTATTCATTGGAAGCTAAAAAAAGAGATGATTTAATAAAAATAGTTGAAATATTAAATTATTTAGAAGATTCTTTTATTATCGGTTGGCCACTTTATAGAAGTCCTTTAAATCCACCTCATGGAAAAGAAATGAACCCTGAGTTAAAATCATATCTAACCTCAAAAGATGGTAAACCAGACCTTGAAAAGATTCAAAACTACGCGTTAAAAAATAAAATTCCTTACTGGCAAATCGATATTCCAATTTATGGCAACAAAGAATCAGTTAAAGCAAATGCAAACTATATAAAAAGTAGATTTGATGAAGTTGAGGGCTCAAATTTCAAGCTCGTTCAAGAGTTTTCACTTCCTTTAAGCAAAGATGATATTACTAAAATGAAACATAAAATTTCCCTTGGAATTCCAAATATGGAGATTTTTTGGCTTAGTACAAGAGGAGAGAGTTTAGAGCCTCAAGATGGACATGTGTGGTTTTCGCCAATTATTCCAAGAGATGGAAAAGAGCTTTTAAAATGTCAAGAGGTATATATAGATGTTTTTCACGAGCTTGGCATGCCATCGCCGATTACGCCATTTTCACATCCTAGAAGTTGGATGTATAGAGCGTTTTGTTTTATGTTAAATTTTGGAAACTCAAGAACAGATATTGAGCATAATAAAAATTTAAGAAAAGCTTATAGAAAAATGATTGAAGTTGCTGCAGAAAATGGCTGGGGAGATTATAGGGCTGCTCCAACTTTTCAAGATGATGTTTATAATGTATACTCTTTTAATAACCATATATTAAAAAGATTTACACAAGAATTAAAAGACGCAATAGATCCAAATGGCATAATTGCGCCAGGTCGTGGTGGAATTTGGCCAAAACATTTAAGAGGAAAAAAAGATGAAAAACTTAGTTAAGATTATGATTTTTATAGGAATTGTTTGTTTTATAAATTTAAATGCTAAAGAAAATGATATTTTAAGTGGCGGTGTTGAGGCAAAAATGCCAAAAACAGGAGAAGAAATTTATAATTATTGGTGTCTTCCATGTCATGGGGCAAATATGCCAGGAACAAATGCTTTGCAAGCCTTATATCAAGGTTCAATTCCTGCTGAATTAACAAAAAGAGATGATTTAAATCCTGAGTTGGTCGAATATTTCGTAAGAGAAGGAAAGCACAGTATGCCTTTTTTTAGAAAAGTTGAGATAAATGATGAAGATCTAAAGGCTTTAGGAGAATATTTATCTAAATAAATGTTTCAAATACCCATTTTTTTGGGTATTTGTTTAAAAAGAATCTGTAAAATTAAGCATTTAAATAAAAGGCTTAATTTTGGATATAAACTTATCACTTTCGGGCGGAGCTGCAAGAGGTGCATATCATTTAGGCGTTCTTCAAAAACTTGATGAAATTGGTGTTTATGTAAAGCGCATTAGTGGGGCAAGTATAGGATCATTTGTAGCTGTGGCGTATGCAAGTGGATTTAAACCGCTTGAAATTTTAGAAATTATTAAAACTGATGAGTTTAAAAGTGCATTTAGTTTAAATTTGGACTTTAAAAGCTTTGCAAAAATTGAGTTTAACAACAAGATTATTCAAGGCTTACTTAAATTTAAGCACTTAGAAGACCTTAAAATTCCTATTTATTTATCGGCACTTGATTTAAAAAGTGGTGAGATAATTTACTTTAATAAAGGTGATACTTTAAAAATTGTTTTAGGAAGTTGTGCATTAATACCTATCTTTGAAGCGGTAAAATATAAAAACTATTTTTTAGCAGATGGTGGATTTAAAGACAATCTCCCAACAAAGCCTTTTGAAAAATTTAAAGAAAAAAATGTAGCTGTTGATTTACAGCCAATTTCAAATTTGATAAATAAATATGATATTTCACTTCCTTTTAAAAAGCCAAAATTTAAAGATGATTTTAATCTAATAACTGGTGTAAATAGGGCCTTAAGAGTTATGCTTAGTCCTAAAAAGCCAAAAATATCAAAAGATACAATTTACATTTCATCAAATTTGATTAAGAAATATTCACTTTTTAGTTTTAAAAACTTTGATGAGCTTTTTGAACTTGGTTATAATAGTGTTAATGAAGAAAAATTTAGATAAGGAAAATTATGACTTTAACAGTTTTTGATCTTGATAAAACGCTAATTAATGGTGATAGCTACGATTTATGGCATGAATTTTTACTTGAAAAAGGTATTTTAAAAGATGATTTTATAAGAGAAAATCAAAAAATGATAGAGCTTTATGATGAGGGAAAACTTAATATGAATGAGTATTTGAAATTTTCAATAACTTCACTAAAAAGCCTTAGTTTGGATGAAATTTCAAAATTAATACCTGAGTTTTTAGAAACTAAAATTAAACCTATTATTTATAATGAAGCTAAAATTTGGATAAAAACTCTAACTCCAAATTTGATAATTTCAGCAACACCATCTTATATAGTAAATCCAGTTTCAAAATACCTTGGTGTAAAAGAGGCAATTGGTGTAAATCTAGTAGTTAAAAACTCTCATTATACAGATGAGTTTATACCTCCTTTAAGTTTTCAAGAGGGCAAAGTTGAGGCTTTAAAAATTTATTTAAAAAACAAAAATTTAAACCCACAAAAAATAGTTTTTTATACAGATTCAATAAATGATCTTGCGATGTGTGAGTTCGCTAACTTTATAAACTGTGTAAATCCTGATGATAAACTTAAAAAAATCGCACTTGAAAAAGGCTGGAATATTGTAAATTTAAAATAAAAAAATTACTTAAAATATTAGTAAATTTCAATTATTTTATAAACTCGCACACATTTCCAACTGCTTGGTTGCATGGAACTACCGAAATTGAGTTATTAGGAGATCCATCAACTAGCTTATCAGAGTAGGCTAGATAAATTATTGCATCATCTTTTTCATCATAGATTCTTACAACTTGCGTTTTTTTAAATAAAACTGAGCTTCGTTTTTTAAAAATATTTTCTTTGTCTTTTGAGATATCTTCTTTTATAGTAATCTTTTTTGCAGTTTGCACACATGAAACTGAGGCGTTGCTAGTATCTTCTTCAAGTCCTACTATTTCACTTGCTCCACCTTTTTTAGCGTAAGATAAAAAACAAGTTATTCCATCTATTTTTGGATCTTTTACTGAGATTATCTCTATTCTATCATTTTTGCCAAGCAGTTTCCAAGCTGTATTTACTGAACCTATTTTGTTTATAGCATCATCATTTGCAAACAGATTTAATGCCAAAATAGAAAGTATTAAAAATATGTTTTTCATTTTTTTCCTTTTTAAAAAGTATTAAAATTTTATCTTAAAAAGTTAAATTTTCAAATTTTAAGGAAAAATTTGCTATCATAAGTTCCCGAAAATGGAGAAACACAATGAATTATACACGAAAAGACTTACTTGGACTTAGGGATTTAAGCGTCGATGAGATGAGCTGTTTTTTAAACTTAGCTAAAAAATACAAAGCTCTGAACAATAGTGATATTAAAAAAAGCGATGCTTTGCGTGGCAAAACTGTGATAAACGCTTTTTTTGAAAACTCAACTAGAACTAGAATTTCTTTTGAAACTGCTGCTAAAAGACTGGGTGCTGATGCTATAAATTTTTCAGCTGCAAGTAGTAGCACGAAAAAAGGTGAAACTTTAATGGATACCATTAATAATTTAGAAGCCATGAAAACTGATATTTTCGTCCTTAGACACTTTTCCTCAGGGGCTGCATCATTTGTCGCAAGACACACAACCTCATCAGTTGTAAATGCAGGCGATGGGTTAAATGAACATCCTTCGCAAGGACTTTTAGATATTTTTACCATAATGGAACATAAAGGTGATTTAAAAAATCTTAAAATTTCTATTATAGGTGATATTGAGCATAGCAGGGTTGCAAGAAGTGATATTTGGGCAATGAGTAAATTTGGTGCTAAATTAACACTTTTTGGACCACCTATGATGATGCCACTTGGCATAGATGCTTTTGGTTGCAAGGTAGCAAGAGATATGGAAGAAGCAGTTGATGGAGCCGATGTCATTATAATGCTTAGAGTTCAACTTGAGAGACAAAACGCTTCAACACCTTTTCCAAGCAACCGTGAATATAGTAAATTTTTTGGACTTACAAAGGCAAGAGTTCTTTTAGCAAATGACCCTTTAATAATGCATCCAGGTCCTATAAATAGAGGCGTTGAAGTAAATTCAGATGTACTTGAAGGGGATTTTAATATGGTATTTAACCAAGTTGAAAATGGAGTTGCTGTAAGAATGGCTATTTTAGATATTTTAAACTCAAATAGGAGAAAAGCGTGAAAACTCTAATAAAAAATGGTCTTATAATAAATCATGATAGTTCAAAAAAATCAAATATTTTAATAGAAAACGATAAAATCATAAAAATAACTGATGAAATTTTAGAAGCCGATAAGATAATAGATGCTAAAAATATGCTTGTAATGCCAGGTTTAATTGACATGCATGTGCATTTTCGAGATCCAGGATATGAGTATAAAGATGATATTAACTCAGGAAGCGAGTGTGCAGTTGCAGGTGGTGTGACAACCGTGCTTCCTATGGCAAATACAAATCCAGTAAATGATAATGCTGCCATCACAAGAGATATGATACAAAAAGCTAAAAAAAGAGGACTTATAGATCTTTTGCCAATTGGCGCTATTACAAAAAGCCTAAAAGGCGAGGGCATAACTGAGATGGGTGATATGATAAGTGCTGGGGCTGTGGCGTTTAGTGATGATGGACTTCCAGTTAGTTCTAGTGATGTCATGCGTGCAGCACTTGAGTATTCAAAGCATTTTGGATCATTTGTTATAAGTCATTGTGAAGACTGTTCAATGTGTAGAAGTGGCGTGATGCATGAGGGAAAAGTTTCAGCAATTCTAGGCTTAAAAGGCATGGCAAGAGAAAAAGAAGAGATTATGGCAAGTCGTGATATGCTTTTAGCAAAGTTAACAGGCGGGCATATTCATATCGCACATGTTAGCTCAGAGTATTCACTAAAACTTATAAAAAGAGCAAAAGAAGATGGTATAAATGTAACTTGTGAGGCTACACCGCATCATTTTAGCTTTACAGATGAGTGCTTAATGGACTATAATACAAATTTTAAAATGTCTCCACCTTTAAGAGAAGAAAGCGATAAACTTGCTATTAGAAAGGCCCTAAAAGATGGGCTTATAGATGTAATTGCAACAGATCATGCACCGCATAATGTAGATGATAAATTTACAGAATTTGACAAAGCTAGTTTTGGAATTTTAGGACTTCAAACACTTATACCGCTTACTTTAAAACTTGTTGAAGAAGATGTTATAAACTTAAACGATATGGTAAGGCTAACTTCTTTCAATCCTGCTAAGATTTTAAATTTAAAAAATAAAGGCGAGATTAAAGAAGGATTTTTAGCTGATATTGCAATAATAGATCCAAACTTAGAGTATATGTATGATGAGTTTTTAAATAAATCAAAGTCTTTGAATTCCCCACTTCTTGGAAAAAAACTAAAAGGCATAGCTTTTACGACCATAAAAAGTGGAAAAATAGTGTGGGAATATCCAGATTTCATAGCTTAAATTTAGATATTTTTTCTAAATTTATGTAAATTTGCAGATTTTTTATAAAATTTTGCAAATTTACTTGACAAAGGAATTTTTTTGTATTATAATTATATTTCTTTTTTACAGAGTTTTAGTTTAAAACTTCTACTTTATTCCGGATTAGCTCAGCGGTAGAGTAGGCGGCTGTTAACCGCTTGGTCGCTGGTTCGAATCCAGCATCCGGAGCCATTAATAAAACTTTAATGTTATTTTCCCTTATATATCGTTATTCTACTAATTATAATATTTAAGAATTGTTTCCATAATTTTCCCAATAATTTTTATCATCAAGGAATAATTTATGAATGATAAAGATACTAAATGATTATAATAAAAAATAAGAGTTTTATTTTAATTTAGTTTTTATTATCTAGTCGAGAAAAGAAAAACACCACTAAATTTATTTAAGTATAAATTCTCTAAATTTTTATTTTATTTTTTTAAATATTATGTTTATGAATATCACCACGTTTCAAGTAAATACACTAATGAATAAAAAAATAAAAGATAAAATATTTCAATTTTATAAAATAGTTTAAATTTATTGTTTATGGTATTTTGATTTGACTCACCATGAAGCTGAGTCTCAGCTAGTAGGTTGTTGTCTATTTAAAATTTTAGTCTATATATGGCTTATTTTTTCATAGATAAAAAAGTAAAGTTAGCAGGTGAAAAGTAACTAAATAATAACTAAAAAGATTTATAATTTTAAAAGTTGTAAATTTGCTGCATAAAAAGGGAAGAATAAATGGTATTTTTTTATAAAAAATGTGAAGTTTGTGGAAATAAAATGAGTATATTCAAAATATTTTTAAAAGATTCTACTACATTAGAATGTAAAAATTGCAAAACTAAATATCAGACAAAAGAGACTGAATTATATACAACAGTCAATTTTTTGCTTAAAAATTTAGGTGTTTTTATAATACTTTTTTATCCGTTTATGCTACTGTTTATATTGATAGTTAAATTTATAAACTTGATACTGGATTGTTTTTTGGATTAATGGTGTTTTTATGGTTAATTTTTTGTTTTATATTTTTGTTTTTCTACCTTTTAATTATTTCAAATTTAATTAAATTTGAAATAATAGAATAAAATAATAAAAAAGATTAAATATAAAAATAAATTTTAGAATTTGTTTAATTGTTTAAAAAAGGGAAAAATATGAAAATTCTTAAAAAAAGCTTCGGGATTGCTGTAACAAATTGTTATATTTTAAAAGACTCAAGCGGTGATATTGTAATAGATCCTGGCGAAAATGCGTATGAATGGATTAGAAAAAACTCAGATAATGTTTTAGCTGTTTTTAATACTCATGGTCATTTTGATCACGTATATGATGATTATAAATTTAAAGAAGATGGTGTTAAAATTTATATTCATAAAAATGATGCATTTATGCTTGAAAATGATAACTTCAATATGCTTGAAAAAACTTGCAAAGCGGATGTTTTAGCTACTGATAAAGATGAGTTTAAAGTAGGGGATTTTAAAGTTATTTTTCACCATTTTCCAGGTCATACTCCAGGATGTTGTATGCTTGAAGTTTGTCAAAATGATGAAAAACCAGTATTGTTTAGCGGGGATTTTTTATTTAAAAATAGCATTGGAAGATACGACTTTCCTTTTTCAAATGCCTTTGATATGAAAGAAAGTATTTTAAAAGTTTTAAGTTTTAAAGATGATTTTGAGCTTTTTCCAGGTCATGGAAATAGTAGCTTTTTAAGTGCTGAAAAACCAAATTTAAAGCATTTTTTAAACTATTTTTAAAGTTTATAGCTATCTTTAAATTTAAAAGTAAGTAGATTTTGAAGCATTCCAAACAAACACATAAAAGTTATAAAACTGCTTCCACCATAGCTAAAAAATGGCAATGGAACGCCTACAACTGGTGCTAGTCCAATTGTCATTGAGATATTAACCCCTGCATAAATAAAAATTAAAACTCCAATGCTTGTTGCCACAACTCTTGTAAAGTAGTCTTCTTTTAGCTGATAATTTAACGTAATTAAGTGTATTATTAAGCATAAATAAAGCCCCATTAAAAGCAAATTTCCTACAAAACCAAATCGCTCGCTATTATACGCAAAGATAAAATCACTTGTTGCAATTGGTAAAAATTTAAAGTGTGTTTGAGTAGCTTCATCTTTTGGTTTTCCACTTATTCCACCATTTGAGATAGCGATGATTGATTGTTTTACATGGTAGCTTGACTCTTCTGATAAAAACTCAGTTATTCTTTTTTTTTGATAATCATGCAAGCTTTGATACATCACAGGCGAAGCCACAGATATAGCTAAAAACAAGCTTATCCAAATTTTTTTATTAACATGAATTATAAATAGTGTGCCAAATCCGCCAAGTAAAAGTATCATAGCTGTTCCAAGGTCTGGCTCTTTAAGTATTAAAATAAATGGTAAAAGTATGATAAAACTAAATTTTAAAAAGCTTTTTAAGTCGTATCCGTTACTAGGCGGAGGATTTTTTTTAACCATATAGGCAAGCATTAATATAAATGCCGGTTTTATAATTTCACTTGGTTGGATTGTAAAATTTATAAGTGGTATTTCAAGCCATCTTTTTGCGCCAAGCTTGCTTACGCCAAACAAATCAACGCTTATTAATAACACTATCCCAAACCAGTAAAAAAACGGAATTATCCATTCAAGTTTTCTAAAAGGAATTATAAAAAAAAATAAAAACACTCCAAAGCCAAGTGCGTAGTAGATGTATTGTTTAAAAGCTAAAATTTCATTTGCTTCAGATATTAAAATATGCGATAGCACTAAAATAGGAATTATAAAAATTAGCTGAACAAAGTCAAAATGTGCTAAAATACGCTTATCAAAAATTGTCAATAATTTCTCCGTTTAGGTTTTGTAAAATTTTAGATGATTATAACAAAAAAAGGTATCAATTGAGCGAATTTATAGCCGACGAAAGTTTAAGAGCTGATATTTTAGTAAGCAAGACATTAAAAATTTCAAGAAACAAAGCATCAAATTTAATTAAAAATGGTTTAGTAATATGTGATAATAAGGCTATTTTAAAGCCATCTTTTATCGTTGAAGTTGGAAGTAAAATTTGTGTGAGCAAAGAAAAAGAAAAAAAACAAAAAGCTTATAATTTTGATTTTGATGTGTCAATAATTTATGAAGATAGTGATATTTTAGTTATAAATAAACCTGCAAATTTAGTAACTCACCCAGCACCAAGTGTAAAAGAACCGACTCTTTTAGACTGGCTTTTAGATAAAAACTATGCTCTTTCAAATTTAAACAATACAAGAAAAGGCATTGTTCATAGACTTGACAAAGGTACAAGCGGCGCACTTGTTATAGCAAAAACAAATAAGGCGCATTTGAGTTTAGCTACTCAGCTAAAAGACAGAACAATGGGAAGAATTTACCTAGCTTTAATAAATTTAAGCTTAAAAGAAAACTTAGTAATTAATAGACCAATTGGTAGAAATCCCAAGAATCGTCTTAAAAAAGCGATTGTTCAAGGAGCAAGAGAGTCAAAAAGTGCTTTTTTAAATTTATATAATGATGATGAGGTAAATTTAGTTGCAGCAAAGCTTTTTAGTGGAAGAACCCACCAGATACGAGTTCATCTTTTAAGTATAAATCGCTACATAATAGGTGATAATTTATATGGATTTAAGAGCCAAAATGATAAAATTGTTCGTTTAATGCTACACGCTTATATTTTATATTTCAAACATCCAATAACTGGGGAAAATATGAAATTTGTAGCAAATTTAGATAATGAATTTTTAAACTATAAAAATATTAAGGAGAAAGCGTATGAAAAATTTTCACCAAATTTTATTATTAGTAGTTTTGATGATTTTCATAGCTGGTTGTGCCTCACATAAAGTTCCTATGGTAAAAGATAGTTCTTTACCTGTAATAAATGATATTAGAACAGTTAGTTCTTCAAAATCAATTGGTCTTGAGTGGAGCGATCCAAAAGATTTAGATGTGATGGGATACTACATTTATAGGGCCAATTTAAACGAGTCTTTAAAATTAGTGGGTACTATAAAAGATCGTTTTGCAACTCATTATTTAGATGATGGCTTAAGCCCTGCTACAACCTATAGATATGCTATTAAAACATTTGGTCAAAATCGCATTTCAGCAGATGGCATAGTAGTAAGTGCTAGCACTTCCAAAGGAATTGAAACAGTTTCGTTTGCTCAAGCGATATACGGACTTCCTGAAAGAGTTAAGCTTGTTTGGAGACCACATGCAAATTTAAAAGTTGGCTCATACATAATCGAGCGAAGAAAAGATGAAAAAAGTAGTTGGTCTAAAAAAGCCGAAGTTAAAGGGAGATTGAGTGCTGAATATATAGATAATAGCGTAAAAAGTGGAGAGATGTATCAATATAGAATTAGAGTAAAAACTCTCGATGGTGATATTTCAGAACCATCAAATGTATTAACTGCTCAAACAAAAGAGCTTCCACTTGGTGTTATAAACCTTCAAGCTACAATTGATCAGCCAAAAAAAATAATTTTAACTTGGGATAGTCCATTAAATGAGGCTTTTTCACATTATCAAATTTATACTTCAAGAGGATCTATTTTGCCACTTGTGCCACTTGCTAAAACAGATAAAAATAGCTATGAAGATTTAATTAATGCAAATGGGGTTAGAAGATATTATAAAGTAACTTTAGTTGATAAAGATGGGCTTGAGAGCTTGGCTCAAGATGAGGCTATTATGGGGCAAACACTAGCTGCTGCAAAAGCACCTGTTTTAGGTGAGCCAATAATTGAAAAAAACTCTATATCACTTAACTGGCATACTGGGGCAAATTATGATAAATTTGTTCTTATAAGAGATGGTGGTGGTAGTACAAAAACAGTTGATAATATAAAAACAATGTCTTATGTAGATAGAGAAGTTGTAAAAGGAACAAAATATAGCTATAGAGTTTATAGTGTAGATGAATATAGCATAAACTCAAATGTATCAAATAAAATGAGTGTAGAGTTTTAATGCCAAATTTTAGAGTAAAAAAACTTAAAAATTTAACTCTTCCTTTTGAAAAAAATGGAGTGAAGTTTTTAAAACTTGCAAAAGGAAGAGTTGTAGATTTGCTTTTAACTGAAGTTTTTGGTGAAAAATTTTTTATAACTATAAAACCTAGTGGAGATAAATTTATCATAAAATCTGAAAAAATTACCCGTCCAGCAAGGATTGAAAATTTACAAATTGCTCTAGAAATTTTTAGAGATGAATTTACTCAAGAGCTTATTACAAATTCAATTAATGCTAAAAAAAGCAAATTTAAAAAAAGTGAAATTGTAAAAGATGAATTAGAAGCAATAAATTTTTTAAACAGCTCTAGTAAAAAAGCAATTGAAATAGGCTTTGGTTCTGGAAGACACCTTTTATATAGAGCAAAAGAAAACCCTGAAATTTCGTATTTAGGTATTGAGATTTATAAACCATCAATTGATCAAGTGGAAAATTTAGCTATAAAAGATAAGCTTTTAAATTTGGCTTTACTAAATTGTGATGCAAGAAGTTTTTTAAGTTTAGTTAAGTCAAATTCTGTTGATTTTATCTATTTGCACTTTCCAGTTCCATGGGATGATTCGCCACATAGAAGAGTAATTTCAAAAAGCTTTTTAGAAGAGGCTAAAAGAGTTTTAAAAGTTGGTGGCAGGTTTGAACTAAGAAGCGATAGTAGAAATTATAGTGAGTTTAGTATAAATAAAATGCTTGATTTAAATGGTGTTAATTTGGAAATTTATAAGAATAAAAATTTAGAAATTTCAAGTAAATATGAAGATAGATGGAAAAAACAAGATAAAGATATTTATGATATTATTATGATAAATAGTGACTTATCAGATGATATTTCAAATTTCAAAGAGTTAGAGTTTCCAAAATTTGATCCTTTAAAAATAGCTTCAAATTTTAAACACGAAAAGTTTAAATTTGATGATTTTTTTATAAATTTTGAAGAAATTTATAAATTTAGCGATGATGAAATTTTATTAAAACTCTCTTTTGGAGATTTTAGTGTTAATGAAAATAGATTTATTTACATTTCAAGCGAAGTTAGTAAGTACTATATAAACTCACCACTTCCAACAGAGATAAATCAAAAAGCACATGAAAAAATAAAGGAAATTTTACTAAAATGACAGATATTATCAAAGCTTCAAATTTAACTCTTGGATATCACGGTTCAAGTCCTGTTATAAATGGTGCAAATTTTAGTATTAAAACAAAGGACTTTATAGTAATTACAGGAGAAAGCGGAAGTGGAAAATCAACACTCTTAAAATCATTTTATGGCGGAATTAATATAAAAGGTGGCGATTTAGAAGTTTGCTTTTATGATTTAAAAAACAGATCTGCTAAAAATTTAAGACATCTTAGACAAAAAATAGGAATCGTTTTTCAAGATTATAGACTAATTGCTGAATGGACTATTGAAAAAAATATCAGACTTCCTTTAGTTATCGCAGGATACGGTGAAAAAGAGTGCGATGCTCAGGTTGAAAATCTTTTAAAAAGAGTTAAGCTTTTTCATAAAGTTGGCAAATATCCACTTGAAATAAGTGGTGGCGAGCAACAAAGAGTTGCTGTAGCAAGGGCACTAGCACAAAATCCTCAATTAATTTTATGTGATGAGCCAACAGGAAATTTGGATGATGTTTCAAGTGAGATGATTTGGAGACTTTTAAGGCTTGCAAATGATAAATGGAATGCAACAGTTGTTGTAGTAACCCACAGAGCGCCATCAAGTTTAAAATTTAATTTTAGACATTTTAGAATATCAGAAGGAGCAGTATTTGAAGAGCGTTAGGACACATTTTGGCGTTATTATTTCTCTTATTGGACTTTTGTTTTCTATACAGTTTAGCTTTTTTGTAAATACTTTAGTAAATGAGTATGAAAAAATAATAAAAGATGAATATAGCATAATCTTAGTTTCAAAAAAAGCACTTGATTTAAATAGCCTAAAATTAGATGAAATTCAAAATTTAAATGAAATAAGTTCTAAAAATATGCTTGAGAGTTTACAAAACAAAGTTTCAAAAGAGGCAATTGTAAAAGTTAGTGAAAACCTTCCTAAATTTTATAGTGTAAATTTGAAATTTTTTCCAAGCAACGAACAGCTTGAATTTATTCATCAAAAATTACAAAAAATAGATGGTGTAAGCAGAGTTGAAATTTTTTCAAAATCGCATAGTAGCACATATAAGCTTCTTTTATTTATTAAAAGTTTAGTTTTTTCTTTTTCTGTTTTAGTTGCTATTTTAGGAGTTATGCTTATGTTAAAACAGATGAAAATTTGGACTTTTGAGCATAAAAATAGAATAGAAGTTATGAACTTATTTGGCGCTCAATACCTTACAAAAAGTATTTTTTTATATAAACTAGCTTTTTGGGATAGTTTATTGGCTGCACTTTTAGTGTGTGGGTTTTTCTTTGCATTGCCTAATTTTGCTATTTATAAAAGTTTTATTTCAACTATTGCATTACCTTTAACATATACTTTAACAATAGATCAAATTTTACTTATTTTTGCTATGTCTTTAAGTATTGCTTTTGTATCTGCAACTTTTGTTATGCTTGGTATTAAAGAAGAGATTTTATGAAAAAAATAGCTCTTTTTTTACTCATTTTTAGCTATATTTTTGCAGAGCAAAGCACAAAAGACAAGATAGAATTAACAAATAAAAACATAGCTGTAAAAAAAAGTGAAGAAAAAAATCTATCTAAAAAAATTGATGAACTTGGAGCCTTAATAGTAAAAGAAAGTGCTGAGTTAAAAAAGACAAATGTACAAATTGATGAAATAACTGGCTTGGTTGTAAATTTATCACAAAAATATAAAGATGAAGCTTTAGAGCTAGATGAGTTAAATAAACAAACCGATGAGTTAGTAAAAATTAAATTAGAACTTGAGAAAAAAATCTCTGAATTAATAGTAGAAGATTTTTCTTTTAGTTTAATACAAGACAGTGATATAAAAACCCATGAAGCACTTATCTCAAACGAAATTTTTTTATCTTTAAGTGAGGTTTTTAGAAAAGATATTGCAAATTTAATTATAACCCACGATAAGACAAGTAAAACAATTGATAAAAAAAATAAAGAAATTTTAGATTTGGAAAAAAATTTAAAAGAGTATAGTGCAAAAAAAGAAGAGCTTTCAAACGCTCAAAAAAAGCAAAAAAAATTAGTTGAAAATTTAAATAAAAACAAAGAAGATTATATTCAAAAATTAATTAATACTCAAAAACAAAGTGAAGCCCTAGCTTCTACTTTAGAAGAACTTAAAATTATTGATGATAAAGAAGAAAAAGCCAAAGCTAAAAAAATAGCTCAAAAAAATGCTCAAAAACAACAGCCCCAGCCAGAAATTTTACAAAGAGATAAAAGAGTTGAAGATATTGATAAAAAAGTAAAGCTTTACGGCTCAAGTTATAAAGAAAGTAGAGTTAAAAAATATGTTGGCTCTAAAACAATTTCTCCGTTAAAAAATGCCTTTGTAAAGAGAAAATTTGGAAATTTTATAGATCCAGTTTATGATATAAAAATATTTAATGAATCAGTTATTTTAAGCTCAAACACACAAAATACACAAGTTTATAATGTGCTTGATGGAAAAGTTATATTTGCTAAAAGCACCCCAGTTTTAGACAATGTTATAATTGTTGAAAACAAAAATGGCATTCATACAATATACGCAAATTTAAGCCAAATCGCTCCAACTATAAAAAATGGAAGCGTTATAAAAAAAGGCTATTCTATTGGAAGAGTAAAAAGTGATTTAACATTTGAAGTTACGCAAAAAAACTTTCACATAGATCCGCTTGAATTAATTTCATTAAAATAAACTCACATTATGCTAATTTAAAGAGATTTTTGATAAAATAACAAGTTTAAAGGAGAATATTATGGATGATAAAAGAAGGATTTTAGTTAAATTTTCAGGTGAGGCATTAGCTGGTGAGAATGGCTTTGGTATAGATAGTAAAGTTTTGAAATTTATAGCAGGCGAAATTAAAGAGCTTGTTGGCTATGGTGTTGAAGTAGGCATTGTAATTGGTGGTGGAAATATTATAAGAGGCGTAAGTGCAGCAGCTGGTGGTATTATAAAAAGAACAAGTGGCGATCATATGGGAATGCTTGCAACTGTTATAAATGCGATTGCTATGAGAGAAGCACTTGAAAATGTAGGTGTTAATGTTAGAGTTCAAAGTGCTATTAAAATGGAAGCTATTTGTGAAACTTTTATAATAAATAGAGCAAAAAGACATCTTGAAAAAGGAAGAGTTGTTATTTTTGCAGCAGGAACTGGAAATCCATTTTTTACAACCGATACAGCTGCTACATTAAGAGCTGTTGAAATAGAAGCAGATATGATTATAAAAGCTACCAAAGTTGATGGTGTTTATGATAAAGATCCTAATAAATTTAGCGATGCAAGACTTTTAAATAAATTAAACTATGAAGAAGCATTAAAAGATGAAATAAAGGTTATGGATGATACAGCAGTGGCTCTTGCAAAAAGCAATTCTTTACCGATTGTAGTTTGTAATATGTTTAAAAGTGGAAATTTATTTAAAATTATAAATGATGATTTATCATTTTGTTCAATAGTAAAAAATTAAAAGGAAAATTATGACAAGATCAGAAGAAATAACAGCTAAGGCTTTAAAATTTGTTGATGGTGATAGATATAAGCTCTCTTTAGTTGTTGCAAAAAGAGCAAATCAGCTTCACAACGGTGAAAAACCCTTGGTAGATTTACCAAATATAAAAAATTATAAATTTGCAGATATTGCTTTAATGGAAATCGCAGAAGGTAAAGTATCGCTAGATGGAATCGTTAAAGCAGAGGAGTGATATAAACATTGAAGACTTTTTAGAAAAAGTTGTAAATGCAAATACCATAGAATCGGCAAAAGAGCTTTTTTTCTTTTTTAAAGAACAAACTGACAGACTTCAAAAAGGTGTTGAACTTTGTATAAAACAGCATGATGGTCAGTTTAGAAAAAGTGGTGAGCCTTATGCCGTTCATCCTATTTTAGTAGCTTCAATAGTTGCTTTTATGGGTGGTGATGACGATATGGTTATATCAGCACTTCTCCATGATGTGGTTGAAGATACTGATTATACTCTTGAAGGTGTAAGGGAAAATTTTGGAGACGGTGTTTCAAAGCTTGTCGAAGGACTTACTAAAATAGTAAGCATTAGAGAAGATAAGTTAGCTCTTTCTACTGATAAAAATACAAAGCTAAGATCTTCTGCATTAACTTTTAGAAGAATGCTTTTAATATCTATTGAAGATGTTAGAGTTTTAGTAGTTAAGCTTTGCGATAGGCTTCATAATATGCTTACACTAGATGCTTTAAGACAAGATAAACAAAAAAGAATTGCAGAAGAAACTCTTGTAGTTTATGCACCAATTGCTCATAGGCTTGGAATTTCATCTATCAAAAATCTACTTGAGGATCTAAGCTTTAAATATGTTTTGCCAGATGAATATGATATGATTGATTCATACATCAATGAGCATAAGCAACAACTTCAAATGAGTTTAAATAAATTTAGTCTTAAAATAACTGAACTTTTGTTAACTAATGGTTTTAGTGAAGATAGCTTTGATGTTCAAAAAAGAGTAAAACACTACTATTCAACATATCTTAAAATGCAAAGAAAAGGAATTTCCATACAAGAAGTTCTTGATCTTTTAGCTGTCAGAGTTATCGTTAGAGATATTAGAGATTGTTATATCGTTCTAGGAATTATTCATAATAAGTTTAATCCTTTAATTTCAAGATTTAAAGACTATATTGCACTTCCAAAACAAAATGGTTATCAGACCATTCATACGACCGTTTTTAATGATAGTATGATAATAGAAGCTCAAATTAGAACTTTTGATATGCATAATACTGCTGAATACGGTGTTGCAGCACATTGGAAATATAAATATAGTGGTTCTCTTAACCCTAAGCTCGATTGGTTAAGTGATATAAGTGCAAAAGATACCAACACAAATGATGAAGAAGATCCTGAAGAGCTTTATGAATATGCAAAAGATAGTCTTTATGCGGAAGATATAGCTGTCTATTCACCAAAAGGTGGAATTTTTACTTTGCCTCGTGGTGCTACTGCTTTAGATTATGCTTATGAAATTCACTCACAAGTTGGTCTAAAGGCAATTGAAGCCTATGTAAATCGTGTGAAAGTTCCACTTCTAACAGAGCTTAAAAATGGAGATATTGTTCATATTATAACAGGAAATGAAGCTCATTATAGATGCAGTTGGCTAACTTCAGTAAAAACAGGAAAAGCAAGAGCAACTATAAGAAATTTTTGTAAGCAAAAATTAAAAGAGCTTAATACTCAAATTGGTATAAAAATTTTATCAGCTATTTTTGATACAAAAGATATTAATGTTTTATCGTGGCTTGAAAAAGAAAATTTGCATAATAAAATAGGAAGAGCCGCATACGATTCTATCTACCTTCAAAATGTTGTTAATGCACTTAAAAAATACCCAAAAAAAGATAAATTATTTACTTTAAATTTGGGTGATAAATATATAGTTAGAAAGCAAAAATTTGATAATATTGTTGTTTATTCAAACTATAAAGTAAATAGTGTAGAGTTTGATTATTGTTGTAATCCAAAAAGAGATGATGATATTTTAGGCTTTAGGAGCGGTACAAATGTTGCAGTTCATCATAAATTTTGCGAAAGAGCTGCAAATTTAATAAAAGAGGGTAACGAGTTAATTTTTGTAAAATGGACAAGAAATGCTCCACATAGATATAAAGTTATCTTAAGTTTGGAAAATAAAAGAGGATCTTTAGCTGGATTTTTAAATTACTTAACAAGGCTTCAAGTTGATTTATCAGCTATAAATTTAAATGAAAATGATGAGACAAAGTCAGATTTTTTCGAGCTTATTATTGAGTTTGGTGAAAATGTAAAGGCAAAAGATATCAAAACAAGACTTAAAGATAGATATAAAATAGTGGAATTTACTTCCCTTGATGATGTTTATAAAAATAGTTAAAATAGGAGAAAAAAGTGGTAAATTTAGATGAAATTTATAAAGAATTAAAAAGAGGCGTGAATGAAATAATTGATGAAGAAAAAGTAAAGGATTTAATAAAAAATTATTATGAAAAAGGTGAAAATTTTTATGTAAAAATAGGTATGGATCCAACCGCTCCAGATCTTCATTTGGGACACTCTGTAACTCTTCAAAAAATGGCTTTTTTACAAACCCATGGCGCTATCATTATGTTTTTAATAGGTGATTTTACAGCTCAAATAGGCGATCCATCTGGAAAAAGTGAAACTAGAAAAAAACTAAGTAAAGATGTTGTTTTAGAAAATGCAAAAACTTATGAAAAACAAGTTTTTAAGGTTTTAGATAAAAATAAAACAAAAATTATGTTTAATTCAGATTGGTTAAACAAAATGAATGCTGCAGATATGATAGAACTTGCTTCAACATATAGCGTTGCACGAATGCTAGAAAGAGACGATTTTGAAAAAAGATATAAAAATCAAACTCCGATTTCAATAAGTGAGTTTTTATATCCACTATTACAAGGTCATGATAGTGTTGTTATGAAGTGTGATATAGAAATGGGTGGAACTGATCAAAAATTTAATCTTTTAATGGGTAGACACTTGCAAAGAATTTACAATACCGGAAAAGAACAAGCTGTTATTACTATGCCTCTTTTAGTTGGACTTGATGGGGTCAATAAAATGAGTAAATCCCTAAATAATTATATTGGTGTAACAGATGAGCCAAATCAAATGTATGCAAAAACTTTAAGCATAAGTGATGAGCTTATGTGGGAATGGTATAAACTTTTAAGTACAAAAAGTTTAAAAGAAATTGATGAGCTTAAAAAAGGCGTTGAAAATGGTACCATTCATCCAAAAGAAGTCAAGGAAGCTTTGGCTTTAGAAATTACTGCAAGATTTCATGATGAAAATTTAGCAAAAAAAGCAAAAGAAGAGTTTGATAAAATTCACTCCTTAAATAAACTTCCAAGTTCCATGGAGGAATTTGAGATAAAAGATGAAATTTGGGTGGTTGAAGCTATTGTAAAATGTGGCTTAGCTAGTTCAAACTCACAAGCTAGAAGGCATATAAAAGCAAATGCTTTTAGTATAGATCAAAAAAAGATAGATGATGAAAATTTGGTATTAAAAAAAGGTAAATATGTTCTTCAAATAGGAAAGAAAAACTTTGCAAGATTAAAGGTCGTTTGATGAAAAGTATAAAAATAGGCAAGTATGAACTAAAACATCCGATTATTCAAGGTGGCATGGGCTTAGGAATAAGTTGGAGCAATTTAGCTGGAAATGTAAGTTTAAATGGCTGTTTGGGTGTTGTCAGTTCTGTTGGGACTGGATATTATAAAAACAGATTATATTCTAAAAAAGAGATTAATTCAAAGCCACTAGGAAGCGAAAATTTTTATTCTAAAGAGGGCTTAAAAGCTTTAGCTGATGATGCAAGAAAAATTTGTGGTGATTCTCCACTTGGTGTAAATATAATGTGTGCTTGTAATGATTATGAAAAGATAGTTAAAGATGCATGTCAGGCTGGGTTTAATATAATCATAAGCGGTGCAGGACTTCCTACAAATTTACCTGAGTTCACACAAGAATTCAGTGATGTTGCTTTAATACCAATAGTTTCATCTGCCAAAGCATTAAAGATAATTTGTAAAAGATGGAAACAAAGATATAATCGCTTGCCAGATGGAGTTGTTTTAGAAGGTCCTTTAAGTGGTGGTCATCAAGGTTTTACTTATGAACAGTGTTTAGATCCAGAATACAGCATTTGGAATTTAATTCCTCAAGTTAAAGAAGAAATTTCAAAATGGGGAGATTTCCCACTTTTTGCAGCAGGCGGAATTTGGGATCATAATGATATCATGAAAGCAATTTCACTTGGAGCAAATGGCGTTCAAATGGGAACTAGATTTATAGGTACAAATGAATGTGATGCAGCATCTGAGTTTAAAGATGTGATAATTAATGCAAAAGAAGAAGATATTATGCTTATAAAATCTCCAGTTGGTTATCCTGCAAGAGGAGTAAAAACAAACTTATTAAAACTTGTTGAAAAAAAAGAAGGTCCAAAAATTCAGTGTATTAGCAACTGTGTAAGTCCATGTCAGCGTGGAAAAGGTGCCAAAATGGTTGGATACTGTATAGCTGATAGACTTTTTGATGCATACGACGGAAATAAAGAATTTGGATTATTTTTTACAGGTGCAAATGGATATAAGCTTGATAAAATAATTAGCGTAAAAGAGCTGGTTGAAAAGTTAGTAAATGGCGAAGACAGTTAGAGTTGTTCTATTTTTTTTCTTAGCCGTTTTTTTATGGGGTGGGGACTTTGATAGGAATTTTTCAAATTTTGATAAGAATTTTGACAATTCAAGTAAAGTTGCAAAAGAAAAATTCCACAAAGAGTTAAAAGATATTTATCTGCAAACTTCCATTGATAAAAATAAAATTGATAGAATAAATGTTTTAAAAAGGCTAGTTTATTCATCAAAGGCTTTAAAACTAAATCATAAGGGCTATGAATCAGAGCTTAATTTACTAGGAGATAATTATGAAAGCTATATAAATCAAAAAATGAATTTATCTAAATTTATACCAAAAAATAGCAAAGTAGTTGATGAAAAAGTAGCATTAGAACAAGATGAAAAAACAAAAACTATAATTGAAAAATCTCAAAATTCAAACAAGCAAAATGATAAAAATTTAAACCAAAAAAATGACAATATTAAAGAAAAAAATACAAACAATAAAAAAATAATTATTACAAAAGAGTCTAAAAATTACGAAGTCAATAAAAATATTAGATTAAGACTTAAAAGTGTTGATAAAACAGATGCTGGAATTAAGCTAACATTTAATAGAAACGTAGGCGAAGATGAAATTAAAAAATTTGCTTTAAAAAGTAAAGAGTATAGAAATGTAATTGATATAAAAGCAGTAAACGATGCAAAAATTTCAAAAATATTGCGTCATTTAAGTGATGAAATAAGAATTGCTCAGTATAATCCAAAAACAACGAGAGTGGTTTTTTCTCAAAAAAACAGTTTTAATATAAATTTAAAATTTGATGAAAAATCCATATTAATAGATATCAAAAACCCTTCAAATTCTAAAAATTTGACTATTCCTCCAGTTGCAAAAAAATCTAGTAGTGGCAAAAAAACAGCTCAAAATAAAAAAGAACCTTTAGAAATTGCTAGAAAACAAAGAATTATTGTAATTGATCCGGGTCATGGTGGAAAAGATTCAGGGGCTATTGGAAATGGACTTAAAGAAAAAGATTTGGTATTAAAAATTTCACAATTTTTAGGTGACGAGTTAAAAAACATGGGTTATAAAGTTTTATTTACACGAAATAAAGATGTATTCATAAATTTAAAAGATAGAACTGCTTTTGCAAATAAAAAAAATGCTGATATGTTTATTTCAATACATATAAACGCAGGACCAAAAACAAAATCAGGAAGTTCTCTTTCAGGTGTTGAGACATTTTTCCTAAGTCCAGCAAGAAGTGAGCGTAGCAAAAACGCAGCTGCTCTTGAAAATAAAGGCGACATTGAAGATATGAATCATTTTTCTCAAGAGACTTATTTAAATTTTTTAAATAGAGAAAAAATAATTGCTTCAAACAAAGTTGCTATAGATATACAAAAACATATGCTTAATAAAGTTCAAGCTAAATATAATGTAAAAGATGGCGGAGTTAGAGAGGCTCCATTTTGGGTTTTAGTGGGTGCTACTATGCCAGCAATTTTAGTTGAATGCGGTTATATTTCAAATAAAAATGATAGTAAAAATTTAGCTAGTAGAGTGTATCAAAAACTTATTGCAGAGGGTATTGCAAATGGAGTGGATGCATATTTTTTAAAGAATGAGTAATGAAGACTTTTTTTAAAGATGGAGTTTTTTATAATAAAGAATTTGATGATGGTTATTATAGTAAAAATTCGGCTATTAGTGAAAGTAAATTTGTTTTTGAAAGCGCTTTGGATGAAATTTGGGATAAAAAAGATAGTTTAATAGTCGCAGAAGCTGGCTTTGGTGTCGGTATTAATTTTTTAAATTTATGTAAAAAATTTAAAAATAGTAATAAATTTTTACATTTTGTAAGCATAGAAAAATTTCCTCTTTCAAAGAAAAAACTTAAAAAATTTTATAATAAATTTGATGAATTTGATGATGAGTTTAAAAAATTATCAAAAAAACTTATTAAAAAATATCCGCCCAAAAAAACTGGTCTTTATAGAGTAATTTTTTCAAAAAATATTATTTTAGATCTTTATTTTGACGATATAAAAATAGCACTTAAAAATCTTGATTTTAAAGCTGATGTTTGGTTTATGGATGGTTTTTCCCCAGCTAAAAATCCTGATATGTGGGATTTAGAAGTGATGAAAGGTGTTGCTAATTTAAGTATGGCAGGAACTATTTTATCGACTTACTCAAGCTCTGGATTTGTAAAAAGAAATTTAACGGAGGTTGGATTTGAAGTAAGTTTAATAAAAGGTCATGCTCAAAAAAGACAGATGATTAGAGCTGTTTTAAAAGAAAATTTAAATCTCATTAATGATGAAATTTGGTTTAGGAGAGTTTTAAAAACTTACAATAAAAATTCAAGAGTTTTAATTATTGGAGCTGGGATTTCAGGTTTGTCAACCGCAAAAGTTTTTCAAAATGCTGGCTTTGATGTTATAATTACTGAAAAAGAAAGTGAAGTTGCTACTAATGGGAGTGGAAATTTAATCGGAGCTTTAATGCCATTAATTACTCAAAAAGATGTTATTTTGGGTAAAATGCATTACGCGGCTTTTTTAATGGCTGTGAATTTTTATAAAAAATATGGTAAAAATTTAGTTAAATTCAACGGAGCAAAGGAATTTGCTTTTAATGAGACATTGATAAAAAGATATGAAAACTCAAATTTTAAGCTGGATAAAAAAGATTTTCCTTATCCAAGTATTTATATAAAAAATGCAGCAAGCGTTCGTCCAAAAAAGCTTTGTGTAACTCTTTCAAGTGAGTTTAATATTTTATTTAATTATGAATTTCAAAACCTTGAAAAATACAATAATAAATATAAAGTGCATTTTAAAAATGGTGATATTATGGAAACTGATATAGTTATTTTTACCATTGGAAGCCATAGCGAAGAACTTTTTAATAAAGGAAAAAATCCAAAAATAAATTTTGATGATAATGTGCAAATAAGTTCAGTAAGAGGGCAAGTTACTTGGATAAAAAAAAGGCTTAATAATGAATTTCCACTTAGCGCAAGAGGATATATTTGTCCATCAGTTGGCAAAATTCAGCTAATTGGAGCTACTTATGATAGACTTGATTATGAGAAGAAAAAAAGATACATTGATGATGTTAAAAATTTAGAAAATATTTGTGAATTTATAGGCTCTAAAAAAACTAAGATTCTAGATTCAAATGTTGGTTTTAGATCTTATAGTGGTGATAGGTTTCCAATAATTGGTGCTTTGCATGATAAAGAGTTTTTTATTAAAAATTATAAAGCTATAAATTTTACGAAACATTCAGATATTTATCCAAAACATTTAGATGGAGTTTTTATAAATGCAGCTCATGGCGCAAGAGGGCTTGGAACTTCTATAATGGGAGCTTATATTCTGCTAGATCTTGTTTTAAATAGACCACTTTGTGTAAGTAAAGAAATATTTAACTCTTTAAATCCAGCTAGATTTTTAATCAGAAAACTTAAAAAGGGGCTTATATGAAAAAATATTTAGTTTTTGCATCTATAGTATTTTTAATATTTATAGGGATTTGGGCGATGCTTGGCAAATCAAGTAGTGAATTTTTAAGAGATATAAAAATAATTGTTGTATTTATCACCTTGATAGTTTATATAATTTCTTTAGCAGTAATTGCAATAGGTGAGAAAAATGTTGTTAGTCATCCTCTTGCCTATGCTGTTGGGATAGCTTTTATAGCAGGATTTGTAAGCGGATTTTTGATGTTTAAAAACTTCTTTTTAATCTCTTTTATTATAGGTGTTTATGTTGGTATTGTCGTGTTTTTGCAATATAGATATCAAACTTTTACAAATAAAATTTATAAATATAAAAAATGAAAAATTTTAAAGTTGTAACTACTATTTTATGGACTATTTGCTTGTTTTTAAACACACTTTCTTTGCTTGGATTTGCAAATTTTAGTGGTAAAGAAACAGCTATTATTTGGTTTTTTATCTCAATTTTAACTTGTGCTTTTATATATAATAAGATTTATAATAAGATTTTATCAAGAGCTTTAATAAGTTTGGTTGCATTTTTTGGTGGATTTTTTACATATTTTTTATATTACGGATTTTATGATTTAAATTCCATCTATATGGGAGTGATATCACTTATAATAACTTTGAGTTTAAGTCTTGGAGTTGGAGTTTTAATTTAGTTTTAAATAGTTCAAATTTACTAAAAAGCATTTTTGAAAAGTTTGGATTTTTATTTCCAAACTTCAAGTGCTATTTCTTTTACTAAATTTATTTTTGCCCACTGTTCATCAATGCTGAGATTATTTCCTTCCTCTGTTGATGAAAATCCACATTGCGTGCTAAGTAGAAGTTGATTTAGTGGTATAAATTTTGTCGCTTCAAAAATTCTTTTTTTGACTAAATCTTTATCTTCAAGCTCTGGAAATTTTGTAGTAATTAAACCTAAAACTACTTTTTGATTTTTTATAAACTTAAGTGGTTCAAATCCACCAGAGCGGTCATTATCATATTCTAAGAAAAACATATCGATATTACAATTACCGAATAAAACTTCTGCAACACTCTCATATCCACCACTTGAAAACCAAGTTGAGCGGAAATTTCCTCTGCAAATATGCATACTAAGTATCAAATCTTTTGGTTTTGCTTTTACTATTTCATTTATTACCCAAACATATTTTTCTTGAATGAGATCTAAATTTATACCTCTTTTTGCATAAGCTTCTCTTTTTTCTTTATCGCAAAACTCACCCCAAGAAGTATCATCGAGTTGCAAATGTCTGCAGCCAAGTTTATAAAATTCATTCATAAAATCTATATAGGTTTGTGCAATATCTTTATAAATTTCATCATTATCTTTATAAATTTCAATTGGGGGTGTAATTTTGTGCTCTTACACAAGGTATTAAATGAAGCATTGATGGGGATGGGATAGTCATTTTAGCATTTTTTGCTTCTATTAAGCTTGTTAAAAATTTAAAATCTTGTAAAAAAGGATGATTTTTATTAAAACAAATTTTTCCATTTATAATTATCGTATTTGCTTTTGGTGAGCTGTCTTTAAATTTAACAGACCACTCCTTTGAGATTACTTTTTTTACTCCGCCAATATCAGCAAAAATCTAAATGCCAATACTCTCTTCTAAACTCACCATCAGTTATAAAAGGTAAATTTAACTTTTTTTCTTTTTCAACTAGCTCTTTTATACATTTATCTTCTATTTTTCTTAATTTATCTTTATTTATTTCACCATTTTCAAAGCCAGCCCTTGCTTGTTTTAATTCAGCTGGTCTTAAAAAACTTCCCACTATATCGTAACAATACATTAATTTCCTTGTTGAGTATTTAAGGGAAAAATTTCCCTTATTTTTATTTGTAGTTTTTAATAGCTTTATCTAAAATTTCAGTAGCTGTTTTTAAGTCTTTAAATCCTTTTACTTTTACCCATTTATTTGGCTCAAGAAGTTTATAAGTCTCAAAAAAGTTTTTAATTCTATTTAGGGTTGCTTTTGGTAAATCATCGATTGATTCTATATTATCAAATCTTGGATCAATTTTACTAATCGGAACTGCTAAAAGTTTTTCATCCATTCCAGCTTCATCCTCCATTACTAAAACACCTATTAATCTACAAGGTATTACAGAGCCAGCTTGCAAAGGATACTCATTAATTACTAAAATATCAGCTGGATCACCATCATCAGCCAAAGTATTTGGTACAAATCCATAATTTGCAGGGTAAAATACAGCTGAATATAAAACTCTATCAACCACTACAGCACCGCTAGTTTTATCTATTTCATATTTTACATTTGATCCGTAAGGTATTTCTATAACAGCATTTATCTTATCAGGGTTTGAGCCTATCTTTATTTTTGAAATATCCATTTTTACTCCTATTAATTCATTGATTTCATAATAGCTTGAACTATTATCTCATTCATATCGGCAACGATTTCATCAATTGTTCTTTCGCCATTTATAACTTTATAACAACCTCTATCTTTATAAAATTTTCTAATTTTTTCAATTGGATCTGTAAAAATTTTCATTCTATTATTGAAAATTTCTTCATTATCATCGTTTCTGTTTCTTCCTAAAATTCTCTCTTTTGCAACTTCTTCACTGACATCTACTTCGATAACGCAGTTTAGATTTATATCGGAATTATTTTTTAAAACTTCATCAAATTTTTCCATTTGTTCAACACTTCTTGGAAAGCCATCTATTATAATAAAGTCCAAATCAGAGCTTTTTATAGCTGAAGTTATGGTATTTATAACTATTTCAAGTGGAACCAAATTTCCTTTTGAGATAAAGCTATTTATCTCTTTTCCAAGTTCGCTTCCTCTTGTAACTTCTGCTCTTAACATATCTCCTGTTGAGTAGTGTTCCACGCTTTGATTCATCTCTTTTATCATGCTTGCATCAGTTGTTTTTCCGCTTCCTGGAGCTCCTATGATTAAAAATACATTTTTCATTTTTATCCTTTCTAATTTTGTTTTTTTACTACTTTAAGACCAAGCTCTTTTAGCTGCTCGTCACTTGCATGACTTGGAGCTTTTGTAAGAGGGCATTGAGCTCTTTGTGTTTTTGGAAATGCTATAATATCTCTAATGCTAGATGATTTTGTTAAAAGCATTATAAGTCTGTCAAACCCAATTGCAATTCCTCCATGTGGTGGCGCTCCAAAGGTTAAAGCATCTAGTAAGAATCCAAATTTATCTCTTTGTTCTTTTTCATGTATTCCAAGCTTTTCAAATACTTTTTGCTGAATATCATTCTTATGAATTCTTATACTTCCGCCGCCAAGTTCAATTCCATTTAATACAACATCATAAGCAACTGAAGTAATATCTTCTATGTCATCATCAATATTGTTTGGCATTGTGAAAGGATGATGCATTGCTGAATAAGTGCCATCATCGTTTTCTTCAAACATAGGGAAATTTAATACCCATAAAAACTCTAATTTATCTTTATCAATTAAATTCATCTCATTTGCTAAAAATAACCTAAATCTCCCCATATAGTCAAGCACGGTTTTTTTCTTACCAGCTCCAAAAAATACAACATCTCCAACTTCAAGGTTGCATCTTTTTATGATCTCATCTATATCTTTTTTTTCAAAGAATTTAAGCAAAGGTCCTTTTAATCCATTTTCTTTTACTTGGAAAAATGCTAATCCTTTTGCTCCAAATTTTTTAACATACTCTTCAAAGCCTTGCATTTGTCTTTTACTGAAGATATTATCTCCATTTTTGACGGCTATAGCTTTTACTCTATTTTTTCTTTTGTCTTGTGCTATTTTGCTAAAAATTTCATTGCTTGATTTTTCAAAAATATCTGCTACATCAACAAGTGGCATATCGAATCTTAAATCTGGTTTATCGCTTCCGTATTTTTCGGTAGCCTCTTTATAATCCATTCTTCTAAATGGTGTTTTTATATCATGCCCACACTCTTTAAAAATATCTTTTAATACTTCTTCAGCGACTTTTATAACATCTTCTTGCTCAACAAAACTCATCTCTATATCTATTTGTGTAAATTCAGGCTGGCGATCAGCTCTTAAATCCTCATCTCTAAAGCATTTTGCTATTTGGAAGTACTTATCAAAACCTGAGCACATTAAAAGCTGTTTAAAAAGTTGAGGGCTTTGAGGAAGCGCATAAAACTCCCCTGGATAAACTCTACTTGGAACTAAATAATCTCTTGCTCCTTCTGGAGTTGCTCTTGTTAAAACTGGAGTTTCTACTTCAACAAATCCAAGGCGATTAAGTGTGTTTCTAGTTGCAATTGCTGCTTTTGAACGAGTTTGAAATTTAGCAAAATTCTCAGGAGTTCTAAGATCTAAAAATCTATATTTAAGTCTTGTTTCTTCTCCTACGTTTTTATCACCAATTACAAATGGTAATGGTGCACTTGGATTTTCTATAACTAATTCATTAACAACTACTTCTATTTCGCCTGTTTTTAACTTTTCATTTGTAAGGCCTTCGCCTCTAAGTCTTACTTTTCCACTTGCTTTTATAACAAATTCATTTCTTATAGTATTTGCTAAATCGTAAGCTTTTCTATTATCAGCTGGATCACAAACTAGTTGCAAAATACCACTTCTATCTCTTAAATCTATAAAAATAACGCCACCATGATCTCTATAAGAGTTCACCCAGCCACATACTTTTACCTCTTTTCCGACATCTTCTTTTGATAAATCGGTGCAATAATGACTTCTCAAAGTTATTCCTTTTTATATTATTTTTGAAATATTAACTCTCATTGTATCGAAATTTTGCTTTTGTAAAGCTAATTTTTACTAAAATAACAACTATGAATAAAATAATTTTAGAAAAAAACTTAAAATATATTGGAATAGTTGCTAAAAATCCTAAAAAATGTTTGAAATTTGTAAAATATTTTGAAAGTTTAGGCTATGAAATTTTATTTTTAGAAAAGACTATAAATAAATTTGAAAGTCTGCATAAGATAGATGAGGAAAAAACTTTAATTTTAAGTATTGGAGGAGATGGAACTTTAATCTCAACTTGCAGAGAAGTAGCTAAAAATGGTTTTAAAAATTTAAATGTTTTAGGTGTTTATGATGGAACTCTTGGTTTTTTAACTGATATTAAAATTGATAAGTTAAATGAGTTTTTTGCCGATTTTTTAAAAGGTAAATATGAAATAAAAAAGCCTTTAATGTTAGAAATTTCACTTAAAAACTCTGAAAATGAGATAAAGCTAATTGCATTTAACGATCTTGTTTTATCAAGAAGTGCAGTTTTGTCAATGAGTAAAGTTGATGCATATTTAGATGATGAATATTTTAATACATATTATGGTGATGGCGTTATAGTAAGCTCACCTGTTGGCTCAACTGCCTATAATATGAGTGCAAATGGACCAATAATTTATCCAATGAGCAAGGTTTTTTGTATTACGCCAATTTGTGCACATAGTCTAACACAAAGACCGCTTGTTTTGCCAGCTGAATATAAATTAAAATTTAAAAATGCAGGAAATAGCAAGGTAAGCATTATAATAGATGGGCAAAATGCTTTTGATATGAGTAAATTTGATGAAGTTGTGGTTAGACTTGGGGACACTCATGCCAATTTAATAAGACATTTAAACGCAAATTATTTTGAAGTTTTAAAAAATAAACTTCATTGGGGACATAATGGAGGCAAGGTTTGATAGATAGACTTTATATGAGAAATAATTTAAGTTTTAAAGAATCAGAGCTTTTTTTTGATAAAGGATTAAGTGTTTTTACAGGAGTTAGTGGAGCTGGAAAATCGGTTCTTATGAACGCTATTTTATCTGTATTTGGACTTAGCGAAACAGATGCTGGTTTGATAGAAGCAGATGTGGAGTTTGATTTTGATTTAAGTGAATTTGGCATAGAAAATGAAAGTGTTAATAATTTTAGAATGCTAAAAGATAAATCAACAAGATATTTTATAAACTCTCAATTTATTTCTAAAAAAAATTTATTTTCAATTGCTTCAACCCACATTAAATATCTTAGCATTAGAAATGCTGACGAATTTAATAATAAAAATTTATTAAATTTGCTAGATTTATTGTCTATTAAAAAAGATGGAGCTCATAAAACTAATTTAGAGAATCTAGGTGAGATTTTTAAAGAATTTAGTCATGTAAAAAAAGAGCTTTTAAAAATCGAAAATGAAGAGAAGAATATTGAGGAGCTAAAGGATTTTGCAAAATTTGAAATAAACAAAATAGAAAGTATAAATCCTAAAATAGGTGAATTTGAGGAGTTGATGGAATTAAAAAAACGCCTCAGTAAAATCGATAGGATAAATGAAGCTTGGATGAAAGCTGAAATGATATTTGATATAGAAAGTAGTGTAATTGAGGCTTTAAGGGTAAGTGATTTAGAAAGTGATTTTTTTGAAGAAGCAATAAATGAGCTAAGAGCTAAAAAAGAGAGTTTGAATTTAGAAGATTTGGAAAATATTGATATAGAAAAAACTTTAAATAGAATTGAAGATTTGAACTATTTAGAAAAACGTTATGGCGGTATAAAAGAGGCGCTAGAAGTCTTACAAATTAGAAAAAAAGAATTAAACGAATATGAAAACATAGAGTTTAAAAAAAATGATTTAAAAAATTCTTTTAAAATTTTAGAAGGAAAACTTTTAAAAATTTCAAATTTAGTAAGTAATAGTAGGAAGAATGTAAAAAATGAGCTTGAAAATATTTTAAACGAATATTTAAAAGAGCTTTATATGAGTGATGCAAAAGTTATATTCAAGGAAAAAGAGATTGATAGTTTAGGAATTGATGAAATAAGCTTTGAAATTTCAAATACACTTTTAAAAAATTTAAGCTCTGGTGAGTTTAATAGGCTAAGGCTTGCATTTATTGGTACAAATATTGATATAACAGGTTTTGCAAATGGTGTTTTAATCCTTGATGAAATAGATGCAAATTTAAGCGGAAAAGAGGCTATGAGTATTGCCAATGTTCTTTTAAAAATTTCAAAATTTTATCAAATTTTTGCTATTTCACATCTTCCACAACTTAGTTCAAAAGCCGATTCCCATTTTTTAGTTAGTAAAATAAATGATATTTCAAATGTAAAAAAACTAAACGAAGATGAGAAAATAACAGAGCTTGCAAGAATGATAAGTGGGGAAAAAATCACAAAAGAAGCCTTAGAATTTGCAAAAAAACTTAGAAATAGTTGAAAATTTATGGTGCTTTAAGCTTTCATTTGTCATTTTTTGCTAAAATCGAAAGTTGATTAAAATAATTAATAGGTTAGCAGATGATAATAGACACACATTGTCATTTAGATGATGATAGTTTTAATGACGATTTGGATTTTGTGATAAAAAGAGCAAAAGAAAGCGGAATTAATAAAATAATAATTCCTGGGGCTGATATAAAAACCCTAAAAAAAGCTAGAGATATCGCTTATGCTTATGATAATGTTTATTTTGCAGCCGGAGTTCATCCATATCACGCCGATGATTTTGAGATAAATTATCTAAGAGATTTTTTAGATGATAGAAAGTGTGTAGCTGTTGGAGAGTGTGGACTTGATTATTTTAAGATAAAAGAGCATTTTAATAGCGATGAAGATGTTTTGGCTAATAAAAATTTGCAAAAAAAGATTTTTTTAGATCAAATAAATTTAGCAATCCAGTTTAAAAAACCTCTTATAATTCATGCAAGAGATGCAAATGAGGATATTTACAATATTTTAAAAGAGCATTCAAAAAAACTTTTTGGTGTAGTTTTGCACTGTTATAATGCAAGCAAATTATTGCTTTCATTAAAAGATGAAGGGTTTTATTTTGGAATTGGTGGAGTTTTAACTTTTAAAAATGCTAAGAATTTAGTTGAGATTTTAGATCAAATTCCATTATCAAATATAGTTATTGAAACAGATGCGCCGTATTTAGCGCCAACACCAAATAGAGGAAAAAGAAATGAGCCTGCTTTTACTACATTTGTAGCACAAAAAATGGCTGAAATTTTAAATTTAGAGGTAAGTAAAATAGAAGAAATTACAACAAAAAACGCAGAAAAACTTTTTAAAATTTAAGGAGAAAATTTGAATAAATTGTTTAGTATTTTTACAATTTTTATATTTACTATTACTTTACAAGCAAATACACTTATAGATGAGATTTTAAACGAGTTTGCTATCCCAAATAATGAAAAAAATAAAGAAATAGTGTTAAATATAGAAAAAAGTATAGATGAAAGAGATGTAAGTGAGTTTATAAAAATTATAAAAAGCTCTCCCGATAATGTTTATATGGTAAAAAAAGAGCTTGAAAAAATTGATGCTCCTGAGTTTTTGCTCTATCTTGCTATGGTTGAGTCAAAATTTTTAAACAGAGCAACTTCGTCAAAAAAAGCTGGCGGAATGTGGCAGTTTATGCCTCACACTGCTAAATCTTTTGGTCTTAATGTTAATGCTCAAATAGATGAAAGAAGAGATCCTTTCCTCTCAACAGATACAGCTTTTAAATATTTAGACTTTTTAAATGAAAGTTTTGAAGATAAGTGGTATATCTCTTTGATGGCTTATAATTGTGGTGATGGCTGTATGAAAAAAGTTATAAGAAATAATAAAAATGATGATTTTTCAACTATTTTAACAAGTAATAAAACACCAAGAGAGACTAAAAATTTCATTAAAAAAATTATTAAAAACACAATAATTTCAAAAAATATTGATGCAAGAATCGCGCTTGTTGATATAAAGCCTGAAAATTTAGTAGAAAAAATAAAAGTTCAAGGTGGAACAAGTCTAGCAAGCGTTGGAAATAGCATAGGTTTAAGCGTGGATGAGATGAAAAAGTATAATCCTCACATTAAAACTTCTGTTGCTCCAAAAGACCAAAATGCGTATCATTTTTATATTCCTGAGGAGAAACTTAATCTTTATGCATTAAACTATATAGGGCAGATAATAAGAGGGGAAGATACATTTGCTCCATCATATAATATCCATGTAGTTGCAAAAGATGAAACTATCGAAAGTATAGCTAAAAAATGGGATATTCAAATTGATGAATTAATAAAAGAAAACGATCTTAGTGATGAGTTAGAGATTGGGAAAAAGCTTAAAATTCCAATTC
>QWCQ01000224.1_pt1 | contig 46075 bp, 29 predicted proteins | sample 1972701 | NCBI WGS metagenome assembly QWCQ01 (sample SAMN09866704, study PRJNA288562) | Human gut metagenome isolate pre4_stool, whole genome shotgun sequencing... | reverse complement strand
CGACATTGCCTTTACCGTCGACGGCTCCCGCCTCGGCGAAGTGCAATACGAATGCTTTCACGCCGTCAGCGCCAAAGTTGAAATTCAGGGCGTGAGCGTCCACCCGGGCACGGCGAAAAATCACATGATCAACGCCATCAGCCTCGGCATGGAGCTGGACCGCATGCTTCCCGAACAGATGCGCCCTGAGTACACGGAAGGCTACGAAGGCTTTTTCCACTTGGATCAATTCCGCGGCAATGTGGAGGCGGCGGAAATGGACTACATCCTCCGCGACTTCGACGCCGATAAAGTAGAGAACATGAGCGCAATCCTTCAGGCCGCCGTGGATTTCTTAAACAGAAAATACGGCGAGCGCATCACCTTGACCCTGGAAGAAAGCTACCGCAACATGCGGGAAAAAATCGAGCCCCACATGGACCTTATCGATCTCTGCGTCGAGGTCATGGAAGAAGAGGGCATCGAGCCTGTAATCGAGCCCATTCGCGGCGGCACCGACGGCAGCCGACTCTCCTGGATGGGGCTGCCCACGCCGAATTTATTTACCGGCGGCATGAATTTCCACGGCCCCTACGAATACATTCCCATTCAACACATGGAAAAGAGCCGAGACGTGGTCGTGGGGCTCATTCAAAAAATGGCGACGAGGGCGTAAATGCAAGTCCTCTTTGCCGCAGCCGGCGGCGCTCTGGGCGCGACCAGTCGCTTCTTGATCTCCCGGCTGCCCCTTTCAGGTCACGGCCTGCCCCTTCCCACCTTTCTCGCCAATCTCATGGGATGCTTTCTCATGGGCCTTATCGCGGCCAAGGCCGAGGCCCGCGGCATGGATCCCAATGTGCAGATTTTATTAAAGACCGGCTTTTGCGGCGGCCTCACCACCTTCTCCACCTTCAGCGCGGAAACCGTGGCCATGATGGAAAAAGGCCACATGACCACCGCTGTTCTCTATGTCGTCGCCACGGTGGCGGCGGGCTTTATCGCCCTCTATGCCGGCGGCCAACTGTTTAAATAAAAAAGAGCTTCCCGCTCGGATTTTTTCCAAGCGCGGAAGCTTTTTTTATTAAGAAACGCGATCAGTCTCTAAATGGATGATTCGATCCGCTACAGTTAAAGAAGAGGGACGATGGCTCACCATGAGTACCGTCTTCTCCCCTGCCGTCTCTTTCAAAGACCGCAAAATCATGGCTTCATTTAAGCTGTCCAGATTCGATGTCGGTTCATCCAAGAGCAAAAAGGGCGCGTCATGCAAAAAGGCGCGGGCCAGACCCAGGCGTTGCCGTTCACCCGATGACAGGCGGCTACCCATTTCGCCGATTTTCGTGTCGTACCCCTTGGGGAGGGAAAGAACGAAATCGTGGACAGCGGCTCGGCGACAGGCCGCTTCCATTTCCTCCTTCGTGGCATCCAAGCGGGCCAAGCGCAAGTTCGATGCAATGGTCTCGTTAAACAAATAGGTTTCCTGGGTCATAAACCCTTCCGCTTTTCTTAAAGATGCTGTGTCGATGGCTCGAATATCTTCGCTCCCGATCTTCACGGAGCCGCCGTCTACGTCCCAAAAACGCATAAGAAGACGAAGAATCGTGGATTTTCCGGAACCCGACTTGCCCTGAAGGGCGAGGATTTCCCCTTTTTTTACTTCCAGATTCATGGCTTGCAAAATCGCCGTGTTTTCGTAGGAAAAATCCACCGCTTCCAGTGCGGCCCCCGTAAAATTCACGGCGACGCCATTTTCAACTTCTTCCACTTTCGGGCACTCATCTAAAATATCCAACACCCGATTGCCCGCAGCAAAGGTGGGCTGCAGGGTATTTCCCAAGGCGGCCAGGGCGAGCACAGGCCCGTAAGAGGAAAGAATATAAACCACCGCCGTAAAAAGCATGACCACATCTTCCGTGCCTCTCAGGTAGATCATGCCCGCCAAGACCACAAGCCCCAAGTGCAAGAGGCTTAACACCATGCCCGTCATCGCCATGCCGAAAGCCGTCTCATCTTTTAAGCGGCCGCCCGCCTCGATGCTTTCTCGGCTCATGGCTTTTAAATTCTTTAAATAGCTTTCCTCAAAACGATACTGGAGAATTTCTCTCAGTCCCCGCAAGCCGTCTAAGACAAAGCCGCTCAAGCGGCCGCTTGCATTTCGCGCATCGAGACCGAGGTTTTTGTTTCGCTTGGACAGATACAAGGGTAGCCCCACGCCGACGACGGTGTAGCCGAAGGCGGCATAGAGAGCCAAGAGCGGCTCCGCTTTCGCGAGAAGAGTCACAGATATGAGGGAGAAAATCAAGGCGATGGCCGCGGGGGAAATGGTGTGGGCGTAAAATACTTCCAACAATTCAATATCCGAGGTGATCAGGGTGATGAGATTGCCCTTATCTTTTCCTTCCAACTTCGCCGGGGCCAATTTTCGCAAAGAAGCAAACACCTTGCTCCGCAAAATGGCAAGAATTTTAAAGGCGATGTGGTGATTGCATAGCTGCTCGCCGTAGCGCAAGGGGCCCCGAAGAAAGCCGGCGATAAGAATGGCCGCCACCAAAGACGGTCCAACCCACACGCCGAAATAGGCCGATGCCAGGCCGTAGGCCGTTAAGGCGGAAATGGCCGTTGCCGAGAAAAAGCCCAGCACGCCCAGGGCAATGGCCAGTGCCATCACAGGCGCCAGGGGCTTGACCAGCCCGATGAGCCGCCCCATCACTTCCATTGGTTTACGCATACACTTCACCTCCCCGGTAGCTCTCAAGTTCCGCCTGTGTCTTCCACAGGGCGCTGTACATGCCGCCTTTTTCCAGCAACTCCTCGTGTCGGCCTTCTTCCACCAACTGCCCCTGATTGAGAACCAGGATCCTGCCGGCGTCTTTCACATTGGCCAGGCGATGGCTGATAAATAACACCAAGCGGGTTTCGGCCAGGGCGCGAATTTCGCCGACGATTTTTTCCTCGCTTTCCACGTCGATATTCGACGTCACCTCATCGAAAATGTAAACCGGCGTGTCGTGCAGTAGGGCCATGGCGAGGCTGAGCCGCTGCCGTTGGCCGCCGGAGAGATTGCTTCCGCCGCTTTGAATGATGGTATTCAGCCCATCTTCCGCGGCAAAATATTCTTTTAAATTTACACGCTCCAAGCTGTCCCACATGGCCGCCACCGAGGCCCGGGGATTGGCCATAGCCAAAAGTTCCCTTACACTTCCGCCTATTAAGTAGCTTTCGGCGCCTAAGTAGGTCACATGATCCAACAGGCTTTTTTCTTTCGTGTGGGAAAGTTCCACATCGCAAAAGGCCAAGGATCCGCCGTAGCCTTTCAGCTGCTTCGACAACACGGCGGCCAAAGTGGATTTCCCCGAGCCCGACGGCCCGACGATGCCCACAAGTTGCGGTCCTTTTACGTCGAAAGACAATTGATCCAAGGCATTTTTCTCACCGTCGTAAGACAGACTCAGACCCTGTGCCGTCAAGCGATCCGCCTCGGGCGCCATAGCCAGAGTACCGTCTTCTTCCTCCTCCAAGTCAAGAAGATCAAACATTCTGTCCGCCGCCGCCATGCCGTTCATGGCGATGTGGAAAAAAGATCCCAATTGCCGCATGGGCAAAAAATAATCCGCCGACAAAAGCAAGATAAACAGAGCATCAAAAAAATCTAAGCGGCCGCTCATGCAGGCTTTTAAACAAACCACCAAGGCGATGGCCGCGCCGCCGTAGGCAACGAAGTCCATGACGATGATGGAATTAAGCTGCATGGTCAAGACGCGCATGGTTTGTACGCGAAAAGCTTCCGCGGATTTTTCCATTTGCCTGTGGCGATAAGGATCGGTGCCGTAGATCTTCAAGGTGGTGAGGCCCTGAAGGTTTTCTAAAAACTCGTCCCCGACATCGGTGTATTCCGTCCAATACTTGGCGAAGGTTTTTTTCGCAAAGGTCTGAATCAATGCAATGGCCAAGGGAATCAGGGGCACACCGATTAAAAGCACAATGGCCACGGTCCACGACATGGAACCGATGAGGAAAAACAGAAAAACCGGCGCGATCATGCTATAAAAAAACTGGGGCAAGTAGGCGGAAAAGTAGATTTCCAATTGATCGATCCCCTCGCCGATCATCTGCACCGCCTCCGCCGAGCGCAGACGCTCTTTGTAGCGGACGCCAAAGTTCATAAGCTTTCGAAAGAGTGCACTGCGCATTTTTTCTTTTACAGATGCCGATGCGGCGTAGGCCAGGCGCACTTCTTTTTTTGCCACGACAAAGCGCAAGAGATAAATTATAAAACTGCCGATTACGGCAAAGGATAAGGACCTTTGCCAAGCACTTTCCGTAAAAAACAGGCGCAAGGCATAGACCAAAAGCCCCGTTGCCAAACTATTCAAAACCAAGAGCAGGCACTTCAGCCCCACGACTTGAGCGATGGCTTTTTTGGATTCGCTGAAATAGCGGAGTAATCGCTTGTCGATCAATCCTTTCCCTCCTTTCTTTCAAAAAATAAAAGGGCCGGCGAAGGCGCCGGCTCCCTTCTATTTTTGAATGATGACTTCGCGATTGGCTGCGTTCCAGTCCACTTTGGCGCCGGAAAGTTCGCCGATGGCGCGAATGGGCACCATGGTGCGGCCGCCCTTAATCATAGCGGGCACGTCGATGGCCGTTTCCTTGCCGTCGGCGCGAACAATTTTCTTCGAGCCGATGGTAAGTTTCATGGCCTTTGCGCCTTCGTCGACGGTGACCGTGCGGGTTTTTTGATCCCAACCCACTTTCAGCCCCAGGGCTTCAGAGATAAAGCGGACAGGCACCATGGTGCGACCGTCTTTGATAAATGCAGGGCTGTCTGTTTTGACTTCCTTCCCGTTGACCAAAATCGTAATGGCTTTTTTGTCGCCTTTGGCTTCGGGGGTTTTGTTCGATTCCGCCGCTTTGGTCATTTTTGCTTGAGACCAGTCGAAAACCAGGCGTGCCTTTTGTTCACCGGCACCGGGCGTGCCGCCTTGCATTTGGTCCATGACATCTACCCATACGGCGACGTCCACCATGTTTTCTTTTGCTCCGCTTTCAAAAGTGAAGCATTTTGTGTATTCGCCTTTGCCTGCGAGGCCGGTAGCTTCTCTACGGCCTCCCGTGAGGACAAAGAGATTGGTTAAATTTCCTTGTTGGTTCATGAAATTCAGGGGCTTTACATAGACTTTGTAGGTGAACTTGCCCCCTTCTTCCTTCACTTCTGCAACGGGAGAAAGAGCCTTGTTGGCCATGGATTCTTTTTCGGCTGTGGCATGTTTTAATGCCACGGGAACGTCGTAGGTTTTGCTCGATTCGGCATGGGCCATATTGGGCGCCAGTAAGCACACAAGGGCCAGGGCCAGGGATAAGATTTTTTTCATCGTCGTTCTCCTTATTTCATATCTTTTTTATCAATGGTGTACAACACTTGGGCGGCTTGGGCGCGGGTAAAGCTGCCTTTAGGCACGAAATTTCCGTTTCCGACGCCAGACAAGAGGCCTTGATTGGTCATTTTTTCGACGGATCCCTTTGCCCAGGATGAAATCGTTGTGCCGTCATTAAACTGAGCTTTGTTTGTCGAAGGATAGGTTTTTTTCTGATCGGCGAGGAATTTATCCAAAATCACGGCCATTTCTTCCCGCGTAATGGTGCGGTTCGGTTCAAACTTTCCGAAGCCCGTGCCTTTTACAATGCCTTTGGACTCCGCCCAAGCCACATAAGGGGCGTAGTAGGCATCGGCTTTGACATCGCGAAAGGCCGTCGACGCACCGGAGGAGGTGATACCGGCTTTTCTTCCGAGAATCGTCACAAATTCCGCGCGGGTTATAGCCCGGTTCGGCGCGAAGCGGGAATTCCCCTCTCCCTTGAAGTAGCCGCGGGCCACACTGTGAGCGATGGCGTCCACTGCCCAGTGATCGGCGCCCACATCGTTAAAGCGCTTCAAGATCGCGCTTCGCTCCGCCTCCTCTTGCACCTTGAGGGATTCTTTTTTCTTGTCTTCAGCGGATTTCTGTTCTTCTTTTTTCTTGTCTTCCGTTTTCTTCTCTTCTGTTTGCTTTTCAGGCGTCTTCACTTCACCGTCGATGCGGCGCGTTTCCCTTGCGCTGTTCCAGTCAAATTGCAGGTAAGCGTCTTGTTCGCCGGCTCCGGGCTTGCCCCCTTGCAGCTCGTCCATAATATCCACCCAAAGGGCAATTTTTTGGGATTGGACTTTCTCCCGTAAAGTGAAGGACCACAGGCCGTCGCCGTGATAAGAGGCTCGGCGTTTCGCGCCGCCGTCATAATAGAAGAGATTGGTCAGACGACCTTCCATATTGTTCATCTTCAAGGGTTTAAATTGAACATAATAGGTGTAGCGCCCGTTGTAGGCATCCACCGTGGCAGAGGTGCTCAGGGCCGAGGCGGCCATGGACTTTCCGCCGCCCACTCGCATCATTGTCACGGGAAGCTCGTAGCGCAGAGTTTGATCCTTTTTCGTATCGTCTTTTTTGTCGAGAGGCTTTTCATCCTTCGGCTTGTCTTTATTTTCATCCTTGGGCTTGGTCTCGTTGCCGTCTTTCGGCTTTTCTTTATTTCCATCTTCGGGCTTGGTTTCGTTGCCGTCCTTCGGCTTATCTTTATTTCCATCTTCGGGTTTGGTCTCGTTGCCGTCTTCCGGCTTCTCGGGCGTTTGTCCTTCCCCGCCCGGTTTCTTATCGCCGTCTTCCGGTTTGTCTTCTTCAATGCCGGAAAAATCGAATTTCAAACAGGCGTCTTGTTCGCCTTTGCCGGGACCGCCTGCTAACTCGTCCATGATATCCACCCAAATGGCGATCTTTTGCGATTCCGCTTTCTCATTCAGTGTGAAAGACCACAGGCCGTCGCCATGGTTCGTCGCTTGGCGCTTTTCCGTGCCGTCGTAGTAGAAGAGATTGGTCAGGTGACCTTCCATGCCCATCGTCTTCATGGGAATGAATTGAACGTAGTAGGTGTAGCTGCCATTGGCGATTTCCACCTTCGCCGTCTTATTTATCGCCGACGCGGCCATGGATTTTCCGCCGTCGACTTTTACTAATTTCACGGGGAGTTCGTAGCTTCGGGATTGATCGTTATTTTTGTCTTGAGGCTTGTCCGGGGTCTTACCGCTCTCCTCGGGCGTTTGTCCTTCCCCGCCCGGTTTCTTTTCGCCATTGCTTTCATTCGCGCCGGAAAAATCAAAAGTCAGATAAGCGTCTTGTTTTTTCTTTTGACCATCTATATCGACCCATACGTGAACCTTTTGCCGTTCGACTTTTCCTTTCGTCGCAAAGGACCATCGGTGGCCGCCGTAGTTGTTCGCTTGTTTTTGAACGCCGGCTTCATCATAATAGAAAAGGTTTTCGAGATAGCCCTCTTCGTCGTCGGTTTCAAAGTACCTGAACTGAAGGGTGTAGGTGTAATCCTCGCCGTCGACATCGACCGTCGCCGTCGGATCCAAAATATCCCCTTCTATCAAAGGCGTTCCGTCTTCTTTCGTCAGTTTCACGGGAACTTGATGCGTAGCCTTTTCATTCATCTCAGGCTTCTTATCGCCTTCATCGTTCGCGCCTTCTGTCGGCCAAGCAACTTTTAACACCGCGCTCTTTTTCCCCGGCACGCCCATAATTCTTACATTGAAACCAAGAGCGATGCGATCCGCTTTTTGATCCAGGGTAATGGACCACACGCCGTCAGATACGGGGGTTGCCTTTTTCTCTTCCCCGTCCGCTGTGTAAAAGAGCTCCAGAATGACGCCGGCTCCGTTCATCATGGGCTGCGTTTTTATCGTGTAGGTGAACTTTCCCTTTTCTTCGACCACTTTCCCTTGAGAAATAATGGCCTTATTTGCCATGGACTTTTCGTTTTCGTTCTCTTCTTTAACCAATCGGTAGGTGACGTCGTAGGTTTTGGCTTCATTTGCCGACAGACTATTTTCCGATAAAGGCCTTGTCTGCGCTACTTCCCTTGCGACCGTCGGCGCACCGTAAGCCTGAACTTGAGTCGAAAAAATGGGCTGAGCCACGGCAGGGAGCACCATTAATGCCGCCAAGGCTAAACTCGTCTTTTGTTTTTTCATCGAATTCCTCCTTTTTCCAATTGTTCTGTGAAATACATTGCCGCTTCCTTCAGCTCCTCTTCCGTCGCCTCTCTGGATTTTTCGGAAGCCTCTTTCATTTGCTCCCTGGCATCCTTCGGCACAAAGACGAGCAGATCGATGCGGGCCGCCAATTTTTCGTCCACTTTTCCGGGACATAAGTAGGTGCCTAAGCTTTCTTTCTTGTGATCGAATAGGCATTTTTTAAGGCCCTCCATGGCCCGTTTTCCGTGCTCGGAATCGGGCATGGCGCCCATGGTTAAAAAGAGCCCGAGTTTTTTCGGCGCCCCTTCCAGGGCGTTCATCACCGCCTTGTCGGGCATGGCCCGGTCGCACCAGCCGCCGAGAAGGCCGTAATCGTAGATCGCCAGATCCGGTTTGTCCTTCAGATCCAAAAGGGTCATGTCCCGATTCTCCTTCAGCGCGTCGTACAAGTACTGTGCCATACGCTTTGTGTTTCCCGTCTTCGACGAGTAGGCTATAAATCCTTTCATCTAATCCTCCTTGGGTTTTACAATGGACGCGCCGCCGACCTCGATCAGCTCCAGCTCCGTGCCGTAGAGTTTACTAATGACGCGGCTGTTCAGCACCTCCTTGGGATCGCCTTGGTAGACGATTTTGCCGTGATACATGCCGATCACTTCATCGGAATAATTAATGGCCTGCATAATATCGTGGAGCACCATGACGATGGTGGTGTTGCGCTCTTCGTTGATCTTCTTTACCAGACGCAATATTTCCAACTGGTACTTAATGTCCAAATAGGTGGTGGGCTCGTCCAGCAGAAGAATATCGGAGCACTGCGCCAAAGCCATGGCGATAAACACCCGCTGCTTCTGCCCGCCGGACAGGGTTCTGATTTCCCTTTGCCCCAATTCCGTGATGCCGGTCATTTCCATGGCCCGTTCGATTTCTTCCATGTCCTCCGCCGAATACTTCTGCAGGGGCTTTAAGTAGGGATTTCTGCCGTAGGAAACGTAGTCTTTCACCTTTAAATCGCCGATGATGCGATTTTGTTGATGCACGATGCCAAGCTCGCGGGCGTAGTCTTTCGGCGGATAGGAGAAAATATCTTTTCCGTGCAAAAGCACCCGACCGCGGCTCGGCTTCATTTGGCGGCTCATAATTTTTAAAAGAGTGGATTTTCCCGAGCCGTTGGCGCCCATAAGGGTGGTAATGGCGCCGGGTGTCACTTTTAAATTGAGCTTGTTTAAAATCAAATGGCCCTTGGTATAGGCGTAGCTTAGGTTTTTAATCTCCATAGTTTTCGCCTCCCAGCTTCAACAATGCGATAAAGAAGGGCCCGCCGAAGACGGCCATAATCACCGCAGCCGGTATTTCGTAGGGGTAGGCCGCGATGCGCCCCACTGTGTCCGACAGAAGCAAGACCAAACTGCCGAGGAGCATATTGAAGGGCAGTAGGTATTTGTGATCGCCCCCGACGAGGACTCGGCCGATGTGGGGCACGATGAGGCCCAAAAAGCCGATGACCCCCGCCACCGCCGTGGTGACCGACGCCAAAATAATGGCGATGAGGGCCACGATAAAGCGGTCGCGATCCACACGCACGCCCAGGGCCCGGGCGGTCTTATCTTCCAGGCTCAATAAATTCAGGGAGCGAATGGTAAACAGCGCCGCCACCAAAAAGACAATGACGTAGAGGCAGAGAATATGCACGTCGCTCCAGGTTTTTTGCGCCACATTCCCTTCGATAATGGCCTGGGTGGCGCTTAAATTTCGACCCATGACGGATTTTATGCCTTCGCCGATGCCGATGAAGGTCATGTTCAGGGCCACGCCCACGAGAATTAATCGCGTGGGCCGCACGCCGCCGTCCCATGCCAGGGTGTAGATCAAAAAGTAGGCGAAAAGACCGCCGGCGATGGAGAATAGGGGCGAGAAGCCCATAAGGGCAGGCGATAAGGCGAGCACCATGGAATTCACGAAGTTTGCCGCCGCGGAAATGCCGATAATCCCGGGATCCGTTAAGGGGTTTTTCATCACCGCCTGCAAAAGGGTCCCCGATGTGGCCAGGGCCGCACCGGCCAACATAGCGATAAACACCCGCGGGAAGCGCAAATCGTAAATCCGCGCCACATCCCCGTCGTAGGAGACGAACAGCCCCCGCAGAATTTGACCCACGCCTAATTTTAAAGAGCCTGCCGTCAGGGAGAAGAAAAAGGCCACGACCAGGAGGACGGCGACAGCGGCGAAGGAAATCCATCGCCTGCGTACTTTTTGTTTTAATTCGTCAATTCCCTTGTCCATAGAACACCTTTTCTAAATCTCCCAGCGCCTCTTTGTAGGAAAAATTGGCGCTCATACCAAATAGCTTCGTGTTAAGGTCAAACACCTTGTCCTCCTTTACGGCGCGGAAGTGTTTCCACACATCGTTGGTTTTAAATTCGTCTTGAAACATTTCGTGCACCTTCTCGGGCATGGCGTGGGCCGTTCGGAGGATGATGTCCGGATCTTTTTCCAACATATCTTCCGTGTTCACCGTTAAAAACTGCTGATCCTCATCGGGATAGACATTTTCGCCCCCGGCCAGCTTGACCAAGCTGCCCACATAGGATTTGTCCGTCGCCACCACATAGGATCCGGGAAGGCCCATGAGGATCAAGACGCGGGGGGCGGGCCCTTTGTTTCGCGATTTGAAATCCTTCATGAAGTCTTCGTAATCTTTTACGAGAACCTCCGCTTCTTTTTCTCGATTTAAAAGACGGCCCAAGTCCTCGATGGAGCGATACATCCCCGGCACATTGGATAAATTCACGAAGCCGAAGTGGATGCCCGCCGCCTGATACTTTGGCAAGAGGTCGGGCATGAGGCTCGCCGGGGAAAAAACGTAGTCCGGATTCATGGAGGAAATTTTTTCCATATCCGGGCTCATGGCCATGCCGATGGTGGGAAGGTTTTTGTAACGCTCCGGCGGCGGTTGCAATTGCGATTCCGCAATGGCGACGAGGTCCACATCCAGCTTGTCCATGATGTCGGCACAAGCCGCCGATGTGGTGATGATGCGGGCGTGATCGCCGTCGATTCGCTTTTGTTGCTTTTCTTTTTGGTTCACGCAGCCGGTAAGCAGAACGAGGATGAAAGCGATGCTAAAAATCTTCAAAACTGAAGTCTTCATCGTCATCTTCCTCTCTTAATTCATTGAGCAGGCGCTTTTTCTGTGCCAAAACATAGAACACACAGCCAGCCGACAGGGCGCCGCAGGTCACAAAGACCAAAATCGCCATCATGGATGCGAAAACAATTCGCGTCACAGGCCCCCAAGGGGCTTTTTTCTTCGGCGCTTCGGTTTTGTCGCCTTTGGCAGCTTCGCCGTTTTCAAGGGATTGTATCTCCGGCGAATCTTCCGTTAACAGCCCGTGTTCGTAACCGATGTCGCTTTCCGTATCGCCAAGGCCCGAGGCGCCGCCGTGGGTTGGGGCAGCTTTTTCGGAACCGGATGCCTCTGCCGTCGGACTTTTTGCCACAGGGGACGGGCTTTGGGCCGCCGCAGCAGCCGGAGATGCGCCGTCGACTTTCGCTTTGGCGCCGACTGCACTTTTTGCCGGTGGCGATTGTTCCGTTGGGGGCTTTTGGGCCGCGCCTTGCGACAAGACGAAATCCGTATTCCCCGGCGTCCTATTTCCCATGTCGCCGTAAAAAACCACTTCCCGCCCCATGGCGTCGATAAACAAACTTAGGCGAATCACACAATCCTTCGCCGGCAGCTGAAAGCGAAAATCTTTCCACTCCCCGCCGCCTTGAGGCGAGTCGTAAGACACATTGCTGAATCCGCTCGCGCCGCGTTTTTGCGCGGCAATGCTTACTTTAGACACATTGTCCATCATGTGGAGGCGAATGGTTAAAAGGTGTTTTTCGCCCACTTCCTCGTAAAGGGCTTGTGGGTCAAGTACGCCCTCCGCCATGCCTTGACCGATGCCTTCGTTTTTCCCCGCATCTTCAATGGCCCCGGTAACCGGGTGGCTGTAAGCGGCATGCATTTCTACAATGGAAGGACTTTCGGCAAAGCCGATGCCCGGAACGAAGAGCAGCAAGGCCAGAAGAAGAGAAAATAACTTTTTCATCGGCTCTCCCTCTCTCTTTCCGCTTCATAGATCAATTCGTCCATATACATGCGGTAATACTTTCTCGTCATGTATGCGCCGCCGCCCAGTGCGGCGAAGATAATCGTCAAACAAAAAATAATCAGACCCGGCCTCTCTTTCTCTTGCATTGCTTCTTCGTTCAGGGGTGCCTTTCGAGTGCTCTCCCCGGCCACGGCCTCCTCGTCTACATCATAGGCGCCTTCTGCAAAAGCCGGTGCGTCCCCATCCGCCGTTGAATACTCAGGTGTCGACGAACTTGCAGCCGTGGGCGCACTCGTCGATGTTGCAGGGGGCGGGGCAGTCGATTTTACATGCTTCGGCCCCTGTCCCTTCGGCGGCTTCACGGCCTTCTGCTTTGCCTGTGGCTTCATCCTCAGGCCACTGCTTGTGACGGGCTTTGAAGGGGTTTTCGCCGTTTTGATGAAGAATGTGCCCAAGCTTTTCGTCGTGAAATGAATGCTTCCCTCTTTTATTTTTGACGGAAGCTTCTCCCCTTTTTCGTTGTAAATCTCCGCCACGGCCCCTTGAAAGGGAATGGCTGCCGCCACGGGCTTTTGCGGCGAAAGATTGGTTCCCAAGGCTTGAACCGAGCCGGTGTAATCTTTCGGAATCCTTTCAACGGGCTTTCGGCAGGCCAGATTGTACGCCTTGGTTCCCGCAGGAAGATTGAGCTTTCCGAGTGCGGTTTGAAGGTCACGCCCGTTAAGGGCGTTGGCGTAAAATTCAAATCCTTCGCTAAAGGCGCCCTCAGGCACAGAGAGCACCACGCCTTTGTCCGCGTAGCGATGGGCTTGGGCAAAAGAAGGCTTCTTCGGTCCCACCTCCGCCCGATGGGCCAAGGTGTTTTCGTCGGCCTCGATTTTTTTCACGCTTTGAAAATCCAATTTTAATCGCGCGTTTAAAGGCTCATCTCCCATCGGGGCCACTTTCGGATCCACCTTCAGTCGAATCATGGCCTTCTTTTCCTCGAGGGGCAGGGCAAAGATTCGCGGACGAGGGAGCGGCTCGTTCTCCGGCTTCAGATCGAAGCAGAGAGGGGCTGCCGCGGAAAATCCCTCGTCGGTTTCATAAAACACGCGACTCAACGAGGCCTGTATATTCGAAACTTTTAACGTCTTCGTGCCTAAAAACAAGGTTCCTTTTCCGTCTTTAACGAAAAGCTCCGCCTTCGGATCCAGGGCGCCATTGCCCATGGAAGGCTTATCTTCCGTTTCGTGCCACAGAGCCACATCGAGGGCATACAAACCATCTTCGAAATCAAGTGGCGCCGACGGGGTCAAAGGGGGCGTGTTTTTATTCGCCGCAGGCTCCGTCTTTTCGCCGCCCTTGTGCGGCCAGTCGATTTTTAAACGGGCCTCCTGCTCGCCAAAACCCATTTCTCCCATAACCGGCACATAAAACTTCAAGTCGTAAATGGCGCGATTGGGATCCACGGAAAAGGTGACGGTCTTCGGATAAAGCTTGCCCTTCATCCGCGGATCGCTTCCCTTTTGCGGGTCGTTGTAGCTGTCGTAATCCTTGTAGGAATCCGCCACCTGAACGCCTTGACCCTCTACGGTGACTTCGCCTAAATAGCCGCGGGTGCCCATAAAGTCTAAGGGCAAAAATTCCAGGGTGAGCAGGCGTTCATTGCCTTTTTCAATCCATTTCGCCTCCGGATTTAACGCCTTTTGCGCCATGGAAGGGACGTCTTCCGTTTTCTTTAACAGCATCACTTTCACCGTGCTCCCGCTCGCCCATGCACCGCCGGGAATCAGTAAAATGGCGAGGACAAGCAGAAGTATGAATTTATATCGTTTCATGTCCCCATCCTTTAAAATCCTATTCCTCTGCAGTTGCCGCCGACTGCGTAGGGATGCGCTTCAAAAAAATGTAGTAGTGAAGCACCAGCACCAGGGCCAGGGCCATGCGGGCGTGTTTCACGGGAATCGCAAAAAAGCAAATGGCCAACAGCAAGGTAATGAGCGCAAGCACTTTGCACTTCTTCTCCTTCGTCATGCCCTTTCCCTCAAGCAAGGGCTCGACATTTTCTCGATAGAGGGGCAATTCCGTGAGCCATCTGTGAAATTTTTCCGAGCCCCGGGCAAAGCACGCCGCCGCCAAAATCAAAAAGGGCGTCGTGGGAAGCACCGGCAGATACACGCCGATGAGGCCGATTCCCGTAAAGAGAAAGCCCAGAATCATAAATAGTATTTTCAACAATCCACTCCTTTCACTAACACTGTGCAAGATTTAAGACCAAGAGATAATTCGCTTCGGCTCGGTGGCCGGAAAAATTCACCGCCGCATAGGAGCGGAACCAAGTGTAGGCGATCAGCACGCCGCCGCCTAAATAGGTCCACTGGCCGAAAACATCCAAGGGAATTTCCGCCCGTCGGTCTTTAAAGGCAATGGCGTGGCTCTCTCCGTCTTTTTGGTAGACCAACTCTTTGACCGCACCGTGTTTCATATGCCCTTTGTGCTCTTTTTTTAGAGGACGGGTGGTGAATACCACGTGGGGCGAGTCGCCGATGACGAGCTCCGCCGTGTTTTCGAAAACCTTATTGGCCATGGACGGGCGAATCGCCGATTCCGCCTCGTCCACATGTTGCTGAAAAATCGTCAGGTGCACGGGATAGGTTTTCTTATCCAAAATCTCGAGAAGAAAATCTCCGTCCACCTTTTCTCCGGGATCCGGCAAATGCTCGAAGAGCTTCGATTTTTGCGACAGGAAACAGGCGATGCAATTCTCTCCCTTGCCGATCAGCTGCGAGGAGAAGATCGTGGCCCGATCTTCTTCAATGCCGAAAATACCCTGCATGGTTAGGGAAAGCAATTGCTTTTCCCGCTCCAATTTGTCTTTAATCAACGTGCCGATTTCGGTGACGTAGTAATCATTTTTCTGCTTATACAAAATCCCCGCCTTCACCATGCGGTCCAGCATTTTCTTTGCATTGGGCCTGGAACACGCAAAGATTTGACTTAAGTCAATAATCGTGCGACTGGGATGCTCGTCGGTAAAGCAAAGCAAATAATTTTGTTGTTGTTCTGTTAAACGTAAATCCGTCATTGCGTCATCCTTCCAATGAAATCATTGATATGTTTTATCATTTCATACACCTTTTCATTGTAAGTTTTTCTTGCCCTGCGTTCAATCATTTTTTAATCATGGAAAGGAATGCGGAATCACCCGCACCCCTCCATGGTTAATTGGCTGCCTTTTGAATTTCTTTATAGGCCCAGTGATTGGCGTCAACATCATTAAATTGCATCGTTCCGGGTCTTCCGACGACCTTAAAGGCGCGATTTACAATGACAACCAGTTCCGCGCGGGTGACCGTGCGCTCGCCGCCAAAGGTGCCGTCGGGGTAGCCTTGAATGATTCCAGCATTTTGCACGGCGCCGACGTAGCCGTTGTACCATGCACTGCCTTTCACGTCGTTAAAGCGGGCGTTGTCCACCTTTAGATTTAAGACGCGGGTCATGATGGCCGCAAGTTCCGCGCGGGTCATGCTTCCTTCCGGTCGCAAATTGCCGTCGTTGTAGCCGTTTAAAATGGACAGGCCGTAGAGTCGAGCCACGCTATTTCCGTACCATTCACTGCCGCTTACATCTTTCGGCAGGCGGTAGGCGTCGCTGTTTTGAATGAATTGATTCAAAATTTGAGCCACTTCTCCGCGGGTCACTTCCTTGTTCGGCTTAAAGCTGCCGTCGGGGAAGCCTTTTACATACGCTTTTTCAGGCGCTTTTACCGTAAAGCTGTGGGCTTTTTGTTCCGCAACTTTCGGCGCTTCCTTCTTCACCTCCGGTTGTTTTACCTCAGGTTGTTTTACCTCAGGCGCCGATGCTTGATGGCTCGGGCGATAAGAAGGCGCGGGCGATTCGCCTCTCGGCTCTTGGCGAGGCCAAGGATTCGGTTTCGGAACGGGATTCGGCTTCGGTGTCGGCACATTGGGCTGAGGATTCGGCCTCGGTGTCGACACATCAGGCGTCGGCTTCGGCGTCGGCACATCCGGCTCAGGATTTGGCTTCGGCACATCCGGTGTCGGCTCAGGCTTCGGCGTTTCTTTTACCAATTGATCCATGGCGTTGTAAACAGACGTTACTGCTCGATTGATCTCCGATGCATTGTTGCCTTCTAACGCCGCCATGGCCGAATGAATGGCCTCTTCAAGCTTGGCTTTCGATTCCGCCGTGTACGATGGGGCGGCAAGTTTTGCTTCCGCTTTTTCAATGGCCTCCTTCAAAGCCGTTTTTGCTTTTTCAAGGCCGTCGTCCACCTTCGGCGGTTTTTCTTCCGATTCTTCGATCTTCTTCATGTTAGCGATATCATAGCTTAAACGCATGATATCTTCGTTAAAGCCCGGTCCGTTACCGATGACGTATTTTACTTTTACGAAATGTTCCGGACGAGGGTCTTTGTCCATGTCGATGGTGAACGAGCTTAAGTCGCCCATGGCATCGGTCACTTTGTCGATGACGGGCATGGCGTCCACTTTGCCTTCCCCGTCGGAGGAAGCAAAGAGAATGTCTTTTAAATGACCTTCCGTGTTCCCAAATGGAAGAACTTTGCAGTTGACGACGACACGGTAATGAACCTTGCCTTCTTTGTCCGTTGTCTTAATCACCTTCGCAGGGGATTTGAAGACGCCGGCGGCCATGGATTCCTGATCCTTGCTTGCGTGAAGGGCTCTAAAGGGAAGTTCGTAGATTTCCGTTTTTTCCACTTCTTGCGAGGGTTTTTCCAAAAGATCGATGGCTTCTTTTAAGGTCTTCCGTCCGTGTTTCAAACTGTCCAAACTGGAATTTTCGTCATCGGCAATCTTTTGTACGAAAGCGATGCGCTCTTGCAATTGCAACCAGCTCTTCGGCGTGTAATCACTTTCTTTGAGCTCGCGAGCCGCCAAAAGTTCTTGTTTTAACGCTTCCCGCTCGGCTTCACGCTCTTTCTTGCCCGTAACGGAGTGAAGTTTCGCCATGGCATCGGTTAATTCCTGTGCCGCGGCATTGACATCTTCTTGGGCGGGGAAGGGGCGATTGAAGATTTCTTCTGCCGCTTCCACTGCCAATTCCAAGCGGTCGAAGGATTCCGGCGTATAATCCTCTGCCTTGTATTGGGCCTCTCTGTAAGCTTTCAACGCGTCTTCCAATACTTTTTTGTCTACTAAAGCCGCATCGTCTTTTCGTTTCAATCCGTCAAGGGCCTCATTCAGATCCATGGCGGCAATATCCACCACGTCTTGATTCTTTTTCCCGTCGGGTTTTTGAAGGATGGCTTTCGCATCGTTTAAGGCTTTCGCTACTTCTTTCCAGGATTCATCGGTGTAGTCGTCCGCCTTTAAACCTTCCGCCCGCTTAATGGCCTTCTCTAATTTCGATTGATCGAAGCGAGATTCGCCTTTCTTGCGCAGCTTGCTGAGGCCCTCTCTTAAATTGTTGCAGACCTTGTCCACGTCATCTTGGCTTGCCTTGTCGTTGGCTATGGTTTGGTCCACTAAGGGCAGGTAAGCATCGATGTACTTCCAATTGCGAATATCTTCTTCCGTTTCGATGGCGTAGTCCGACTTATGGGCCAAGGCTTCGCGTGCCTTGGCAACTAATGCGCGAAGTTCATTCTTATCGACGTAATTGGGATCTTTTTCATTCAGCGGCGTAAGGGCGACGTTCCAGGCACTTGCATTGGAATTGGCGGCCCATGTTTTGGAACGTTTACTTAATCCGTAATAGCCGTCTTCCATATCTTGGAGTTCCACATGGGAAGGAATGAAATCGAGGCGTACGGTCTTTTCACTTACTCCCGGTGCAAATTCAATGTTTTGCTCCGTTCGGTACACGTCTTGACCGATTAACTTTAAGCGAAGGCCGCCCTCGTAGCCCTTACGGTTTAAGCGAACATTTAATTCTTTGCTTTCGATGCTGCGCACGTTCACGTTCTTCGTCAACAGTTTTTGGCTGTCCACGGTGAAATCTTCGCCGCCGTCGACCATGGCGTAATAGCCTTTTTGAATGCCGCTGACATCGATGGTGTAATTGCCTAAGGGCAGCTTAATGGTTCGAAGGCTGGGGTTTACAATGGTCGGTACGTATTCCTGTCCTTCCACGTCTTTATTTTTTATCAGGAGGGAGACATTCGCATTGTCCGGATTGGTCATACTGATATGAACATCTGCCGTATCCACGGATACGAAGCGGACTTCCAGCTCTTTCACAAGTTCGTCTTGTCTTATTTCGAATTCGCGGGTTTTCTCGCCGATTAATTTGTAGTTTCCGTCTTTTACATTGACCACAAGTACGTGCTTACCGGGAGAAAGATTATTGGGGTCTTCAATTTTTCCGTCGGGACTTTGTACCGTCCAGGTAAAGGCTTCTGCGGGCACGGGATCGTTGCCGACCAATGCCTTGATGCGCACGCTTCGTTCGCTACCGGTGCGTTCGCCGCTCGTCAGGGGATAGCGCAAATCGTTGCGGGCTTGGTCGTTAATTTCCACTTCGTAATCTTCGATCTTTATATTTTTTAAGTCGAAAACATATTTCCCGTTTTCCATCTTGGGCTCGATGGTGTCTTTGCCTTTTTTCAAGCGCACGGAAAGAATGCCGGAGCCGTTTTCGTCGATGGATTCGATGGTGTAGGTGCTCTTGTCGCCGTTAAAGTAGGCCTTCTTTACGCGGGGATACACTCTGTCCATGGTCATGGGAAATTCCATGACTTGGCTGTCTGCGCCGATGGATTTTCCGGCGGCGGCGACTTTTACCGTCATGTGGTATTTTCCGTCGGGAAGGGGCGTGCCCGATGAATCGGTGCCGTTCCATTGCCAGTGGGGCTTGGTGGTCATCATATTATTGGCAAACATATTGCCCACCCTCGGATCCACGAAGTAGTTTTTCACGCCGTGGTCTTCCGGGTTTTTGCTGTAATAAACCAGCTTGCCCTGATGATTTCTAATGGCGATTTCGACGCCGCCGTAGTTTCTCAGGAAGGTCGCCATAAAGATGGCCTTGTCCGCTCTGCCGTCGCCGTTGGGCGAGAAGGCGATCTTTTCTTTATCGAAGATGGGATTTGCCTTCGTCGATTTCGCTTGCGCGCCCAATACGATGAGGTTTTTGTCGATTTCGCCGCCGATATTGGTGCCGTAGTAATCGTCTTCGCCGCCTTTGTCGTAGTAATAGGAGCGCTTATTTGCCTTTACCAAATCGTAAAGGGGTGTCTCCGCTATTTCCAGCTTGTCGAAATTGCCGTGGAAGCCCACAAAGGGCGCGGATAAATTCACGCCGCCCTGTTCTTCGCAGAAGACAAAACCTTCCAGGAAGAAGCCGTTGGGCATGGTTTCTTTCAGCTTGTCCAGTCCCGTCACGGGAAGTTCCACGGTTAATTCTACGGATTCGTGTGCTTCCACGGTCACGGTTTTATTTTCGCTTTCGGAAATCTTTTGAGGACGCAAGAGGATCTTGCCGCCTTCGACCTGATCCGTGTTTAACACGCCGTAATAGGTGTAGGTCTTGGCCTTATCTGACAAATTAACAATTTTAAAGGGCACGGTGACTTTGTCACCACTTAAGTTTTTGCCTAGATTGATGGAGGTTAAGCCGTGGGACCCTTCGATAAAGGCGGTGGCTGTAATGGCTTTATCCACTTGCATCAGGCCCGAGCCTTGTTGACGGGGCGATGCGTAGGCGCCGGAATCATTGTATTTGTACGGTTGGGCCGTAGACATTAACAGCTTTTTAATGAGATCGTACTTCTTATCGCCGCGAATGCCGGAGAAGTCTTTCTCGACCCGTTGTTTCACAAGGGCCACGCCGCCGGCCACGTGGGGTGCGGCCATGGACGTGCCGTCCATAACGCCGTATTGATTGTCGTTTAATGAAGAGAGGATGCCGCCACCCGGTGCCGCAATGTCCGGCTTCAAATTGCCGTTTGGCGTCAAGCCCCAAGAGGAAAATTCCGACGGTTGGCCGCCGTCTTCGCTAAGGCTGTAAACATACTCGTCGTTAAAACGAATTTGCGCCCAGGGATTTCTTTCGACGATGTTCTTTAAATAAAGGCCGTCTTTCCTGTTGACGAAGGCCGCGGGAATGGTCGTCCCCGGTGCCTCCACTTGAATCAAAGGCATGTTCGGCTCGTTATCGTAAATAATCACACCGGCATAGCCCTTGTCCCGCGCGTTGTTGATCTTGTCCGCAAAGGAAAGGGGTTCGCCGGCAACCGGGCCCGGCTCGCCGCGCTCGATTAAAGCGTAGGTGTTTTCATTTCCCTGTTCTTTAAAATCATCCGGCCGTCCGTAACCGCAATCTTTTAAGAAAACCCATTGATCCGTTACCTTGCCAATTTTCGTCGGCTGGAAACTTAACACGCGGTCGTCGCCCATCAATTGAATGCCCTTTTTGGCCACTTTCATGTTTTGAATGGAGGCCACGGAAAGAGAATTGGGGCTGACGGAGGGATCGGCCAACATGCCGATGTCCGGATTTTCCGCTTTCGGTTTGCTGTTTGAACCGGGAGAGTAGCCGAAGAAGCCGTTGTTCCCCGCCGCAATGGCCACGAGGATTCCCGCTTGCTTCGCTTTTTCAAGGGCGAGCACGGTGTTGGGGAAGACGTAATCTTCCGTACCTGCCGGGGAACCGATGCTGATGTTCATGGAATCCACGCCCAGTTTAATGGCGTCGTCAATGGCCTTGGTATAAATTTCCGCCGAAGTGCCGTTTCCGAAGACGCCGCCGCCAAAGACGCGCATAAAGACGATTTGCGCTTCCGGCGCTACCCCTTGGATTTTTTCGCTGTTCCCTGCCACAATGCCCGAGACGTGCATGCCGTGGCTCATGGGATCGAATTCTTTGATGGAGGTGGATTTGTTGGCGTAGTTGTAGCCAAAGGGAATTTTCGAGCTGAAGTAATCGCCGCGGGCGATGTCCAAATCGTCGATCAACTTCTTGACTTCGCCTTGGCTTTTGATGCGGCCGCTGTTCGGGTCGCTGAGCTTCATGGCTTCGTGGTAAGGATCCACGCCGGAGTCGATGACGGCGATGACGCTGCCTTTTCCGGCGTAGCTTTTTTTCCACGCCTTGTTTGCTTCCACCATGTTATTGGACGAGATGTCCGTCTTTCCGAAGGAGCGGGGCATGATGGGTTTTTTCGGCGCCTTGAACTGTTGGGAAATTTCCACCGAGGCGACGTCTGTCATTTTTTCAATGGCGCCAATGTCTTTCCTCTGCACTTCCAAAGCGACGCCGGTGTAGGCCACGTCGTAGGTTTCTACGACATTGTACTTAATTCCCGCGTCCTTTAAACTCTTGTAAAAAGTTTCCCGCGCCGCACGGGCATAGGCCACTTGCGCGCGAATATTCTCTCTTGTATTTAAATCTTCGGCATCCACCGACGGTAATCCCGTTCTCTTTTCTCGCTTGCGCTCTTTCAGTGCGACGAGCAAGGTAATTTTTTCCGATGGATCTTTGTCGCCAAAGGAGGCAGCTTTGGCCGTCCCATTGGGGGCGGCTGCAAAGCTCGGACTCATCATGGCTGTAAAGAGCATTAAGAAACTTAATACCACAGGTATGACAAATCGTCTGAAACGAACTCCTTGTTTACTCATTGGATGAGCATCCTCTCTTTCTTACTTTTTCCGCAATTAGTTGGCGGCTTTTTGAATGTCCTCGTAAGCCCAGTGGTTTTCCGGCAAATCGCTGAACGCTTTGCGGGATTGTTTCTTGGGAATATTGAATGCGCGGTTAATCATGGCGATAATTTCCGCACGGGTAATGACGCGGTCTCCGCCAAAGGATCCGTCCTCGTAGCCGACGACGATGCCCGCTTCTTTCAGGGCGCCGGCATAGCCTGCATACCACGCGTTTGCGGGAACATCTTTAAATCCGCCCTGTTTCGGTTGAAGGCCTTTTAATCTGGCGATCATGGTCACCGCTTGGGCTCTGGTTACCCCTTCATTGGGACGGTAATTGCCGTCGCCGTAGCCGGTAATAATGCCTGCATTGATTAAGGTTTTAAAGCTGTCGAAATACCAATCCGTGGGGCGAATGTCTGCCAGGGCTTTTTGTAAATCGCCGCTTACGCTTACAAAACGCGCCAGCATGGTGGCGATTTCCGAACGAACCACCTTTTGATTCGGTTTAAAGCTTCCGTCGGGATAGCCTTTGACGAAGGCTTCTTTCGGCACATTGACCGTAAAGTTCCGTTTCGTTTCCGTTACCTTCGGTTTTTCAACCGGTTTGCTTTCCTGAGGTTTCGACGAAGCGGATTGGGTGTTTGCGCCGAATCGATTGCTTGCGCTACCGGAAGAGGAGCCGCCGGGCCTGTTTTTATTTTCATTGGAAGGATTCGGTGTCGGCTTCGGTTGCGGCTGCGGCGTCGGCTTCGGCTGCGGCTTCGGTTGCGGATTCGGCTTCGGTTGCGGTTGAGGCGTCGGTTGAGGCGTCGGTTTTTGTGCTTCTTTTAAGCCGGCGACTGCTTTTCCAAGATCGGCTTTCGCCTTGTCTATGGCCGCTTTGTCCCTTCCCGCTACATCTCTTTCTGCCTGAGTGATGGCCTTTTCCACCGCTGTTTTCGTTTCGGCCGTGTAGGCCTTGCCGTCTTTCAATTTAGCTTTTGCTACTTTGATGGCCTTGGTTAAAGCCGTTTTCGCTTCTTGAAGCTTGGCGTCTTCTTGTGGAACAACTTCCTTTTCTTTAAGGGCCTTCACGGCTTCTTCAAGATCAGCTTTTGCCGCGTTCATAGCTTCGGCATCGTTGCCTTTTAATGCTTCATTAGCAGCTACCACTTTTTCTTCTACTGCTTGCTTCGTTTCGTCGGTGTAATCTTTGCCGTCTTTAAGCGTAGCTTCTGCGGCTGCGATGGCCTTGGTTAAAGCTGCTTTCGCTTCTTGAAGCTTGGCGTCTTCTTGTGGAACAACTTCCTTTTCTTTAAGGGCCTTCACGGCATTTTCAAGATTAGCTTTTGCCGCGTTCATGGCCGCTGCTTCGTTGCCTTTTAATGCTTCGTTAGCAGCTACCACTTTTTCTTCTACTGCTTGCTTCGTTTCGTCGGTGTAATCTTTGCCGTCTTTAAGCGTAGCTTCTGCCGCCTCAATGGCTGCCCTTAACGCATCCTTTGCCTTAGCAAGGCTCTCATCGGCCGACGTTTCGGGCGTCTTGAAGTCGACCGAGTAATAGAATTCCGTTTCGAAATTATTCTTCGAAAGCATGAGGCGTCGGGTCAGTTTGTAATTCGCGCCGGAATCCAACGCTGTTTCAATGACGGGGTTTAAGCTGTCCACCGGATCGATTTCCGATTCGATCTCGTTGTGGCCCTTGTTTTTCACAAAACCGTTATAGACCACTGTGGCCTTGACGCCGTCAATTTTTTCAATGGTGTCTTGAATCTTCCAGTCCCATCCGTCTTTATCCAAGACTTGTGCTATGGCCAATTGCTCGTTGCCTGTGCGAATGCCGTATTTCCTGTAAATGGTGTTTTCCACAAAGTCTTTGTATTCGCCGGGGCTCTTGAAGAATTTCCAATCGTTAATGTCGCCGCTATTCCAGTAGAACATTTGAAGTAAATCCAAATCTTGGCTTACCTTTACTTTGCCCTCTGCATAGCTCACTTGTGCATTCATGGCGCTACGTTGCGGTTGGTAATAGTTGTCGTGGGTGTCTTTTATGGTCACGCCCGCTTTTTTAATGATGGCCAATTCGGCGTCCGTCAAGGTAGATTTCAAGTAGTTGCAGGATACGTCGAATTTATTGAAGCGCACCCGTTGACCGCTTGCTTTTGCCGCGATTTTATCGAAGGGAATGTTTTTCAACAGATTGCCCTTTACGATTAAATTCGGATACTTCGTGGCGTATTTATTGGCGTTATCCGCCATGCGCAGCCAGAGGCTTTCCGGCAGGGATTCAATTTCGTTGTTTTCCAGGTAAAGAGATACCAGTCTGTTTAATTGATCCATGGTCTTCGGAAGGGCCTTCAGCCTGTTGTTGTTGGCGCGAAGTTCTTCCAAGGATTTGTACTTGCCGAATGCTTCCGGCAGGGCTGTCAATTCATTGTCGTTCACATTGATGATTCTCAAGCGTCTATACTTGTCCGCCAAAACTCCGTCCAGGCTGGTCAATTTGTTTTCGGAAGCATAGAAGGTTTCCAGGCGACTCGCATCTTTTAAGAAGCCTTCCGGCAGTTTTTCAATGCCGTTGTTGGACAGGTCGATCTCCTTGATGTATTTGTTTTTCGCCAACAGGCCTTTGTCCAGGTCTTTCAATTTGTTCCCGGACATCCACAAGGTGGAGAGGTATTCGTTGTTATCGAAAATGCCCTTGGGAAGGCTTTCGAGCTTGTTGCCGTAAATATTAATATGGGTGAGGCCCGTCATCTTATCGAAAAGCCCTGCGGGAATTTCGGTAATGTCGTTGCTGGAAAGCTCGATGCCCGTCACGCCGGGGCCGAGATCCTTCAACATGGAAATATCCGGCGTCTTAGCGATTTTTTCTCCGGAAAGATCCAGGTGGCCCGTGGCCTTTTGCAATTCTTCAGGGGAAAGCTTGCCGTCATCGTCCAAATCCTTTACGCCGGCATCGATAAGCTTCAAGGTAAGATTGTCGGCGTTTCTCTTCTTTTGTGCTTCGGGATCCGTGGGATCGTCATAGCCTGTAAAGCCTTTTTTAATAGGGGCTTTAAAGTGGAGGTCGGCCTTTGTATACTTATCGAACTGATCTTTTTTGTCGGCACTTCCTCCCATCATGCCGTTTACAAGAACAGCGAGCTTTTGAATTTGATCCAAGTCCTTCACTTCGCAAGTGTAGATGGCTTGATCTTGTTTTAAGCCATCGGTGGTTTTTACGCCGGATTTAAATTGACCGTCGATCTTCATGCCTAGGTCCAGTATTAGATTCGCCAGTCTGCCTGCTCGCAAGGACAAGGTCATTTTGCCGTCCTCTACGACAAGCTTGGCGCGATTGCCGATAATGCCGCTTACCATAGGAAGGTCTGTGGTTTCGCCCTCTCTCGATGCCATAAATCGAATGGTGTATACGCCGTCGGGAAGCTTGTCCGTTAAATTGAAGTTGTCGGTCTTCGCAGGTGCCTCGCCGGCTTTTCTGTTTTCCCACTGGCTTCCGTCGGAGAAGACCACTTTAATGTGAGGATTTTCTCCCGCCTTTTCTATGGCCTCTTGCAGGTCTCTGCTAATGACGTCGAAGGCATTGACGCTGCCGTAGGAGCAGTAGCCTTCCACATTCTTAACGGATTCCCTGCCGTTAATCGTAAAGGTGGCTTCCTTTATGGCCTTGGCTAAGGCCTTTTGTGCTTCTTTTTCATCTTTGTTCGGATAGTTTTTAAAGTAAATCTTTAGTGATTTCGAGCCGTAGCTTGAGGTTTCGAGTTTCACCGCTTCAATGGCGAATCGTTCATTGAGCTTCCTTGTATCCCCCGGCTTATCTTTTACGCCGGAAGTGACGAAGTAGTAGCTGAATTTGTCCGCTTCAAAGACGATGTTGTTCCCTTGGATCTTCACGCCTTTTACAAGTTCGGGTGCCGCTGTACTTTCTTTGTCGTAATGGTAAACCTTTACGCTGTCTTTATCGTGGGCCCCAAGGGGAAGGGTCACCATGATTTTGCGCTTCGGCTGTTGTTTCGCATTGTTAAGCAAGAAGCTGATGTCAAAAGCCGTTACAGTCTTGGCTTTTTCGGCAACAGATTTCACCGCTTCATTGTCTTTTACAAATTGATCGCCTGTGACACTTACAACTTTTAATTCCGTTCCGTCTTTGAACGCGCCCTTCGGGTATTCAACCGTTACCTTCGCCGCGTCGTCGGTTTTGGTGATCATCTTGTCGCTTGTCATGGCGTAGGTGGTAAAGGTGTTGGTGGAGTAGGTGATAAAATCCCCTTCCACTTTCGGTTCCACTTTGTAGGTTCCCGTTTGCAGTTGATCGTCGTCATCTTCGTAAGCATAGGCTTGATATAAATTAACGCCTGTCTTGTTGTGGCTGCCTAGGGGGAAGAATAGCTTCACATTCTTAATCGTACCTTGCTTTGCTCCGTTCTTTACGAAAGAAACAGTGTAGGCGGTGAAGTTGCCTGCATTTTCAATTTCCTTGGCAGCATTTTTATAGGTTTTTAAGAATGTCGCTTTTTCGACTTTCTCTACTTTAAATTCCGTTCCCTCTTCAAAGACATCGGACATGTATTCCGCTTTTACGCCTGTGGCAGCATCGACTTTGGTGACGAGCGTCGGCTCTTCCGGTTGCGGTTTCGGCGCATTGGGATCTGCCACGGGCTTAATGGTCACGGTTTTGGTCGCCGTCGTGTTGTCGTTGTAGGTAATTTCCACTTTGATTTCGCTCTTGCCGTAAAGGGCTTTGGCGATTTCTACATCGTTGGAAACGTAGTGATCGGTGACCGTACTAAAACCAAAGGTCGATTTGTCGTATGCTTTTCCGTTGATCTTAATGGTCTTAATTTCGTTTCCAACTTCTTTTGCCTTTTGAGCCGAACCGAAATCCAATTCCAATTGCGGTGAGGCTCCATTGATTCTAAAGATAATGTTTTGAATGGGGTATTCGTCTTTCTTTCCGGTTTCAGGTGCCGGCGTTTCGTGGCCGCTTTCGCCCGGTTTGTTGTCCCAAACGGAACCGTCGGAGAAGGTAACTACAATATGAGGATCTTCCCCGGCTTCTTTTATTGCTTTCCCTAAAGCCGGTCCGCCATATTCACTGGTAGAATAAGCTTCAAAACATTCCGTCGAACCGCGCGTGATCCAACCTTGAACATTGGTAATTTTTTCTCCGCCATTGATTTGGAAAGAGGCATTCTTCATGGCTTCTTCTAAAGCATTGCTCTCTTCCCTATTGGAACTCAGCGGAAGGTTTTTAAAGAAAATTTTAGGCGTACTGTAGTCGTATTCCTTTTTCCAGTTTTTAGAGAAACCGATGCGCTCGATTTGGAAGCGCTTCGCCAATGTGTTTTCATTGCCCGTTTCCGGTTTTTGCTTTTTATCTTCCTTTTCAATGTATTTCTTCACATCGAATTTAATTTCTTTCGGCGCTACATAGCCCGCTTGGGTGTAGGTAATGGTATTGTCGTCTTTAAAGCCGATTTCGATTTTGTGGGCCTTGTTGTCCAGTAATTTTAAGCCCGTCATGGCAAATTCGAGCTTCCCATTAAACAGCGTAAGATCTCTCGTGTCTTTCTTCGCATCGATAAAGAAGTTTGTAAAGCCCGGTCTTAAATCATTGCCTTGATTGTCGTCGACGAGGATGTAACGAATGTTTTGGAAGTATTTGGTATGCCATTGATCTTGCGGCGTATCACTTGAAAGGATCAGGGCGTTGCCTAATTTTTCAGGCGTTCCCACACCGGTAATTTCCAAACCTTCTGCCATGCCGCCGGTATTCACTTGGCTAAGTTTATTATTCGGCGCAGGTTCTTTGTTTTCGTCCACATAGCCCGCTTCCGTCTTCACGACTTCCGAGCCGTCTTTCATAATAATTTTAAATTCGTGGGCGGTTTTTCTGCCGAAGTTTTCTACAATGGCCGCCGCGTCTTTCATCTTATCCCAAGTGCGGAAAACGCCGCCTTGCCAGAGGAGATTGGGATAATTGTCGCTGCCTATAAAGTTCAGCGTCTTGCCGTCGATGACGACTTTTTCCACATTATTTTTTAATAAGTAAGTTAATGCGCCACCGTTGGAATCATGGGCGTATCTCAATCGAACACCGACATAAGTTCCCACGGGATCCGTGCTGGATTGGCCTGTTTCAATGGATGTGATCGTCAGACCGTCTGCCATTTTCTTTATGTTTTCGTTTTTGATCACGCCTTTATAAAAGGTATAACCTTGCGCCGTAATCTCAATGAGATTTTCCGGCAAGACGAGGACATGATTGTCGATGATGATCTTTCCTTCGTCTTCATCATATCCGAAGGTGTAATTCGCCTCGCCTGTCGACGTGCCCTCTCTGTAATAAGATTGCTTGTTGATTTTAATCGCCGTGATGCTTCGCATCCAATCGCTTTGTGCTTCTCCGGGCTCATCGCCTGCAAATCCTATTTTCAAAGCACCTTCCGATGTGTCGAAGACAATGCCCTGAGGCACTTCCTTCGCCCCATTGGCGTGGACACTGCTTACAGGAAAACTTGTCAGCAGCATACAAAAAGCCAACAAGAGTGCTATGTGTCGTTTCATTCATGTTCCTCCTTCTGTCTATGGTTTGATAAAAACTAACTGATTGTTGCTATCATTATATTAATTAAGCCGATAGACTTTATCAATGGATTCGGTATAATTTTTTCGTTAACCTCGGTTAACGCCCGGGGAGTGATATCATTTCTCATCGCTCCCTTATCCCGAAGATTTCAAGGTTTTTCCCACGGTAAACAGGGGGTTATTTTAATTTCAATCTTTGCTTTTCAATGGCACAAAAAAAGCACCTCCGTGGAGATGCTTTCGCCCTTTGGTATGAAATTTTTTACATTTTTACCGAGGTCAATAGGGACATAATTCCGTCGATGGCGTAGGAGCGGCGGCTCGGCACCTCGCCCTGTTTTCGCGGTTCTTTTTCTTTCACTGTGGCCACCAAATAGTTTCCGTCTTTCGCACCTAAGAGGAGCTGATCTTTTTTCGGAAAGTCTTTTGGGTTTTCTTCAATGGTGCCTAAGATTTCGCCGGTGGCTTTAAACTTAAAGGCGATGCTGTCTTTGCCCTTTACCACCTCCACCCCTTCGATGCCGTCTTCCGGCCAATCCCAGGTAATGGCGGGATCGCTTAGGGTTTCTTTTTGCGTGATGTCGCTGTATGCCAAATCCTTCCGGTCGAAGGTGCCCAGGACGAGGAGGTGCTTCTCTTCATCGTAGCAGACGGTTTTTTTCTGGGATTCAAAGACTTCTTCCATGTTCACGTAGCGCTTTTCGCCTTGGCGGAGGACGGTATCCTTTCTAATGGGAATTTGAATGATTTTTTCCGATATGGTTTTAAAGGACACATTTTTATCGTCTTTCACGGGCAGGTAGCAGGCCTTTTCCATGACCACCTCTTCGTCGATGAATGCCTTGCCGTCTTTTTCTATGTAATCCGACGCGTCCAATAGTTGACCGCAAAAGATCACATGATCGATCGTTCGCGACGCCGGCGCCGTGCAGCCCACCAAAAAAAGCAAGAGAAGCGCGGCGAATAATCCTTTTTTCATTTTATCCCCCCTTTTTTCTCATTATAGCAGAGGCCGCTAAAGAAAAAGAGTCGGCGCATCTAAGCTTTTGCTAAGATTCAAGGCTTTGTTTGCAAAAGAAAAGCGCCCGCCGAGGCGAGCGCGATCTTTTATCTTGTTAATCCATTAATTTAGAGCCGTTTACGCGGATCCCGGGGCCCATGGTGGAAGCCACGGTGACGGAGCGCAAGTAGCGACCTTTGGCTGCTGCCGGTTTCGAACGAATAATGGCAGACATTAAGGTTTTGAAGTTTTCGGTAAGTTTTTCGGTACCGAAGGATTTCTTGCCGATGGGTACGTTGATGATGGCCGCTTTGTCGACGCGGTATTCAACTTTACCTGCTTTGATTTCTTGCACGGCTTGTGCTACTTCAAAGGTAACGGTGCCGGCTTTCGGGTTCGGCATGAGGCCCTTGGGACCTAAAACACGACCGATGCGACCGACGACGCCCATCATGTCGGGTGTTGCCACGACGACATCGAATTCGAACCAGTTTTCATCTTGGATCTTCTTCATGAGCTCTTCGCCGCCGACGTAATCTGCGCCGGCTTCTTCGGCTTCTTTTGCCTTTTCGCCCTTAGCGAAGACCAAGATGCGTTCCGTACGGCCGGTGCCGTGGGGCAGGACGACGGTGCCGCGAACTTGTTGGTCGGCGTGACGGGGGTCGACGCCGAGACGAACGGCGAGCTCGATGGTTTCATCGAAATTAGCGACGGCGGTCTTTTGTACCAATTCAATGGCTTCGTTCACATCGTAGAGATTGGAACGATCGACGAGTTTAAGACTGTCTTGATATTTTTTACCTCTCTTAGGCATGTTTAACCTCCTTGTGGTTCAAACGAAATGGAATTTCTCCCACTAACCTTCTACTTCGACGCCCATGCTGCGTGCCGTACCGGCGATCATGCGCATGGCCGCTTCGACATCGGCTGCGTTTAAGTCGGGCATTTTCGTTTCGGCAATTTGACGGCATTGATCTTTGGTGATCTTGGCCACTTTGTTCTTGTTGGGCTCGCCGCTTGCCTTGTCGATGCCTGCCGCTTTTTTAATTAAGACGGCTGCCGGCGGGGTCTTGGTAATAAAGGTAAAGGAACGATCTTGGTAGACGGTCATGACAACCGGAATGATCATGCCGGCTTGGTCTTGCGTCTTGGCGTTAAATGCTTTGGTAAATTCCATAATGTTAACGCCGTGGGGCCCGAGGGCGGTACCGACCGGCGGTGCCGGCGTTGCCTTGCCTGCAGGGATTTGTAATTTAACGATTGCTATGACTTTCTTTGCCATAGTACACCTCCTAATGTGGTTTTGCGGGGTTTCCCTCCCACTCTTAATGTGCTTTCGTTTATGCCTCGGTTAATTGGTTGACATCCAATTCTACCAATGTGTCGCGGCCGAACATGGAAATGGTGACTTTCACCTTTCGATTTTCCTCGTCCAGCTCTTTGACAATGCCGACGAAATCTTCGAAGGGTCCCGTCAGAACTTTGACGCGATCGCCCACGGCATAGGTATCCGACAGGGCTTCTTTTTTCGTCACGCCTAAGTGCTTGACTTCTTCGTCGGACAGGGGAATGGGTTTGCTCCCCGGGCCGACAAAGCCGGTAACGCCTCTGGTATTTCTGACGACGTACCAGGATTTATCGTTCATAATCATTTTTACCAGGACGTAGGAAGGGAACATTTTGCGTTCCTTTAATTTCTTTACGCCGTCTTTTTCTTCGACGTAATCTTCCATGGGAACCTGGACATCAAAGATCATGTCGCCGAGATCCTGATTTTTCACCATGGATTCCATATTGTCTTTGACTTTGTTTTCGTGGCCGGAATAGGTATGGATCACATACCAATGGGCTTCTTCCTGAGAGTTTTCACCCTGGGTGCGATTTAAATCATCTGTCAATTGAAATCCTCCATACCGCTTACAGGCCAAAAATCAGGCCCATAATGTGGCTAAAGACAAAGTCAACGGCGTAAAGAAACAGGGCGGTGACGATGCTTACGAAAATAACAATTAAGCTATATTGGAATAATTGTTTTTTCGTCGGCCAGACGACCCGTTTAAATTCCCTTTTGACACCGCGAAAATATTTCGTCAAGGATTGTTTTTCCTCAACTTTCGGCGTAGTGGATTTTTGCGCCATCGTATCTCTCCTTACTTCGTCTCCTTGTGGACCGTATGAGTCTTGCAGAATTTGCAATACTTCTTGATTTCCATACGTTCAGGCGTATTTTTCTTGTTCTTGTACGTGACATAGTTTCTTTGCTTGCACTCTGTGCATTCTAATGTGACGCGATCTGCCATCACACACCTCCTCTGACTAAATTAATGGAAATAAACTCAATAAAAAAGGGGCTTGTATCAAGCCGCTTTTTCCGGTTTTCCAGATTTGGTTTACGGAGTAATCCTATCAAATATCCGGCTTCCTGTCAATTGTTTAGGCCTTTTTATTTTCCAAAAGCCCTTCCCAACGGTCCAATTCCTTCAGGTAGTTTTCCCTACGCGCGGCGTGTTCGGTTTCAAATGCCTTCGTCTCCCGATCCACGGCCTCTAAACGCTCGGGACTTAGGTTCCTTTCGGCAAAGGGATAGACCACGGCGTTTTCACGCTCGGCGTGGGCTTCGAGCAAAAAGGCGTAATTGTACATGAGCCCGAAGACATCCAGGAGATGTTCATCGGTGGGATCAGCTTCCCACACTTGCCGCGCCTCGTCTAAATTTCTGACGATGTTTCGCGCCTGATCGTGTTCGACAAACATGCCTTGGCGCACGATATATTCCGCCACATCGCCTAAATCCGCGAGCATGTAGCGAAAGAGAATGTCTTCTTCTTTTCCGTGGTGATGGGCGTCGGAATAATTGCGAATAAATTCGATCATGGGAAGCACTTCATCTTGAAACAAAACCTCCCCTTCCAATGCCTTGACTAAATAGCGGCGAATGATCCCGGTGAAGCGCAGGATCTGTTCGTGTTCTTTCATGAGTACATCAATTCCGTACATGGTTTTTCTCCTTTTCGATGATTTTTTCCGCCACGCGCATGCCGTCCATGGCGGAGGAGACGATGCCCCCGGCATAGCCCGCCCCTTCCCCGGCGGGATAGAGGTTTTCGTGGCTTATGGATTCCAACGACGCCGAATCTCTCGTGATACGCACCGGCGAAGATGAGCGGGTTTCCGGCGCCGTGAGCAGCGCCTTTTCGATGAGGGCCGGGAAGCGGCGGCCCATGTCTTTAAGCCCTGCCGTTAAGGCGCGGTCCAGTTCCTCGGGATAAATTTCGTGCAGATTCGCCTCGAAGGTACCGGGCTTGTAGGACGGCGTGACGGCCGCCGTTTCCTCGCCGTAAAGGTAGCTGCTCGCACTTTCGATCGGCGCCTTGTAGCTCTTCGTCATGGCGAAGACCTTCTGCTCGATCTTTCGCTGAAATTCCACGCCGGCAAGGACGCCTTCGCCGTAGGTGGTGTGATCCACGGTGACGAGGACGGCGGCGTTGGCATTTTCTCCGTCCCGAGCCTTGTAGCTCATGCCGTTGGTCACGACGCCGCCTTCCTCCGATGCGGCGGCTACCACCTTGCCCCCGGGGCACATGCAGAAGGTGTAGACGCCCTTCTCTTCCACTTTGGCGGTGAGGCTGTAGTCGGCAGCTGGGAGGAAGCGGCACATGTCCCCGTACTGGCTTTCATTGATGGCGGCTTGGGGCTCTTCGATGCGAAAGCCCACGGCGAAGGGCTTCTGCTCCATGGCCACGCCCTTTTCGTGAAGCATGGAAAAGCTGTCCCGGGCGGAATGACCGAGGGCAAGCACCAGGTATTTGGTGCGAAAAACCCCCTTGTTTGTTGTGAGGAGATAGCCCTCTTCATCTTTTGTAATAGATTTTAACGCCGTGCGGAAGTGAATCTCCGCCCCCATGTCCTCCAGTTCTTTTCTTAAAAGAACCAAAACCTTTCTCAGGGCATCGGTGCCCACGTGAGGCTTCTTTTTGTAGAGAATGCTCTCATCCTCCGCCAGACGGTTGAACAACTCCAGCACCGTGCGACCTCTCGGATCTTTGGAGCGGCTGGTGAGTTTGCCGTCGGAGAAGGTGCCGGCGCCTCCTTCGCCGAACTGCACATTGCTCTCGGGATCCAGCTCGCCGGTTTCCCAAAAGGCCTCTACTTTTTTCACGCGATCTTCCACGGCGTCGCCTCGCTCCATGAGAATCGGCGCCATGCCCCGCTTGGCGAGTACCCAGGCGCAGAAGAGCCCGGCCGGTCCCGCGCCGACGACGACGGGCCGCTCCGTGGTTTCGATGGGCGACAAATCGTAGGGCTTTTCTTTTACGGGAAGGATCTGTTTGTTTTTGCGCACTTTTTTGTCCGTGATTATGTCCACGGCGGCGGTGAAGCGCATGGTGCGCCCCTTCCGCGCGTCCACGGACTCCCGGTGGCGGCGCCAGGTGTAGTCGCCTGCCTTTAATCCGGTGATTTTTTCGATTTCGGCCTCGTAGGCCTCGGGTTTCGAGTCGATGGGCCGATGTAAATTGTTGATTCGATAGTTCATAGGCTCAATTATCCTTTGTCTTTTTCAAAAGGTCAAGTTCAGTGTACGGTATTTTCCTGAAAAATTCCGTAACTTATGTAACGAAAAAGCCTCCCCGCAGGAAGGCCTTTCCATTATTTATTTTTCTTTCCCAAAATGTAGTCCACGCCTGCCTGAATCACCGGCATGATCTTCATATTCGGAATGTTTTTAAAGAGATTGTCTTCGACCCGTTCGATGTGGCCCATCTTTCCTAAGATGTGGCCGTCGGGGCTGATGAGCCCTTCGATGTTGAATTCACTTCCGTTGGGATTGTCCACATAAGTGAAGGCCACTTGATTGTTTTCGACCAGTGCCTTCGCCTGTTCTTCGGAAAGAACCAGCCGACCTTCCCCGTGACTGATGGGCACGGCGTATTCGTCGCCGGGATTCAGGTACATGAGCCAGGGCGAATCGTTGGTCATGACTTGGGTGGTGACCATGCGGGCCACGTGGCGGGAATTGTCGTTGAAGGTCAAAGTAGGCGAATCGCCTTCTTGCACGCGGGCTTCGCCGTAGGGCAGGTAGCCGGATTTAATCAACGCTTGGAAGCCGTTGCAAATGCCGAGTACCAGGCCTTTCTTTTCCTTCACCAAGTGATCCACGGCGGATTTCACGACATCGGTGCGAAGGATATTGGCGATAAATTTCGCCGAGCCGTCCGGTTCGTCGCTGAAGCTGAAGCCGCCGGGAATGGCGAAGATATCCGCTTCTTTGATCTTTTCGGCGAGTTCTGTGATGCTATTCACCGTTTCTTCCGCCGTTTGATTCTTGAAGATAAAGACTTCCGCTTCGGCACCGGCCTTGGTGAACACATCTTTCGTGTCGTATTCGCTGTTGGTGCCCGGGAAGCAGGCGATGAGCACGCGGCAGCTGTCTTTTGCGTCGACGTTTCCCGTGCGGCTACTTGCGATTTGTACCGTGGCCAAAGCTTTCTTTTGATCGTGAATTTCCGGCGGGAAGACTTTGTCCAGTCCCGTCATGTAGGCGTTTTTAATTGCATCTTCATCGAGGGTTTCGCCGTTTACCACATAGCCGGATTCTGTCAACGCACCAATGGCTTTCACGCCGTCGAAGGCTTCTTTGTATTCCACGATGATGTCGCCGTAGCGGGCGTTGTAAAGGTCATCCAGCTCGACGTCGAAGCCGAGATCGTTGCCTAAAGCCGAGATAATCATCCCCGGCAAGGTGCCCTTGTGGGTAACGGCTGCGGCGGAAAGAATATTCCCGGTCGCCGTTTCTTTTTTCAGCACTTTGGCCGATGCCTTAAAGGCGTCGATGTCGATTCTGCCGTCGCTTAAGCGCTTTGCTTCCACGATGCCCAGCTTGTTCCCTGCCGCCGTAAAGGCATTGCCGAGAACATCTTTCGCCGCCATGGGGGCGATGGCGAAGGAGACCAAGGTGGGCGGAACGTCTTTGTCCCGGAAGGTGCCGCTCATGGAGTCTTTTCCGCCGATGGGAGGAATTTCAAAATCCATGCAGGCGTCGAAGGCGCCTAAAAGGGCCTTTAAGGGCTTTTGCCAACGGGTTTCGTCTTCGGCGAGTTTTTCGAAATATTCTTGGAAGGTGAAGTACATGTCGCAGGTTTCCGCGCCGGTGGCCACGAGTTTTGCTACGGATTCAACCACGGCGTAGTAGGCACCCAGGTATTGATTTTCCGAAAGAAATTCGGGATTCGAGCCGTAGCTCATGACACTGGCCGTTTGGCTCTTCTTGCCTTCCACGGGAATGAGGCCCGCCATAGCTTGGGTGGGAGTGAGCTGCATCTTGCCGCCTAAGGGCATGAGCACCGTGCCGCGGCCGACGCTGTTGTCAAATTTTTCGATTAAATTCTTTTGGCTCACCACATTTAAATCGGCCATGCGTTTTAAAATGTCTTCGGCCTTGTAATCGTCGTAGCGATTCAGGTAGTGGCAGATGGGATCTTTTTCCACCTTTACCTTTTGGCTCCGGTCCACGCCGGCGGTGTCGATAAAGGCGCGGTCCAAGTCCACGATAAGCCTGTCTTCGTAGTAGAGGCGCATGGCGGCTTCTTTTGTCACTTCCGCCACCACGGTCATTTCCAGATTTTCTTCCCGGCTCATTTCTTCGAAGAGGGACAAATCTTCTTTTTCGATGACCACGGCCATGCGTTCTTGGGATTCAGAAATGGCGATTTCTTTCGGCTTCAGACCCGCGTATTTCAAGGGTACTTTGTCCAATTGCACGCGGATCCCCGGAGCCAGTTCGCCGATGGCCACAGAGACGCCGCCGGCGCCGAAGTCGTTGCAGCGCTTAATGCGGGAGGCGATTTCCGGGCGGCGGAACAGACGCAGGAGCTTCCGTTCTTGCGGGGCGTTGCCCTTTTGCACTTCCGCACCGGCCGTGGCCAAGGAGGCCGCCGTGTGTTTCTTGCTGCTTCCCGTGGCACCGCCGATGCCGTCGCGGCCCGTGCGACCGCCCATTAATAGGATCAAATCCCCGGGCTTCGGTTCGCCGCGCCATACATTGCTTTCGGGTGCGGCACCGACTACGGCGCCTACTTCCATGCGCTTGGCCATGTAACCGTCGTGGTAAAGTTCTTCCACGAGGCCGGCGGGAATGCCGATTTGATTGCCGTAGGAGGCGTAGCCGTTGGCGGCTTCCGTGGTGATTTTCTTTTGAGGCAGCTTGCTTTCCCATGTGTCTTCAATGGGCATGGTGGGATCGCCGCTTCCCGTGAGGCGCATGGCCTGATAGACAAAGGCTCTGCCGGAGAGGGGATCGCGAATGCAGCCGCCCAAACAGGTGGAAGCGCCGCCATAGGGTTCGATCTCCGTCGGGTGGTTGTGGGTTTCGTTTTTAAACATGAGAAGATAGGGGATGGTTTCTTCATCGCCTGTGCGGAGATCTTCCGCCACGACGTCCACGCGAATGGAGCAGGCGTTAATTTCCTCCGACTCTTCCATATTGGTCTTCACGCCTTCGGCCTTTAGGTGTTTCGCCACCAAAGTGCCGAGATCCATGAGGCTTACGGGCTTTTTGCGGTTTAACTCTTCCCGCGTTTTCATGTAGCGATCGTAGGCGGCGGTAATTTTTTCGTCCACGCCTTCGTCGAATTCGATTTCCAGGGCCGTGTTAAAGGTGGTGTGGCGGCAGTGGTCGGACCAATAGGTGTCCAAAATCGCCAATTCCGTTTCGTTAATGTCTCGGCCCACGTCTTTAAAGTGGTCTTGGATAAAGGCGAAGTCTTCAAAGCTCATGGCCAGATCCATGGCATCAAAGCGGCGCTTTAATTCCTCTTCGTTCCAGGAAATAAAGCCTTCGATCACGGCGTTGTCCGTATTCTTTTCCGACTCTTTTTTAATGGTGGTAGGCACGCCGAATAGGTTTCCGATCTTTTGATCCACGGGATTTACCAAGTGTTTCACGATGGCAGCGTAGTCGTCTTCGTCGATGTCGCCGATAAAATCGTAGACCGTGGCGCAAGTGGCTTCCAGGTGGGTGTGGCCGAAAATAGCCGTGGCCGTATCCAAAACGCCGGCTTGACGTTGATCGTATTGACCCGGTTGGTATTCCACCACGAGGCCGTGATCCATGTCAGACTGGAGCTTGAAGGCGTCGGCATCGGCAAAGACCACATCGCTCGGGGCTTCGGAAAGCACTTCTTTTGTGAGGCGATCCACTTCCGCAGCCGTCAGGCCTTCCAGATCGTAGCGGGCATAAATCTTCACGTCGTCCAGATGAATGCCCAGCTCTTCGTTTAATTGGGCGGCGAGACCCTTGGCCGCATTGTCGAAGCCGAGCTTTCTGCCCACGTAGACGCGGCTGATCATGGGGCCGATGTCACGGCGGATTTGTTTATGTTCGAATTGAATTCTTTCCGCGCCGGCGTAAGCTGCGGCAACGGCCTCTTCGAAGGTATCGCCTACGGCGGTGACGGTGAGCACCCGTCCCCCGTCGGTGACGAGCTTTCCGTCTTCCATCTTCGTGCCGGCGTGGAAGACGGTGACGCCTTTTAAGTCCTCGGGAATGGTGATTTCAACGCCTTTTTCCGAGGATTCGGGGTAGCCGCCGCTGGCTAAGGTCAGGGACACGACTTTCTTGTCGTTTTCTTTTACGGACACTTTGTCCAATTCGCCCTTGGCTGTGGCCATCATAATGTCCAAAAGATCGCCGTCTAAGCGTTCCAGCACCGATTGGGTTTCCGGATCGCCGAAGCGGCAATTGTATTCGAGAATTTCCGGGCCGGCGTCGGTAATCATAATGCCCATGAAAATCAGGCCGCGGAAATCCATGCCGTCTTTTTTCAAGCCTTCCATAAAGGGGCGCACCAATTTTTCGTCGATGGCATCCAGCAGGGGCAAAGCTTCCACATTGGGAGCGTAACTGCCCATGCCGCCGGTGTTCGGTCCCCGGCCGCCTTCGTAAATGGATTTGTGGTCCTTGGCCGTTGAAAGGGGCACGATGGTTTTGCCGTCGCAGAAAGCGAGCAGGCTCATTTCAAAGCCTTCAAGGAATTCTTCCACGACGACGCGGTCCGTATGGAAGCGGTCTTTTTCATAGACGTCGATCAAGAAGGCCTCGATCTCCGCTTCCGAATAGGCGATTGCCACGCCTTTTCCGGCGGCCAAGCCGTCGGCTTTTAGGACGCAGACGCCTTTTTCCGCGAGAAGATTCATGGCCGCTTGGCGCACCGTATCGCGATCCGTGGATTCGGAATAGGCCGCCGTGGGAATGTTGTGGCGCATACAAAATTCCTTCGTAAAGAGCTTGGAACCTTCCAACTGCGCCGCTTCTTTTCTCGGACCGAAAATCGTAAGGCCCGCATCTTCAAAATCATCGACGATGCCGTCGACCAGGGGCGCTTCGGGGCCGACGACGGTTAAGTCCACGGCCATGTCTTTGGCGAATTTCAACAGGCTTTGAATATCGTCAGCGGAAATGGCGATATTTTCGCCTACATCTTCCGTGCCGCCGTTGCCCGGTGCAAAGTAAATCTTTTCTACCTCTTTGTTTTTGGCGATGGCGTGGCCGATTGCGTGCTCGCGACCGCCGCCGCCGACAATTAGTACCTTCACAATGCCTCCTTAATGTTTAAAGTGACGGACGCCGGTAAATACCATGGACAGTCCTTTTTCGTTACATGCTTTAATGGAATCCTCGTCGCGAATGGAACCGCCCGGTTGCATAATGGCGCTTACGCCCTTTTCCGCCGCCGCGGTGACGCAGTCGTCAAAGGGGAAGAAGGCGTCGCTGGCCATGACGGAGCCGGTGAAATCGCGATCGGGATTGTGGTTAAAGATATTTTCAAGGGCCCAGATGCGGCTGGTTTCGCCGCCGCCCACGCCCAGGGTCATGCCGTCTTTAATGAGGACCACGGCGTTGGAGCGCACGTATTTTACCACCTTCATGCCGAAGAGGAGGTCCCGCTTTTCAGCTTCCGTAGGCGCCTTGTCCGTGACGACTTTGTAGTCTTCCGCCGCGTCGAGATCCGTATCTTGAACCAGAACCTTGCCGCTTGCGAAGCGCATTTCTTTTTTCATGGCGCCGGCTTCGTAGTCCACTTGAATCACCCGCAGGTTTTTCTTTTGTTTAAAGACCTCCAGGGCCTCGTCGGTAAAGTCTTTCGCCGCGACCACTTCCAGGAAGATTTTTACCATTTCTTCGGCGCAGGCCTTGTCTACAGTAGTGTTTAAGGCCACGATGCCGCCGAAAATGGAGAGGCTGTCGGCTTCAAACATCTTCTTGTAGGCGTCCGTTGCCGATTCGCCTAAGGCGACGCCGCAGGGGGTGGCGTGTTTTAAGCCGACGCAGATAATGCCGTCTTTTTCTTCGTCGAATTCCCCGGCGAGACTGACCGCCGTGTTAAAGTCGTTGTAGTTGTTGTAAGAAAGTTCCTTGCCTTGGAACTGTTTCAAGTGGCTGAAGTAGCTGTTGACCATGGGATCGGAATAGACCGCGGCCTTTTGATGGGGATTTTCCCCGTAGCGCAGATCCGCATCTTTCTTCAGGCCGATGGTCAAAAGATCGTCCTCTTCCCCGGTAACTTCCTTGAAGTAGCGGGCGATCATGGAATCGTAGTAGGCGGTTTTGCTGAAGGCCTTCATGGCGAGCTTCCGGCGGAAAGCGAGGTCGTCTTTTCCTTCTTTTAATACGTCGAGCACGTCGTCGTAATCGGCGGGATCGGTGACGATCAGTACGTCTTTGTGATTTTTCGCCGCGGAACGCACCATGGAGGGGCCGCCGATGTCGATGTTTTCGATCATGTCCGCTTCAGATTTCTTTTGCTTGTAGCTTTCTTCAAAGGCGTAGAGATTGACGCAGACCAAGTCGATGGCGCCGATGCCGTGTTCCTTCACCGTATCCACGTGGCTCTTTTCGTGGCGTTTAAATAAAATGCCGCCGTGTACTTTCGGATGCAGGGTCTTTACCCGGCCGTCGAGCATTTCGGGAAAGTCTGTGTAGGCATCAATGGGGGTGACCTCCACACCGCCTTCGGCGATGGCTCTCAAGGTGCCGCCGGTGGACAAAAGGGTGAAGCCCAAATCCACCAGGCCCTTGGCGAAGCTCACAATATTTGTCTTGTCCGTAACGGACAGCAGTGCGTATTTCATAGTATGCCCTCCTCGCAAAATCGAATGGCTGTCTTAAGTAATTGATGCTCCAAGACGAGCACCGTTTGTTGAATGGCTTCCGGCGACGTTAATTTTTCTATGTCCACGGAAGATTGAAGCAGGATGGCGCCGCCGTCGACGGTTTCCGTAACGTAGTGCACCGTGGCGCCGCTTCTCTTTTCCCCGTGGGCGAACACGGCCTCGTGGACGTGGAGGCCGTACATGCCCTTGCCGCCGTATTTCGGCAGAAGGGCCGGATGGATGTTAATGATGCGCCCGGCGTAGCGCGTCAAAAGATCCTTCCCGAGGATTTTTAAATAGCCGGCGAGGACGATAAAGTCGATCTCGTTCGCTTCCAAGACGGCCATGAGGTCGCCGTCTTCTTCCACAAAAGTGGCCTTGCCCGCTTCCTTCGCCCGCACGAGGCCATAGGCGTCGCGGCGATTGGAGACGACCAGGGCGATTTCCGATTTGAAAAATCCCTCCGCTTCGGCATCTAAAAGGGACTGTAAATTGGTCCCGGAGCCGGAAATAAATACGGCGATTTTCATTTCAGCACGGTCTTGCCTTCGCCTGCGGTGATTTCGCCGATCACCGTGGCTTTTTCGTCGGTCTTTTCATTTAAATAGGCCAGGGCTTTTTCCGCTTCGTCTTTGGCTACGATAAGGACCATGCCGATGCCCATATTAAAGGAGCGATAGAGCTCTTCTTCGGCGATGGCGCCGGTGTTTTCGATGAAGGTGAAGAGATCGCCCTTGTCCCAGCTGCCCTTTTCGATGGTGCAGTTTAAATCGTCGGACAGAATGCGGGGGATGTTTTCGATGAATCCGCCGCCGGTAATGTTCGAAACGCCCTTCACTTCCACCTCGTCCATCAGACCCAAGACGGGCTTCACATAGAGGCGGGTGGGGCGAAGGAGCACCTCGCCCACCGTGCCTTCAAGGCCTTCCACCGTGCTGTGAATGTCCAATTTTAAGTGATCGAAGAACAGCTTCCGCGCCAAGCTGTAGCCGTTGGAATGGAGGCCGCTGGATGCGAGGCCGATGACCACATCCCCCTCCTTCACTTTGCTTCCGTCGATGATTTTATTTTTATCGCAGAGACCCACGGCAAAGCCGGCGAGATCGTATTCGTCTTCTGCGTACATGCCGGGCATTTCCGCCGTTTCGCCGCCGATTAAAGCGCAGCCCGATTGGCGGCAGCCTTCGGCCACGCCTTCCACGATCTTTTGCATTTTTTCGGCGGACACGCGACCCGTGGCCACGTAATCCAAAAAGAACAGGGGCTTCGCGCCTTGGCAGATCAAATCGTTCACGCTCATGGCCACGAGATCGATGCCCACCGTGTCGTGGATGTCCATCATTTGGGCCACCATAAGCTTCGTGCCCACGCCGTCCGTGGCGCCTAAAAGCACGGGATGTTCCATGTCCTTGGCGGCGGAAAGGTCGTAGCCGCCTGAGAACAATCCGATGTCACCTAATACATTCTTGTCGTAGGTGGATGCGACGGCTTTTTTCATGAGTTCGACGGCGCGATTGCCTTCGGTAATGTCGACGCCGGCGTCTTTGTACGATAAAGTCATAATGCCTCCTAAATAACCGTGGGGTCTACCGGATAGTCCCCGTTAAAACAAGCGATGCAGTAATTGTCGATGCTCTTCTTTCCGGCGCGTGCCAGGCCGTCCATGGAGATAAAGGCCAGGGAATCGGCGCCGATGTTTTCTTCGATTTCCTTAATGCTTTGATTGGCGGCGATTAAGTGTTTTCTGTTCGGCGTGTCGATGCCGTAGTAGCAGGAATATTTTACCGGCGGCGAGGTGATGCGCATATGCACTTCCTTGGCACCGGCCTCGCGCAGGCGATGAATTAAATTGCGGCTCGTCGTGCCCCGCACGATGGAGTCGTCCAACAAGACGATGGATTTTCCCTTCACCACGTCGCCTAAGGGATTGAGCTTGAGTTTTACCGCCATGTCCCGTTCCTTTTGGGTGGGCTTAATAAAGGTTCGGCCCATGTAGCGATTCTTAACCAGGCCTTCGCCGTAGGGAATCTTTGCCGCTTGGGCGTAGCCGATGGCCGAGGGGATGCCGCTGTCCGGCACGGGCACGACGAGGTCCACATCACAGGGCGCTTCTTCCCACAAAATTTCGCCGCAGCGTCTTCTGAAGGTGTAAGCGTTAATGTCATCCAGTGTGGCGTCGTTTCTGGCGAAGTAGACGTATTCGAAAATGCAGTTTTTCGGCGTATCTTCCGATTCAAAGTGATCGGAATGGATGCCCGTCTCGTCGATGACGAGAATTTCCCCGGCGCCGATGTCTCGGGTCATTTGGCCGCCGATAATTTCAATGGCGGCATTCTCGCTGGCCACAATGACGTCGTCTTCGTCACGACCTAATACCAAGGGGCGGAAGCCGTTGGGATCCCTGAAGGCCACCACCTTGCCCTTGACCAGGGCCGTGACGGAATAGGCGCCCTTAATGACCTTCATGGTCTTTTTAATGGCGGCCACGATGTCGCCGTCGTAGTAGCGGGTGATTAAGTACAAGATGACTTCCGTGTCGTTGGTGGTTTGGAACATCATCCCCTCTTCCTCCAGGCGCTCCCGAAGCACTTGGTAGTTCACCAAATTCCCGTCGTTGGCGATGGCGATGGTTTCCCCACCGACAAAGCCCATAATGGGCTGAATATTGTAATCGTGAGAACCTTCCGCCGTGGAATAGCGCACGTGTCCGATGCCGATATTTCCCGCTAGCTCCCGCAAACTTTCTTCCGTGTAGGCGTCGATGACCAAACCCATGGCCCGCTTTCTCAGAATTTCCTCCCCATTGTCGATGGCCATGCCCGTGGCTTCCTGTCCCCGGTGCTGCAGCGAATTCATGCCGTAAAAAAGACTGGTTGCCACATTCGATTTGCTATAAATTCCAATAACTCCACACATACTTTGCGTTTGATCCTTTCTATATAACGATACCTTCTTTGTTCGTGCTACTTGATTGTTTTAAAAGGATACTTCTTCATCGGCTTCTCTTATGAAGCCACGCACAAAACCTCCTAAAAGTGAAAAAAGAGATACGGGTGCCGTATCTCTTTAAATGCCTACACTAAGGCCGTGGAGTGATCGAATTTTTCGCGTAAAAAAGCAAGCTCGCGAAAAGCCATGTGCTTTAAATGCAATTGAATGAAATCAAATCGGATCAACCCCACGCCCCCCTTTTTCAGAAATATTGTACCATATTTTTTTAGGCGGAACAATCGACCGGGAAAAAAACGGGACGTGTCGGGAAAATCCATCTTGTCAGTTTCGATCAATCGTGAAATAATGAAAACAAAACAAGATTTCGTCAACGAAAAGAGGGATACATGCTTGGAATAATTGATGTAGGCGGCGGCATGCGCGACGTGTTCGGCGCCGGCGTATTGGACTATTGTTTGGATCATAGCATTCAATTCGACTACTGCCTCGGCGTCTCCGCCGGTGCCAGCAATTTAATCGGCTACTTGGCACAGCAGCCGGGCCGCTCCAAAACCTTTTACACGGACTACGCCTTTCGCGACGACTACATGGGCGTGAAGCACTACAAGGAAACAGGGGATTTCATTAATCTGGATTACATCTACGGCACCCTTTCCAATCACGACGGGGAATACCCCCTGGATCTGGATCGGGTAAAGGCCTCTTCCGCGCGATTTGTCATCGTGGCCACCGATGCCTTCACAGGCGAGGCCACCTATTTTACAAAAGACGATTTGGCCCAAGACCGCTACGGCGCCATCGCCGCCTCGGCCTGCGTGCCGGTGGTCAACCGCCCTTTGGCGTTTCAGGGCGGCCACTACGTCGACGGCGGCGTCTCCGATCCCATTCCCATCGAGAAGGCGCAAGCCGACGGCGTGACAAAAACGGTGGTCATATTGACGCGGCCAAAGGATTACTTCAGGCGCCCGCGGCGGGATCTCTACTTCGTCCTGCGCCTCCGGAGAGAATATCCCGCCCTGGCCCGGGCCCTTTCCAAGCGGGCCGAAACCTACAACCGTCAGCTGCGCCGCATATTGGCCGACGACAACGCCCTCGTCATCGCCCCCAAATCCACCCTTCACATGAAGACCTTGAAATTGGATCTGGAGAAAATGAACATCCTCTACGACGAGGGCTATAAAAAAGGTGCGCAAATCGAAAAATGGCTTGCCCGCTGATCCGGCACCGATAACAATTCCATTTCCGACAAAAAAAGACCCGCGATAGAGTGACCCCATAAAGTTGGACTTAATCGAGCAAGCGAAATGCTTGCTCGATTTTGTTTTACATAATATTCGTTATATGCAGATTGCATCCGTTCACGGTATTGCTTTGGACTCAAGCCTCCTAACTTTTATTTGATTCGATCGTTGTTGTAATAGTGGATAAAGTTTTTAATAGCCCGGACGAGTTCTCTCCGGCTCTGGTAGATGTGACCGTCGTAGATTTCTCTTTTCAGTACACTGAAGAAGTTCTCCATGGGTGCGTTGTCGTAGCAGTTGCCTTTTCTCGACATGGTTTGAGTGGTCAGTATGGATAAAATTTCATATTTCTCAAAAGCCTCGTATGTGGGAAAATGTTAATCAATAAACATCTTATAATTCATTATATCATTTTAGAGTTAAGAAAAAACAGCCCATAAAAGAGCTGTTTAAATCCTCTAATTGAACTAATTATAATACTACTAAGATGACCAGCAAATATAGCTATAAGAAAGAATAATTTACAATTCATTTATATTGTCAGTTATGGACATCTTATTAATTCTTTTAATAGGTTTATATGTTGAAATGATTACTGAAGTCAATATAAAACCTATCGAAATTATTACCGGCAAAATTGGAAACTGCCAAACAGCATAGGAAAAGTGATTTTCTATCAGTTTTGTGAAGATAATTTTATTCAGTAAAACACCAACTATTATCCCTATAAAACAACCAAAGAAACCATAGGTTGCTGATTCTACTTTAATCATTCTCTTAATTTGAAGCTTATCCATACCAACTGCACGCATCATTCCATATTGTTTTATTTTTGATGATACGCTTATGGATATGCTGTTGATACTATTTAATAGACTTACAAGACCAATAATCGCTATGAAACCATATACAAAAAACATAAATGCCATATATGTTCCCGTTGTCTTTTGTTCTCTACGATCATTTATTGTATTCTTGTTCCCCATAATCTTTTGAACTTCGTTTATACTTTCATTTGAAAAATTCTCATCAGTCTGTAACATGACTAAGTTATATCCATTTTCATTTGTTATCTGTTTGAATGTTTCATTTGAAGTTATTATTGTAGTTTTACCTCCAGTTTCACCATCGCTACTAAATGGATCATATTTCAATAGTCCAGCTATTTCAAAATCTTCTCCTTTAATTTTTATTTTATCTCCAATTTTATTATTGCTATCTCTATCCCAAGTAGATAAAACATAATGGCTATTGCCAAATACATTCGATAAATCACTTTTTCTCTTTAGGGCTTTATCTTTTTTTAGACTTTTTAAATCAAAATCATCATATGAGATAATATCTATTTTTTCTCTACGGTTAGATTCAGATTCTAAAATTGCATTTACATCAAAAGCGCTTCTTCT